>Ga0181528_10001501_pt1 | contig 14472 bp, 8 predicted proteins | sample PEATcosm2014_Bin_47_FD_119742 | JGI IMG/M metagenome (GOLD analysis project Ga0181528, IMG submission 119742) | Peatland microbial communities from MTU Mesocosm Facility, Houghton, MI, USA - PEATcosm2014_Bin10_10_metaG | ecosystem: Environmental > Terrestrial > Soil > Wetlands > Peat | place...
CGAAACGCTCGTACTGTCGCATGGGAATCGCGATGTCCTCGTTCAGCTTGGCGTCTCCGAGTTCAAACATCGCCCCCGAGCATTTGCGCCGCACCGACCAAAGCTTTTCCGCCGCCGCACGATCGCGCGCTTCGCGGAAGGCCACCGCTTTCCGTCGCGCCCAATCCAGCAGCACGCGTTTCTGTTCGGCGACCTCACTCGCTGAACCGGCGAGTTCGAGCAGGATCACCGGGCGTCCGGCCTGGCCCGCAAATACACTCTGGCCTGTGGCGCTCTCGGCGCACTGGACACTGTAGCGATCCAGATACTCGCAGATGGCCGGTTGCACCCGGCGTGCGAACAACTCGCGCGCCGAGCGCAACGCGGTCACCTCGTCGGCGAACGATGTCAGCAGTGTCCAGCGAACGGCAGGGAGGGGAATGAGTTTGAGCACTGCATCCGTGACAACGCCCAGCATCCCCTCGCTGCCGATCCAGAGGTCGCGCAGATTGAAGCCGGCGGAAAACTTCTTGGTCGCCGTCCCCCACTCCACCCATTCACCGGTTGGCAGAAAACCTTTGAGCGCGAGCACGTAGTCACGGGTGACGCCGTACTTGCCGCCGTGCATGCCGCCGGCGTTGCAGGCGATGTTCCCGCCGATCGTGCAGTATTTCTCCGAGGAAGGATCGGGCGGGTAAAACCAGCCTTCAGCCTCGGCGGCCGCGCGGACAGCGGCGTTGGTGGCGCCCGCCTGCACGTGGGCCAGTCCGCTTTCGGAATCGATGCGCACCCGGCGCAGTCCCGTGAGATCGATCACCCAACCTCCATGCAAAGGAACCGCCGCGCCGGTCAGCGTGGTGCCACGTCCGCGCACGGTCACGGATACCTGGTGCCGGTTGGCAAGCGTCAGCACAACGCCGACGTCTTCCCGGCGGCCGGGCCTCACCACAGCCTCGGGAAGAAAGGAAAGCTTGCTGCTGTCGAAGGAGGCTTCCCAGAGAGCGCGTCGATCCGTGCGAACGGCTGCGCCGAGCCGGCGTTTGAGTTGGGCAGTGGCTTTAGGATGCAAGGCCATTGGCAAGGAAACAGCGACGTTCACACACTTCATCCCGTCTTTCAAGAATGCATCGGGAGATCTCAAGCCGTGCGCCAGGCCGAATTCATCTTCCAAGCACCGCGAAATTCTTTCATCATGCACGCATGCCGACGGTGAACCTGATCTTGGGCGAGATTCTGCGCCACCTTTTGACAGTCGCCGGCTTCCTCCTGGCCATTTTCCTGATCGCGCGGCTGATGAGCGAAAAACGGCAGCCGGGCAACACGCTGGCCTGGCTGCTAGGAATCGTGCTCATCCCCTATGTGGGAGTGCCGCTTTACCTGCTGCTCGGAGGCCGCAAGCTCCGGAAGTTGGTCGCCCGAAAGTCCCGTCTCGCACCGGTGCCATCGAGGGAAGCGGCCCTGCATTCGGCAACCGCGCAAGGAGCGGTGCCCCATGCCCTGGAAAATGGCGGGGCCTGCCGGCCCGTAGGAGGCAATTCCGTGAGTCTGTTAACGGACGGCGGGCAGGCATACGCGGAGCTCGAACGCCACATTTGCGAAGCCAGGGATTCGATCCACCTGATGACGTTCATTCTCGGGCGCGACGCCACAGGCAGGCGAATCGTGGAATTGCTGGCCGAGCGCGCCCGGGAGGGCGTGAAGGTGCGGCTGCTGCTGGATGCGGTCGGATGTTTGATGAGCAGCCGCGGGTTTGTCAGGCCCGTCCGACGGGCCGGTGGAGAAGTGAATCGGTTCATGCCCGTGATGCCGCTGCAATGGCGGGGTTCGGCAAACCTGCGAAATCACCGCAAGATCGCCGTGTTCGACCACAAGAGCGCCATCCTGGGCGGCCACAATCTCGCCCAAGAATACATGGGACCGGGGTCTTCCGCCGCCCGCTGGCGCGACTTCGGCGCCGTCATCGAGGGCCCGGCCGTCGAACTGCTCAACGAGGTGTTTCTCGCCGACTGGTGTTTTGCCAGCGGACAATCGATCGAAGCACTGCACAAGGCGGGCGGGCCGGCGGATGCCGACGCGCACGGATCCTGCGATCTGCAGGTGGTGGCCAGCGGCCCTGACGTCGCAGGAGATCCGCTCTACGAGGGCATCATCTCGTTCATTCAGGAGGCAACGCGCAGCATCTGGATCATCACGCCCTATTTCATTCCCGATGAAGTGATGTTCCGCTCGCTGCTGGTGAAGGCCCGGACCGGGCATGAGATCAAGCTGGTCGTGCCGGCGCGGTCCAACCACCCGATCACCGACCGCGCGCGCAGGTATTACCTGCGGGAACTCAAGGCTGCCGGCGTGGACGTCCTTCTCTACCAGCCGGGAATGATGCACAGCAAGGGCATGATCGTCGACGATCGCATCGGCCTGCTCGGCTCCGCGAATTTCGACATGCGCTCGCTCTTCGTGAACTTTGAGATCGGCGTCTTTGTCTATTCCGAGCCCGAGGTGGCCGCCATGCGCGCGTGGGCGGAGGATCTCATGGCGCACAGCGTGCCCATGCCGGCCGAGCCCGGCCGCAGGCGCCTGCTTGGCAACGTTGCCGAGGATCTCAGCCGGCTGTTCGCGCCGATGCTGTGAGCCATGACCTTTCCGAGGACAGCGATATCACGCGCAGACAGTGACAGAACCCGGTGAAGTGATTTCGTCAGCTGGCCGGAGCCTTCATTGCAGCGACCGACTTCTTCTTTTCCTCGTCGAGCAGAAGCTTGTATTCAACGGCGTCGCACAGCGCTTCCCAGCTCGCCTCGATAATGTTGTCGCTGACTCCCACCGTGCCCCAGATTTCCTCGCCATCGGTCGTCTCGATCAGCACGCGCGTCCGCGAGTTCGTGCCGCGGCGGCTGTCCAGGATGCGCACCTTGTAGTCGCTCAGGCTCGTATTCTTGATGGCAGGGTGGGACTTCTCCAGCGCGGCGCGCAACGCCTTGTCGAGCGCGCTTATCGGACCCACGCATTCCGCAACCGTGTGCATTGACACGCCGTCCACCTTGACCTTGGCCGTCGCCTCGGCCACGAGCGACGACTCCGGACCGCGGCGCTCGATGATCACGCGGAAGCCTTCGACCTCAAAGGGGGCCTTGTGACCATTGAGCCAGCGGGCCAAAAGCAATTTCAAGGAGGCGTCCGCGGCCTCGAACTCGTAACCTTCGAACTCGAGCCGCTTCAGTTCCTCGAGCACGTTCTTCACCGCGGGGGTCTGCTCATTGACGTCAAAGCCGAGCTCCCGAGCCTTCATCACGACGCTGCTCCGGCCCGCCATGTCGGAAACGAGCACGCGCGTGCGGTTGCCGACCGTGGAGGGATCGATGTGCTCGTAGCTTCGCGCGACCTTCTGCGCCGCGTTGGCATGAAGGCCTCCCTTGTGTGCGAAGGCCGAGGCGCCGACAAACGAGGCCTTGGGGTCCGGCCGCTGGTTCGCAAGCTCGTCCAGGTAGTGGGAGAGCTCCCGCAGTTGCGGCAGACTCGGGCGGCAAAACGCCGTGCAGTCCATCTTCAGGAACAGATTGGGCAGGATCGTGATCAGGTTGGCGTTGCCCGTGCGTTCGCCGTAGCCGTTGACGGTTCCCTGCACCAGGGTGGCGCCCGCTGCGATGCCGGCGAGCGACAATGCGACGCCGAGCCCCGAATCGTTGTGGCAATGCACGCCGACGTGTTCTCCGCCAAACTCCTTCACGATGCGGGCCACGGTGGTCTGGAAATCGTCCACCAGAGTTCCGCCATTCGTGTCACAGAGCGTGAGATTTGCGGCGCCCCCGCGCTTCGCCGCGGCCAGTGTCTGCAGGGCGTAGTCCGGATTGTCCTTGTAGCCGTCGAAGAAATGCTCGGCATCGTAGACCACCTCGCGTCCTTGCGCGGTCAGGTACCGGACCGAGTCCTCGATCATTGCCAGATTCTCTTCCGGCGTTGTCCGCAGGATCTCATGGACGTGGAGCAGCCAGGTTTTGCCCACGATGGTCACGACGGGAGTATGCGCATCGAGGAGGACCTTGAGCTGTGCGTCCTTGTCGGCAGCCACGCCAGCCCTGCGCGTCGAGCCGAATGCGGCAATCCGGGCATGATGGAGCTTCAACTTTGCGACCTCGGCGAAGAACGTGATATCGCGGGGATTCGAGCCCGGGAACCCGCCCTCGATGTAATCCACTCCAAACTGGTCGAGCCGTTCGGTGATCAGGAGCTTGTCGGTGACGGAAAAGGCGATTCCCTCCCCCTGGGTGCCATCGCGAAGGGTGGTGTCGTAGACCTTGAGCTGGGATGTTTTCATAAAAAAACCCCGGGGGTATCCGACCCGGGGCACTGAGACGACGTAGGGTTGCACTCTCGCTTACGCCATGTCGCCATGCCCGAGCCGGCGGCTGATAATAATCGCGCCGATGATCACAGGATGTATGGCAGGGCGGAAGACCATGTTGAAACAGAAAGGAGTTGGGAGAGAAAACGATTCTCCCGCGGCTGTCCACGCTCTTTTTTGCAGGCTCACACCCCGTGTTCGTCGATGAACGCCTTGATGTCCGCGGCATCTGCGCGGATGGCTCGCTTGACCACCGGCCTGGATTTAAGCGCCTCCAGCGCAGGATGTGTCGGCTCCAGCCCGGTGGCAGCCCGGATGGCCTCGGGAAACTTGGCCGGACTTGCGGTCGCCAGCACGACGTTGACGCGGTCAGGCGCCAGCTCCGCGAAACCGCACGCGGTGTGCGGATCGCAAACATAACCATATTTCTGATACACGCGCTTGATGACGGCGGAGATCTCAGCATCCGTGCACCGCGAGGCCGTGAAGCTGTCGGTGTCGAAATGATCGAAACGGTAGACGCCGGTTTCCTTGAACGTCCGCAGGATATCCCTGACGCGGCCCGGATCGCGCCCGACGCAATAATAGAGGAACCGCTCGAAGTTTGATGCAACCTGGATGTCCATCGAGGGCGCAAGGCTGGGCGCCACCGGACCCAACCGGTATTCGCCGGTCGTGAAGAGGCGGTAGAGAATGTCGTTCTGGTTCGTCGCGATTTTGAAGCCGCGGATCGGCACGCCCATCCGCTGGAGCATCCACCCTGCAAGAACGTTGCCGAAGTTGCCCGTGGGCACGACAAACTCAACGTTCGACCGCTTCCCAGGGGACAGCCGCAGCCAGGCGTAAAGATAATAGACGCACTGGGCGAGCACCCGGGCCAGATTGATCGAGTTCACCGCAGAGAGCCGGTGCCGCATCCGGAATGCCTGGTCGCCGAAAACGTCCTTCAGCGCAGTCTGCGCGTCGTCAAACGTGCCGTCGACCGCGAGGGCAAAAACATTTGCCGCTCCCGTGCAGGCCATCTGGCGCTCCTGGAGAGGAGCCACCCGGCCGTCCGGGTAAAGGATGAAAATGGCCACGCCCGGTTTGCCGAGCAAACCATGGATTGCCGCCGCGCCCGTGTCTCCCGACGTGGCGCCCAGCACGTTGAGCGTCTGCTGGCGCGCCTTGCACTGCTGCTCGTAAAGGTTTCCCAGCAACTGGAGGGCAAAATCCTTGAAGGCAAGGGTCGGGCCGTGGAAGAGCTCGAGTACAAAAAGATTCTCGTCCAGCTGGACCAGCGGAGCCACGGCCGGATCGCTGAAACGACTGTAGGATTGCGCCATGATCCCCCTGAGCACGGAGGGTTCGATGTCGGTCGCAAACCGCCGGAGGAATTCTCCGCAGAGCTCGGCGTAAGGCAGTCCCTCGAATCCCGCCAGCTCCCCCGAAAGGTCCGGCAGGCTCTCGGGCAGAAAAAGCCCGCCGTCCGGGGCCAGGCCCACGGCCACCGCATCCGAGAATCCGAGCGGCCCGGTCTGGCCGCGGGTGGAGATGAAGCGCATGGGGCGGAAGACAGGAGTTAGAGCTAGAAGCTAGGAGTTAGAATATAGGAGATAGAAGCTGAGAGATATAAAATCGAAGTCAGCGGCTAGGAGATGGAAAGAATGAGGCTCGTGCGCGGTAAAAAGTCTGAAACGCCTGCCTTCCGCCCCCTGTATTCTAACTCCTAAATTCTTTCTCCTATGTTCTGCCTCCTGTATTTCGCCCCTCCCGGCTCAGAGTTTGTCCAGGCCAAACGCCGCATGCGCTGCGCGGGCGGCGTCATCGGCGCGGGCTGCGGAAATCACAACCGAAATCTTGATCTCGGAGGTGCTGATCAACTCGATGTTGATTCCCTTGACCGCGAGCGTTTCGAAGAGCGTGGCCGCCACTCCGCTGTGCGTCTTCATGCCGACTCCGACGACCGACAGCTTGGCAATTTCGTTGTGAATGGCCACATCCCCGCCGCCGAGTTCCCGGAAGACCGGAGCAAGCGCCTCCTGCGCCCGGTGCGAGTCGCTCTGCGGAACCGTGAATGTGAGGTTCGCCACGCCGTTGCGGCCGACGTTTTGAACAATCATGTCGACGATGATGTTGGCATCGGCGAGCGCACGGAAAATATTGCCGGCGGAACCCGGCTTGTCCGGGATGTTGCTGATGATGACCTTGGTCTGGTCCTTGTCCACGGCCACGCCGCGGACGACGACCTGTTCCATGTAGGCGACTTCTTCTTTCACGATGGTTCCCGGATTGTGGTTGAATGATGAACGGACTTCGAAAACAACGTCGTACTTTTTGGCGAACTCGACCGAGCGCGACTGCATGACTTTGGAACCACTGCTGGCAAGTTCCAGCATCTCGTCGTAACTGATCTCATCCAGTTTTCGCGCATCCTTCACGACCCGGGGATCGGCCGTGTACACGCCGTCGACGTCCGTGAAGATCTCGCACTTGTCCGCCTTGACTGCGGCGGCCAGGGCGATGGCGGTGAGATCGGAGCCACCGCGTCCGAGCGTGGTGATCTGGCCTTCGTCGTTGATTCCCTGAAAGCCGGCGACGATCACCACCTTGCCGGCCTGGAGGTCGTGCACGATCGGGCTGGCGTTGATCGTCTTGATCTTGGCCTTTGTGTGGGCCGCATCCGTGAAGATGCCCGCCTGCCCGCCGGTATAAGAGACCGCATTGACCTTGATCGCGTGCAGGGCGATGGCCGTCAGCGCGATCGTCTCCTGCTCGCCTGTCGCCAGGAGCATGTCGAGCTCCCGTTCGCTGGGATGCTCGTGGATCGCCCGGGCACGGGCGAGCAACTCGTTGGTGACGCCGGAGCGGGCGGAAACGACCACGACGAGTTCGTTGCCTTCGTCGCGGGTCGCCTTGATGCGGTCTGCAACGCGTTTGATGCGCTCGATATCGCCGACCGATGTGCCGCCGAATTTTTGGACAATTCTAGCCATGTGGTGAAAATTGATGGAGCGTTTTCCTACTTCTCGCGGGTCCACCGATGCTCGGTGCCCGCAAGCAGGCGCCGAATGTTTGCGTGATGCCGCACGACAACGAGCGCGCCGAGCGCCGATGCGACAATCTTCAGCGCGAGCGGAAGTCCAAGCAGCCAGGCGGCTACCGGGACGGCGATCGTACCAAGAATCGAAGCGAGGGACACGTAGCGCGAAGCGAAGAATGTGACTGTCCAGACCACGGCGGCAAGCAGGACAGGCAGAGGCATGAGGACCAAAAGTCCTCCGGAAGCCGTCGCGACTCCCTTGCCCCCTCTGAAGCGGGTGAAGCAGGAAAAGGAGTGCCCGAGGACGGCCGCCACCAGACCTGTGATGCCCAGCAAGGAGGCAAAGCCGAATTGTTGGTCGGATTCAGATGCCGGTCGGCGGGACTCCATGGTTAGGTACCAAATCAAAAGCGGGCCACCGGCGGCCAGCGCACCTTTGAGGGCATCGAGCACGTACACTGTGTTGCCCGCCTTCGAACCCAGCACACGCTTCACGTTGGTCGCGCCAGGATTTCCGCTTCCCTCCTTGAAGATGTCCACGCCATGCGCCCGGGCGACCAGATAGCCAAACGGCAGCGCGCCCAAAAGGTAGCCTGCAACGGCGGCGATGAAAAACGGGAGGATCATCGGTGAACCAGATTGGCGGAGACGCCCGGGTGTGCAAGAGCGGCGTCAGGCCGGCCTCGCCCCCGCCATGACCAAGTCGTATCCATTCAAATTGCAGGAAGCGCGGTCACCTGACGGGATTCTGTCCACGAGTGAGCGTCGCGTCTCCAACACACAACTTGCATGAGGCTTCCATTCGCGGGGCGAAGTCTGCGGGCTAGAGCTGCACGAACTTGGCCATCTTGATCGCCGGGTTGGATTTGATCTCCTCCCGGGCCGCAGGACTGGGTTCGTTGTCGACCCGCACCACCATATAGGCGGTATCGCCTGGAGCGAGGCGGCTCAAGGACATGTCGGCGATGTTCACGCCGTCCTTGCCAAGAATGGTTCCCACGGTGCCGACCAATCCCGGAACGTCCACGTTTTCCAGGACAAGCAGTTTTCCCTCGGCGGCGACCTCAACATCCCGTCCGTTGATGGTGATGATGCGGGGTTTGTTGCTCTTGCCCATCAAGGTGCCTTCGGCGGAGTAGGTCCGGCCGGACGCATCCTCGGCCTGCACCTGGATGAGTTCGGTGTAGTCAGACTCGGCCGCAGACTTCGTCACCTCCACGTGCACGCCCAGACGCTGCAGGAGCACGGGTGCGTTGACGAAATTCACCTCCTCGCCGCCGATGCGACGAAGATAACCGCGCTGGATGCTCCGGGTCACGGCGTTGGCATCGAGGTCGACGATTCGTCCCCAGTATGTGATGCGCAGCTTGTCCACCTGCTGCGGCGCGATCTGCTGCACAAGCGTGCCGAGCTTCGCGCCGAGATCGAGGTACGGTCCGAGCACCTTGAGTGTGGCGGCGTCGATCGACGGAACGTTGACAGCGTTGCGGATGACACCGCCCCGCAAAGCATCGGCGATGGCCTCGGCAATCTCAATGCCGACGCTTTCCTGCGCCTCCGCAGTGGAGGCACCGAGATGGGGTGTAAGCACGACATTGGGCATTTTCCGAAGTTCGTGATTGGCCGCCAACGGCTCCTCTTCATAAACGTCGAGGCCCGCCGCGGCGACATGCCCCTGTTTGAGCGCTGCGACGAGGGCCGTCTCCTTGATGATGCCGCCCCGGGCGCAGTTGAACAAACGCACACCTTTCTTGGTCTTCGCAAGCGCGGCCTCATCAATCATGTAATGGGTCTGCTCGGTCAACGGCATGTGGACCGTGATATAGTCGGATTCCCGAAGGAGGGCATCGAGATCCACCTGCTCGACCTGCATGGCCTTCGCGCGGCTGGGCGCCAGAAACGGATCGTAGGCCAGCACGCGCATCCCGAACGCCTGGGCGCGTCGGGCCACTTCGCCGCCGATGCGGCCCAGTCCGACCACCCCCAACACCTTCTTGTGGAGCTCGATTCCGGAGAAACTCTTGCGGTCCCATTTTCCCTCGCGCATCGAAGCCGCTGCCTGGGGCACCGGTCGCGCCCCGCAAAGCATATGCGTAAACGTGAGCTCCGCCGTGGCGATGGTGTTGCCCGACGGCGTATTCATCACCACCACGCCGCGCTCCGTGGCCGCCTCGACATCGACGTTGTCAACACCGACGCCAGCCCGGCCGACCACCTGCAGCTTGGGTGCGGCAGCGATCACGTCGGCGCTGATCTTCGTCTCGCTGCGAACAGCAATGGCATGCACGTCCTTGACGAGCTCCAGGAGCTTCTCCTTGGAGGAATTATAGGCTTCAATGACTTCAAAACCCGGCTGGTTCCGAAGGAATTGCACGCCCTTGGGTGAGATCTTGTCCGCCACGAGAACTTTCATGGTAAAGGTCCAGACCCAAAAGTCCCTGAACGATGAAGGCAACACTGGAGATGGCCCGGGGCGGATTCATTCTCAAACATCCACGGCCAAGATCCATTTGCCCACGTCCAGGCTACGATGTAACGCCTGCGCGCCGTTGACGTCTTTCGAGGAGTGCACCGGAAAGGGCGCTTGAGTGCTTCCGTTCTCGCCGTTTATCTGCCCATCTAATCAAACACGCCCAGTTGCGAATTGCCGGATGCGTTATCCATTGACCTTGGCTCGGGCTGGAAAAGCAGCGTGATTGTGGCCCGAATTCTGCATCCTAGCCCGCATATTTCAAAATCTTTGCCACCGTTTCGGTCACTTATCAGCATGCAACACCTCTGCTGGCGCCCATCACAGGATATGAGGGCCAATTGAAACTGTTAAGATTCTTCCCGTTCGACGGAACCACTTCCTCCATAACCTGACTAGATTCCATGCTCGCAAATTCTAATGATACGGTCGGCAGGACCCGACAGCCGGGAGCACCGAGGCCGGCAACGGGTCTGGGAGGCCGTCCGCACCATCATACTGACTTGCGAGGCTCAACAGAGCTTGCCCCGTTCCCCGGTCCGCTGGCGCCCGTCATCCGCCCACCGCTCAAGGACGAGATGCCCGTTGGTGCGCCACTACGCCCGGCGAGGGTTTCCGCCGGTCGCGACCTGCGCCTCGACACGCTGCGCGGGTTCATGCTCGTGGCCATTGCGATCAACCACCTGAACACCGAGTTGCGCGTCTTCACCGACTATCCGTTTGGCTTCGTCTCAACCGCCGAAGGATTTGTGTTCCTGTCCGGGCTCGTTGCCGGCCTGGTCTACACACGGCAATCGGATCGATTGTCGCCCGCGGAGCTCAATCAAAAAGCACAACGACGGGCCTGGCAAATCTACCTCGCCCATCTGTGCAGTTTTGTCGCGGCCTTTGTCGGTCTCCGTCTGCTGGCGCATTTTGCTCATATTGAAACCTACACCGCACCGGCGATGTTCTTTCAACATCCGGTCACCGCGCTTTTGATGGGCCCCCTGCTGCTTTTCCAGCCGGGCCTGCTCGACATTTTGCCGATGTATTGCGGGTTCATGCTGGCCCTTCCGATGATATTGGCCGCCTTGCGGAACGGCCGCTGGGGGCGGCTCTTTGCAGCAAGCAGCGGGCTTTGGTTGCTCTCGCAGTTTGGGCTCCTTGATTTCGTGGAACGCTGGTTTCAGAGATTCCTGCCGGTTAACATGGGCGTTTTTGACCCGCTTGCGTGGCAGTTCCTCTTCGTCTCCGGTGCATTCATCGGCTTCCATTGGGCCAAGGCGGGAAAGCCTTTGTTCGCCTTCCGTCCCGCAATGCTTGCGTTCTGTCTGCTCGTGGCGACGCCGTTGTGGTTCCTGCTGAAATATCAGCATGTCCCGACGGGATTATCGATGGACATGGTTTGGTCGTGGGCGGACAAGCAGCACCTCGCCCCGCTGCGGCTGGCGAACTTCATTGTTCTGGCCTATCTGATAGCCGCGGTCGCCGTGCACCGGCCGCGATTTCTCACGTTCCGGCCTTTTGCGTTCCTGGGCCGGCACTCACTGGTCGTGTTTACCGCACAGGCCACCCTTTGCATCTTTGTCCTGACCCAAACGCAACTTTTCGCCACCTTCACCGGCCGCACGGTGACCGCCCTCGCCATGGTTGGATTTCTTTTTCTCGTGGCCTGGTTGAGCGAAATGTGGACAAAACGCCGTCAGCGCGCATCGTAAACAAGTCCTCCTCGCTGCCATTTCCATGGCCGCGAAATCCCGACGATGAAGCGCCGACTCCCCAGTCAGGTGATGGTTGTGTTTGCCGCTGCATTCGCCTCGCTTGCTGCTGCTGCCGCGGACATGAGCGTCTTCTTCGGCACCCAGGGCTCTGGCAAGGGCATCGGTATCTCGGTGGCCCGTTTCGATTCTGACACGGGAAGGCTTGCGGACCTGCGGCTCGATGTTGAAGCCGTGCGACCCGGGTTCTTTGTCGTTCACCCCGATGGCCGCCACCTCTACGCCTGCGACTCCAGTTCGCCGGGCGGAATCTGCGCTTACGCCGTCGATCCGATGACAGCGAACCTCACCTTTCTAAACCGGGCGCCTTCCGGGGGCGATGACCCAAGCTACGTCTGCCTCGACCACACCGCTCGATTCGCCCTTGTTGCAAATTACAACAGCGGCAGCGTTGCCGTTTTTGCCCTCAAGCCCGATGGCAGCATCGGGGAGCGCACCGCCTTTGCGCAGCACACGGGCCGCAGTGTGAATCCCCAACGCCAGAAGCAGGCACACGCGCATTCAATCATTGTCGATCCAAGCAATCGCTTCGTCCTGTCAGCCGATCTCGGCGTCGACAAACTCTTCGTCTACCGTTTCGACGCCGCCGCCGGCACCCTGACTCCGAACAATCCTCCTTTTGCCGCGATCACGCCAGGTTCCGGTCCGCGGCATGTCACATTCCATCCGAACGGTCGTTGGGTCTATCTGATCAATGAGTTGGCGTGCACGGTGACCGGCTTCAATTGGGCCTCGTCCCGAGGCGAGTTGGCGGAGTTCCAGACGATTTCCACCCTGCCGGCCGATTTCAAAGGCACCAATACTGCCGCAGAGATCCTCGTTCACCCGAATGGCCGGTTCATCTACGGCTCCAATCGCGGAAACAATAGCATCGCCGTGTTTTCGATCGACCCGGCGAGCGGACGCCTCGCGCCGGTCGAACACGTTTCAACCCGGGGCAAAACACCGCGCAACTTCGCGTTCGATCCAACCGGAAATTGGATCATTTGCTCCAATCAAGACAGTGGCACAGCGGTCGTGTTTCGCGTGGACGGTGTCAATGGCCGCCTGACGCAGACCGGCCAGCCTGTACCGGTGCCGTTCCCGTTCTGCGAACGCTTCCTTCCGGCGGCTCGCTGACTCACCGCACAAAGTCCGCCAGCAGTCGGATATAGCTGGCTTGATAATATATCCCGGGTTCGCTCATTTCCCATGACTGCTCCGGCCAGCCCGCATTCGTGTCCGCATAGGCCTTCGCCGGCGGCTGGTGCTTGATACATTCGATGCTCCCGCCGTAATCCTTGTTCGGGCCGCCCACGAGATAGCCAGGCGCCGGTTCCCCGTTGAACCATCCGTGGTACAGTTGCTTGACGGACGATTCCGCCCCGTACCGTCCCATGTTGCTCAGATAAACAAGATCGAGCGGATTAACCCCATGCAGACAGTGCAACATGTCCAGCGCCCTTTGGCGAAGTGCTGCGCTCCGCCCTCCAGCCAACTGGTAATCAACCGCGGCCGTTGCCACAATGCCATGGCAGGCCCGGACCCGGTTGCTGCCCCAGTGGTAGCAGCTTTCCGGCATCCATGCGCGGTAGAGCTCTCCTTCGCCGTCCTGCGGCATGAATAGCGGTGAACCGATCGACTGCGTCATCGCCTTGGCGATACGTTCCGAGACCGCACGGTCAGCACCGGGAAGCGTCCGGTAGTCGAGCAGCGCCTCGGCCGCGACCGCCTCATACGGTGACCAGACCTTTTCGGTCAACTGGCGCATCGAGCCCACCCGCCGCTTGAAGGCATCATGGTATTCCGGCTTTCCAGTCAGCGCCCAAAGATGCATGGCGGCCACTGCCTCGGCCCGATCCTGCTCTTCCGCGTTCAGGTTTGCGCTGCCCGATTTGATCTCGCCGGAATCGCAGTCGTAGCTGCGCGGATGGGTGGAATACCAGGACCAGGCGAGCTCGGCGCGCCGCCCCATTTCAACACTGAATGCGCGCCACGGCTCAAACTGGCCAAAAACGCGCGCCGCGTGGGCGAAAACGCCGGCCGTGACAATTGTGGAGCCCGAACATTTCGGGCCGTAATAGCGGGGACGCCGGTCCGTGCTTGGCGGCCGGCTGGCCCCGTATGCCACGTCGCCCATTTTTATGAAAACGCCGCCGTCGGCGTCCTGCATCTTTTCGAGCCAGTCCATCTCCCATTTCACTTCATCGAGCAGGTCGGGCAGGCCGTTGCCGGATTCCGGCAGGTTGAAATCGTCGGTGAACGCAGCGGGATTGGCGCGCCATGCATAAAGAAGCGCATGGATCGTCTCGCTGAGGAAAGGCGGGTACTTGTTGGTGTCGCCGGCGTCCATCCAACCTCCGCTCAGGTCGCGGGCAGTTGACGGATCCTGCTTCGCCCAGACCGCGCGTGCTTCCCGGTCTTGCAGGAACGCCGGTCCGTCACGCCACGGCGCCTCGGCCCAGGGACCGCTGTGAGCGGTCGCTTCACGTTGGTAATAGAACATTCTCACCGCCGCCCGCATCACTTCACGGTAGACTCTGGGCCCGATGCGCACGACATGGGAACGCACGCCAAGCAGCGGATCAAAGACGTAGTAATTTCCCGGCTGCCGGACGGCACTGAAGTCGAACCACCAGCCGCGGTCCCCCGATATCGGATCGGTCTTTCCGCCTTTGAACGGCACTGCCGGGCCACGATAGAGGATCTTTCCGTCCGCGACCTGGCGCAGTTCCAGGAATGGACCCACAGTGAAGTGGTCGGCAGCATTGAACCCTTTTTGCGGATCGCTGACCACCGCCACCTTTTGTTCATCCGGCAGGTAGCCGAATTGGTCCACATGGAGGTGACTTGTCACCGGCGGCAGCGAAGCATTCATTTCACGTCCAGTCGCGGGCACGGGCGCGTCGGCCCGCGGTTCCGC
>Ga0181528_10001502_pt1 | contig 14465 bp, 14 predicted proteins | sample PEATcosm2014_Bin_47_FD_119742 | JGI IMG/M metagenome (GOLD analysis project Ga0181528, IMG submission 119742) | Peatland microbial communities from MTU Mesocosm Facility, Houghton, MI, USA - PEATcosm2014_Bin10_10_metaG | ecosystem: Environmental > Terrestrial > Soil > Wetlands > Peat | place...
ACCCAGGAGAAGGAGCTTGTGTACAAGGCGAGGTTTTCCTCGAATCTTGCTTACAGCCAAAGCCAGAATCTTCACGGGCCATCGAGTCTGCTTGCCGATAACATGGCTCCGGCGAACCCGGCAATGCCAGACGGAGCAAGTGCGGGAGTGCCGCATCCACCCGCATCGTCCTATTCAAGCATGGTTTCCCCGCGCGGCTCGGCCCAAGAAGCGCAGCCCGCCGAGAAACATGCAACCGAGATCAACATCAATTCAGCAACCGGCCAGCCCTATGTCGTCTACGAGGGAACGATCCTCGAAACCGTGCTGATGAATCGGTTGGACGGCGATGCGGTTGGGCCTGTGAAGGTAATGGTGACTGCCCCGGTCTATTCCCATGACCACCAGCATGTCTTGGTCCCCGAAGGGACAGTTGTGCTGGGCGAGGCCAGGAAGATCGGAACCGTAGGATTCGGGCAGCAGCGGCGGATTGCCGTCGCCTTTCACCGAATGATTATGCCTGATGGGTATTCCGTTGACCTTGATCAGTTCCTCGGTCTGAACCAGATCGGCGAAACCGGCCTGAAGGATAAGGTCAACAACCATTATGTCCAAATCTTCGGTACTTCCATCGCGCTTGGCATCATTGGTGCCGCGGCGGAGGTGTCGAATAACGGTGGCTCTCTTACGGGCAACGGCGTGGATGCCTACAAATATGGGGTTGCAGCAAGCGTCTCACAGAATGCGACAACGATTCTTGACCGCTTCATTAGCATCCCGCCAACGATCACGGTTCGCGAAGGCTACCGCGTGAAGGTTTATATCAGCCAGGACATGTTGTTGCCAGCAGTCGAGAACCACACAATTCCACCCAATTTTTGAGAGGCAATTACCATGACGAGCAAAAATCGTTTCCCTATCCATGTTTACAGCGTTGCACTAGCGCTGGTGATCACCCTGCTTTTTCCCGGGTGCCATTCGCAGCAGTATCCACTGGAACAGCAACCCACTGCCGAGGAACAGAAGAAATTTGAGCAGGACTATCAGAAAGCAATGGAGGAACAGAAGAAGCTGACCTCTGGCTATGGCAAGTCCATGCAGTATGCTCCACCAAGCACAGGGTACGACCCGAAAAAAGCGCTGCACGCGAAGCAATCGGTTTCAGCACAACCACAAACCCAACCGCAACACTGAGGAGGTACACATGAAACGAATCACGCTCACCGCTGTTCTGGGCCTCGCGTTCCTGAGCACCCGGGCATTTGCTCAGTTCGGATCTGGCATCGTTTACGACCCAACTCAGGGCGCTCACGCGATTCAGCAGATCCAGCAATTCGAGCAGCAGATTCAAAAAGCAGAGCAGCAGATTCAAAAGGCGGAGCAAATCTACACTACTGCGCTCCAAACGCGTAACACCATTGTGTCCGCCTACAACTTGGCACACCAGCTCTCAATGGCTCCGCAGCAGCTCTACCGAAGTTATGTAACTCCCTGGACGAACTGGAACACGGTGGTTGCGGTCAACAGCTACGGAAATACCCCGGCTCTGCTCCAGGCGATCAACAGCGGTATCAACTCCGTCGCCGGTCTTGAAGCGGTGACTCTGGGACAAGCGCCACGCTATCCGCTGTACGGAAACCTGAACATGCAGAGCCAACAGCTCGTCGCCGCACAGGGCGCAACCAGCGATCTCAGCATGGGAATCATGCAGGCCAATCTGCAGACCCTTGGAACCATGCGGACGAATTCCCAACAACGCGCTGCCGATATTCAGAAGCTCGAATCGCAGACGTATTCGAGCGATCCCAGTCAGCAAACGTATATGGCGACATTCCAGCGAATTAATCAGGCAGTGCTTATGCAGTTGCGCAGCCAGCAGGAAGCCAATGAAATCGCTCAAGCCGCGGCATTGCAGCAGATCGTCATCCAGAAACAGCAGCAAGACGCACTAAACGCAGCCTTCCAGGATGCCGCCGCCTACCAACAGCAGTACTCGTCTACCGTTGGCCAGCTAACTTCTGGCTATGGCAGCACGATGAGTCAGAGCCACTGACACGAGGGTTAAATCATGAACTTGCTTGACTGGATCAATCAGGGAATCACTAGCCTCACAAGCACGGGCAGCCCTTCCATTAATGCTCTCGGCTTCCACATCTTCTTGGCGCTATTGACCACCATGATGGTTTGGTTCGGCGTGCAGGAGGCGCTCGCTTCCGCACAAGGCGGTGTGGGTTTCAACATGGCGAAGTTCGTCGAATTCGTTGTTTTGGCTTCCTTCGCCTACACCCTCATCGAGTTCTATGATACTGCCATTCCCGGAGTCGGTTATTCCTTCAAGGACTTCATCAGTGTCGGCTCAACCAGCGTAGCGAACATGATCAGTCTGGACAGTGTCAATCAGATGAATCAGGCCATCACAGACATGCAAAACCAGCTTGGCTCCGGAATTGTGAAGGCGGTAATGAACGTGTACTTCGCCATCGTGATGGCGATAGTCCAAATTATGCTCGGAATCTTTTCGGCCACGATCACTGCCATCGTCGCGTACGGCGCAATTGGGGCCGCTGTCGCCGGCATTCTCGGCCCTCTGTTCATTCCATTTCTGCTAGTCGACAAGCTCAATTTCCTTTTCTGGGGTTGGCTACGCGCCTTTCTCGGTTTCAACTTCTACAAAGTCGTAGCAGCGGCCGTACTCAGCGTTCTGTCCCATCTGTACACGCTGTACTACGCAAACCTTATTCCGCTCGATGCTGCCTCCCTTGTTACAAAACTTCCGCTGCTGATAGTGCTGATTCTCGTTAACGTCTTCATCCTATTCAAGATTCCCGAGATCACAAACTCAATCTTCTCCGGCCATACCGGAGGGGGTGGAAGCACGATGGGGATGATTGCACTCGCACTCCGAGGACTCTGATCCCGGTACTGGAGAAAAGGTTATGACGGCCACGACAACACAGCTTCAGACCAACAAGGAGCCAGCCTCGCGCGACCTGACACGCGCGGCTGAACGATATCTCGAACAGTACGGCGATCCGATCGTGATGAATACCTATTTGAAGGTCACGATCCTCGTGCTCGCCGTGATTGTTGTGCTCCTAGGCGCGCTCGTCTATCGCAGCCAGATGGCGCTGGTGAATGTTCACCCCATGGTCATTCGTGTCAATGACGTGGGCCATGCGGAAGCTGTGGACTATCGAGATCTCAAATACCGTCCCCAGGAGGCCGAGAACAAATACTATCTGTCGCGTTGGGCGGAGCTCTATTTTGGGCGTAATCGCTACGCGATTCAGCGCGACTTCACCAACTCACTCTATTTCATGAATGGGGATGTGCAGCGAGCCGTGATCGAGCAGGAACGGAAAGATAAAACGATTGACTCGTTCGTTCGCGATGCCACCCATCCCTTTGTCGATATCGAGGTCAAGAACGTGATTCTCGACGACCTAAGCCAGTCTCCGTATTCAGCGCGAATTGAGTTCGTCAAAGTCTTCACCAATCCGGCGGATCATACCGAACTGAAGCGCGAGCGTTGGACGACCAGCGTCACATATGTTTTCCGCTCCGTTGTGCAGAACAACGAGGTTCAGGTCAACCCGCTCGGACTCACGTTGGTGAAGTTCCGGGCTGACCAGGCGTTCGAGTAGGCAACAACCACTCCCATACAAGGCACGTTTCATGCCCTTTGGCGGATACAATTCGCGGCAGCTAGGCTCTTCGTTTCTTCTCGGGGAGCGCGCCGTATCTACCGGCTTGCAGCGCCGTTTGCTTCGATCTTCTTTTGACCCTGTACCGATTGAGCCTTTTCGCAGCTCTGGGCACGAGGCTGGCACGCCAGGAACACGACGTTCAATGCCGATCATGAAGCACTTGTCTTCCGGTTTCTATCCCTTGCTCGTCCGGTCACACGCTTCGGGCCATATCCGGCGCGCCCCGGCGGCACGTCGCCGCTCTGCTTTTCGGACTCCTCTCCCAGAACAAGTCTGGGCCCCTCTCCAGAATGCGCGGCTTGGCACTTGGGAGCCGGGCTCCTTGCTCGGGCTTCGCCAATGGGTGACCCGGCCAATCCGGGAATTCAAAACAGGAGACTTCACCATGTATCAGAACCCCATTTCGCTCATCGGATTCCTAGGCAACGACGCCACTACCCGCTCCGCTAACAACGCCAGCTTCACCGTGCTCTCGCTCGCCACGAAGAGTTCGTACAAGGACAAGAAGACCGGCGAATACAACGGCCACACCGAGTGGCATCGTTGCGTAGTCTGGGGCCGCTTATCCGAGTATGCCAACGCTCACCAAGGGCACGCACGTCGCCGTGGAAGGCGAGTTGCGCAGCCGCGAGCGCGTGGACAAAAAGACGACGCTAGGCAGCGCGTATGGGAAGTGCGTCTGGCTTCGATCCTGAAGCTCGACCGTGCTGAGAAAGCCAGCCCGGAAGAGTCGCAGGATATGCCCGAGGAAGTGCCCGAATAGGGCGCTTCTCCTTTGCTCAAAAGGCCTGGCGTCTGTCGGGCCTAGAACTCTGTTGAGGCGCACACATGAGCTTTGAATTGATCATCCCGTTTCTTCGACCCATTGAGCCGCTTCTGCTTGACCAAAGTATCAGCGAGATCATGGGCAATCCCGACTCGTCCTGGTGGTACGAGCGAGACGGCATCATGCGCCGTGACGACACCATTCAATTCGACGCGGCGCGCCTGCGTACAGGCCTCGAAGTCGTAGCCAACAAACTTGGCAAGAAGCTCGACGAAGATAACCCGCTACTCAACGCACAACTTCCCGACGGCAGCCGACTTGCGGCGGTCATTCCTCCGGTTGTTCGCCCGGCTCCCGCGATGGTCATCCGCAAGTTCACAAGCCGCCGCTTCACCGTCGAAGACCTCATCACAGGCGGCACGCTTCCGCGTTCGCTTGCGGAGTTCCTGGCTAGCCAGATCGAGAGCGGCCAGACCATCCTCATTAGTGGCGGAACCGGCACCGGAAAGACGACGCTCTTAAACATTCTTGGTCAGTCGATTCCCGAGCATGAACGGATCGTCATCATCGAAGATACTAGCGAACTCCGCATCGAAAAGCCGAACCTGATGGCCGTCGAATGCCAGACTGATACCTATCGGAATCAGGTGACCTTTGACGATCTATTGAAGGCGGCATTGCGCTGGCGTCCCGACCGCATCATCCTCGGTGAAGTGCGCGGAGTCGAAGCGCGAACCCTGCTCGATTCCTTCAACACCGGACACACCGGGTCGCTGGCCACGATTCATGCGAACTCGGCCGTAAAGGCGCTCCGCCGTTTTGCCAATCTCGTTCTTCGCAGCCACTCCCAGGCGACCTTTGAGGACGTGGAGGCCGAGATCGGAGAAGCCGTCGATTTGGTCATCCAAGTAGAACGTCAACCGGGACGGCGTGTCGTCCGCGAAGTCCTCCAATTACACGGCTACAACCGAGCGTCCCAGCAGTTCAATTTCGAGCTGGTTTATGACGCGAGGAAAACGCCGAATCCTGACCTCAATTTCAACCGAAAGGACACCGACCATGCCATTGCTTGAGATCCCTCAGGTACGCCAGATTACAGCCACAATCCGGCTCGACGAATCAACCGCCAGCCAGATCGATCAGTATGCGGCCTTCCTCCATGCCTCCGCCGATGAGGTGGTGGATAAGGCACTGTCCTACGTCTTTGCCAAGGACCGCGACTTCCAGGAGTTTTTGAAGTCTCCCAAAGCAGCACGGGTTACGCAGAGCCTGCGTATCCGCCGCGCTCCGCGTAACGGGGCTTCATCGGTGCCGGTATCGCCGACGGCACAGGCTCCAAAGGCGACGGTGGTAGCCACCGCCGCGGGATTGCGTGGAGAAGCCGCATGAGCGGCGTCATTCCCGCGCGACAGAAGGCGGCGTTGGAGCGGTTGATCCGAATCGCCCAGAGTGATACGGGGCAGAGCCGGATGACCGCGGAGTTCCTGTTGAGCTGGTGGAATGCGGCCAACTGCGGAGGCTTCGATCTGACCACCATGTGGGGAGTGGACACTGAGATCGCCGCCGACATGGTGACGGTGTTCGCTCTGGTAGCGTGCTGCCATCGCTATCCGGACGATCTTGGCTACGGTGAGGAGTTCCGGCGCATTGTTCATGCGTGGCGTCCGGCGTTGAGACATGGCTAGTTGCGGGGTGGAAGTGCAGTTCGGTGCTTCGCACCGGGTTTATTTCGACACTCCACCCCTTGGAGGGAACTGCCTAGATACTTTGGTATCTCAGCAGATACCACTGAAAACACTCGATGTCCTGGCACATGGTATCTCGCCGGATACCGATGCTTAGGAACACTGGAGGTCTTTTATATGGCAGAGGTTCACACAATCTCCGAAAGAAGCTCGGAAAAACTGCGCGGTCGCGAGCGCCGCTCGCTCAACCTCAGTACCAAGCTCACGGCAGCCGAGGCAAAGGCCATCGAGGAGGCTGCCTCGGAAGCTGGCAAAACGCCCAGCGAGTGGGCGCGCGACCTGCTAGTGCGTAATACGACCGGCAGCACTCAATCGGGAATGGAGATGCACATCTTCACCGAACTCGTCGGATTGCAGATGCTGCTGATGAATACGCTCGAACCACTCCTCCGTGGTGACAAACTCAACCCCGAGCAGATAGCCATCCTCTTTCGTCAGGTTCAAACAACCAAGGCGACAAAGGCGCAGGAACTACTTGCCAAGCGCAATCTGAACAGGGAGAAATAACCATGCCCGCGATCCAGCAATGGGGTAGGAAAGAATCGATCATTTGGCCGCCGCGCGGCTTTCCGTACACGCTTGGAGCCTTGTTTTTCTCGCTCGTAGCCACCGGATTCTTCGTGTACATCCGCTTCCAGTACGGGCTCCAGCCGCTTGAACGCTACTACCTGCCGTACTACCTCCGCAGTGAGACGGCGGGTCTGACTCATCCTGCGGGTAACTACCAGATGATCTATATCTCGGACGGAAAATCCCGGTCGCGAGCTGCACTTGAAAGTGACGTGGAGGCTGGAACTGCACCGCAGATCTCGGGTGCACCGTCGCCACTGGTGCTTTCCGCCGCCGCTACGCAGCAAGGATTCCGGTATTTGTTCCGTGAGCCGCTGCGGAGCTATCCAAACAAGACGCTTCACACCTGGATTGCGCACGCCATCTACGAGGACGTCCCGCTGCACAGGCTCTTCGCGATGCAGTTTCTCTTCGGGGTTTTGGCATTTGTCATTCAACTGCCATTCTCGCTCCGCAAAGACATTGAGCGTATCAAGGCACTGCGCTATGGTCGCAGACTCAAGGGGCCGGTCTTGGTCAACGCTAAGCAGTTCACCAAAGCTGTAGACGGTGACGGCATTGGGATCACGACCAACGATTCCAAGCAGCCGCTTCGTGTTCCACGTGACGCCGAGAACAAGCACTTCCTGATCGTCGGTGATACCGGCTCCGGCAAGTCAAGCATCATCCGACAGATGCTCTATCAGGTCGAGAGGCGCGGCGATTGCGCTATCGTCTACGACCCCGCGTGCGAGTTTGTGAAGCAGTTTTACGATGCGCACCGGGGCGATATTGTTCTGAATCCCCTTGATGCCCGAATGCCGTACTGGAGCCCTTCGAATGAGCTGCGGCGGAAGGCGGAGGCAAAAGCATTGGCCGTCTCGCTCTACCAGCCGGAGGGCGTTACAAATCGCTTCTTCGTCGAGGCTCCGCAGAAGATCTTCGCGCACCTGCTGAGTTTTCTGCCGACACCGGAGCAACTCGTAAAGTGGATGTCCGATCCCGATGAGATTGATCGCCGTGTGAAAGGAACTGAGTACTGGATGCTCATCGATCCCAAGGCTCCGCAACAGCGGAGCGGCGTTCTTGGTTCGCTCAACATGAGTGCGGACAGCTTTCGAATGCTTCCCAGACAGGAGGAGACAGCCTCCAGTTGGACTGCCACCCAGTGGGCAGAGACTCGGCGGGGATGGATCTTCATTACCTCTCGCCCCACAATGCGCGAGGCGCTGCGCCCGTTGATCAGTCTGTGGATCGACACGCTTGTTTTGCGCCTTCTGAATGAACCGATGCCAGAGCAAAAGCCGGTCTGGTTTGTCATCGACGAATTGGCCAGCCTGCAGCGTCTGCCCCAGCTTCACACCGCCATCACCGAGAACCGGAAGTCGCAGAACCCGGTCGTCCTCGGCTTTCAGGGGCGCAGCCAGATGCAGGCACGATACGGGGAGGATGCGGAGGCCATGCTCTCGCAGCCCGCAACCAAGATATTTCTCCGCACCACCGAGCCTAGGGCGGCGAAATGGGTTAGCGAAGCCATCGGGGAGATCGAGATTGAGCGGCTGCGCGAGACTCATTACGACGGCACACGCACGGGACGAAACTTCGCTCTTGACCGGCAGACAGAGCCACTCGTTCTGCCCTCCGAGGTTTCGGGCCTCGACGATCTTCGCGGCTTCCTGAAGTACGGGAACCACGTCGCGCGATTCTCGTTTCCGTTCATTGCGCTGCAAGAAAAGAGCCCCGGTTTTGACGAACGCAAAATGGAGGACCTGATCGTGCCAAGCACGCCACCCGCAGCGGAGCCGGAGGGTTTGCAGGGCAATCTCTTCAGCACCGAATATGACGTCCGCCCCTCTGGGCACGAGATCGAGTAGGCCCGCATGCTGACAATATCCAAGCCACTCTCGGCAGGCCAGGCGCAGAACTACCATCACAAGGAATTCACTTCTAAGGAGCAGAACTATTGGTCGCAGCGCGGTGTGATTACCGGCGAGTGGCAAGGCCGCCTCGCACCGAAGTTCGGCCTCGCCGGAGCCGTTTCCGCCGAGGACTTTGCCAAACTCAGCCAGGGCCAGCATCCGGCGACCGGCGATCAGCTTGTCCGCCAGCGCGCCTCGTATGAATACCAGGATGCGGACGGCAAAACCATCAAGACGATGGAGCACCGGGCCGGTTGGGATGCGACCTTCTCTGCGCCCAAATCAGTCTCGCTCACCGCCCTTGTCGGGGGCGACGAGCGGGTGCGCGAGGCCCACCGCGAAAGTGTCCGTGTGGCGCTCGACCAGCTCGAACACTACACTCAAGCCCGTATCGGCGGGAATCATCCGCCGGAAACTACAAGCAAGTTCATCGCGGCGAAATTCGAGCACGATACCGCCCGTCCGGTTGACGGCTACGTCGCCCCGCAGCTTCATACCCATGCGGTTGTCTTCAACGTGACGGAACGAGAGAATGGTCAGCCTCGCGCCATCCAGCCGCAGAGTCTGTTCGCCTCGCAACAGTTCGCTACAGCCATCTATCAATCGGAGCTCACCTACCAATTGCGGCAGCTTGGGTACGAGATCACGACCGGCCGCAGCGGTGCTCCTGAAATCAAGGGCTATACCCGGGAATATCTCGATGCGTCGAGCCCGCGCAGCCAGCAAATCCGCGAGTATTTGGAGCGCACAGGCCGCACGGGTAAAGAAGCAGCCGAGATTGCCGCGCACTCTACCCGCGACCGCAAGGAGATCCACACGCCAGGCGAGGTGATGGCCGCGCATCGGAAGCTCGCCGCCGCCTTCGGCCATCAGGCCGAGGCCGTGGTACGGCAAGCGCGAGAACGGCAGCAGCGTCAGGAGAGGTCAGTCAATACGATGGAAAAGGTTCGCGAATCGTTGACCTTCGCGCGTGACAAGAACTTTGAACGCGAGGCCGTGGTGGATGAACGGGCGCTGATCCGCGACGGGCTTCGCCGCGGAATGGGCGAGGTTACCTATGCCCAGGTGCGAGGCAATCTCAATGCCCGCCTCGCAGCAGGAGAGTTTCAAACCGTAGACCGGACAAACGTGCCAGGCCGCCAGTTCACCACTGCGAAAACCATCGAAGCGGAACAAGAAATCGTCCGCCGGATGCGTGAAGGACGCAGCCAGATGGAGCCGATTCTGGAACGCCCGCAGGCCATCACAGTTGCCGACCAGCATCCACACCTTAACCGGGCGCAGCAGAGCGTGGTGGAAGATGTTCTCAGTTCACGGGATCGGATTCAGGGAGTTCAGGGCTTTGCCGGTGCGGGCAAGACCACCACGCTTGCCGTCATCCGCAATGCGGCTGCGGAGCGTGGATATCAGGTCGAGGGCTTTGCCCCAACCTCGCGCGCGGCGCGCCAGCTTGGCGAAGCTGGAGTCGAGGCCGGAACGTTGCAAGGCTTCCTCGCCCGCACTGCGGAACCCACTGCGTCCGGGCGGAAACACTTCTATTTCGTCGATGAATCGAGCCTTGCTAGCACCAACCAAATGCGCGAGTTTCTGATGCGCCTCAGTCCCAACGACCGGGTGCTTCTGATCGGCGATATCCGCCAGCATCAGGGCGTCGAGGCGGGACGCCCGTTCGAGCAATTGCAGGAGGCCGGAATGCGAACCGCAAAACTCGATGAGATTGTCCGGCAGAAAGATCCGGCGCTCAAGTCCACGGTTGAACTGCTGGCCAATGGCCACGTCTCTGCCGCCCTCGAAGGACTGCAGAAACAGGGCCGCGTGCAGGAGATTCCCAACCGGGAAGAGCGAATCCGCGCAATCGCAAAGAGCTACGTCGAGTCACCGCAAAATACGCTCATTGTCTCGCCAGATAATGCATCCCGGCGTGAACTCAATGCTGCTGTCCGCCAGGAATTGAAGGCCCATGGAGCAATAGCGCCGGAAGATCATTCATTCCGCGTGCTTGTTCAGCGCCAGGATATGACCGGTGCCGAACGCTCGTGGGCCAGCCATTATGAGGTTCACGATGTCGTTCGCTATGCGCGTGGCAGCCAAGCTGTGGGAATTGAAGCTGGCAGCTACGGATCAGTTGTCGCAATTGATCCCGCTGCGAACCTGCTTACTGTCGCGAAGCAAGGCGGAGAACTAGCCACGTACGATCCGCGTCGCCTCACTGGCGTCAGCGTCTATAAGGATACGGAGCGCGAGTTTTCCTCTGGTGATCGCATTCAGTTCACCGCGCCGGACAAGTCACTGGGCGTCGCCAATCGTGACCTTGCTGTCATCCAAACGATCCATCCCGATGGACGTATCTCTGCCCGCTTGGACAATGACCGGCGGACCGAGTTCAACCCCAGCGAGCATCGCCACTTCGATCATGGCTACGCAGTCACCAGCCACAGCTCGCAGGGGCTTACTGCTGAGCGTGTCCTTGTCCACGCCGATTCGAGCGTCCATCCGGACCTGCTGAATTCGAGATTTGGCTATGTCTCCCTCTCGCGCGCCAGCCACGATGCCACGCTGTTCACCGACGATATGGCCAAGCTTGGCCCACAGCTCGGAGGCGATGTTTCAAAGACTTCTGCCCTTGAAGTCAGCCAGACGCCGTCGGTCGTTCACGGAATTGGAATGATCTGACACGTCTGCTGTTTAATTTTGCTGGCACTGTCAGTAAGTAATGTTGCTAAACGTCATTATAAGTGATTAAATAATGACGGATTGATACTATGCCGCCAGTGAAGAAGACCTTCGAGAAGACCATGCGGTATATCCGCCAACACGGCATGGTGAGACCGCGCGACATCGAGGCCATCGGTGTTCCGCGTGAGTATCTCCTGCGCCTCTACCAGCAGGGTAGACTCAATCGAGCAGCGCGGGGTATTTATACCATCCCCGATGCGGAGGTCACAGAGCGCCACTCCTATGCGGAGGTGGCGAAGCGCGTTCCGGAAGGAATTCTGTGCCTGCTTTCGGCCCTTGTCTTTCACGAGATCACGACGCAGAGTCCTGCCGCAATTTGGATTGCCCTCCCCAAGGGCGCAAGAACGCCAGCCATCGCGTCGACCAATCTCAGGATCGTTCGCCTCACGGAACCATCTCTGACCGCAGGCATCGAGAAGCATGTCGTCGAAAGTGTTCCGGTGCGAGTCTATTCCGCCGCGAAGACGGTGGCGGATTGCTTCAAATTCCGGAACAAACTTGGCATTGACGTTGCAATCGAGGCGCTGAAGGACTGCCTTCGACAGAAGAAAGGAACTGTCAACGAAATCTACCGCTATGCCAAAATCTGCCGTGTGAGCAATGTCATCCGCCCCTACATGGAGGCGCTATGACCCGCGATCTACACAAGAATTCTGCGGCCTCGGTTCGCGCACGCTTGCTCACCCTGGCGCAGAGCAAAGGTGAAGACTATCAGCGAATCCTCGGCAGGTATGCCATCGAAAGATTCTTGTATCGCTTGGGGCGCTCGCGGTATCGCGACAAATTTGCGATCAAGGGAGCGACGCTGTTTACGCTCTGGACGGGGCAGACCCCCCGTCCGACAAAAGATTTGGACCTCCTCGGATGGGGAAGCTCTGCCATTCGTGATGTTGAATCGACCATCCGAGAGATCTGCGGAATACAGGAAGATGACGGCATTCTCTTTGACGGGGACACAGTTCAGGGTGAGCGGATCAAAGAAGATGATGAATATGAAGGCGTTCGCGTGACCTTCCGCGCCGATTTGGCTGGGGCACGGATACCGATGCAGGTTGATATTGGATTTGGCGACGCGGTATATCCGGAGCCGGAATTTGCTTCGTTTCCTGTGCTCCTGCCGATGGACGCGCCGCTTATCCGCGCCTATCCGCGTGAAGCTTCAATCGCAGAAAAATTCAACGCAATGGTTGCGCTCGACATTCGTAATAGCCGGATGAAAGATTTCTACGACATATGGTTCATGGCCAACACGTGGAATTTTCATATGTCTTCGTTGCGGGGGGCCATCCTGGCCTCCTTTGAAAGACGAGGAGTCGCAATCCCCCAGGATGTCCCGTTTGCATTGACGAATGAGTTTCTGAATGATCCGCAGAAAAAGCGGCAATGGAATGCATTTGTCAGCCGGTTGAATCCTGGCGACGAACCGCCATCCCTCGAAGAAATCGGCACTCTCCTCCGAACGTTCCTTTTGCCGTGCATTTCGGACACCCCGACATCGAAGCCAAATTCGCGCAAGTGGACTCCGAGCCTGCACTGGAGCGAAACAAATACTTAACGCCCCTGCGGTACACCTATCGACCCGTGTACCTTGTTCCGTGGCGACCTACTCCGGGAGCGCCGGGGCAATGACCTGGTGAACAATTACCGGTTTCCACTTCGTCAGCGAGAGCCAACTGCTGGCTACTGCCATCGTGATATAACGGCCATAGTATTCGGTGGGGACTTGCACAAAAGAACACTCTGGTAAGGCATTTGTTGAAAGATGGTGCCACCAGTCAATTTCCACCCGTCGAAATTCGCCTCTCACCACATCGGTCAACAGGTGCAACATGGCGGCTCCATTCCCACGGTTCGCCCGCGTGCTCTCGAATAAAAATGCTCCAAGGAGAATCAGCGCGGTCACCTCTGCATTGTCCCGGTACTCCCATAAAAGCTCCACCGTATGCAGCGTTCCTTTTCCCGTGTCCCGATACCAGCCGTACTGGCTCTGCAAAATCGCCGACTTTTGCTTTTCAAGTTCGGATACAGGACGCCAATCGATAATTTCCTCCGCAATGGGGCCGGAAACGTGGATGTGCTCGAAAGCAACTACATTCTGGAATGGTGGAACATGCTGCCCGCAATCGAACTCCCAACACTGGAGCACATCCTGCCACGTCATCTTTCGCCTCCACGTCGTTTCCGCATCCTTCGCCGCCGTTCAACTACGGTCAGGATATCCCCGAATCGCCGTAGCTGGAAGTTTGCTTCCGCTGCTTCAGCACCCAATTGACTAATTGTTTTCTGGTCAACAGGTTGTAAACTGGGTTTCATATTCCATGCTTACATTCAGTTCAAAGCCGACCGACAAGCTCATCAAGGACTATTACGCCGTCCTTGGCCAATACGGCCACCTCAATGTCGGACACGAGTCTGCCGTGCGCAGTGCCTTTCAGTCCGTCCTTCGCGGGTACTCCAAAAAGATGGACTGGACTTTGGTCCCGGAGTACGCCATCCAGAAGGACCGTACTCACCGCATCGTGGTCGATGGAGCGTTGCTCGATTTTTGGAAACAGCGTCGTGGGTTCTGGGAGGCCAAAGATGAGCACGATGACCTTGAGCGTGAAATCAAGCTGAAGCTCGAAAAGGGATACCCGCGTACCAACATCATCTTCCAGGCTCCCGAACGCGCCGTTATTTTCCAACATGGAGTCCGCCAAGGCCTAAACGAAGACATCACGGACCCGAAGAATCTCTCCGATCTGCTGACCCATTTCTTCTCCTACCGCGAGCCCGATCACGAAGAATGGGATTCCGCCGTCGCCGAGTTCAAGGAGCGCATCCCCGAACTAGCCGAGCGCGCCCAGCATCTCATTGAGGCCGAGAAAAAGGGTAACCGCAAATTCCGCGATAGCTTTGACAGCTTCTACTCGCTATGCCGCGACGCCATTAATCCCAACCTCTCGGAAACTGCCGTCGAGAAGATGCTCATCCAGCATCTCCTGACCGAACGCATCTTCCGCCGTGTCTTCCACGCCGAGGAGTTCCGGAACCGCAACGTCATCGCCTGCGAAATCGAAAAGGT
>Ga0181528_10001503_pt1 | contig 14463 bp, 11 predicted proteins | sample PEATcosm2014_Bin_47_FD_119742 | JGI IMG/M metagenome (GOLD analysis project Ga0181528, IMG submission 119742) | Peatland microbial communities from MTU Mesocosm Facility, Houghton, MI, USA - PEATcosm2014_Bin10_10_metaG | ecosystem: Environmental > Terrestrial > Soil > Wetlands > Peat | place...
CACACCATCAATGTCGATGGAACGGGGCTCGTAGGCCGCCACCGCACTCAACACCAGTCCTAATCTGTGGATGGCATTTATTCCCGCAAAGGCCCGAGCGATATGCGCTCGCTTTCCTCGCAAGTCAACTCGTAGTCGAAGCGTGCCCTGGCAACCAACTTCGACGAACCCGCCAGTGGGCTCACCCAAAATAGCGACGTCGCCCTTCAAAAGATCGGGTCGAAGAGTCGCTAACTCTAAGAGTCCTGATTCCTTTCTAGCAATCTCTTCGCGAGCGTAGAAAATCCACGTAATCTCACTCGCCCAGTCCACCTCTTTTTGAGCCAACTCCAGCATTACCGCGAGCGAGCCCTTCATATCAGAAGCGCCAAGACCCGTGACGCGGTCCTTTTCCTTCCTTGCGAGCGAAGCATCGCCGGGCACCGTATCGAGATGACCTGCCACTATGACGCGGCGCGCGAAGTGTCCATTTGTTCGCGCCACCACGTTGTCGCCGATCTGTTCAACTTGCAGGCGAGGATTCAACCGCAATCGATCAGCCACGAAATGGGCAATGTCCGACTCAGCCCCGCTGACTGAGTTGATGGCAATGAGTTCATACGTAGCGTCGAGACGACTCACGTGGAAACACCGTGATCACGAAGCACGGCATTGAGCGTCACTTTGTTATGGCGCTCACCTTCTTCGAGGTGACGCACGACAAGCACACAGGGCAAGTAAAACTCGCCACCGGCAAAATCGCGCTTTCGATTAGCACTGACCGCCACGCAATAATCGGGTACGTAGCCGCGCGACAGTTCCTTACCCGTCTCGGCATCAATCACCGGAATCGTGGGATTCAAAATAGTGCCGGCTCCCAACACAGAACCGCGACCGACGCGTGCACCGTCCACAATCATCGACCGACTGCCAATGAAGGCGTCGTCTTCAATAACTACCGGAACTGCATTCGGCGGTTCTAAGACACCACCGATGCCAACGCCGCCCGACAAGTGAACATTGGCGCCGATCTGGGCACAGCTGCCCACCGTGGCCCACGTGTCCACCATCGTTCCAGGTCCCACCCATGCCCCAATGTTCACGTAACTGGGCATGAGTATGACCCCAGGGCTTAGAAAACTGCCGCGACGAGCCGATGCACCAGGAACCACTCGGACACCCTGGCGTTCAAAGTCATGCTTGAGTTCCAACTTGTCGAAATACTCAAACGGACCTGCTTCACTCTTTTCGAGACCATGAAGTCGAAACAAGAGAAGAATGGCCTGCTTCACCCAGCTGTGTACCACGACTTCCTCGTCGACAATTTCGGCCACGCGCAATCGACCTTCGTCGAGTTTCGTAATGACTAACTCAACGTCTCTTCGGGCCTCAACATTGTCGGGCGTCATTTCGCCAATTTTCTCGTACCACGAAGCAATTCGCGTTTCTAAAGAACTCATATGACCATCGTAACTTGGGCCTCTTCGTAAACGAGAGTGTCAATCGGACGAAATTCCATTTAGTAGTTAACGATTTAGCAGTCGCTGGGCGCCGAGGGCAATACGCTCATCTGGTTGCACGACAGCGATTCGCACATATTCTCTTCCGGCGTCGCCGTAGAGATCACCGGGGCTCACAAGGAGCCCGGAGAGTTCGGCAATTTCCGCCGCCAACTCCCATCCACTGAGTCCTTCGCGCCGGCACCAGAGGTAGAACGAACCCTCGGGAACGGGAGCTTCAATACCCATTGCACTCAGAGCCTTAGATAGCGTTTCTAGTCGACCCAAGTAGCGGTCACGCTGGATTCGAACGTGCTCATCGTCACAGTACGCTGCCGCCACGGCTGCTTGGACGGGTCCAGCGACCATGCAACCCGCGTGTTGACGAACCAAGCGCAGATACGCGACGATTTCCTCATCTCCGGCGTAGAAGCCAGCTCGAATACCCGCGAGGTTCGAGCGCTTGGAGATTGAATGCACGGCCAATACGCCGTCTCGACCATGCTGCAAAATCGATGCTGGTGACGATGCCCACGTAAATTCGCTGTAACACTCGTCACTCGCTACCAGTACGCCCGTCTCACGGCCCCACGCCGCAACTCGCGAAAGGTCATCAAGATATCCTGTCGGATTCGACGGGGAATTCGACCAGAGCACCAGAGCGCGACGTATGTCGGAGAGTTCAATACTTTCCAAACTGAGCACGCCATTGACGAGAGGTACCGCGACGGATCGCAGTCCCGCCAACGTGGCACCCATGGCGTACGTCGGATAGCTGATCTCGGGATAAAGAACAGTGTCGCGTTCGGGCGAACGTAAATGTAGATATCCTGCCAATGAGGCCACAAACTCCTTCGTACCCATGCACGCCGCCAGATCATTTTCGTTCAGCTCGACCCCAAACGAGCGTCGCAACCAGTCGACCGCGGCTTGACGGTACGCCGGCGAACCGGCTGAGGCCGGATAACCGCGCGCAGCATCACCACGAGCGAGGACTTCCATAGCTAGAGCCGGAGGTGGGTCAATCGGTGTTCCTATTGAACAGTCAATGACACCACCTTCGTGTTGTTCAGCGAGAAATTTCAACTCACCTAGGCGTTCATACGGGTACGGCGGTGGTACAAAACTCACGCTGAAACCAACCATGGTTCAAAGCGTGCGGTGCTGATGTCATCGAGCACCATGCGCATAATTACGAAATCATCCGTCATTGACTTGTCCAAAACTTCGCCTTCGCGATGTGCTGCCGCAATGAGGTCGCCTCGCCCAATGGGAAGGCGCAAGGTCACTATGTGGTCACTCGCTCGCAGACAGTCTCCAATGGCTCCGATCACCGTATTGATGTTCTCCCCCGTCACTGCCGAGGCGTAGACACTTCCCGGGAAACGGGCTACGAGTTCGTGCGCCCTGGAGCCTTCGACGTCGCACTTATTGAATACCAAGATCTCGGGAACATGATCTGCTCCAATTTCACGCAGCACTTCATGCACGGCCTCAATTTGCTCTTCTGCGTTTGGACTCGACGCGTCCACCACGTGAACGAGAAGATCGGCCAAACGAACCGAATCGAGCGTCGTCATGAAAGCCCGCACTAACTCGTGCGGAAGTTTCGAGATAAATCCGACGGTGTCGGTGAAGAGAATCGTTTCACCACCCGGAAGCTGACGTTGACGTGTTCGTGGATCGAGCGTGACGAAGAGACGGTTTTCAGCCACAACGCCGGCGTCGGTTAAGAGGTTGAGCATTGAGGACTTGCCGGCATTGGTGTAACCAACGAGAGTTACCTCACGGTGGCGTCCACGCTGTCGGCTTTGCCGTTGCACATCTCGCGTTCGTTCGATTTCGTGCAACTCCGCTTCCAATCGATGCATGCGGTGCACCAGGCGACGACGGTCCACCTCGAGTTGCGTTTCGCCGGGACCCCTCGTGCCAATGCCACCCGCCTGCTGGGAAAGGGAGCCACTCGCACGACGTAGTCGTGGTAGTCGATACGACAACAGAGCCAGTTCGACTTGCGCTTTACCCTCGGGTGTACGAGCGTTCTGAGCGAAAATGTCCAAAATGACGGCTGTGCGATCAATAGCCGTTCGACCGAGAATCTTCTCCAGGTTTCGTTGCTGCGCTGGCGAAAGATCGTGGTCAAAAACAACCGTGTCGGAGTCAATCGCGAGACAAATTTCGTGGAGTTCACGAACTTTGCCGGAACCTAAAAACGTCGCCGGATCGGGAGCATCACGACGTTGCACGACACGGGCCACCACGTCGGCGCCGGCGGTATCAACGAGAAGTGCCAACTCGTCAAGCTCACGGTCGAGTTCTTCACTCGAAACGCCTGGAAAGAGTACGCCGACGAGCACAATGCGCTCGCGAAACGAGCGGTCGATCAGCGTTGTAGGTACGTACGTCAATAGGAATTCCAAACAACGTCGCCTACAAAGTGCACCGGCCCTGAAAGCTTGGCCTTGCGATGCTTCAACTTGACTTCGAGTTCGCCACCGGGATTTTTTACATGCACGCGCCGGCCCGTAAGTTGATATTTCTTGCAGGCAGCGGCGGAAGCAACGGATCCGGTGCCACACGCGAGTGTCCAGCCAACACCTCGTTCAAAGACTTTGATGGCAATACTGTCGCTTGATTCCACCGTAACGAACTCAACGTTCGCGCCACCGACCGACTCGGAGAGTCGTTCGGCAAGTTCCCTTCGTTGTTCATCATTCCAACGCAAGTTGTCGCGAAGCACAATATGCGGATTGCCAACCTTGACGAGAGCCAGCGTGTCGCGAAGCGGTTCGCCAAAGCGCACCTTTCCCATGTTCACCGTGCCGCGACCATCGTCACCGTCCATACGAAGACGAACCTTCTTCTTACCAGCGTCAGTGAGGATTTCAACCTGGTCCCAGGTCGCCTTGGACCAACGATGAATAGCCGCCGCCAAACAACGAATACCGTTTCCACTCATTTCGGCGACTGATCCATCAGCGTTAAAGAGGTGCATCGTCGGTTGTGAGGGAACGGACATGTCAGCCACCAACAGGCCGTCGGCCCCTACGCCAAAGTGGCGATCACACACGGCCGCGGCTCGTTTGGGCGTCCACCATCCCGCGGTAGATCCACTCACCACGTCGACGAGAAAGTCGTTGCCCGCACCGTGCCATTTTTGAAGATTGCGCTGTGTCACGTTGTCCAGTCTCGCACGGTCGCACCCTCATTCGTCAATAACTGGCAAATTCGATCACTCGCGGCTTCGACGTCGTCAAACCATTCGATTCGGGGATCGCGTTCAAACCACGATCGCTGGCGACGGGCTAGGCGTCGACTAGCGCCAATCGCTTCGGTCACGCACTGCTCCAAAGGAACGTCGCGTTCCACGTTTCCGAGCAGTTCCTTGTAGCCAACCGCTTGGCGTGCTGTTCGAGAAAGGCCGCCCGGAAGGCTGGCGAGTTGGCGAACTTCATCTAACAATCCCGCTGCCATCCATTCGCGAAATCGATGCTCGATGCGAGCATCTAGCTCTTCCATAGGTCGACGAAGTCCCACTTGGATAACCCCTCTCTCTGGATAAGTCTCAAGACCCGGACCAAAGGAAGAGAACGGTCGTCCACTCCCCCGACAAACCTCCAGAGCTCGCACGATTCTTCGTTCGTTCGTTGGCTCCATCCTCGACGCAGCAACAGGATCAAGAACCGACAATTCGCGAAAGAGATCGTCCAAATGTGTCTTCGCCCGTTGTTCCAATGCACGGCGAACTTCGGGGTACTGTGCCGGAATCTCAAAATCGTCAAAGACCGCCCGTGCGTATAATCCCGTACCTCCGACGTAGAGCACCGCGTGTTCTCGCGCCCAGACGTCGCGGCGAACGTCTCTTTCAACATGCTGAAAGGCCGCCACGGTATATTCTTCGTTCGGCTCCACTAGATCAAGCATGTGATAGCGAACTTCACGCTGTTGTTTGCTTGATGGTTTTGCCGTTCCAATGTCCATCCCGCGATAGACCGTCATGGCATCAACACAGATTAATTCAACCTCGGGCGATAGTTGAAGAGCGAGTGCGTGCGCGAGGAGTGATTTTCCTGAAGCAGTCGCGCCCACGAGAGCGACTCGAACGCCTCGTTGCTCTGCACTCACGAAATGAGAAGCGGTATGCGAACTCGGTGCTTGGGACCGCGAAGAGTGGCAACGTGGGTTCCCATTAAATGGTGACGGCCCGCGTGGTACATCGACACGGTGATGAGTGAGCCGTCGCGCAGTCCTCCTTCGGGCGGCGCGAAGTGAACCAATTTTCCTTGACGTGTTCGACCCGACAAGACGTCCGCGCTTTTGCGCGAAGGTCCTTCCACGAGAACTTCTTCGGTGCGACCAACGCGCTCTTCGTGTTTATTCAAGAACGACCGATCAAGCACCGCCACTAAGCGAGCAAAGCGGTCCTTAATTACGTCGTCGGCGATGAACTGGTCACTAAGCGCCGCGGCACGAGTACCGGGTCGAGGTGAGAAGATGAAGGTATAGGCATTATCGAAATTTGCTTCGGCCACTACCGCCAGCGTCTCTTCAAATTGTGTTTCCGTTTCTCCAGGAAAGCCAACGATAATGTCGGTGGTCACGGCGAGATCGTCGATGCCCGCGCGGGCTGCCGCCAGTTTTTCGAGGTAGCGCTCCGCCGTGTAACCCCGTCGCATGGCGCGAAGGACGTCGTTTGATCCTGACTGCAGCGGCAAATGCAATTGATTGCACACTGAGGGCGTTTGGGCCATTGCGTCAATAGTTTCGGGACGCAGATCTTTCGGGTGCGGACTCGTGTAGCGAATGCGCTCAATGCCCTCAATCGCTCCCACACGACGCAAGAGTTCACTAAAGAGCGGGCTTCGCTTCGTGATATCTCGACCGTAGGAATTGACGTTTTGGCCGAGCAGCGTGATCTCCGTGACACCTTGCTCGGCCAGTCGCTGCGCTTCAACAACGAGATCATCGAGAGGCCGGCTAATTTCTCCGCCTCGGACCGAAGGCACTATGCAGAACGCGCACGAATTATCACAGCCCGTTTGAATCGTCATCCACGCTGCCCAAGGAATTTCTCGAACTGCATTTAACGCCGGAACGGCATCGATCGCACTTTCGGGATCAGGTGCGTCGAGAATCTCGATTTGTGGTCCACTGATTTGTGCCTTTCGAAGGAGTCCTGGCGCCGAAGCCAAATTGTGGGTACCAAAGACCACGTCGACCCAATTGGCCCTTCGAAGAACATCTTCGCGGTCTTTTTGTGCGAGACAACCACCCACGGCAATCTGCATTGAAGGGTTCCCTTCCTTCAAGCCCTTCAACTGACCAAGAAAGCTATAGAGCTTAAGGTCGGCATTTTCTCGAATCGTGCAAGTGTTGACCACCACCACGTCGGCATCTTCGTCTCGCTCCGCCGCCACGAGACCATCGGCCACCAATAAGCCCGCTAAACGCTCAGAATCGTGTTCGTTCATCTGGCAGCCAAAGGTGCGTATCGAGAACGTTTTTGCCTTACTCACCCAACCAGCCTACCGAGCAGGTTCGAGCATTACCCTCGTGGCATCGAGCGTGACGCCAATGCCCGACACCACCACGCAAACGAGTCCCACAAAATCGAGGGGCTTGACGGTCTGACGAAGAATTACAAAACCGACTAAAAACGCCACCGCCGGGTCCAGCGCCAACAACACACCGACCACTGATGGTTTCACGCGGCGAAGTGCTTGCATCTCGGCACCAAACCCGAGCGCCGTCGCCATGACCCCCACGAGCGCAACGCGAAACAAGAGTCCGGGACTCGACACCACGTGGGTCAATGACGGCGCCAAAAATCCAAAGGTTGCCACGCTCGCCACCGTCATCGCGACCGCCAAACCGCCAAAGCCATCAGTAACGTCACCTAAGCGGTGTGAAGAAAGTGCGTACGCAGCCCAACCAACCCCAGACCCAGCGGCAAAGAGCGCGCCGACGAGCGTGAGGTTTCCACCGGGGCGAGCAAGCGCCAATACTCCAAGGCTCGCCAACGCTACGAACCCGAAGTGCCGCCACGTGCGCTTTCCCAACGCCGCCACCAAAAACGGACCAAGGTACTCAATCGCCACTGCCGTTCCGAGGGGAATGCGCTGAATTGCTTGATAAAAGCAAAGATTCATAAACGCCGACGAGAGCCCCAGCGCAAAGACGCCAGTCCACTGCTTGGAAGTCCACGACCGAATACGTGGTCGAGCAACGAACAAGAGCGCTACGGCGCCCGCCAAAAATCGCCAACCACTCGAGGCCGCCGGTCCGATCAGAGCAAACGCCGGCTGAATAATTGCGGCCGACCACTGAATGAGAAAGGCACCCAGCAGAACAAATCCTGCGGCACCGAACGATGAAGGAGGGTTACGAAGGTTCTTGCTCGTCACGATAAAACGAGGCCGTCAAGGTCCGCGTCGACAATGACGACCTCTCCGGGAACGCTCAACTCACGAAGAAGCGACGTCGCGGCGTGAAGAACATCGGCCGCCGTTTCGTTGGTCACCACGCCGAGAACTGTTGAGCCTGCTCCGGACCAACACGACGACAGAGCCCCCGCGTCGCGAAGTCCCCGCATTAAAGGTGCCACAAACGGCAGGAGCGGTCCTCGGTACGGCTGATGAAGTCGGTCGTCCATAGCTGGAGCGAGCAATTGACGATGATCAGCGAGACCGGCAATCAATAGGCCCATATGCGTGAGGTTGCTCACGGCGTCGGCAAAAGGCACCATCTCGGGCAGGACACCGCGAGCCTGCGCCGTGGGAAGTTCCTCGTTGGGAATCACGAGAACGAATCGCAACGCCGGATCAAGGCTCAACGTTGTAACGACGGGCAGCTCATCGACCATTGCGGCGGCGACGAATCCTCCGCGAAGCGAGGCGCCAGCATTTTCGGGGTGACCGTCGACGCGAGTCGCTACGGCGAGTGGATTGGGACTACCGGCCGCCGCGGCGGCGGCAATAGCTACGGCGGCAGACGATCCTAGACCTCGAGCGAGTGGAATTTGTGAATCAATGTGTATTGAAAAGTCCTGATGACCAAGAACCTCGCGGGCCACCACGACGGCCAGGTGGCGATCATCATCAAACAAACCGGCACCACAACCCGCCGACGTCACGGATAACGAGTCGGCCAACTCCAAGGACACTTCGACGTAGAGACCTAGTGCGAGAGCGAGTGAGTCAAAACCGGGACCCAGATTCGCCGAACTGGCGGGAACGCGTGCACGCATATATTCAGCGTAGGCCCTGCCACCAAAGAGGTCGATTAATGCTCTGGGTCGCAATGAGCGCGAGTACGAATGGTTTCTTGGCCTGCACCTTTAAGCGCGCTACGACTTGACCCCGCTTGATGTGCGACGTGGCCGTCACCGCTTTATACGACCACGACGGTGGCGCTGCGGCCGACCACCAGAATATGGTTCGATTCTTCGCCACGACGACGGGTGTCTGGGTCGTGTCCCAACCAACCGTGCCCACGATGGTGGTGGTGGTCCAGACTTGCGACGCCACGTCTTTTTCAGCCGACACGGCGAGGGCGTACGCGGCGTTGCCGGCTACCGCTAGAGAATTCCCACCATGCTGGCCGAGCACGATGGCGTAAATAACGTACGCCGAAGAGCCTTGCGATACCTGTAGAGCGAGGTCGTCACAGCCGCCCGCTTCGTTGGTGATGCCGGACTTGATGCCCACGACCCCGTGCGTGCCGTTGAGAGGCGTGTACGTGTGAACGGTCCCCGCGAACGGTAGATACACCGACGTCATCCTCGCAATCACGGGCATGAGTGGTATTCGCATGAGCAGCGTCGTCAACGCGGCTTGGTCGCCGGCGGTGGAGACACTGAGCGGGTTAATGCCTGCCGGATCGGCGTAGTGCGTATGCGTCAGGCCCAACGTACGAGCCTGCGAATTCATCAGCGACACGAACGTGGGCACGCTGCCACCCACAAGATTTGAAAGCAGTACTGCGAAGTTTCCCGCGGAATGCACGATGAGACCTTCGAGAAGTTGTAGTTCACATAGGCGTTCGCCCGTCGTGACGGGTACGTTCGACTCGTCGACGGATTCTTCGTGGTGATATTCGGCGACGTCGGCCGCCGTGATGTACAAGCAGGGTCCGGTTTGACCAATCTTCAGCGGTAACGCTTGCAACGTGACGTACGCCGTCATCAGTTTGGTCAAGCTGGCAATTGGAACTTTGGGTTGCTGGGGCGACGTCACCGAGACACCAAGTGACGGAATGACGACGGCCGCGCTGCCAGTTTTGGGCCACGAGAAAACAGGTGTTGTCTCAGAGCTGGCGAGCCAGTTCTTCGCGGTCAAACTGAAGCTGGCCTTTTGCGTACTAATGGGAACCTGCAGGGCGACGATGAGGCCGGCGCCCAACAGCAATCCCGTGGTCATACCAAGACCACGAAGCAGCCATCCACGATGACGTTTTCCTTGACCGGCGACAATAGGCACGTTACCTAGTATGACGACTGTTGCTGCTCATATTCTTCGAGCGTCACCAGCACCTTTCGGGCCTTTGATCCGTCGCCCGGCGCTACGACTTCTTCTTCTTCCAACATGTCCATTAATCGGCCGGCACGGGCAAAGCCAATGCGCATTTTCCGCTGCAGCATTGATGTTGAGCCCGATTGTGAGCGGATGACGAGTTCTCTCGCTTGGCGAAGTAACGCGTCGTCATCGTCGTCACTGCCCGAAGAAATAGACGAACCCGACATTCCGGTTGGTACGTCAAGGGCCACGACGGTCTCGGCTCGACCACCCTGAGCCCGCCAGGACGCCACCACCTTTCGCACCTCGTCTTCTGAGACCCAGGGAGACTGCAAGCGTCTTGCGATATTGCTCGACGCCGTGAGCAACAACATGTCACCTTTACCAATGAGTCGCTCCGCGCCCGCTTGGTCAAGAATTACGCGGCTATCGCCGAGCGACGACACGGCGAAGGCCATGCGACTCGGGATATTGGCCTTGATCACCCCAGTAATAACGTCCACGCTTGGACGCTGCGTTGCGAGGACGAGGTGAATGCCCACGGCCCTCGCCATTTGTGCAATGCGCACTACGGAGTCTTCGACGTCGCGCGCGGCCACCATCATGAGGTCGTTGAGCTCATCAACAACAATCACGATGTAGGGAAGATTCTCGGGACCGCTCGGTTCATCAAGCTCCGTCGTCAGGCCGGTTGTACGTTCCATGACGTCGGCGACAGCCAACCGCGTGGACACGGTCGCTTCCAATTCGCCGCGAGCGGCAGCTTCTTGGTAGCTCGTGATGTCGCGCACACCATTCGCGGCAAGGATGTCGTAGCGGCGCTCCATTTCGCGAACAGCCCAGTTGAGAGTATTGGCGGCCTTTTTTGGATCCACCACCACCGGCGCGAGGAGGTGAGGAAGATCGTTGTACTGACCAAGCTCTACGCGTTTGGGATCAACGAGGATAAGTCGCAGTTGATCGGGTGTTGCGCGCATGACGAGCGAGGTAATGAGCGAATTGATGCAGGAACTCTTTCCTGCTCCCGTTGCTCCAGAAATGAGAATGTGCGGCATGGCGCCCAGATTCACGACCACCGTTCGACCAGCAATGTCTCGACCAATGGGAACGTCGAGCGGGTGCAGCGCCGATTGAGCTTCTTCCGACGCGAGAAGATCACCCAGAGCCACTAACGAACGTTGGCGATTAGGCACCTCAACACCAATGGCCGAACGGCCAGGAATTGGTGCCAAAATGCGAACGTCGGGCGACGCCATGGCATAAGCAATGTCTTTATTAAGCGACGTCACGCGGGCAACTTTGACGCCCGGTCCGAGTTCCAACTCAAATCGGGTGACCGTGGGTCCAATGGTGTAGCCGAGCAACGTTGTCTCGACACCGTGTGCGGCGAGAGCCGCGACGAGGTCTTCGCCGGCGGCTTCCGTAGCTAAACGATCCTGGCGTTGTTCTTTCGTGCGCGAAAGCACGTTGGCATTCGGCAACTCCCATTCACTCTGCACGAGTATCGGTGGTGCGGCGTCACGAGGCAGCGCCATAGGAGGTATTTCTTCGTACTCGTCGGCCTCTTCGTCCTCGTATTCCTCTTCCTCCTCGTCGTATTCCTCCTCTTCGTATTCCTCTTCTTCTTCGTACTCTTCTTCGTCTTCTTCTTCGTCTTCTTCTTTAGCTACCTCGTCTTCACCGACGTAAACCGGGAATTCAACGTCCCGCGCGTAGTCCTCTATATCGGGGGGTGCGTCGTCGTACTCTTCTTCTTCGAATTCACGTTCAGGACGAGCGGCCCACCAGCGAGCGATTGCTTCGCCGATGTAGCGAGGGACGCTCCAAAGCGCACCCACTAACGAACGAAGTGTCACACCCGTAAGAACCAGAATTGCGATGAGCAAGATCGCCGCCAAAACAACGAACGCGCCGGCGAGTCCTACGCCGTGCTTGAGTCCGCCGCCAATCGCCACGCCGAGCCATCCACCGGTCTTTGAAAGTTCCGCCGTCGAGGACGAAAAATGCGGTTGCTTTCCAATGAAATTAGTTAGTCCGCTGACGCCCACAAGGCCCAAGGTGAGGCCAGCACCGAAACGGACCCGCTCGGCTTCAAGCTTTCCAAAGAGCATGCCCGCGCCCACGCCCAGCAAGATCACGGGCAGCGCCACCCGACCGACGCCAAAGACTGTGGCGAGCCCTTTTTCGAGGCCGTGACCAGCGGGACCGAGCAGTTTCACTTCGCTTAGGGCAACAAATATGCCCACAACAAAGAGGATGACTATCCAAAAATCTCGCTGGTGGCGCATCCACAAGGTCGACGCTTCATGAGCCGCGTTTCCCCGCGTCGAAGCCCTTCTCGTTGACTTCTTTTTGCCGTGTCGAGCTTGTGCCACAACCATCCAACTTACCGAACATTGGTTCGTATTTCGTGCCATTGGACGTAGGCTGAGCGCCATGACTCTGGCCCCTGATCAGTCGTCGCTTGACTTAGCAGCCCGTCTTGACGTCCACGCAATTCGCAGTGAAGTCGTTAGCGCAGCCCCCGTGAGCCCCTCGCTATGGGAACTCACCCTTCGTGGTGCGGCCTCATTGTTAGCCGGAAAACCCGGCAATGACGTGATGTTGAGCCTCGAGGGAGAAAGACGTCCGCTTCGCCGACGCTACAGCGTGCGAAGCGTTGATGAAGAAAAAGACACGCTCACGCTGTGGATGACCACACGCCACCAAGGTCCGGGTGCGACGTTTGTCCAGCGGTGCTCGCCCGGTGACCAAATCGACCTGGTTGGGCCCCGCGGCAAGATTCTGCTCGATCCGCTGGCTGATTGGCATCTTTTTGTTGGTGATACCTGCGCCCTTGGCGCTTTCTATCGCATGGCGCAAAGCATTGAACCGCCGGGACGAGCAATATTTATTGTTGAAGTCGACGAACCAGACGATGCCCTTACCGCTTCATTTCCCGAGGGTCTAGGTATTACTGGCATATTCGTGAACCGCGACAAACGTCCCCCCGGCGATGCCACGGGCGTACTTCGTGGACTTGCGGCGTTCTCGTTCCCGCCCGACACCGGTCAGGCGTACCTCTTTGGTGAATTCAATACCATGAACGTCGCGCGCACCGCCCTTATCGACCGAGGACTGAGCGCCGAGCAGATATCGTTCAAGGCCTTTTGGCGCGCGGGGCAAGCCAATCAGGATCAGGGCGAACCAGCGAGAGATTAGGTCCTGAAGAAAGAAGCTCTTCCAACTAGTGCAGAGCAATCGCCGGCAAGATAACAGGCTGGCGGCGGTACTTGCCACCCACGAGCCGACCTGCCGCTTTCTGAGCGACTTTGTTAAGCGCCCCAGCGTCACGTTCACCCTTTTCGAGGGCTTCTTCAAGCGCCTCGTTCACTGCCTTCGCCGTCATCAACAACAATTCCTTGTCGCGCTCGCCTTCAAACCAGCCTCGAGTGCTGACGACGGCTCGTTGTTGCAGCTCGCCTCGCTCGGCATCAATGCCTCCCGTGATGAGTAACACACCGTGTTCGGCGAGCATGCGTCGATCTTCGAGTGGTGCTTCATCGAGATCGCCCGCCGTTCCGTCAATGTAGTGAAAACCTGCGGGTACCGTGCCCGCGCGGCGAACACCCGCGCTCGACAGCTCTAGAACATCACCATCTTCACAGATCCAAACGTTCTTGCTCGGAACGCCCATCGAAATGGCGAGGTCCGCATGATGAATGAGGTGACGATATTCACCATGAATTGGTACGAACGATCGTGGACGCACGAGTTGATGAAACGTTCGAAGTTCGCCTTGTCGAGCGTGACCTGACGCGTGCACCGGCTCGTGGCTCGAATGAATTACCTCGGCACCAGTGCGATGAAGATCATCAATTACTCGGCCTACAGACCACTCGTTGCCAGGTATCGGGTGCGAACTGAGTATTACGGTATCGAGCGAACCAACAGAAAATCCGCGCGCATCACCACGGGACAGTTTTGAAAGAGCGGCCATTGGCTCGCCCTGCGAACCCGTGCAGATGACGCAAATCTGGCCGGGCGCGTATTGATCAATGGCGTCTACGTCAACAAAAATCGAACTGTCGGCGTGGAGAAGATTGAGTTTCCTCGCCAGTTTCACGTTGGCTTCCATGGAGCGACCAAAAAGAACCACCTTTCGTTGCTGCTCCACCGCGACGTTGATGATTTGTTGAACGCGGTGGATATGGCTTGCAAAACACGCGACGACCATGCGTCGCTCGGGCCGTTCTAAAAAGAGTCGTCGAAGTGCTCCGCCGACACTCGATTCTGACGCCGTAAAGCCGGCCTCTTCGGCGTTGGTCGAGTCCGCGAGCAACAACGCCACACCTTCGTCGCCCAAGGCTGCCAGTCGTGCAACGTCGGTTCGTCGCCCGTCAATGGGCGTCAGGTCAAGTTTGAAATCCCCCGAATGCACGATGATGCCGACGGCCGTGTGTAGTGCAAGGGCGTGCGCACTAGGAACGGAG
>Ga0181528_10001508_pt1 | contig 14450 bp, 11 predicted proteins | sample PEATcosm2014_Bin_47_FD_119742 | JGI IMG/M metagenome (GOLD analysis project Ga0181528, IMG submission 119742) | Peatland microbial communities from MTU Mesocosm Facility, Houghton, MI, USA - PEATcosm2014_Bin10_10_metaG | ecosystem: Environmental > Terrestrial > Soil > Wetlands > Peat | place...
AAACCCGGGGACGTACCGCTCGATCTCGCGCGGGTCACACGAGACGAGTGATGCGGGCACCTGCTCGGCGAATTCGCGAATCCAGTAGTTGGTAAGTGCGGTGAGCACGCGTCCCTTCTCGGGAATCAGTTCGTTCATCACGACATCGAAAGCACTCAGACGATCAGACGCCACCATCAAAAGATGCGCGTCGTCAACGACGTAGAGATCTCGCACCTTGCCCGAGTAGATGTGCTGAAGATCGAGGGTCACTGCGCCCAGGTCAATGCGTCTAGGAAGCGACGTCGATGAAGGAGTAGTCGCTGCGCGTCAAAGGCCTTGTCGAGCACGTCGTTACTCAGCGTCACTTCGTCGTCACTCGAGACGACCTCACGAAAGTTGCGCCGCTCTTCGACTGCCTGACGCGCACAACGCTGGACGATTCGATACGCGTCGTCGCGAGAGATTCCCGAATCAATCAGGGCCAGTAGCACCGACTGGGAGAAGACGAGCCCCAGGGACGTCACCGTCAGGTTTTCCAGCGCGCGTTCGGGGTGTAGCACCAAACCTTGGGCGAGACCGGTGGCCTTTCGAAGCATGTAGACCGTCAATTGCAACGCATCGGGCAAGACGACCCGCTCGACGCTCGAGTGCGAGATATCACGCTCGTGCCAGAGCGCGACGTCCTCAAGTCCCGCTTGCAGATAACCACGAAGGACGCGGCTCAGTCCACAGAGTCGTTCGGAAAGTACCGGATTGCGCTTGTGCGGCATCGCCGAGGAACCCTTCTGACCAGGTGCGAAAGGCTCCTCCGCCTCGCCGACCTCGCTGCGCGCGAGCAACCGTACTTCGAGGGCGAACTGCTCAATCGATGTTCCCAGCGCCGCGCAGGCGTACAGAACCTCGGCGTGACGGTCCCGCGCGATCACTTGGGTCGCGGGAACGGGCACGAGACCAAGCGCGCTACACACGTACGCTTCAACCGCAGGGTCAATATTCGAATACGTGCCGACTGCCCCCGAGAGTTTCCCCACCGCAATCGCTCTACGCGCACGTCGCGCCCGTTCGACGTCGCGTTGGACCTGCAGGGCGAACAAAGAGAACTTCGCGCCGTACGTCGTCGGCTCCGCGTGCATGCCGTGCGTGCGACCCGCGATGGGCCAATCGATGGTCTCCTTGGCTCGCTCGGTGAGGGCGTCTCGAAAGGCCACTGCGTCATCGATCACGATGTCCATCGCGCGCGTCAAGGTGTGACAGAGCGCGGTGTCGACCACGTCTGACGACGTGAGACCGTAGTGGATCCAGGCACCCTCGGGCATACCGATCCTTGATTGGACGACATCGACGAAAGCGGCCGTATCGTGATTGGTAACCAACTCACGCTCATCCACTTCGGCTACGAATTGCGAATCAACGACCGGACGACGGGTACGCAAGACGGCGACGTCGTCAGCGCGAAGTACGCCAATCTGGGCCAGCGCCTCGGCGGTCAGGATCTCGACCTCGAGCATGGTGTCGAACCGATTGACGTCAGTAAAGAGCGCCGCCACGTCGTGGGGTGAGTACCTCGGGATCATGCCACTCCTCTAATTCACGGCTAGGGCGATGTCGCTGCGCATCACCCTTCCCTCAAAGGTTACGAGCGACGCGCCTTCGTAGGCGCGTTCTCGCGCCTGGCGAATGGAGTCGCCGACACCGGTGATCGCGAGCACCCGCCCGCCAGCGGTCACGAAGCGGCCCCGTCCATCAGTCTCAGTACCCGCGTGGTACACGGTCACGCCCGCAACGGGCTGGGCCAATTGACCGTCTCGCCCGAGGCCGTAGATCATGTCGCCGTGACGAGGATGATACGGATAACCGTGGGCGGCCAGCACGACCGTGACGGCGTGCTCGGATGTTCGAAGCGCGTCGGGAACGAGTCGACCCTCGCCCACGCCTCTTAGCACTTCGAACAGTCGCGCACCGTAGAGTGGCGCGATGACCTCGGTCTCGGGGTCGCCGAAACGGACGTTGTACTCGAGCAGTTTCGGACCCTTGGGCGTCAGCATCACCCCGGCGTAGAGGACGCCACGATAGTCGATCGTCCGCTTCTGCAGTTCTTTCACCGTGGGCGCGATGATGTGGACCATCACGTTCTCGACGAGCTCGCTCGTCATGGTTGCCATGGGCGCGAACGCTCCCATCCCGCCAGTGTTCGGACCAACGTTCGCGTCACCGACGCGTTTGAAGTCCTGGGCGGGCGCGAGCGCGACCGCTCGCGAACCATCAAAGAGCACCGTCAGCGAGCATTCCTCACCTTCGAGTCCCTCCTCGATGACCACGGTCGTTCCCGCGGCGCCAAACGCCGCGCCACTGAGTTTCTCCATGACGTCGCGTCGAGCTTCGGCGAGGTATCCGGTGACGAGCACGCCCTTGCCCGCGGCCAAGCCGTCAGTCTTGATGACGTAGGGCGGCTCCATGCTCGACAGGAACGACAGCGCCTCGCCCTCATGCTCGAAGACACCAAAGCGCGCGGTCGGAACGCCCGCGCTGGCGAGGAACTCCTTCATGTAGGCCTTCGAACCCTCGAGACGCGCACCATCAGCTCCCGGACCGACCACGTTCTTCTTCTGAGCACGAAGTTCGTCGGCGAGGCCATCGACGAGCGGCTGCTCGGGTCCGATGACGAAGAGTTCAGCCTCGAGATCGGTTGCCGGGGTCGTGACGCACGTGATGCCGTGAGCCGCGATACCCGCGTTACCGGGCGTCACGATGACGCTCCCACTCTGGGCGAGGGCCCACGCTAAGGCGTGCTCGCGCGCGCCTGAGCCCACGACGACGCTGCGTGTCACGAGGGTCGAACGAACTGCTCTCGGCCCGGACCGACACCGACGACCGAGATGGGTACTCCGATGGTGTCCTGGAGGAATTTCACGTAACTCTTGGCCTTCTCGGGCAATTGTTCGTAACTGGTGAATGACGTCAGGTCACTTTGCCAACCGGGCAGCACCTCGTAGATCGGTGTCACGTCGTGCAGGATCGACTGATGGTAAGGGGGGTAGTCGTAGCGCACCCCGTTCGCCTCATAGGCCACGCACACCTTGATCTCGTCGAGCGCGTCTAGGACGTCCAACTTGGTGAGGGCGATCTCGCTGAGCGAATTGAGCCTGGCGGCCTGGCGCGCCATGACGGCGTCGAACCACCCGACGCGCCGGCGCCGACCGGTATTGGTGCCGAATTCGTGGCCACGCTCGACGAGTAACTCGGCCATCTCGCCCTCGAGCTCGGTCGGGAATGGTCCCGCGCCCACTCTCGTGACGTAGGCCTTGGCGATGCCCACGATTCCCGTCAGGTCGCGTGGTCCGAGTCCAGATCCGGTACACGCACCGCCAGCGACAGGATTGGACGAGGTGACGAAGGGATAGGTGCCGTGGTCGAGATCGAGGAACGTCGCTTGGGCCCCTTCGAGCAGGATCCGCTCGTCCCGGTCGAGGGCGTCGTGGACAACGGCGACGGTGTCCTTAATCATGGGCGCGATGCGCGGGGCCATCTCGTCGAGATACTTCTCGGTGATGTCCCGAGCGGGTATCGAGGGGCGGTTATAGATCTTGTTCAACACGAGGTTCTTCTCGTGCAGCACGACGTCGAGTTTTTCTCGAAAGATCTTGGCGTCAAGCAGGTCCTGGACGCGAAGCCCGACTCGCGAGGACTTGTCGGCGTAGGCCGGACCGATCCCGCGCTTGGTGGTACCCAGCGCGTTCTTACCAAGGAAGCGCTCCGTCAAACGGTCGAGTTCCTGATGATAGGGCATGATCAGGTGCGCGTTACCGGACACCACGACCTTCGAGACGTCGACGCCCTTGGCGCTCAGGGAATCGAGTTCGGCGAGCAGTACCGCGGGATCCACGACGACCCCGTTACCGATCACCGGCGTGATGTGCGGGTAGAGCACGCCCGAGGGAACGAGTTGCAGGGCGAAGGCCTCACCGTTGACGACGATGCGGTGTCCGGCGTTGTGTCCACCTTGATAGCGCACCACCATATCCATGTCACGAGACAAGAGATCGGTGAGTTTTCCTTTTCCTTCGTCACCCCACTGGGTACCGACTACCACGGTTGCGGGCACTGGACTCCCTCGAGACGGCCTCGTTGCCTAAAGAGCCTACCGCACCGAATTCGAGCCTCGAACTACTGGAAGGTGAGCACGCCTTCGGTCTGACCGACGGTGATGGTGTCACCATCCTTGTAGACGCCTTCGAGAACCGCGAGCGCGATCGGGTCCTCCAAGCGACGTTGGATGACGCGCTTGAGCGGTCGTGCACCGAAATCGGGATCGTATCCCTCGTGCGCGAGCGCCGCCGAGGCTTCGGGTGTGACATTGAGCGTAAGTCGCCGCTCGGCGAGTCGACGACGCAGTCGACCCAACTGGATACCCACGATGACCGCCAAGTCTTTTTCGTCGAGACTACGAAATCGGATGATGTCGTCGATGCGGTTGATGAACTCGGGACGAAAGAACGCCGAAGGATCCCCCGCCAGGTTGCTCGTCATGATGAACACGACGTTGGTGAAGTCGACCGTGCGCCCCTGACCGTCGGTCAGACGACCATCGTCGAGCACCTGCAACAGCAGGTTGAAGACATCGGGATGCGCCTTTTCGATCTCGTCGAGCAACACCACCGCGTAGGGCCGACGTCGAATCGCCTCGGTGAGTTGACCGCCTTCTTCGTAGCCCACGTAACCAGGAGGGGCACCGATGAGCCGACTCACCGCGAACTTCTCCATGTACTCGCTCATGTCGATGCGGATCATGGCCTTGTCATCGTCGAAGAGGAACTCCGCCAACGCGCGCGCGAGTTCGGTCTTGCCCACGCCAGAGGGACCGAGAAACAGGAATGACCCGATCGGTCGGTTCGGATCAGAGAGCCCCGCACGCGAACGACGAATGGCATTGGCGACCGCCACGACCGCGTCGTCTTGGCCGACGATTCGAGAATGGAGCAACTGCTCCATTCGAACGAGTTTGTCCACCTCGCCTTCGAGCAGTTTGGTGACCGGTACTCCGGTCCAACGGCTGATGACCTCGGCGATATCCTCGGCGTCGACCTCCTCTTTCAGGTAGGCACCGTTCGCCTGGAGAACGCCGAGCTCGCGAGTTGCCTCGTCGATCGCCTTGGCGAGCTCGGGAATTGTCCCGTAGCGCAGAGCCGCGGCGCCGTTGAGGTCGCCGTCACGTTCGAGCCGGTCCGCTTCGGCGCGGCGGTCCTCGAACTCTTGCTTGGCGGTCCTGATCTTCTGAATCGCTTGCTTCTCGGCCTGCCAGGTGGCCGCCATCTCATCGGACTTCTCACGCTGATCGGCGAGCTCTTGTTCGAGCTTCGCCAGTCGCTCGGCCGAGCGCTCGTCGGTCTCGTTACTAAGTGCCACCCGTTCGATCTCGAGTTGGCGAATGCGCCGTATCACTACGTCCAGTTCGGTGGGCATCGAGTCAATCTCGATTCGCAACTTCGAGGCCGCTTCGTCCATCAGGTCAATGGCCTTGTCGGGCAGGTTTCGATTGGGAACGTAGCGCTGCGAAAGCGTGGCCGCAGCGACCAGCGCCGCGTCTTGGATTCGCACGCCGTGGTGAACTTCGTAGCGTTCTTTCAGGCCTCGAAGAATCGCCACGGTGTCCTCGATGGAAGGCTCTCCCACGAAGACCTGCTGGAATCGACGTTCGAGGGCGGCGTCCTTTTCTATGTACTGGCGATACTCGTCGAGCGTCGTCGCGCCGATCAGGCGCAATTCACCTCGCGCGAGCAGTGGTTTGATCATGTTTCCAGCGTCCATCGAACCTTCGGCCGCCCCGGCGCCCACGATGGTGTGTAACTCGTCAATGAAGGTGATCACGTCACCTTGGGCGTCCTGGATCTCCTTCAAGACCGCCTTCAAGCGCTCCTCGAACTCGCCGCGGTACTTCGCACCCGCGACCATCGAGGCGAGATCGAGCGCGATGACTTTTCGCCCACGGAGCGATTCGGGCACGTCGCCCTCGACGACGCGCAGTGCCAGACCTTCGACGATCGCGGTCTTGCCCACGCCGGGTTCACCGATGAGCACCGGGTTGTTCTTGGTGCGTCGCGACAACACCTGGATGACGCGACGAATTTCGTCGTCACGTCCAATGACGGGATCGAGCTTGCCGGTTCGTGCGAGTTCGGTGAGATCTCGACCGTACTTCTCGAGCGACGCGAACGTCTCTTCGGGATTCTCGCTCGTGATCCTCGCCGAGCCCCTGATGCCGCGCAGGGCCTGCAGCAGGTTCTCACGCGTCGTGGCGAGCAGATCGGCCCACGCGACGATGACGTGATCGACGGACAAATACTCGTCACCGAGGTCGGCGCGAAGTTCGTCGGCGTCCTCGAGTCCCCGGCGCGCCTCGTTCGAGAGTCCGGGCTGAGAACCACCCACGGTACGCGGTTCGCTGGCCACCTTCTCGCCGAGTGAGGACGTGATGGACACCGGGTCCAGACCAGCCGCCAGCAGTAATGGGCGCGCGATGCCGTCGGCCTGATTGAGCAGTGCGAGCAGGAGATGCGCCGGCGTGACGTACGGGTTGCCCGCGGCGCCCGCTTGGGTCGACGCCGCTTGAAACGCTTCGCGGGTCTTGATGGTCCAACGTTGCGGGTCGAGTGCCATTTACTTACCTCCCCGCTGGCGGCGCGCGGCGTCGAAGAAGAGCGCGATGGTGTTCTGTACCGGCACCAGGTCACGACGGTAGTGACGGTGCGTCTGTTCCACACTCGAGCGAACCTCGTTCGCGGTTTCGACGAGCTCTTGCTTCAACGCGTCAACTTCGGTTTCGAGCCGCATGATTCGCTTTACACCTTCGAGATTCACACCCTCGTTGGTGAGTTCCTGGATGCGACGTATTGCCACGAGGTCCGCCTCAGAGAAGCGCCGCGAACCGCCCGTCGTGCGCTGAGGACTCAGCAATCCGCTTCGTTCGTAATTTCGAAGCGTCTGGGGGTGAACACCAGCGAGCTCGGCGAAGACCGAGATTACGTAAACGGCGTGTTGGTGTCGTTCTGTCATGTTTCAACTTCCTCGTGCAGCGCGGTGGCCAGTTTCTCAACGAGCGTCCGCTGTTCCTTGTTCAATTTCTTGGGTACCGTGACGTTCACCGTGACCAGGAGATCGCCAGCGGCGTGCTTACCAGCGGCCGGTACCCCACGCCCTCGTACGCGCATCGTGGTTCCGGGCTGGGTTCCCGCGGCGATCTTCAAGGTGACTGGTTCGTCGAGCGTGGGCACCTCAACGGTGGTACCGAGCATGACCGCGGTGAGTGGCACCTTCACCGAGGTCGTGACATTGCGCGCCTTTCGGTCAAAGCGCGCGTCGGGGGTGACGTGCACGTCGACGAACAAGTCACCGGCCGGACCGCCGTGGGTACCGGGATTGCCCTTGGACTTGAGGCGAATTCGCTGCCCGTCCACAACGCCCGCTGGCAATCGCACGTTCACACGACGCGACGACGGTTCACGACCGGTGCCCTGACACGTGGGACACGGCGTCACGATCCTCCCGCCGCGACCCTGGCAGACCGGACAAATACTGGACATCGCGAACGGTCCCTGGTCGTCGTTCAAGACGCCGCGACCCTGACAACGCTCGCACGTCACAAAACCCGTCCCGGGTGCGGCACCGCTACCGCCACAGGTGTGGCACGCGTCCGCGCTCGGCAGATTCACCGTCGTCGTGACGCCCTTGACGGCGTCGCGAAAACTCAAGTGCAGTGAGGTCTCCAGATCGGCGCCACGCGCCGCACGCTGGCGACGCTGACCGAACAGACCGCCGAAGATGTCACCCAGGTCACCCAGGTCGCCGGTCTGAAAGTTGAAGCCACCCGCGCCCGGACCGCCGGGGCGAAAACCGCCCGACGCACCTAGTCGACGCACCTCGTCGTATTCCTTACGCTTCTCCTTGTCGCCCAGCACGTCGTAGGCGACCGAGACTTCCTTGAACTTCTCCTCCGAACCCGGATTCGTGTCGGGGTGCAGTTCCTTGGCGAGTTTGCGGTACGAGCGCGTGATCTCCTTCTCGGTCGCACTCGACGTCAAACCCAGAACCTTGTAGTAGTCCGTATCGAACCACTCGCGTTCGGCCATCTAGCCCTTCACTCTCACCATCGCTGGGCGCAAGACCGCACCCTTCCAGCGGTAACCCGCGCGCAGCACGTCGTCGACCACTTGGTCCGCTTCGCCCTCGTCACCGGGCACGTGCGCCACCGCGTCGTGCACCTGGGGATCGAAGGGCGCACCGACCTCATCGATCCTCTCCAAGCCCTCCTTCTCGAGGGTGTCGAGCAGCAGCGACCTCGACTGTTCGAGTGCGGCCGCCTCTTCATTCGCCTCGCCCGCGAAGTGCGCCTGGGCCAGGTCCAATACGTCGAGTACCGGAAGCAACTTCACCACCAGCACACCCGCCGCGCGCACTGCGGATTCTTCGGACGTGCGTGCGACGCGCTTACGATAGTTCTCGAAGTCCGCCTGAAGGCGCTGGAGTGAATCGAGGTAGTCGTCTCGTTCGCGCTCCAGCTGACTGAGCGGGTCCGTCGGTTCGGCGCTCTTCGCTTCAACTACCCCGTCAGCGCCCACCTCGTCGTTATCGACTTGACCATTGGTCACCGCATTGTCGGTCACGGTTAATCAACGATCTCTGCGTCGACGATGTCGTCGTCGTTACCCGCCGGCGCCGCTGGTTCCGCGTTGGCCTTGGCGGCTTCTTCGTACAGGCGCTGGCTGAAACCTTGACTCGCCGTGAGCAATTTCTCGCTCGCGTTCTTGATTGCTTCAATGTCGCTGGCGTTGAGCGCTTCCTTCAAGGAGCTGAGTGCTCCTTCAACGTCCTCGCGCTCGGTGCCCTGGAACGACTCAGCCTGATCCTTCAGCAGCTTCTCGGTCTGATACACGAGCCCGTCGGCGTTGTTACGAACCTCGGCCTCGTCACGACGTTGACGGTCCTCTTCGGCGTGGGCCTCGGCGTCGCGCACCATGCGGTCGATCTCGTCTTTGGAGAGCGACGAGCCACCAGTGATGGTCATCGACTGGGTCGCGCCGGTCGCCATGTCCTTGGCTGAAACGTGGACAATCCCGTTCGCGTCGATGTCGAAGGTGACCTCGATCTGAGGTATGCCACGGGGCGCGGGCGGGATCCCCACCAGCTGGAACTTGCCCAGGGTCTGGTTGTAGGACGCCATCTCTCGCTCACCCTGGAGCACGTGCACCTCAACCGAGGGCTGGTTGTCGTCGGCAGTCGTAAACGTCTGTGATTTCTTGGTCGGGATCGTTGTGTTGCGGTCGATGATCCTGGTCATGACGCCACCCTTGGTCTCGATACCGAGCGACAGGGGCGTCACGTCGAGCAACAGGATGTCCTTCACGTCGCCCTTCAAGACGCCCGCCTGGACGGCGGCGCCGATAGCGACGACTTCGTCGGGGTTCACGGTCTTGTTCGGTTCCTTGCCCGTGACCTTGGTGACGAGTTCTTGCACGGCGGGGATTCGCGTTGAGCCACCCACGAGGATCACGTGATCAATCTTGTCCAGGGTGAGTCCCGCGTCCTTGATGGCCTGATCAAACGGCTTGCGGCACCGTTCGACAAGGCTCGCTGTGAGCTCGTTGAACTTGGCGCGCGTCAACTTGAGGTCGAGGTGCTTGGGGCCATCGGCCGTCGCGGTGATAAAGGGCAGGTTGACCTGGGTCTCTTGGACCGCGGACAACTCGATCTTGGCCTTCTCCGCCGCTTCCTTCAAGCGCTGTACCGCCATCTTGTCCTGGGAGAGGTCGACACCTTCGGTGTCCTTGAAGGTCTTGACGAGCCATTCCATGACGGCGTCGTCCCAGTCGTCCCCACCGAGGTGGGTGTCACCGTGGGTCGACTTCACTTCGAAGACGCCGTCGGCGATGTCGAGGACGGACACGTCAAAGGTGCCACCGCCGAGGTCGAAGACCAGCACGGTCTGCTCCTGGCCGGCCTTGTCCAAGCCGTAGGCGAGGGCCGCGGCGGTCGGCTCGTTCACGATGCGCAACACTTCGAGCCCGGCGATCTGACCGGCCTCTTTGGTCGCGGTGCGTTGGGCGTCGTTGAAGTACGCGGGTACCGTGATGACGGCCTGGGTGACCGTGTCGCCCAGGTACGCCTCAGCGTCACGCTTCAACTTCTGGAGGATTCGCGCCGAAATCTCCTGGGCGGTGTACTTGGTGCCGTCGATGTCGACCGACCACTTCTCGCCCATGTGGCGCTTGACCGAACGGATGGTGCGCTCGGGGTTGGTGATCGCCTGACGCTTGGCCACCTCGCCCACGAGGACCTCGCCGGTCTTTGAAAAACCAACAACGGAAGGGGTCGTGCGACCACCCTCGGCATTGGGGATGACAACGGGCTCACCCGCTTCGAGAACACTGACCACCGAGTTGGTGGTCCCTAGGTCGATTCCGACTGCCTTTGCCATGAACTGCTCCTTCGTTCTTCTGCGATCTCGACGCGCCAGACCTTCTGGACGGTGAGAACCTACGCAACTAAGAATACAGACTTGAGTCTCTCCTTGTCAAGAAAATAGATAGAGGTTCTTATAGTTCTTATCATTGGGGACGAGAAATACAGGGATCACCGCAAAAAGTCCAATTTTGAAGGTATCCCCGTACTCACTACGCTGGGGTCGTGCCTGACCTTATTCTCCTGCGCCACGGTCAATCGGTATGGAACGACCTCAATCTCTTCACGGGCTGGCAGGACGTCGATCTGACACCACTGGGTGAGAGCGAAGCCCAGAACGCGGGCAACCTGCTCGGCGCCGCGGCGGACCTGGACCTACGAGTCCTCCACACGTCGGTCCTGACCAGGGCGATCCGCACCGCCGAGATCACGTTGCACGCGGCGAACCGTTCGTGGCTTCCCGTGCGACGGAGTTGGCGTCTTAATGAGCGCCACTACGGTGACCTCACCGGTAAGGACAAGAAGGAGACCGCCGAGCAGTTCGGCAGCGACCAGGTGAAGCTCTGGCGCCGTTCCTACGACGTCCCGCCACCGCCCCTGCCCCAAGGCGATCCGCGCAGCAATAGCGTCGACCCCCGCTACCGCGACGTGCCCAGCGAATTCATCCCCCGGACCGAATGCCTCAAGGACGTCGTCGCGCGAGTGACCCCCTACTTCAGCGACGTCATCGTCGAGGACCTTCGCAAGGAGGCCGTGAGCGCGGGTGCCGTCATCGTCGTCGCGCACGGAAACTCGCTGCGTGCACTACGCAAGGTGCTTCAACACATCGACGACGACGAGATAGCGGACCTCGAGATTCCCACCGGCATCCCGTACCGCATCAAGATGGACAACGAGCTCAACGTGCTCGAAGCCGATTACTTGGGTGACCCGCTGGCCGCGGCGGCGGCGGCCGAAGCCGTCGCACGCCAGGCCGGCTGAGTCATACCGCTTCGGGACCTCGCTCGTTGGTGCGAATCCGCACCACCCGCTCGACGTCCGTAACCCACACTTTCCCGTCACCAACGGTGTCAGTGCGTGCGGCATTCACAATGGCGTCAAGGACCGATTCCACCTGTTCGTCGGTGACCACGATCTCGATTTGGATCTTGTCAATGAAGTCGAATTCGTACTCCTTGCCCCGGTAGATCTCGATGTGACCTCCCGTGCGCCCGAATCCACGAACCTGACCCACTGTCATACCCGTGATGCCAACTTCCTTCACCGCAACTTTGACTTCGTCAAGTTTGAACGGCTTTACGACTGCGGTTACCAATTTCATCGTCGCTCCTTAGACGTTGTCGCTGTGCAGGTGACTGGGGCTGTCCACGGGCTCACCGAAGGTGGGCTCGGGGAATGCTTCCTCATCGTGAATCGCGAGGTCACCAATGGCGAGCGTCGCGTCATCCTCACGGAGACCACCCAAGACGAACTTCACAAAGAAGAAGATTATCGCCGTGCCGAAGGCGGTCCAACCGATGATCCACAGCGCCGCGAGGAACTGCTCCCACAACTGGTGGAACGAGTGACCGTAGAACCAGCCGTCGACGAAGAACGAGCCAGCGCCCTTGTAGTGCGCGCCCTTTATCCCGTACTCGACCATGCCCGGGTCCGCGAAGATACCCACCAACAGACCACCGGTGAGACCGGCGAAACCGTGGGTGTAGACGACGCCCAGAGCGTCGTCCACCTTCGAGAACGGACGGCACCGAGAAAGGAAATTCCAGGCGAACCAGACGACCGTCGAGGCGATGAGACCGACGTAGATAGCACCGGCACCGTTCACCCAACCTGCGCTCGGGGTAATCGCGACCAAGCCACAGATCATGCCGTTGATCGCCCCCAAGAAGGTCGGTTTCTTTTGTTTCGTCCCGATCATGTCCCAAACGACCCACGTGATTAATCCGACGGCGGTCGCGACGTTGGTATTAAGCACGGCGGCCGCCGCGTCCGCGCCCGCGTAGAACGGGTCACCTCCGTTAAAGCCGTTCCAGCCCAACCAGAGGATGCCCGCACCGACCGCAACCATCATCAGGTTGCTCGGGAACGCGTTCTCCTTGTCCTGCCAGCGACGCGGTCCGAGGATCGCGGCGCCGACGAAGGCCGCCACACCGGCGCTGAGGTGAATCACGTAACCGCCCGAGTAGTCGACGGCGCCCTTGATGGCAAAGAAGCCGCCACCCCAGAGCAGCTTGGCGTCCACGCAGTAGACCAAGGTGATCCACAACGGCACGATTAGCAGCCACGCCTTGAACTTGAGACGACCCACCAGTGCACCCAAGAAGAGGATGGGCGTGATCGCGGCGAACACGAACTGGAAGTACGCCAGCGTCGCGGTCGGGAAGTGGAACGGCACCAGGGTGTTCGCCCCCGAGACGGCCTGTCCTTGTTCGGAACCCGACGTCGCGAGTGGCGTGAAGTGGCCAATAAAGTTACTCCAGAACGATCCGGTGGCGCCGAAATGCGACGCCGGTCCGAAGGCCAGGTTGTAGCCCCAGAGCAACCACACCACGAGCGTGATCGAGAACGCCATGAACGTCATGAACATGGTGTTGACGATCCACTTCTTTCGAACGAGGCCGCCGTACAGCACTGCAATACCCGGAAGGCTCATCAATCCGACCAACGTCGCGGCGACTAGTTGCCACGTGTTGTCAGCCGGATTGAGCCAACTGGGATATGGGATGTTGGTGACTGCGGTGAGCACATCCACTCCTTTTGATTACTAGGAGAGGGCGACGCTGACCTCAAGTTGATGGCACCAGTGTGTCAATTGAGGATTTCTGAATCGTTAGCGAAGTGTTTCGGGCGTATGAACAAGACCGAGATTTCAGGCCTCGGTTTGTTTCGAAACCGCCGCCGCCAGCGAGCGTTCGACGACCTGGGAGATATCGAGCACGGACACCTCGTCGGCCTTGCCATTGGCCTTTACTGCATCGTCAAGCATAATCATGCAGAAAGGACAGGCCGTCGAGACGACGTCGGCACCGGTACCGAGCGCCTCGTGGGTACGCTCCATGTTCACGCGTCGCCCGATGTTCTCTTCCATCCACATCCTCGCGCCCCCCGCGCCACAGCAGAATCCCCGTTCCCGGCATCGTCCCATCTCGACCTGGGTCACACCCGGGATCGCGTCGAGCACGTTGCGAGGCTCATCAAAGACGCGGTTGTGTCGGCCCAGGTAGCACGGGTCGTGGTAAGTCACCGTCCCTTGGTACGCCACCCCGGGCACGAGCCGACCGCTGGCGACGAGATGACTCAACAGCTCGGCGTGGTGGATCACCTCGTAGTCACCGCCGAGGGCCGGATACTCGTTCTTCATCGTGTTAAAGCAGTGCGGGCAACTCGCGACGATCTTCTTGGCCCCCACCTCATTCAGCGTGGCGATGTTCGCTTTGGCCATCTCTTGGAAGAGGTACTCGTTACCCATGCGCCGCGCGGGGTCACCGGTACATGATTCGCGAGGCCCGAGGATGGCGAACTTCACGCCGGCGCGATGCAACATTCGTGCCGTCGATTCGACCTGCTTACGTCCGCGCTCGTCGAGCGAGCCCGCACAACCCACCCAGTAGAGGTACTCGACGTCCTCGGGAATTGAACCTTCGACGATCGGCACGTCGAAGTCGAGAGCGCTGAGCCACTCGGTGCGCTTGGACGCTCCCAGTCCCCACGGGTCACCCTGGTTCTCCATGTTGCGCAAGAGCAGACTGGCTTCGCTTGGGAACCGACTCTCCATCAGGACTTCGAACCTGCGCATGTCGATGATGGCGTCGACGTGCTCGATGTCCACGGGACACTGCTCGACACAACTGCCACACGTGGTGCACGACCACAACACGTCAGGGTCAATGGTCGTGGGCACCAACGTCGCCACGTCACCCGACGACTCGCCCGAAAGCAGACGGTCCGCCGACGCGAACATGTTGTCGCGAAGTCCCATGATCAACAGCTTCGGACTAAGCGGCTTGTCGGTGTTC
>Ga0181528_10001509_pt1 | contig 14449 bp, 4 predicted proteins | sample PEATcosm2014_Bin_47_FD_119742 | JGI IMG/M metagenome (GOLD analysis project Ga0181528, IMG submission 119742) | Peatland microbial communities from MTU Mesocosm Facility, Houghton, MI, USA - PEATcosm2014_Bin10_10_metaG | ecosystem: Environmental > Terrestrial > Soil > Wetlands > Peat | place...
TCAAAACCTCCTGGTGAATTCCATCAAATACCGCGGTAGCGATGTGCCGCGTATCCATGTCTCTTCAAAGGAGAACGCCGAAGAGTACCTGATCTCGGTGAAAGACAACGGAATCGGCATCGACCCGCAGTACGCCGAGAAGATCTTCGGCATTTTTCGCGTGCTGCAGCCTCGCGACCAGAGCTCGGGAAGCGGAATGGGGCTGGCCATCTGCCGTAAGATTGTGACCCGGCACGCGGGCCGCATCTGGGTGGAGTCTGCGCTCGGGCAAGGCGCGACCTTCTATTGGACGATACCGAAGAAGGGGTGACTATTGATTTGTGCGCGGGGTTCTGCTTGGGGTCGAGACTCTGACATTCTGATCTGGCACAGGTATGAGGCGAGGCTGCAAGGAACGCGAATGAGCCGCTTTCCCCCACGCCTTCCATCGACGAATTCCGATCGAAACTCAGTCACGGGGCTGAGGAAAAGAAATTTTGGCGTTCATCGGCGGCTAATGATTTCCCTTACTGGCACGGGAGGTCGGCTCATCCTGATTCCACAAGATCAGGATGTCAGAGACTCGTCTCGGCCCTTGTTTCCCGCGCCGGCTGAACACGTCGGCGAGAGTGCCCGAGCCACGTAGACTTGTCACCCAAAGCTGCGAGACTCAAAAGCGGCCGCGGCGGGTCTTGCCCGTGCGCCGGCGCAATTTTGCCAACCTGCCTCACAGTGTGCGCCGCAATTCGTGCGGCTTCTCTCATAGGTACCGAAGGTGCTCCTAACTCGCACGGGGCCTGCCATGGGTTACGTCTGCGTTCACGGACACTTCTATCAACCGCCGCGCGAGAATCCGTGGCTGGAAGCCATCGAATTACAGGACTCGGCCTATCCGTATCACGACTGGAATGAGCGCATCCAGGCGGAATGCTACGCGCCCAACGGCGCCTCGCGCATTCTGAACCCCGACGGCCGCATCGCCAAAATCGTGAACAACTACGGCCGCATCAGCTTCAATTTCGGACCCACGCTGCTTTCGTGGATGAAGACCGCGGCCCCGGACACGCATCGTGCCATCGTCGACGGCGACAAGCAAAGTTGCCAGTCCTTTGGCGGCCACGGGTCGGCGATGGCGCAGGCCTATTCGCATATGATCATGCCGCTCGCTAACAGCCGGGACAAACTCACTCAAGTGATTTGGGGCATTCGCGACTTCCAGAGCCGCTTCGGCCGCGCGCCCGAAGGGATGTGGCTCCCGGAGACGGCGGTCGATCTGGAGACTCTGCGCATGATGGCGCAGCAGGGAATCCGTTTCACCATCCTCAGCCCGTCACAGGCGGCGCGGGTTCGACGGATCAGTGCCCGCCAGTGGAACGACGTGTCCGGCGGCCGCATCGACCCGACTATGGCTTATCGCCTGCGCCTCGCGCCCAATGCCGCCATCAACATCTTTTTCTATGACGGGCCGATTTCGCATGGCGTGGCCTTCGAGGGCCTCCTGGATAACGGCGAGAAATTCGCGCAGCGGCTATCCGGAGCCTTCTCCGAACAACGCGCCTGGCCGGAACTGGTCCACATCGCCACTGACGGGGAGTCCTACGGCCACCATCACCACCGCGGAGAGATGGCGCTCACCTACGCTCTGGACTATCTGCAGTCCAAAGAACTCGCCGAGATCACTAACTACGGCCAATACCTGGAGGAGCACCCGCCGACTCACGAGGTAGAGATCTTCGAAAATACCTCCTGGAGCTGCGCGCACGGCGTGGAGCGATGGCGGTCGAACTGTGGTTGCAATTCCGGGCGCGCCGGTTGGAATCAAGAGTGGCGTGGGCCGTTGCGGGCGGCCCTCGATGAGTTGCGCGACCAGCTGGCCGAACGCTTTGAGCAGAGCGCGGGCGATCTGCTGAAAGATCCCTGGGGCGCGCGCAACGATTACATCGATGTCCTGCTGGATCGCTCGGAGCAGAATGTCTGCCGGTTTCTGCGAGGCCATTCTACCCGGGAACTCACCAAAGCGGAATCGAGCGGCGTCTTGAAGCTGCTGGAACTCCAGCGCCACGCCATGCTCATGTACACCAGCTGCGGCTGGTTTTTCGACGAGATCTCGGGCATCGAAACCGTGCAGGTGATCGAGTACGCCGGACGGGCGATCCAACTGGCCAAAGATTTCTGGGATGATGACCTGGAAGGGCAGTTCCTGGAGGCGCTGTCGCAGGCCAAAAGCAATCTCCCGGAGCACGGAGACGGCAAACAGATCTATGAAAAGTGGGTCAAACCGGCGGCCGTGACACTGGATAAAGTCGCGGCGCACTACGGCATCAGCTCGCTCTTTAAGCCCGACGAAAATCCGCAGCAGGTTTACTGCTACACGGTTGACGCCGAAGACTACCGTAAGCTGGAGGCGGGACGAACCAGACTGGCGATGGCCCGCATCAACGTGTCGTCGCAGATCACGTGGGAGTCCGCCTGCTTCATCTTGTGCGCCTTTCACTTGGGCGATCACAACCTGAGCTGTGGCGTGCGCGCGTGCGAAGACCGCGCCGCGTACGACGCCACGGTAAAGAAAATATCGGATGCGTTTGCCTGCGGGGAGATTCCGGAAATTGTGCGCGCGCTCGACCGCGAGTTCGGCCCCACGGCCTACTCCACCAGGTCCCTGTTTCGCGACGATCAGCGCATGGTGCTCCGCCATGTTCTCGATCCTACTCTGGAGGAAGCCGAAGCGGCCTTCAGCCAGGTTCACGAGCGCCACGCCACGTTGATCCATTTCCTGCGCGACTTGGGAGTTCCCCTGCCCAAACCCATGGCCATCGCGGCGGAATTCGCCCTCAATGGCATGCTGCGGCGGGAGATCGAGACGGAACCGCCGGATGTCGACCGGGTGCACAGCTTGATGGAACAGGTTCGCATCGCCAAAGTGAACCTGGACGAGACCACGCTGGAATTCGCCGCGCGAAGGGCCCTGGAGAGACTGATCCGGCAATTCGCCGGCGATCCCGACAACTTTGAATTGCTCGGCCGAATCGAAGCGCGCGTGCAAATGGTCAACTCCTTGCCATTTCCCGTGGTCTTATGGGAGCCGCAGAATATCTGGTTCGACATCCACCGCGCCGTCTTCGACGGCTATCGGCAGCGCGCCGACGCCGGAGACAAACCGGCGGCCGCTTGGGTGGAGCGGTTCCGGCGCCTGGGACAGAGCCTCTCGGTCCAGGTGGACTGAAGTGCGGATTCCGGCATCCACCTACCGGCTGCAGCTCGGCCGTGGGTTCGGCTTCCGCCAGGCGCGGGAGTTGGTTCCCTATCTGCACCGGTTGGGCATCGGCGACGTCTATGCCTCTCCGATTTTCAAGACCCACTCGGACACCGCCGGCGGATATGACATTGTCGACCCCACTTGCCTGAACCCCATGTTGGGCTCCGAAGAGGACTTCCTCGCATTCGCCCGCGAGTTACAGCGGCACGGCATGGGCCTGCTGCTGGATATCGTGCCCAATCATATGTCGGCAACCGCATCCAACCTGTGGTGGAAGGATGTCCTGGAGAACGGCCCCAGCTCTCCCTACGCCAATTACTTCGACATCGAATGGGACCCTCCCTCGCGTTCCCGCGGGGGGAAGATGTTGTGGCCCATTCTCGGCGCGCCTTACGGCGAGGTGCTGGAACGGCGGGAATTGACGCTGGCATTTTCGCAAGACGGATTCGCGGTTCGCTATTTCGGCCGGACGCTGCCCATCGAACCCGGCACCTACGCCGTGATCCTCGCGCACATTCCGGAGGCTGCGGAACTGGTGGAACTGGCGCACTCGCTGCCTCCGAGTGACGCCATCGACGCCGAAAGCGCGAACCATCGGCGGAGCTTGACCCGGCAGGTAAAGCGCCAACTGTGGGATCTTTATACCGCCAACGAGCATTTCCGATCGCTTCTCGACAACTGCATCCGCGCCTTCAACGGCGAACCGGGAGACCCCCGCAGCCTCGATTTGCTGGACGATCTGCTGATGCGCCAACCCTACGCGCTGTCGTTCTGGCGAGTGGCTCGCGAAAAGGTCAATTACCGCCGCTTTTTCGATATTGCCGACCTTGTGGGCGTCAACGTAGAGGAGCCGGAAGTCTTCGCCGCGACGCACAGCCTGGTCTTTCGATTGGTGGATGAAGGCTCGGTGACCGGCCTGCGAATCGATCATATTGACGGCCTGTATGACCCCGCCGAGTACCTCCGCCGCCTGCGGGAAAGGCTGCCCGATTGTTTCCTCGTGGTGGAGAAAATCCTGGAGCAGCCGGAGATCCTCAACGCGCAGTGGCCCGTGGCCGGCACCACGGGATATGACTTCGTCAACGCCATTGGCAGTGTGATGGTGGATTCCGCCGGCGTGGAACGCCTCACTGCGGCGTATCGCCAGCTTACCGGCTGCCAGGAGGACTTTGCGGACGTTGCGTATGCCCAGCGGAAGCGCGTTATCGAGCAGTTGTTTTCCGGCGAGGCCCACTCCTTAAGCCTGCACCTAAATCTGCTGGCGGAATCGGACCGGTATGCCAAAGATGCCAGCCCGCGGGAATTGCATGCCGCGCTCATGGAGGTGACTGCCTGCCTGCCGGTGTACCGCACCTACACGCGGTCGTTCCAGATTCTACCCCCAGACCTGCTGCACATCGATCATGCCTTTCGCGAGGCCCGGCGGCGCAACCCGCAGCTTAGCGAGACGGTCTGGAGTTTTGTCCGCCGCGTGCTGCTGCTCGAATGTCCGCCGAACCTTTCGGCTGAACAACGGTCGGGCTGGAAACAATTCGTGCAGAGGTGGCAGCAGTTTTCCGCGCCGGTGATGGCCAAGGGCAAGGAGGACACCGCCTTTTATGTGTACAGCCGCCTCATTTCCATGAATGAAGTGGGCGGGCAGGATCGGCCATGGCCGCCCGAGGAGTTTCACCGCTTCGCCGAGACCCGCGCGAAATCCTGGCCTCATTCCTTAAATGCCGGAACCACTCATGACACCAAACGAGGCGAGGATGTGCGGGCCAGAATCCAGGTGCTCTCCGAAATACCGGACCTCTGGATCCGGCGTGTGAAGCAGTGGCAGCGTTGGAATGCGCGCTGCAAGCGGGCCGTCAACGGCGTGTCCGTTCCGGGCGCCAACGAGGAGTACTTCATTTATCAGACTCTGGTGGGCGGCTGGCCGCTCTGCCCGAACGAGGCGGAAGCGTTCCAGAAGCGCTTGCAGGCCGCGCTGCTCAAATCGTGGCGCGAGGCCAAACTGTACACCAGTTGGGCGAATCCCGATGAGGCGTACGAGAGCGCAGTGGAGGAGTTCGTGACCACTATACTCTCGCCGGTGGCGGAAAACCGCTTCCTGCCGGACTTCCTGGCATTCCAGCAGCGCATCGCCGCCAGCGGCGCCTGTGTCTCGCTGGCGCAGACCCTGGTGCGGCTGGTTAGCCCGGGTGTTCCCGACATTTACAATGGCGCCGAGCTGTGGGAATACTCACTGGTGGATCCGGACAATCGCCGGCCAGTAGATTTTGCGCGGCGTCAGGCGCTACTGACGAGCTTGGAGAATCGCGACCCCTCGGACCTCTTGAAACATTGGCAGTCCGGCTCGGTAAAGCAATTCGTGATTCAACGAACGTTGCAGTTCCGCCGCGATCACCCGGACGTTTTCCAACACGGCGAGTACATTCCATTGGACGTCCACGGAAAACACGCCGCGCATATCATCGCCTTCGCCCGTCATTTTGGAATGGCATGGACCATCGCCGCCGTTCCGCGAATTCCAGCTATCGGTCTGAAGTCGAAAGGGCCTTCCATCGACAAGGCGGCGCTAAGCGATACGGACCTGGGTTTTCCCGCGACTGCGCCGCGCCGCTGGTTAAACCTCTTCACTGGCGAAAGCCTGGAAGTCCCGGGGAACGGACGCATCCCGCTGGCCGCCATCCTGCGCCGCTTCCCCGTCGCGCTTCTCACCGCGCTGCCGGATTGACAAACTGACTGGGCCGAGGGACGCGGCGCGGACTTTACCCTGCAGCGGCCGTCCCTTCCTCAGCTCGGGCCTCAAACCGCCGAGCCGAGTCTCTGGGCTCCTGATGTCCCCCCAGTTCTTTGGCGCCTGCACAGGAATCGGACTGAGTACGCCGATAAAGCAGGAATGTTCTTTCTTATCGGCGTTTATCGGCGGCTAATACCTTCCTTTTTCGACATACGGAATGTCGGAGCCTCGACGTTGCGCCACGGCCAAATGTGGAATATCGCGCGCTTTCGTCCCAGGCACCGCGTTCTTACATCCGGCGGTCGTCCTTAGTGTCCGTTCGAGGCCGTACTGGCCGTCTCTTTGGAAGTCACGTTCGACGGCGTGGGGAGCTGGTTTACCTCCCAGCCTCCGCCGAGCGCCTGAATGAGCTGGACGGCCGCGGTCATCTCACTCACGCGCAGGGTGACCTCGGTTTGTTGGTCCGATAACAGCGTGGTTTGGGCTGTAATCACGTTGAGATAGGGATCGAGACCGGTCTGGTAGCGCGACATGGCGATTTCCAGGTAGCGCTTAGCTGCGTTCACAGCCGATTGCTGCTTCTCGATCTGCGCCGAAGTCACCCGCAGCGTCGCAATGTAATCCTCCACCTGCTGAAATGCCGTCAACACCGTTTGCCGGTACGACGCGGCGTCGGCGTTGTAGGTCGCGGTGTACTGCGCCACCGTCGCCTTCCGCAGTCCAGCGTCGAAGATCAATTCGGATGCCGATGCTCCGATTGACCAGAATAGAGCCGGCGCGGAAAACAACTTCGAGATCAGGGAGGACTCGAGCCCGCCGCTCGCCGTCAGGTTTAGCGAGGGGTAATAAGCTGCTTTCTCCACTCCGATGAGCGCGTTCGCCTGCGCCATGGTGCGTTCCGCCGCCGCGATGTCCGGCCGCCGCTGCAGCAATTGCGAGGGAACTCCCACGGGGATCGGGGGAACAGGGGTGGTAAGCATCTTCACCGGCAGCGTGAATTCGGAAGCCGGCTTTCCAATCAGAGTCGCGATCGCGTGCTCGTAGAGTGCCCGATTGGTGGCGATGCCGATTGCGGTTGCCTCGGCATTTTGTAAGGTAACGTCCGCTTCGGCCGCCGACTCTTGGCTGTCAATGCCGGTTTCCACCAGCGCCTTCGTCAGCTCCAGCGCTTTTCGATCGGCCTCGATGGTGCGGTTGTAAAGGTCCTGCAGCGCATCCTGTCCGCGCAGTTCAAAATAATATTCCGCCAGGTCGGCTTGCTCGGTGAGACGCTCGTTTTCGAGATCGGCGGCGCTCACCTGGGCTGCGTACTGATACTCGCGCACGGTGTTGCGGACGCGTCCCCACAAATCCGGTTCCCACGCCACGTCGAAGGGCAGGGCCAGGTCGTTAAATGTGACATTACCGTTCGATTGGGAAACAGCGCTCGTTCCCGCGCCCCCCGTATTCCCTGTCGTGCCTGTAGCGCCAGTAGTGCCAGCGCTGCCGGCGGTGGTGGTTGTCGTCCCCGTCTGGACGTATCCACCCGCTCCGCCTTGCCCCGAGCGCGTTCGGTTGAAGGATGGCTGCACCGTAAGGGTCGGATAGTAGCCGGCTTTGGACTCGCGTATCTGTGCGCGCGCCGCCATAAAATTCTGGAAGTATTGCGCGATGTTTTGGTTGTTGATGTCTAACTGTTCCTCCAGCGTGTTTAATTCGGGTTCCTTGAATATCTCCCACCATTTACCTTTCAGCGCCGCGTCCTGCGGGTTGGCGGGCTGCCACGTTCCAGCTGGCGCCTGGCTGTACGCGGCGGGCGCCGCCTCTTTGAACGCGGGCGGAGCCGGAATTTGCGGCGGCGTATATTTGGGACCGACATTGCACCCGCCGAGCAAAATCAGGCATGCGGTCCCGGCCGAAATGGAAGCTCCGATTTTCATATTTCCTGCGGCCGCGGTTCGAAGCCACCGGCGTGCCGGCGCCGCGTCAGTCTCAGCCGGAGTCTGTCCATAAATAGATAGATCACCGGTGTGGTGTAGAGCGTAAGGGCCTGGCTCACCAGCAGGCCACCAATGATCGAAATGCCCAGCGGGCGGCGCAGTTCCGACCCCATCCCCGTGCCCACCGCCAGCGGAACGGCGCCGAACAGCGCTGCCATCGTGGTCATCAGAATGGGACGGAAGCGCAGCATCGACGCTTCGAAAATCGAATCCCTGGTATTCTTGCCCTCCACGCGTTCGGCATTCAACGCGAAATCGATCATCATGATGGCATTCTTCTTGACAATGCCAATCAGCAGAATGATTCCCGTGATCGACATCACGTCCAGCTCGGAGTGAGTGAGAAGCAGCGCCAGAACGGCTCCGAGGCTCGCCGAGGGAAGCGTGGAGAGGATCGTAATGGGGTGAATCAGGCTCTCGTACAGGATTCCCAGCACCACAAAAACCGCCAGAATGGCGGTCAGAATCAGATACGGTTCGGTGGTGAGGGACTGCATGAAGGCTTGGAGCGTTCCCGAGAACTCGCCATGCACGGATTGCGGCATCCCGGCCCTTTGCTGGATATCCGCGATTTCCTTGGTAGCCTGTCCGAGTGAGACGCCCGGCGCCAGATTAAAAGACACCGTGGCGGAAGGGAACAGTCCGGTATGATTCACCGAGACGGGGCTGGTGGAGGCCGCATACTTTGCCACCGAGTCGATTGGAATCGGACCGCCGCCCGAATTCGGAATCAGATAAGTATTTTTCAGCCCTTCCGGCGACTGCCAGTACTTGGGAGCGACCTCCATCACCACGTAATACTGGTTGAGCTGCGTGTAGATAGTCGAGACCTCGGCTTGACCGAATGCATCGTACAGCGTCTGGTCGAGGACCTGCGGCGTTACACCGAGCCGCGCGGCCGTTGGCCGATCGTAGTTCAGCAGCATCTGCAGCCCGTGAGTCTGCTGATCGGTATTCACGTCCTCGAAGCCCGGCGCCTTGCGCAGTTCCGCGAGGAGTGCCGGGCCGTATTTTTGCAACTCTTCAGTGGTCTCGGTCTGAAGCGTATATTGATATTGGGCGCTCGACTGGCGGCCTCCAATTCGGATATCCTGCACCGGTTGGAGATAAGTGGCCGCTCCCTCCACCCGGGCCAGCTTCGGCCGCAGCCGGTTGATAATGTCCCCGGCGCTCACCTTGCGCTGTTCCAGTGGCTTCAGCGCCATGAAAATGAATCCGCTGTTCACGGCACCCTGGCCGCCGGTAAATCCCATCACGTTCTGCACACCCGGGTCGGATTTGATGATGTCGACGGACTGCTGGAGCGCCGTCCGCATGGCGTAGAAGGAGGTGTCCTGCGGCCCCTGCAATCCGCCCATGATCGCCCCGGTGTCCTGCTGGGGGAAAAATCCTTTGGGAATTTTGGCCAACAGGAAAACGTTGAGCCCCAGCGTCCCGAGGAAGACCAGCAAGATTAGCGTGGGATGGTCGAGCACCCACGTCAGGCTGCCCCGGTACAGTCCCAGCACCGTGTTAAAACCCCGCTCGCTCCAGTTGTACAGTCTGCCGTGCCTTACTTCGGTTTCCGCGCGCAGAACACGCGAACACATCATGGGAGTCGTGGTGAGAGAGATCGCCATCGAAACCATGATCGCCGCCGATAGCGTAATGGCGAATTCGCGGAACAGGCGTCCGATGATGCCGCCCATCAGCAGCAGCGGGATAAACACCGCAATCAGCGACACGCTGATGCTGAATACCGTGAAACCGATTTCGCGCGCGCCTTGGAGAGCTGCTCGCATCGCTGGCATTCCGGCTTCGATATGGCGGCTGATATTTTCCATCACTACGATGGCATCGTCCACCACGAAGCCGCTCGAAATGGCCAGCGCCATCAGGGAGAGATTGTCCAGCGAAAAGCCGCACAGGTACATCACCGCGCAGGTGCCGATCAGCGATACCGGAACGGCCACGGCCGGAACCAATGTGGCGTGCGCATTCCGCAGAAACAGAAAGACCACGATCACCACGAGCACCACGGAGATCAGCAAGGTGCGTTCGATATCCGAAACCGACGCGCGGATGGTCAGGGTCCGGTCGAGAATCGTCACCAGGTGCTCGCCCGCTGGAATGGTGGCCTGCAGCGACGGAAGCGCGGCCTTCACCGCCTCCACCGTGGAGATGATGTTCGCCCCCGGTTGGCGATAAATCAGCATGTTCACCGACGGCTTGCCGTTCAAGAAGCCCGCCTGGCGCACGGTCTGCTGGGAATCGATCACGTCCGCGATATCTTGCAGCCGGACCGCCGCGCCGTTGTGGTAGCCCACCACCAATGGCTTATAGTCTTTCGCTTTGGAGATCTGATCGTTGGCGACGATATCGGACGTGGAGTCGCCGTTCGAAAACTGCCCTTTGGCGGAATCCGAGTTCTGGCCGGATACCATCTGCTGCACCGCCGGCAGGCTTAGCCCATAGCTGAACAGCTGGTCGGGATTGATTTCGATGCGCACCGCCGGCAGGGATGCGCCCACCGCCAGCACTTCGCCGACCCCCGAAATCTGCGAGATGCGCTGCTCGATCACCGTGGATGCTTCGTCATAGAGCGTGGGTACATCGTAGATATCCGATTGCAGCCCGAGCACCAGGATGGGCGAATCGGCCGGATTCACCTTCCGGTACGTAGGATTGGCGGGCAAGTTCGACGGAAGGTAACTGCGCGCCGAGTTAATGCCTGCCTCTACGTCTCTCGCCGCGCCGTTGATGTCGCGGCTGAGATCGAACTGCAGCGTCACGCTGGTCGTACTCAACGAACTCGCCGACGTCATCTCGGTGACGCCGGCAATGTGGCCGAATTGCCGTTCGAGTGGAGTTGCCACCGACGATGCCATGATGTCCGGGCTGCCGCCGGGTAGCGAGGCCGCCACCGTGATGGTGGGAAAATCCACTTGCGGCAGCGGCGAGACCGGTAACACCGCGAACGCGATCGCGCCCGCCAGCGCCACTGCGATGGTCAGCAAGGTGGTGGCCACCGGCCGCTCGATAAAAAGTCGCGATGGGTTCATGCCGGCTCCGGCCTTTGCTCCCCGGCTGCCTGGCCCGCACGGCGATGAGCAAACCTTGAGCCCAATTTGTCGAAGAATATGTAGATCACCGGAGTTGTGTACAGCGTCAGCGCCTGGCTGAGCAGCAAACCGCCGACCATCGCGACACCCAGCGGCCGCCTCAGTTCAGAGCCGATACCAGTGCCCAGAGCCAGCGGAATGCCGCTCAGCAGCGCAGCCATGGTGGTCATCATGATCGGCCGGAAGCGGAGCAGGGAAGCCTGATAAATCGCTTCGGTGGCGTCCTTGCCTTCCTTGCGCTCCGCTTCCAGGGCGAAATCGACCATCATGATGCCGTTCTTCTTCACGATGCCAATCAGAAGAATGATGCCGATGATGGCCACAATATCCAGATCCAAGTGAAAGAGTAGCAATGCCAGCAGCGCCCCCACCCCCGCCGATGGCAGCGTGGAAAGAATCGTAACGGGATGCACGAAGCTCTCGTACAGCACCCCCAGGACGATATAAACTGTCACCAGCGCGGCCAGAATCAGCAGTCCCTGATTCGAAAGAGAGCCTTCGAATGCCGCCGCGGTACCCTGGTAATTCGCCACCACACTGGCCGGCAGATCCGCATTTTCAATGGCTTTGTTCATGGCGGCGAGCGCCTGTCCCAGTGAATATCCCGGGCCGAGATTGAACGAAATGGTCACCGCCGGGAATTGCCCCTGGTGAGCGATGGAAAGAGACTCGCTCTGCGTCTGGAAGTGAGTGAGGGCGCTGAGAGGCACCGGTGTGGGAACGGTTGCCCCTGCCGGAGCAGCCGTGCCCCCGCCGCTGGCAGGCGCGGTGGTCGGGCGAGTGTTGCCGTTCAGCGATGTGTTCGCGCTCGCGGAGACGCTGGACGATGCCGCCGTGTTCGTCAGCACATTGGCAGCGGAACTGGCGGTTGAAGACGACGACAGCGCGGAACGTGCGGAAGCCGGCGTTAATGCAGTCGTGGCGTTGTTGCTGGCGGAGGCTAGCGTCGACACGGCCGAGGTGGAGGTGCTGGGCAGCGACGAATTCGCGCCTGTTGCAGGCGTGAGCAGCGCGTTGCCCGGCGATGAAGCCGCGCCCGCTCCGGCGCCAGACGACGACCCTGCGGTATTCGCTCCGCCGGCCGACGGCGAGGAACCGCCGTTCAAGGCAGACTGGATATATATGTCGTTCAGCTTTCGGGGATTGATTTGGAACTTCGGATCGGTTTCCAGGATTACGTGATATTGGTTCAATTGCGTGTACGTGGTGTTGATCTGGCGCTGCCCGAAAGCGTCGTATAACGTGTTATCGATGGTTGCCGGGGTAATGCCGAAACGCGATGCCGTGGCGCGGTCGATAGTCACCGCTTCCGCCACCCCGCCAAGTTGCTGATCGGTCGCCACATCCGCCAGTTCGGGGAGCTTCTTGAATGCCGTCATCAACTGGCCGACAACGGTGTTCAGTTCGGTCTGATTGGGATCTTCCACCGTGTATTGATACTCCGTGCGGCTCACCCGATCGTCGACCGTAAGGTCCTGCACCGGCTGCATGAAGAGCGTGATCCCCGGCACCTGCGCCAGCTTCGGCCCCAGGCGCTGGATTACCGCCGTGGCGGAAATCTTTCGTTCATCGAGGGTCTTCAGGTTAATCTCGATACGTCCGCTGTTCAGCGTGGTGTTGGTTCCATCCGCGCCGATGAACGACGAAACGCTATCCACCGCCGGGTCCGCCAGCAGCACCTTTACCAGATCCTTTTGTCTTTCGGTCATGGCGGCGAAGGAAATAGTGGGAGCCGCCTGCGAGATGCCTTGGATCAGGCCGGTATCCTGCGTCGGGAAAAAGCCCTTTGGCACGATGGCATAAAGGAACCCCGTCAGCACCAGGATTCCCACCGCTACCAGCAGAGTGACGGTCTGGAAGCGGAGCACAAAGCGCAGTGTCCGGCCGTAGAACTCGATGATTTTATTGAAAGCCCGTTCGGAAAGCGCGTAAAAGCGTCCCTGCTTCTCGGCCGGTGTGTGCCGCAGGATGCGCGCCGCCATCATGGGCGTAAGTGTGAGCGATACGAAAGCCGACAGAATGATGGTCACCGCCAGCGTGACGGCGAACTGGCGGAACAGCCGGCCCGCCACGTCGCCCATGAAAAGCAGCGGGATCAGCACCGCGATCAACGACACCGTCAACGAAAGAATGGTGAACCCGATCTGTTCCGCGCCCAGTAGCGCCGCCTGCATGGGGCTCTCGCCCATTTCGATATAGCGCGAGATATTTTCGATCATCACGATGGCGTCGTCCACCACGAAGCCCGTCGAAATGGTGAGTGCCATCATCGTCAGGTTGTTCAGGCTGAAGCCGCACAGATACATGACGGCGAACGTGCCCACCAGCGAGAGCGGCACCGCCACGCTCGGGATGATGGTGGCCGAGAGGCTCCGCAGGAACAGAAAAATCACCATCACCACCAGGCCGATGGTCAACATCAGCTCGAATTCCACGTCCTTCACCGACGCGCGAATGGCGATCGTACGGTCGGTGACCACGCGCACGTGGACCGCCTTCGGAAGCGTGCTCTCCAGCCGCGGCAGAAGCTTCTGAATGCTATCCACCACCTGAATGGTATTGGCGCCCGGCTGCCGCTGGATGTTCAATAGCACGGCCGGCGTGTAATCGTTCCATGCCGCCAGCTTTCCGTTTTCAACCCCATCGACCACGCGCGCCACCGAACTCAACATTACCGGCGCCCCATCGCGGTACGCCACCACCACTTTCCGGTAGTCGCCGCTGGTCTGTAATTGATCGTTGGCGTTGATGGTGTAATCCTGCGCGGGTCCGTCGAAGTTCCCTTTGGCGGCGTTCAGGCTGTTTCCCGTGAGAGCGTTGCGCAAGTCTTCCAGGTTGATGCCGTACGATGCCAGCGCCGTGGGGTTCGCCTGGATGCGGACCGCGGGCTTTTGCCCGCCGGAGATGCTGACCAAACCCACTCCCGAGATTTGCGAAATCTTCGGCGCCAGCCGCGTGTCCGCCAGGTCTTCCACCGCCGAAAGCGCCATCTCATTCGATGTCAGTGCCAGCGTCAATACCGGCGCGTCGGCCGGATTGGATTTGCTGTATACCGGGGGAGTCGGCAGATTGGCGGGCAGGTAGCTCTGCGCCGCGTTGATCGCCGCCTGCACCTCCTGCTCGGCCACATCGATGTTCAGGCTGAGTTGGAATTGCATCACGATCACCGACACGCCGCCGGCGCTGGTCGACGTCATCTGGCTAAGCCCGGCGACCTCTCCGAACTGCCGCTCGAGCGGCGCGGTGACGGCCGAAGCGACCACATCGGGACTCGCTCCCGGATAGAATGTGAGCACTTGCATGGTGGGGTAATCCACTTCGGGCAAGGCCGATACCGGCAACTGCAGGAATGCGACCGCACCGGCCAGAAACATGGCCGCCATCAGCAGCGCAGTGGCCACCGGCCGCA
>Ga0181528_10001510_pt1 | contig 14449 bp, 14 predicted proteins | sample PEATcosm2014_Bin_47_FD_119742 | JGI IMG/M metagenome (GOLD analysis project Ga0181528, IMG submission 119742) | Peatland microbial communities from MTU Mesocosm Facility, Houghton, MI, USA - PEATcosm2014_Bin10_10_metaG | ecosystem: Environmental > Terrestrial > Soil > Wetlands > Peat | place...
CAGGTTTACACCTGGGTTAGCCTGCACCCACTTGAAAGTGGGGTTTTGTTGATACACAATGTTTTACCAGCCGGATGGTCTTCCTGACGCCAACCTTAATACCTTTAAGGAATGAAAACTCGATGTCACGTGCAGAGGTGAACCAGGAGAGCCGGCCTTGTTATATAGACAGCGCCTTTGTTCACCCTTAATAAGAAACATTTAAAAATAATAATTTGCATTGAAAATATGATTGCAACCATGTAAATGACTTGCCATAATGTTAGTATGTATATCTATAAATCACATGAAGTTTAAAAGTTAAAGTCACAAACTTGTGTATAGCGACACTTACATTTGCCGACACCATTAGAACGCTCGTCCGGTCGCAACGCCGAACGACCTGCCCATTCCGTGTACAGTATTGGCAACTTGTAAGTAAGACTAACGTACGTGGTTTTTATGGCGCCAATGCATGTAGTCCAACGTATGACTCATTAGCCCCACAAGTACATGTAAGGACTTTGACTCACAGACAAAGCTGGTACTCATTTTCAGTCCAATTATGATAGAAGGTGAGTTGGCCTCAGCAAATGTGAGTGAATTCCTTGCCCAAGGAAATTACGTGTTGAAAAGTGGCACTGCTGGGATTCGCAACCTGGGACCTTACTGAGTCACAAAGCCAGTGTTATGATCACTACACCAACGTGCCTCATCAAACTCTGGTCAAACGGTGAGAGTTCACTATACAGTTATTATTTAGCGTGTAATAAAAAGCCATAACCTGTAAATCGAATAACACCATCTGTATCTAGTATTTACTGTGACCCAGTCTATTGAATACTATCAAGTTTCACCATTACTATCAGCATGTACTGGGCCTTTGTCCAATTGAGAAACATGTGTCTCATAAAACTTATTATCAGTGTGTAAGGATTGATCAGTCGATCAAGCAATGCCAACATACACACAGTTTGAAACAAGTTTATGATTGCCAATACTTACATAACGTGTGTACACAGTTGTTGTATAGTCAAATACTGGCTTGCTGAATGCACCAATATTATCATTACAATATCCACCCTAAACAATCAACAAATGAACATGTTGATAAACAGTAACCTTAAACAATGAAACCTATAATCAATCTGAATTATTTATTAGCAATGGTACCATATTCTGTACAATGTGCTACTGTGTATGCTAACATTATAGAGATTTTAGTCATTCAATTACAATAAAATCACAATTAATGACAGATAACAACAAGAACTAAATTAACCTATATGCACTACAGTTCTTGATGGAAAAACCCGGAGTGTGATGAAATGATTAGGATCATCGCAAGCCAGTGTGATAAGTGTCTCGTAGATTTACATGCACTCGCATTACTACAAACGTCAGATCTACGGTCATACAATCAACTGTCGATAGCCAAATCAGCAAGACCGCCCATATTTCATCATGATGATGCTCTTTTTACAGTTGCGACAGCTGCGAGTGATCAGACAGTCACTTACAACTGATGCAGCAAGAACGCTTGTTCACACATTCATTAGCAATCGCCTGGACTATTGCAACAGTCTGCTGTATGGTATCACCGACGGTCACATGCACCAGTTACAATGCATCCAGAACGCGGCAGAACGACTGATATCCGAGACAAGAAAGTTCGATCACCTGTCTTCAGTTCTGCGTGATCTTTATTTGTTGCCGGTACGCCAATGGATCGTGTTGAAGGCTATTTCTTATGTTATCATCTAAGAGAATTCTAGCAAAGAGTGAACATAGGATTGATGGTGCATTTCTTGAAGTTCTCGATTCTTTGACGGTTGATCTCATTGACCAAGAATGGGCCATTATGGTAACTGGCATCACAAAGACTCACACGGAAGACTTGCTGAATGAGAGAAGGTCGGGTGGTGGTGGAATAGAAGACATTTGCTTCAGTGACGACAGTGATTCAGATGTAATAAAAAAATTTTTACCCAAAAGGTTGGTTTCCACTCACTATTCTGGACATGCGATAAGTTCTTTTCAATGAAGCTAGTCTTAGACTCATAAGTCTTATCCTACCACGTATCCTACCATCAGCTCGTTTCTGAGCATTAGGTGAGCAGGTACGATATTATATTGGCTTTTGAAGCATGATCAGTTCTTATTTGCCATCAAACTGTGAGAATACATATTAACATTATATTGTGTTGATATACACTGTCATCAGATCATCATCATCATAATCGTTTAACGTAATTTTTTTCTCTCCATGTCCAGCCGACTCAACATTTGCTGTCCTATCACTAAGTTTTACACCGCACATACATCTGATCATCATCCTCTGTGTTCTTTCTAGTCTTTGCATATCGTCTGTCTTCATTGCCCACGTCTCGCTGCCATACACCAACATGCTCTGGACGAAATTTCTGGTAAACTTGTTCTTTCCATACTAAAAATTTATATATAAATTTAGGTCAAAACAGAAAACACATTGCAATGCTGTGAAATGGTAATAATGTTCCATAAAAATGTAGCTACGACAAAATAAGCCACTTTTAAGACAAGATAACGTCACAGCAACAATTTCTTACAACCCTTTTGTCTATTAACTTTAAAACGATGTCCTTTGCAGACACATAATAACTTACTTCACACTTGCACTGAGCGGGTAACGCTGGGATGAGATCTGGACCATGGATAAAGCCACCGATAAGACGACCAAGCTCATCACTATCAACAAAGGCAGCACGTTTTCGAACACTCCTACAACAGATGCAACAAAAGGGTTCATGCTTTATTATGTTTAATATTGAACAACAAGGCTTTGTATCGTTTACATTTTGCTATAAAATCATTGATAATGATTGCCCAAACCCTGAAACAGCATCAAGAGAAGGTGGGGTTGGCGTCAGGAAGAGCATCTGACCACAACACATCCGCTACAACACCTATATATAGCGCATCGCCTATTGCGTGGAGACGCGAGGCTTGGAGGAGTGGCATACTGGGAAACCGTCTAACCCTTGTTGAGAGTGGAAAAATTACATAAAGACGATTATGATCATCATCATTCTGCATGTTTGCATTTGTAAGCAATGTATGCATCATCTACTCAGTACCAGATTAGATAAATAACCCATGATTGAGATGCTGGTACAATTACAGTTACACTGACTGTTATCGAAATAAGTATTTTCTAGTTCCAATGTGCATCAAATGTTGTACAAACCTTGCAAGTATGCTGTCATGATGTAGTCGAGGCTTATGCATACTCATACCACCAAAATCACACAAACAACTTTCTAAGTCAAAATTTTCTCTGCCTGATACAAACAAGCATGGCAATTACAATAACTATGGAAATGAACACACTTTTTATTACGAAGTTGTAATAAGACGTGTCTTCATCGCAATAATGACTGACCAAATTGATAGAACAGATCACATGGATGTGCGGTGTAAAGCTGAGTGTTAGGAAAGCAAATGCGGAACAGTTGACCGGCTTGGCATTATAAGTGTTTCAGATGTTGAAAGGCGTGGTAGATTGAAATGGTTTGTACGTGTAGAGCGTAAGGAGCCTGATGATTGGGTATCGGCATGCAGAAGCTTGGTAGTTGAAAGTGTAAATTAGAGGAGTGCATGGGAAACTTGCCGCGGCAATCCAGTGGAAACCCGCGGGAAATAATGCACGGTTTGCCTTTGGAAATGGAAGACGAATTTCGACAGACCCGCGGGGCGGGTTTCTTACTGCTATTCAACTGGGCATGCTCATTCCAGCAGTTTTAGCTAGATGAGCCAAATAGACATTTCTCGCGACCCACGCCGCCACGCGACGAATTTCAGCGTAGGTCTGCTGACAAAAGCGATGCACACTCACAGTACTGGCACGGCGAGTGGCGTCACGATAAGCAGCTGGTCAAACAGCTCGGCAGCTAATTGTTTTAATGTGGCCATAACTGTGCAAGTTCGCTCGCTCAGGGTGACAGAGTCAACTCTATAGCTGACTCCGGTCAGCCTCCTCGTTGTAGCCTAGACCTTACAGTGTGATCGTATCTTCAGGTGCGGATGACCCGCCGGCCATGCCCGGACATCAAAGCGAATGCATCTTGGAACAAAAGACTGGATCACACTACAACCAGCCGCGGCAATGTTTACCTGGTTGGGCAGTTTTATGCATGCTGGCCGGCCTGGGTTTGAACACAAGTGCGGGAAAGTAGTGTTTTGTATTAAAACTGTGTGAAACCGGACTATCGATAAGAAAGTTAAAAGGTTAGACATTTTCTCACGACGCGCAGATATTTGAATAGGAAAACTGTAATACATGGAGAAAATAGCAAAATTGTTGGCTCTGACTGTTTTAGAAAAAAGTCACATTAGCCGTATCGGAGACTGCATCGATTTTATTCATTTTGTATGGTTTAAGTATAGCCCATTACTATGAATATTCATGTTAAATCATAGTAAAAGTCTTACTAAAGTGTTGAAATTTGTAAGTCAACTTGCGCACGATGTAATTCAGGTAAGCTAATATACACAAACCAAACTATAAAGTTATTTATGTGAGGCAATGAAACACAATGCTGCGGGAATGGTGCGGGAATTGCAGCAACATGTGAGGGTGAGGGAAGACATTGTGTGGTTGCGGGGAGGGTGCAGGAACAAAGAACGTGGGTGCGGGACGGTTGAGGGAAGTGAGGTCTTAATGCGGGGCGGGAATCGGAACAGAAATGTCTTCCTGCGCAGGCCTCTAGGGTAAGTGGCAGAGGTCGTGGTAGGCCTAGGAAGACCTGGCGAGAGTGTATTGAAGAAGACATGGCAAAGTTGAAACTTATATTGTGATTGACACACATGATAGTGTGGTGTGGATGAATGGCATTCTGGGAAACGGTTTTTGGTTCCGCGCCTCCGATTCGCTTGCGACTTATGGCGCGTTATAAATGTGTTTTGACTGATTGATTGAAACCATGCTGCAGTGCGGAAAAAATTATGTTAAACGATGATGAGATCAGACATATGATGGTATACTTTGTATATGCACGGGAAGGCAGCCCAAGAGTTCAGTGTCAACAAACAATATATAACTACAAGTACATCAATGTGATTGATATGCTACATTCTAAATTATATGCAATGATGAGGTTTGCTGCAATTAAGCAAAAATGACATAGTTTAGTAGACTCAATTCTATTGAGTATTGCAGACTGTGTTTAATGTAGTAGTCACTCCATCTAAACAAAATGAAATGTAAGGTTTAATATATCTCAATTGTGTGTCAACAACTAAGTTGGGACTGGTAATACCAACATTGTATATTTCAGCTATTGATATTGTTTATAGTAATTCATTATCATGCAATAATTTAATAGCATTCAGCAGTTTTGGTTTCTACTAAATTTCAAAGTATATTTCTACCTTTACAGATGCTACAAAATCCACATTTTCACTTTCTTCATTATTGTCATTAACTTCCAAGTCAATTTCTTCTTCATCACATTCAGCATTATCAGATACAGTCTGCTGGGTTTGAGAGGGAATCAAATGTTGCCACAGTTCCAAATTTGCTCTCATTGCCTCCAGATGACGACATAAACCACGAGGAGCTTCACCAATCAGCACCTGTGGTTTCTTCCTTTTACTCTGACTGGCTTGACATTCACCCGATTGGCAATGTATGAAAGAGCCATCGCAACTCAAATGCACGAAACAGCAATCAGATATCAGACCAGATGAAGCCAGAACGGGAAATTTTAACGTTGTACCGGAACGAGGCGACAGCAGAACAGCACCAGTATTACAATGTTCTCTAACGGCTAACAGTTTTCTAACGACAGGAAGCTCAGATAGCACTTCATTAGGCTGCAGCAGTTCTGACAATTTAGGTTCAATGTCATCACGAATGAAACGGCAATGCATACAAGTAATTCCATCAACAGCTACATAGTCATCTTCACTGACAGTCAATGACAACGCCTTCTGTTGTAACCACGTGTACATAGGGCAAGTGCAAAAAAACTGTGATCCAACGGGAGTTGAAATGCGACTTATGTGAACAAAATAAGATGGTAAAAATTCGCCGGACTCTGCATCATAGCCATTTAGGACATATATCCTGCTCATTGTTGTGATGTCGCCATACAAGTGTTCCATCAACAATTATTCGTCGTTTGAATTCAACATAAATGTTATTATGTTGATTATCTGTATCGAAAGCATTAGACGCCAAGCATGCTGGCAACTTGATGTCATCACCTGTGAGAGTAACAGTCTTACGTGCTCGTTTCGCTGGAGTCCAACACAGTCATCATTAGCTGAAGTTGATTCAGGAATAGCTGACAGCATACTCGATACAGAGGAATCAACATCATCAAATAATGTTTTCACACAAGTACGAGCCTGCCTGACATTACCGACTGCTAAAAAGTATATCAATCGATTTCGGGTGGAGTAGGGTACACTGTTATCTGTCACATATGACAGATGTCTCACCAGACTGCAATGTGGCGAGGAAGTGCTAACATCGCCAAACATAGTCACATAGGGTGGCCAGTGATTGTTTCACAATGCAGACAACAGGTCGAACTGTCTAAACAACTTCCTCGGGTCTTCACGTAACATCGCACAAGCATCACTTAGAGACGGATGATATGCAGAACTAGTATTAACCACATACTGATCGCAACTGTGTTGCAGTCGTTGGACTACATCCATGTTGTTACTGAGTATGCTCAGAAACCTATAGATACAACAAAATTACATCTAATGTAATTACCATTTAAAAAATAACCAACCATTATAAACATAAATTGTGCAGCAGGGCCAACTTTTCTGAATTAAATCCTTATTCACAAAATGTGTAATTATATAACCATAAGATAGATGTGCCCGTTTTTACATAATTTAACACAATGCAACATTGTGATACTATAGCAATACTAATAATAATCATTTATTTATTTTTATTTTTTCCCTCTGTACCTTGATGCCCAAGTCTGAGTCTGTAGGAGACGTGAAACAGCCCTTAAAAGCAACGGCATTGTATCACTGCACTGTCATAGAGAGTTGCTGGGAAAAAAACAGGTGGAACGTGTATCGCCGGAAGGCAGTTTAAGGCGGCGACCCAATTCTGTCAGAAAGTCTATTCCAAATGCGTTGATAGGTCCCAAAGTTTCAAACGCCAGAGACTGGAATAAGAATGTGATGGGCAAAGGCTAGTATTTAACAAATATAACAGTAATTAGATCGGCTGCCACATTGAATAGGTGAGTTGATATCGCTGTGAGACTGTTTGCCCTGTCTCTGTTCTATAGTCCAATGATTTACGTAGTCAGGCAAAAACAGAAAGCATACTCTCCATTGCATTGATATATCTACCCTGTTGGTGAAGTGCACATAGACCAGGTCGTGTCGACGAGGTATGACTTTGACACTATCCCGTGTAAATGGATTGCATCATAATACACAGTATTATAGTCCTCAAGCAGGTAAAACACCAGTTGAGTTTGAGTTATCATAGGGTAGGTGCCACATGATCATACATGTTGATGTAGCAATAGTTTATATTAAGTATTTACGTTGTTAGTGTATTAAATGCACCACTCCATCGCTGTGTGAAATTATTGCAATACAATGCCAAATAAAACTTATTATTCAGGTGTGTATACTATACCTGTCTTCAGAATTGACTCGACATACACATTTTTTAACAGTATGGACCACCAAATCAATGATTTTGACGTCGTCATTGACTGAAACAGTCTGGGAAAGGCATCGAATAGTTTCAAACAGTGCTCTGATGCTATTTCGACCACTCACTTTAGTTCCCAAAACAGCTGTCGATGATTTAATTTTCTCCTGTCCTATTACGAGTGGTACCTAGTATTACATAATACAGTTCAGCATATTTTAAGTTTTTCAACATTACAAACTCACTCGCATATCAATCACAACGTATCTGGCCAATGCTAAACTCTGATTAATGTTAAGAGTATTTTTTAAACATATGGCAGGAACATCCCTGATTTACATAAATTTAGTAAGACTGACCCAAGAGGTTGTTCATTTAGCTAGACAAATGTTACTGGCAATCATGCTGACAGCATTGAAATCACTGTATTTATCAATAGTTGCCTGACTAATTAAATTAATTAATAGCTGCTCTATCTCAATATCACTAATAATATGCATGCTTATTTACTCACACCAAATAAGCAAGTGCTAAGTGTTTTAAGCGTTCAGTTTTTTTTATATAGTGAACCGTTAAAACTCATGCAAATTGGGGTTAGCTGACTGACTTATGCATGATCTTTACGAACTGAGCTAATGCTACTACCATAGTGAAAAGCTATAGGGCAATTCCATCGTTAATAGCAGGAAGGACACAAAAAACATTTTAAACTATGAAAATATTAATTATAATACATGATATGATATCATCTGAAGAAAATATTTCAATACTTTCCAAACGGTCTGTACAAAAATCAGTTTTCAAGTCTCTGTTCCTATTATTGACCTTCCAGTAAATCGCCGAAGTTGGCATTTGGGACGGGACATGCTGTGGACACGACATTTAGGCCTACAGGCATTTCATATTAATATAACAGTAAACCCTGCTAATTTAATCAATAACCTTTTCAAAATCATAGAGCTGCTTAGAGACGTGCAAACATGCAAAGATTCCAAACTGTACCAGATTTAATGCAGCATTATTTTTTGGTACTGCTCAATGCCATTGTAATGTCCCCAAACCACATGAACTATTTGGCAAATTGTCTTTGTCACTTAGTATTACAGAGCTTAGATTGCGCCTCAAAATGCATTTTATCACTTTGATCATTGATTTACTCTGTCAGCAGTAACCTGTGCCCAGATTATAACTATTTTATAAATAGCACGTTATATAAAAGATTGATTGATTGAGTAAATATATACTAGCATGGAAATTGATTTTGTTTTGCATTCGGCATTAATTATATTGAAAAGAGTAGATAATGGACTGAGGCGATTAGTCTTGGACTCTTCTGCTGTGAAAACTGCAAGCTGCATATGTGTAAAAGTTGCTCACAAATTTAGTGGTAATTTTCTCACCAAATATCACATCAAAATGCACAGTGTTAAACAAACTATAATGTGTGCATTCTAATTAATTTCGATAAATTTACTACCCATATTTATTTAGTAAAATTATTTTGAATCGTTTTAGGCCTGCCTACATGTTTAACTTCTTTAACATTAACATCAGTAACAACTATAAAGTATCATATCTGACATTCAAGATGTTGATGACAAAAGAGGCCAGCTCAGTTGCTCAGATCAAATGAACAAATTAATAGCCTACATGAAATAATATACAATATTACACTTACTTCTGTTTACAATAGATGACAAAGAATGACGTCGATCACTCAGCTTCATTGACCGTGCACTAATGTCATAATCAGTGTAAAGTTTCATGGCACAAAATTCTGTGAGGTTGAGACTGTATCCTTCGTTGAGATGTTGTAAATAGCAAGATCGCACGTAACCCCGATAGCATCCACTTTCAATGTACCGAACAATCACGAAATCATGCCATTTTACAACAAAACAATACAGGATGCCTTCAGTCACATTAGAGGCTGCCATATCCAGCAATGATTTCTCCAACGCTGGTAAAGTAGTATTGTCTGGACCAATTAATCCACAATCAAACATGTCCTTTTCCATGCTGACATAAAACTCTGCTGCAATTTTACAACTTTCAACGCAGCTCCACAATTCATCTGAAAGCATATAAGATTATCGATTTTGAATCACCTTGTAACAGTAAATTTTTTTATCAAATTGATAAATATAATAACATGAATGTTACAGCAAGAAATTGTACGAGTTGTTTAAGGTTAAAGTTAAAGTTGCACAAATTTATTTTGCACACCATTGTCGGGTCAACCGCGTCACATATTCAATATGATCAAAGTGAATCTTAAGGGCCGCACTTTAACCACACCCGAAGCTGGTACTCATTTTACCGACAATTGTAAGCCAAGTAGAGCTTGCCTGCCTCGGGATTTTAACTCAGGTTACAACTACAACTACAATCAGTTATTTCTATAGCGCTGCTTACAAAACGAGTGGTTTAAAAAAAACGGCCAATAGCGCTGTACAAATGTAGAAAATTAAATAATACGCGTACAATGTTAGAAAAAAAAGTAGATAAAATAGATAAAAAAGAGAATTACTATCAAGGAAACAAGTGAGTTTTAAGAGGCGCTTAAAAGTACTGAGGCAACGTGTTTCCTCGAGTGATCTAGGCAGACCGTTCCATGCAACGAGACCAGCAATGGAGAAAGCTCTATGTTCGATATTTGATCGTGTTCTTTGAACATCGTAGTTGAAGTTGGCAGCCGATCGCAGGTTGCTTCGGCCTGACAGGGTCGACACCAATGTGATGACGTTGGAGATGTACCGCGGAGCGTAACGGAAATGTACAGCGTGCATGAGCATGCACAGCCTGCTGGACTAATTAACTCGCTGAAAAATTGGAAGCCAATGCAGCACCCGGAGAGTTTTTGTAACATGATCTCTCGGCTGCAAGTCTGCGACAAATCGAGCAGCAGCATTGAGCACATGCTGCAGTGGAGCAAGTGCTAAGTTGGGTAAACCGGCCAACACTGAGTTGCAATAGTCAATGCGAAACAGCACAATAGCACACACCAATCGCTTTCTCCGGTTGACATCCAATACTGTTCGCAATGCTATACAAGTGGAAGAAGCATGATGAAGTGACCTTGCCTTCATCACCAGCTCGCTGTAAAGTTGAACTCCAAAGTCACAAACGTTGGTCGACAGCTTAACAACAGCTTGGCCAAACTTATTCTGAGTGTTCGACTGTTGCAGTCGGGCACATGTGCCAAACCATGCAAGTTCAGCTGAAGTCTGCGACGAGCACAACAATCCTTGATTGACACAATACATTGCTCCACGTGCTGCAGCTTGGCGTCAATATCAGCTAGCTGCATCCGAGCAAGCAGCATAAAAATGATGGTCCATATTTATCACGTCTTGTAGTTCCTCAGTGTAAACAACACATTCAACAGGACCCAGTGCTGATCCCTGTGGTACACTGCACTTGAGCGTGGCAGGATCCGAAGTGCTTGCTAACACGCAAACAGATTGAGTGCGACCTATTAAGTACGACGAAAACCAGTCAAGAGCATTCGACTGAACGCTAAACCGCTTTTCAAGAATGTCAAGTAGGATCTCGTGGTCGACCGGTTGTATGCAGTGCTCATGTCAAGTAACACCAGTAGACAGATCTCACCATCATCGACAATACGAGCAATGTAATTATGAACTATAGCAATGGCAGTTTCAGTTGAATGATGCGACCTGTACGCAGAATGACAAGTGGAGAGCAGGATGTGTATGTCGCAGCTGCTATTCACAGATCAGCGGCAAGATGTTAATGTTAAAATGTTGAAAATTTGGGAAGAAAAAGTCTGTGACTATCACCCGCTCATCAACATTTTAATGTAATATCAACATGAATTCAGGTCTGGCCATTTTGGTAGCTGTTTAATTAATTTGTAAAATATTAAATTACATTATAGAAGCATGCAGTGCTGATTTAAAATACCTGACAGAGATTCATCTCGTACGTAATTAGAGGGGGTCAGCTATGTGTGAGAGTTTGTGAAAGATGGAGGGAATAAAAAAAAATGCAGGCACTATGTAATTATTGAATCACAACATGATAGCACAATTAGGGTTACATGGTCGTTAGACTCGTTAACAATGTCAATATGGCACTTAGGTCGATGTCATATTAATTTACAATCATTTGTACGATGTATGTACCTGATGTAACTCCCGGAATGCATGGTCATCACAGTGACTGAGTGTATCACAAATGGTGCTATCCTTGCAGCCATTCTCAACCTATATTAATGCAAATATTTGTAAGAAATATATGAAATCAATTTATTGCACAAGAAAAGTCAATAATCAATAACCCGCCGTATACAGTGTACCATAAAAATCGAGGGTGATCAAGGTATTAGTCAACAAAAATTCTTTGTTTCTAAAAATGTCTGAAAAATTCTAGACTCGTATATTTCATGACCCAAGAAAATCTACCTATTTTAATGAAGACATGGTATATTTACAATTGACAACATGACAGTGAAAAATATTTTGGTCTAAACCACTCAAATACTAATTCGTAATCAATTCAGAAACAACATTCCGAAAAGTTTGGACTCGAGTATTAGTCAATCCAAACTAATAGGCCCTAATGAATATAATGATGCATTTATATCTTAGTTGTTAATGGTACTTAAATAAACTACCAGTCCCACCTTCCCCATGTTCTACATTAACTTATTGTCTCTGGCTTCTTTTGTTAGCCTAACTGGATTGTTTCCGATTTCTGGTAATCGGGGGCTTAAGGACTGATGATTTTTGACTTTAGTGACTTACATCATCATTACCATCATCATCGTTTAACGTCGTTTTTTCTGCGCAACAGTATGGTTAGACATTTTCCCAGAATGCCACTCCTCCATACCGCACGATCGTGTGTGTCCTCAACACTAAGCTTCAACTTTGACATGTCTTCTTCAACACACTCTCGCCATGTCTTCCAAGGCCTATCACGGCCTCTGCCCTTTACACTTTTAACTACTATGTCTGCATGCTAACACCCAATCATCAGGCTGCTTACGTTCCACATGTGTCCAAACCATCCCAGTCTACCGCGTCTAACAACCACTGAGACACTCTCAATGTCCAGCCGACTCAACAGTTCCGCACTTGCCTTCATATCACTCAGTCTTACACTGCACATCCATCTGATCATCATCCTCTCTGTTCTTTCTAGTCTTTGCATATCCTCTGCCTTCATTGCCGACGCTTCGCTGCCATATCAATACGGTTTAATATATTCGGGTTCATGTCAGTTAGCCGATCAAAACCGGGCCAGTGGGGCTATAAAATGGCCAGTGTGGCGCCAATTGGGTGCAAGTGGGGCCGTTGGCATCTTTACCAACACCTGTCGTATCTTAGCCAGGATTTGTAGCCATAGGCTTCATGACGTTTATAGCTATGAACTACAGTAAGTAATTAGAAGTCGGCAAGCTTAGGCAACAATGATTAGGGCCTATGTAACATCGATGGGGCCAATTAAATATTATATATTGCCATCATAATACTCACTTTTACCTTGAAATTATATAAATATTTAATAACTCTGAATAAGAACAAATTGATAATTGCAAACTACGCGTCGGATTGCCGACCTGCCCTGCAGGTCTACATTTTGTATGAATTATTCAGCTGTGTATTGTGGCTAGTCGTATCTTTGAGCCATGCCCACTGAAGCGCATACTTGTTGTGGACGTAACAGCACTTTTTAAACAAACGTCTTGCCCCTATAAATTTTGCCCACACCCTAGACGATCTGACACTCGGGTGGTTGCCCCTGACATGACCCCACGTTGGCCGATTGGCTCTGCTGGTAATCGACGCATGGCTTAGGTAACTGGTAATCGGAGGCTGAGAGTTACGGTTTAATTCCTTCAGGGTTAGAGTCTGCATTCATCATTTTCTTGTAGGCTATGTTGGGTCGGGTCAAGGGCGAACCATCCAGGTGAACTGTCCAAGGACATATCTTCTAAGGTGTTGGCGAACTGTCGCGGGATTTTTCGGCAGTTATTATTCGATAGTTAGATCTAGGGCCTATCTAGCCGCGATACGTAGTGTAATATAGGCTATGGGCACAGCCCAGCCAAGTAATGGGTACCATAACTACTGAGCTGTGTATCATGGCTAGGGCCTATCCAGCCATGGGCATATGCCCGTTACTGCTGGAGTATCATGACCCATGATCAGCAGCAGCCAGAGGACGCTGCAGAGCTTTACGGGAAGAATCAATAGCTGGTTTCAGGCAATGCATTCCAATCGGTTATAGTAGGCACTAATGAAAATGCATAAGTGTCAATTCTGCTAGGCACACTAATGAAAGTATCTTGTCCTGACTGTCTGGTGCATCTTGATGGCCGCAACAATTTGTTCATATGAATGGCTGCAAGGCCGCGGATAGTGTACGCCAGGGGCGAAACGTTCGGGGGTCGAAATGTCTAGAAACCGTTGTGTAAAGGAATATGGATATAAACTACAATTGGTAAAATTTCGATTAAAATTTAACTACTATGAGGATGGTATGTATCAAACATGTTAAAGACATATTTTTTATCAGTTTAATGTATAATTACTTACAATGTAAAACATAAACAACAGCGAACACTTTCAATGTGCCACGCCCACACACGCTGCTGCCCCCGCCTGCCCCGCACTTAATAAAACTAAATGCGCTATTGACTGACGCCGGTATTGGTTCACCCGTGTTGCTAGTCAACAACGACGTCATAAGACGGCGCATTTCGGTCCTCGGTCGACGTTGACTACCTGGTGCCCTCTAGCGAGTAAATTTGAACCAAAC
>Ga0181528_10001511_pt1 | contig 14437 bp, 12 predicted proteins | sample PEATcosm2014_Bin_47_FD_119742 | JGI IMG/M metagenome (GOLD analysis project Ga0181528, IMG submission 119742) | Peatland microbial communities from MTU Mesocosm Facility, Houghton, MI, USA - PEATcosm2014_Bin10_10_metaG | ecosystem: Environmental > Terrestrial > Soil > Wetlands > Peat | place...
AACTCCGTGCGGCTGCCGTGGGCCAACGAGGTGCTGGAGAAGAACCCGGCAGTGCAGGAGTATGCGGTTGCGGCAAATCCGGAGCTCAAGGGCAAGCACGCCCTTGAAGTGATGGACGCGGTGATTGGGGCGCTGGGGCGGGCCGGAATCATGGTGGTGCTGGACAACCACATGGGCCGGGCGGACTGGTGCTGCAGCGAGACGGACGGGAACGGGCTTTGGTATTCGGATGAGTACCCGGAGACGAAGTGGCTGGCGGACTGGCAGACGATTGTCAGGCGCTACAAGGGCAACAAGTGGGTGGTTGGCGCGGACCTTCGCAATGAGTTGCGGAACGGGGCGGCCTGGGGTGGAACGGACCCGAAGCTGGATTGGCATGCGGCGGCGGAGCGCGGCGGAAATGCGGTGCTGGAGGCGAATCCGAAGCTGCTGGTGATGGTGGAAGGGCCGGAGTACTCGACCAACTTTGCGGGCGTTGACAAGCTGCCTGTGCGGCTCAACGTGGCGGGAAGGCTGGTGTATTCGCCGCATGCATATGACATTTCGGGGATGGCGTTTGCCAACTACGAAGAACTGAAAAAAGTGTATGACGCGCGGGCGGGTTTTCTGCTGACGGCGGAGCCGGGAGTGCCGCTGTGGGTGGGCGAGTTTGGGACCTGTCAAAAGCTGGACTGTGGGTCGAATTCAGACTGGTTCAGGCTGTATATGCGGTATCTGAAGGAGAATCCGCTGGTTTCGTGGAGCTATTGGCCGCTGAATGGGACACAGTCGAGCGGGGTGGGCCGCAAGTATGACACGGTGGAGGACTATGGTCTGCTGACGCCGGATTACAAAGGGATTGCAGCACCGGAGATTGTGGAAGCACTGAAGACGGTGGAAGACGCGGGGGGGAACTGAGGGGTTTGGGCGGCGGCCATGCTGATGGAGCTTTTAAGGCCGGTTTCGTTTTTCCTGAGCATGCTGTCGCTGTATCCGGTGCTGGTGAGCGCGTTTTTTGTGCCGGGGACGCGGTGGGAGGAGCGGCTTTGGCTGGCGCTGCTGCGGCTTGCCGTGGCAGGGTGCATCTGCTTAGCAAGTGGGCTGCTGTATCGACAGTCGGAGGGCGGGACGCTGCTGGCAACGTTGCCGGTTCGGCTGTTCTTTTGCGGGGTGGGCGGAATGGCGGTGCTGTTCTGCCTGTCGTGGTGGCTGGATGCGTATTATGTGCCGTTGTTGCGGCATGGGTGTTGCAGGCCGTAAGAGGCCGGCAATCGCTTGAATCCAAAGGGATTCTCCATCGAGATTTTCTTTTCCAGAATTTGCAGTCTATTTCGCACCAAAAGCGCACAATTAAATCGTGACCTCCTCCGGCCCAGCCCGATCTTGGCGGTCCGGCCGCCAGCGCAAATTGCGGTTTCATTTCGCCGCTTTTGCCCTTCGCTAACGCACCCCAGGAAGCGGCCGAACTGCCCCACGACCGCTGAATTCCCGGTCTGCACCCCACCCCCCTCCCCCCAAAACGAGCCCCGCATCGGGTGTAAATCTCAACCCAAGCCATTCAGAATGAACGCGTTACAAAATCGACACATGTACCAATCGGTAAACATAAAGCACGAAAAGTCGCGTGTTTTTGCCTCAAAAAGCACTGCTTAACATGACAAAACGGCAAATTGTGAGCAAAATACGAGGTCTTTTTCGGCGAATGGCTGCCAACGGTTCCCTCACTCGCCTCTTGTAAGATCAAAGCCAACATGCCGGATGCAGGAAATCTCGAAACTACGCTGCGCGGGTCGGTGCTGGTGCTGCTGCAGTTTGATGTTGCGGAAGCAATTCGGCTGGATCTGCTGCAGGAGCTGATTCGGGCGCGGACGGTGCAGCAGCCGAGCCTGAAGCATCCCGCGCCTGGATATGTGCGCTACCAGCGGCCGCCGGTGCTGGTGCCGCTGGAGACGCTGGAGTTGGAGAGCGGCGAGCGGCTGCAGGGGGAGATCAAGTACTACGACTACGGCGTGGTCAGCGTGGTCTACGAGCTGCCATTTGCGGACGGGTGGGGCAAGCTGATCCGGCTGGCCAGCCGCTGGGTTTGGGAAGTGGATTTTGCCGCGCAGGCGACGGCGATTGTGAAGCGCAGCCTTGAGCGGGCGGCTCCGGCGCTGGTGAAGCCCTACAAGGAGTGGCTGAGCGAGGACTACCTGATCTTTCACATCGTGGAGATTGAAGGCTCGCCTTCAGTGACCGAGCTGATCCATCAGCATGGCTCACGCATCGCACAGGTTGTCCGCGGCGACACGGGACAGCTCGCCGAGGCGGAGATCAACGAGGTCCTGCAGTCGAGGATCTCGTACTATGCCAACGACCTGACGGTGATTGGCTGGAACGCGGCGTTTCTCTACGACTCGACTGCCGGGGCGGAGACCGCGATTCAGCTGCTGGAGTACGCCAACTCGCAGTTGCTGGAGTTCCGCCACTACGACGATTTGCTGACGGAAGAGCTGGAGCGGGTTTACAAGCTGCTGGACGAGGGAACCGGCGTATTTGCGCAGTGGCGGCTGGCGCGGTCGGCGACGGGGCTGCATACGGTGCTGTTGGATGTTGCAGAGCTTACCGAGCACTCAGACAATGCGATTAAATTTCTCAGCGACATGTTCGCGGCGCGCCTATATAAGCTGGCGGCGCTGAAGGTGGGCGTGCCGGATTACAAAGACCTGGTGACGCGCAAGGTGCATACGGCCGAGGAGCTTTACCGGTTCATGGTGGACCAGTTTAATCAGAGCAGGGCGTTTTTTCTGGAGCTGACGGTGGTGATCATCCTGGTGATTGAGCTGGTCTACCTGTTCAAGGGGAAGTTGTTTTAGATCCTCTGCTCGTGGCGTGCGGCGGAAATCAGGCGGAATAGCGCTTCTGGTGCCAGATCCAGGCGGTCCGGATGATGTCGTCGAGCTTGGTATAGCTGGGCGTCCAGCCCAGTTGCCGCATGGCTTTTTCTGAACTGGCGACCAGGAACGCGGGGTCTCCGGGGCGGCGGGGATGAACCTCGGCGGGGATGGGGTGGCCGGTGACACGGCGAGCCGATTCAATGACTTCGCGCACGCTGAAGCCGGTGCCGTTGCCCAGGTTGAAGATGAGTCTGGCATCGCGTGCGGCGTCGGTTTCCAGCGCAGCCAGCGCGAGGAGATGGGCCTCGGCAAGGTCGGAGACGTGGATGTAATCGCGAATGCAGGTTCCGTCTGGGGTGGGATAGTCCTCACCGTAGATGCGGATGGAGGCGCGCCTGCCGAGGGCCACATCAAGCACAAGCGGGATGAGGTGGGACTCGGGCTCATGGGCCTCGCCGCGGATGACGCCGTTGGGGCCATCGGGGGCACCGGCGACGTTGAAGTAGCGGAGGGAGGCGGAGCGGAGGCCGTGAATCTGGTGCATCCAGCCGAGCATGTGTTCGACCAGCAGCTTGGATTCGCCGTAGGCATTGGTCGGCTTGAGACGGGCATTTTCCTCAATCGGGACAGTTTCCGGCTCGCCATAGACCGCGGCGGTGGAAGAGAAGACCAGGCGGCGGGGTCCGTGAGCGAGGAGCGCCTCAAGCAGGCTCAGGGTCGAGGCGGTGTTGTTGCGGAAGAAGGTTTCAGGACGAACCATGGACTCGCCGGCTTCAATGAGGGCGGCAAAGTGGAGCACACCGTCGAAGGGCTGACGCCGTTGTTTGGCGTCAATGAAAAGCTTTTCAATTTTCTCGCGCTCGGCGAGGTCACCCTCGACGAAATCAACGCCGGCAGGCAGCAGGTCGCGCCTTCCGTGGCTGAGATTGTCGTAGACAACAGCCTGATGTCCCTTTGCTATCAATAGTTCAGCCACAGTACCACCTATATACCCCGCCCCGCCCGTCACCATGATTTTCATAAAAAGCTGTCCCCTTTGAAGCACTTTGGTTTACCTTGAGTCTATTACAATAAGTATGGCTGGAGTTTTGCGGTCCCCACAGCCCTCGACCGTCAAGAGGCGGCGAACTTTATACACCTTGATCCGCTGCTTCCTCGCCGCGCAGGTCTTTAATTGCAGGCTCCTTGGTTTGAAAAGTACCCTGACGGTGGATTTCCTAACCAAAATGGGGGATTGCCGGTTACCACAGGATAGCTTTTGATGTTACTTAGGAGTATGCAGAATGCACAGTTTTCGTGCAAAGAACATGTGGTACCCATCAGGAGAGCAGCGGACGGCAGCTCGTCCAGCGGTGTGCTGGGGTATTTTGCATTATTCTCCCGACTTCGGCCTTTGGCCGGCAACAATTCCATTTACTTCCGTGGCGCAGAGAGACAACCTTCCCCTTTCCGCAATTCATAGATCCCCCTGTCAGGTAATTTCCGTACGCACTGAAATGCGCACGGGTTTTGCCGATATTTCCTATGACTGTGGTTTTGAAACACAAACTCATTTGCATTACTGCGAGGACTGACGACATGCCCCAGCTATCCACCCCAGGCGCTCCCTACACACCAGGACGGACAAACTTCGGCTTGCTCCCGGAACCGGAGAGAAGTCCTGCTTCTTTCTTCACCAGCATGGTGATCAACGGACTTATTGTTCTTATCGCCGTCTTTCTTGGCAGCCAGGTAAAGCAGCTTGTGCAGCACAAGTACGAAGAGACGGTCTTGATTGTACCCACGACTCCTCCGCCGCTGCCCAAGGTTAAGCTGCCCCCGCCGCCTAAGATCCAGCCGCCGGAGCCGCCCAAGATCGAAGTGAAGCTTGAGCAGCCGAAGATCGTGATGCCGAAGCCGGTGCCAAAGCCGGAGCCGAAGCCGATCCAGATGGAAGCCAAGGTGAACATGCCGGTGATCAAGGCGGCGAAGCCGGCGGTGGTGCTGGCTCCGCAGCCGAAGGCTGCATTGACGGCAGCCATGCCCGCGCAGAACAACACGGTGAAGGCTTCAACGGCGCCGGTGCATTTGGGAGACACGTTCGGCGTAACGCCTAATCCGAACGCCACCCGTCCGGCAACGGTAGCGGCCATCGGCAACCCCTATGGCGGCATGCAGGGCCCGGCAGTGGCGCCGCATGGGGTGGTGGGGTCTACCGGAATCGGCAACGGGCTGAAGTCCGGTTCGAATGCCGGTGTGGTGGGCAGAGTTGCATCTGCCGGTGTCCCCGGCGGCACAGGCACTGCGAATACGGGTTACACCGGTGGCGGCCATGTGGCCTCCGCTGGGGTTCCTACCGCTGTTGTTCAAGCCGCGCCAGTGCTGCAAATGGCGGCCGCACCTGCGATGACCAACATCGAGGTGCTTTCCAAGCCTCCGGTTGAGTACACGAGCGAGGCTCGCCAGTTGAGAATCCAGGGCGATGTCGTTTTGCGCGTGACCTTTACGGCTGCCGGTCAAGTGTTAGTTCAGGGTCTGGTGCGCGGCTTGGGCCATGGGCTGGACGCCGAGGCTGCCCGCGTTGCTGCGCAGATTCGCTTTCGCCCGGCCACGCAGAATGGCCGCCCGGTGGATAAGACGACGAACATCACAATCACGTTTCAGCTGGCGTAGTAGCATCGGAACTGGAGAAGGACTTTGCTGAGGAAATTGATTGAATACTTGGCCGAACCAGGCCACGTAGGTATTTGCGGGCCAAGAAAGTGCGGGAATAATCCAAGCCAGGAGTTTTACATGACGTTTCGGAAGATCGCTCTCGCCTTTCTCATGGTGACTGTGAGCGTGGCCTGCGCGTACGCGAAGAAGGAACCGAAGTTCGAAGCAGTTCATCCTCTCACACCGGAACAGTCGGCGCTTGTGGACAAGGCGGTTTCGCAGGAGAAGGTGCTGATCCAGGCAATCCGCAAGCGGACGCCTCTGGTGGAGACTTATATCCAGAACACCAAGCCCGATGTGAAGCTCTACATGGTGCCGGTGGATGACCAGTACATGCTGAGCCGCGTAGATTTCGCCAAGGGGTTTGTGGACAAGAGCTTCGACCAGCGCACAGTGAAGCAGAAAAATGGCGCAAAAGGCTTCTTCAAGGGGTCGCTCGACGCGATGCTCGGCTTGAGCAAGGCTCTGGGCCTGGAGAAGTTTACCTACAATCCCAACGGCTTCATGCAGATGATGTTTCTGGATCCGACGGGCTTTGACAAGTTCCACTACCAGTTCAGTTTTGTGCGCCGCGAGTTTTTGGGAACGGTGCGCACCGCGGTGTTCGATGTGCAGCCCAAGGTCAAGGGGATGGGCCGCTTTTTTGGCCGCATCTGGATTGAGGATCAGGACGGCAACGTTGTCCGCTTCAACGGCACCTATACCGGTCCCAATGAAGAAGACTCGAGCAAGTACTACTTCCACTTCGACAGCTGGCGCATGAACGTGCAGCCGGGCGAGTGGCTGCCGGTTGCTGTTTACGTTGAAGAGACGACGCGCATTGAGGGCGAGAAGACCGTTGGCCTGAAGGCGCAAACGCACTTCTGGGGCTACAGCCTGAAGCTGCCCACACGCGACAGCGAGAACGTGAGCGTGAAGGTGGATGACGCTGTGGACACCAGTTCTGACTCTCAGGACGTGGGCCCACTGCAGGCATCGCGCGCATGGGTTACGCAAGCCGAAAACAACGTAATCGACCGCCTGGTGCAGGCCGGCCTGGTTGCGCCGCTCAATCCCGATCCGAACGGCTACGAGCACAAGATTCTGGACCAGATTGTGATCAACCTGCAGGTGCCCAACAACCTGGCATTTACCGACCAGATTCACACTCGCGTTCTGCTTACAGACACTATTGAAACGACCACGGTGGGTAACACGATTTTGATCAGCAAGGGGCTGATCGACTCGCTGCCCAACGAGCCGGCGATTGCGTCGGTAATCGCAATGGAATTGGCGCACATTGCCATGGGCCACCACATCGACACCCGGTACGCATTCAACGACCGACTGATGTTCCCGGATACGGCAACGTTCCAGCGCATCGACATGTACCACAACGATCACGACAACATCGACGCAGCCAAGCGGGCGATGGAGTACCTGAAGAACTCTCTTTACAAGGATCAGCTTGGCGACGCCGGCATCTATTACGCGCAGCTGGTGGATCGCGAAAAGGCGCTGAAGCAGTTAAACACGCCGAAGCTTGGCGACTCGCTTTTGAAGATGGACGGCACGCCGTGGATGGCGGATCTGCAGCACGCCGCGCCGAAGCTGAACTGGGACGATCTGCAGCAGCGGCCAGCGCTTCCGCTGGGTAGTTGGCTGAAGACCGACCCATGGGATGACATGGTGCACCAGTTAAACGCAAAGATCTACGCGTATATGAACCCGCGCGACAAGATGCCGTTCGAGGTGACGCCAATCTTCTTCAAGCTGCAACGCTATGATGCGGCAGCGGCGGCAGCAGCGGCGGCTGCGCAAGTGCAAGCCGCCCCCGCTGCGGTACCTCCGGCTGCAATTCCGCCGGCGGGTGGCGGCACAACAGCGCCTCCACCTGTCGACGCTCAGCAGCCTCCCTCGCAGCCCGCACCGAGCGACCCGAATGCGCCGCAGCAGCAACCCCCTGCTCCGGCTCAGAACCCGCAGTAGAGACGACTTCTGAAATTGGGGCCGACTGAGATAAAATCTCACCCGGCCTCCGGAAGGCTCAAGGGTTTTGACTCAAGTGCAAAACATCCCGGACAGGACGTGGCTTGTGCCGAATTATTCAATTATGAAGAGATTTATCCCCACAATTCTTTCACTCGCAGTTGCTGCCGGCACTTTGTGTGCCCACGCGCAGACAGTTCCCTCAGCCTTCGCGCGCGGCCTGTCAATTAACGCAGGCGGCGAGGTCTCCGGCTTTCAGCCCGATTACATCGGAACCGGCGTCCCTGCACCGGCGGGCTTTCACGGATACCTTGCCGGTATTGGCACCTATGTCGATGTGAAAGTTACACCCTGGGTCCAATTTGAAGCGGAAGGCCGCTGGATGCGGTTCAACAAGCCGGATGGCGGCATTTACCAGGACAACTACTTAATCGGGCCGCGCCTGCCGATCTACAAGCTGCACTTCTGGAAAGCGACACCCTACGGCAAGTTTCTTGTCGGCTATGGCAAGCTGAACTTTGAGAACGGCAACGGGTGGGGCCGGTATACCGACCTGGCATTTGGCGGCGGGCTGGATATCAAGATGTCCAAGCGGTTCACGTTGCGTGCGCCCGACTTCGAATACCAGATGTGGCCGGGCTGGTCAGAGGGGACGCCCAATACTTACACGCTGAAGCCTTACGGGCTGAGTGTTGGCGTGGCTTATCGGGTATTTGGGATCAGGTAGGCACCTGCTGCATTCTGGCAAAAGGCGCGCTCCTCGGGAGTGCGCCTTTTGCCTAGAGGATGACGCGGTAGAATCCGCGCTCCTTGAAGTAGAAGTCGTCCGCCAGGATGGCTTCAAGCGGGATCTCTTCGCGCATCCTCGGCTGTTCGATGAAGTCCCCAGCCCAGATTCCGTAGAGTTCCACGACCGCCTCGCCCGTTTCCTTTAACGAGCCGGCGAGCAACTGGCGATTGACGCGATCACGTGCGAGTTGCTCTTCGTCTGTTTCAACCGGTGGCCAGACCGGCCAATCGCCATTCTGGTACATCAGGTTTGGAAAATCGCAGCCGCAGCCGGAGGTTGAGCCAATATGCTGGACCTGAGGGGCGGTGAAATGCGTTCTGATCGCAACCTCGTCTCCTCTCAGAGATTGGACCGAGATTCCTGGGGACTCCTGTTTCCACGCGCTCCGTGGCAGAGCTTTGGCGGTTCCGGCATAGAGCAGAAAGCACATGCAGCAATCCTAACTCGCAGTGATCAGTCGTTAGCTCATATTGGAACGTCAAATGCAAAAGGCCATCCCAAATTGGAGTGGCCTTCTGTTTGGAACTGTATTGAAACGGTGGTTACGCCGGGCTGGGTGAGCCTTCGGGGAAGCCTGGGCCGCCGCGAGTTTCGGGCTTGAGAACCTGCTGGGGGCTGCCGCTGCCGGTGTCGGTGGGAGAAGCGAGGATGGAGCGCATCGGGGAGAGTTCTTCACCTTCGATGAGCATCCTTACCTCTTCAGCGTCGATGGTTTCGCGCTCGAGCAGGGCCGCGGCTATGCGGTGCATTGCATCTCCGTGGGTCTCGACGAGCGAGTGGGCTGACTGGTAAGCCTCGTCGATCAAGCGCCGAACTTCAAGATCGATCTGGCGGGCAGTCTCTTCACTGAAGTCGCGATGCTGAGCAATCTCACGGCCGAGGAAGATCTGCTCTTCCTTTTTGCCGAAGGTCAGCGGGCCAAGGCGGCTCATGCCAAACTCGCAGACCATGGAGCGAGCCAGTTCAGTTGCGCGCTCAATGTCGTTGCCTGCACCGGTGGACATCTGGTTGAGGAAGACCTCTTCGGATACGCGTCCGCCATAAAGCGTTGCGAGGCGCGTCTCGAGGTATTCGCGGGTGTAGTTGTGCCGGTCGCCGGGAAGGTAGACTGTGACGCCGAGCGCCATGCCACGAGGGATGATGGTGACCTTGTGGATGGGGTCGGAGTCGCCGCGCAGGAACGAGACCAGGGCGTGGCCGGCTTCATGATAGGCGGTGACGCGCTTTTCTTCGTCGGTGAGCAGCATCGACTTGCGTTCCGCGCCCATGAGGACCTTGTCCTTGGCGAGTTCGAAGTCGTACATGGTGACCTGCTTGCGGTTCATGCGCGCGGCGCTGAGGGCAGCCTCGTTGACCATGTTGGCTAGGTCGGCGCCGCTGAAGCCCGGTGTTCCACGAGCGAGGACGTTGAGGTTGGTATCGTCAGAAACTGGAACCTTCTTGACATGCACGCGGAGGATTTCCTCGCGGCCACGAACGTCAGGCAGTCCCACAACTACGCGGCGGTCAAAGCGACCGGGGCGAAGCAGTGCGGGATCGAGCACGTCAGGGCGGTTGGTGGCGGCGACAAGGATGACGCCGTCGTTGGACTCAAAGCCGTCCATCTCGACGAGGAGCTGGTTGAGGGTCTGTTCACGCTCATCGTGTCCGCCGCCGAGGCCTGCGCCGCGATGACGGCCGACAGCATCGATTTCGTCGATGAAGATGATGCAGGGGGCGTTCTTCTTGCCCTGTTCAAACAGGTCGCGAACGCGGCTTGCGCCCACGCCTACGAACATTTCAACGAAGTCAGAACCGGAGATGGAGAAGAACGGGACGTTGGCTTCGCCGGCAACTGCGCGGGCGAGAAGGGTTTTGCCGGTTCCCGGAGGTCCGACGAGCAGGACGCCCTTGGGGATGCGGCCGCCGAGTTTCTGGAACTTCTGCGGCTCGCGCAGATATTCGATGATTTCCTTCAGCTCTTCCTTGGCTTCATCCACGCCGGCCACGTCTTTGAACGTGACTTTCTTCTGCTGCATGGAGAGTAGGCGTGCGCGGCTCTTGCCGAAGGACAGGGCCTTGTTGCCGCCGGACTGCATTTGCCGGAGCATGAAGAACCAGATAGCGCCGAGCAGCACGAAGGGCCCGACATTCAGCAGCAATGGCCACAGCATGTTGTTCTGCGGTTCCTTGATGTTGAAGCTTACCTTGTACTGGCGCAGTTCCTTGGTCAGGCTGTCGACATTGTTGGTCGAAATGGTGGTGTGGAACTCGTCCTTTGCACCCTTGATATGACCATGCACATCGGTGCCCTGGATGGTTGCATCCTGCACCTGCCCAGCGTCGATCTTGTCCAGCAGGTCGGAGTAACCGACGTCGGTGGACTTATTCATGCCCGAACTTCTTGTCACCACCGTCCACAAGAGCAGGCAGCAAACAAGGATAAATATCCAGAACATGACTGTTTTTACGGTCGAATTCACCAGGATCCCTCTTTCCCGGCGGCCGAAGATTCCAATAAGTGGAAGCTTCGTCTCCGCCCACATCACCCTTAGACGCGTGAAGCGCGTGCAAAGTCACATAAAGTACACGCCGCCCCTGCGGCGGAGACGACGGCCCCGCTGCCAGGATGAGCAGTAACTCAGATTGTACTCCGAACCATGCAGAACTGTAACCACTCAATCGACGATTGTTATTGGGCACCCAGGTCACTTTATTGACTCAAAAGTGCCATAGCGAACGGAGCCCGGGCAGGATAGTCAGGCAACCGGGGCGAGGAGAGACGCAAAGACGGCAACTCCCTGCTGTGGTTCGACTTCGGCCCCTTGCATCCACACGATTTTGCCCTCCAGTTCGAGCACCGGCCAGACTGCACGGCTGGTTCCCGTGACACGCATCCGTTCCAGCACCTCTTTGACCCTACGCGGGCCGCTGGAATGGCGGAGATAGACGCGGTCGCCGGGACGCCAGTTGCGCAGGGTCGCAGTTCTGGGAGGAACGGCCTGAGTGGCATCGAGCTGAATTTCAACCCGCAGTCGAAGGCCGAAGGCGGGGGCTTCCATTTCACCGGGAACTGGAACGGAGTACGCGGGGATTGGTTCTTCGGCGCTGGAGGCTGATTCCAGGGTTAAGCGGAGTTCGCGGGGGGTTCGCTCGCCATGCAGGCCCTGGGCCAGTTCCCTCTTCTGGCTGGCGCGGCCGGTAAGTGCAAGATTTCTCAAGGCTTCGGTTGCGGGAAAGTCGAGGGCCGCTCCGAGCTGGGCGGCGGCATGGCGCAGAAGCCGGCGCTGCATGGCGGGGGCGAGTGCGGCGAGGCGGGTGACGTCGAGAGCGAGGCCGCCGGAAGAAGCGCGGCCGCCTCCGCGGACTGGTTTGCCGGCCAAGATGAGCTGCGGGGCCAGACGGGCGAGTTCAGCTTGCCACCAGGCCTCTTCGTCGCGGGCCAGCTCGGCCATCTGGGCCAGGTGCTCGCGGAGGCGGGGATTCCAGGTCTCAAGAAGCGGCAGCAGTTCGTGGCGGATTCGGTTGCGGGTGAAGGCGGAGTCCTGGTTGGACGAATCTTCGCGCCATGTTTGGCCGATTTCCTTTAGATATGCCTCGACTTCCGCCCGAGTCGCGGGGAGCAGCGGGCGGAGGATGCGGCCTTCAGGGAACTCGACGACTGGATGAATGCCGCCGAGGCCTTCGGTCCATGCGCCGCGCAGGAACTTGGCGCAGACGGTTTCGGCCTGGTCATCGCAGGTGTGGGCGGTGGCCATTGCATGGAGCGGAATTTCTGAGAGAAGCTGGCGGAACCAAGCGTAGCGGAGACGGCGGGCTGCTTCTTCAAGCGACTCACCGGCCCTGGCAGCTTCGGCGGCCACATCGACCTGGGCGTGGTGGAAGGGTAATTCGAGCTGAGTTGCAAGGTCGCGGACGAACTCGAGGTCGGCGTCGGCTTCCTCGCCGCGGAGGCCGTGGTGGAGGTGGGCAACGTTCAGAACGAGGCCGAGTTCGCCGGCACGCGCATGGAGTGCCCGCAGCAGCGCCACCGAATCCGCACCGCCGGAAACGCCAATGCCCAGCCGCAATCCAGGCTTGAGCAGGGATTCGTCCAATTGGAGCGCGCTTCGGGGGAGAAACGATTTTCCGGGCGAAGAGTGCATGGGGGAAATGATACGGTGCGGGGCCATCCCCTGTGGCGTTTGCGTCGAACGCGTTTCTGCCCTTCTGTAGCTGGGGGTTGTATACTTCAGCCGTTATGCAAGTATTTGCGATCCTTCCCGCAGCAGGCCTTGGCACACGCATGGCCGGGCCCCAGCCCAAGCAGTTTCTGTCCCTTGACGGGCTGCCGATTCTGATCCACTCCCTGCGCGCTTTTGACGCGGTGGAGCGGGTTAACGCCATCTACGTCGCCGTCCGGGCCACCGAAATTGAACGCGTGGAGGCACAGGTTGCCGAATATGGCTTCGCGGGCCGGGTGAAGGTGGTGGAAGGGGGCGACAACCGGCAGCAGTCGGTCTCAAACGCGCTGGTCGCTTTGCCCGCCGAGGACGATGACGTCGTGCTGGTTCACGATGCAGTCAGGCCGCTGATTGATCCGGCCACCATCGACCGGACCATTGACGCTGTCGTCGAGTTTGGAGCGGCCATTGTGGGGTTGCCGGCTGTCGATACGATCAAGCAGGTGGAGCGGACGGCTCACGGCGCGCTGATTACCTCGACAATTCCGCGGGAATTCGTGGTGCTGGCGCAGACTCCGCAGGGTTTTCGCTATGGATTGCTGAAGAAATCCTTTGCCGAAGCCATCGCCGACGGGTTTGTTGGCACCGATGAGGCCTCCGTTGTGGAACGCGCGGGGCATCCCGTTGCGGTGGTGCACGGCTCTCAGGTTAATCTGAAGATTACCCAGCCGGGCGATTTGGCGCTGGCCGAGTTTTATCTGCGCCAAAGAGCGCGGTGAACTCTGGGCAGCACAGGTTTGCCGGGGTGGCAAAGGATTTAGAGTCTAAAGGGCAGGCACGGTAAACCTTATGGATACAAGAATCGGATTTGGCTGGGACTCGCACGCTTTCAAGCCCGGCGTACAGCTGCGCATTGGTGGAATGACGCTGGAACACCCCGAGGGGCTGGCTGGCCACTCCGACGGCGACGTACTGCTGCACGCCATTACCGATGCCCTGCTGGGCTCCATCGCCGCAGGCGATATCGGCACCTTCTTTCCCCCGGGCGACCCGCGCTGGAAAGACGCCGACTCGGCCATTTTTCTCAACCTGGCCATGGAAGAGCTGCAGAACGCCGGCTACCGCATTGTGAACATTGACACGACGCTGGTTCTGGCCGCGCCAAAGATCTTTCCCATTGCCGGGGAGATGCGCGCACGGGTTGCCGACCTGTTGTGCGTGGGAATTGACCAGGTGAGCATCAAGGCCAAGACTCCCGAAGGTCTGGGCCTGGACCATGTGGCCCAATGCCACGCGGTCGCGCTGGTGGAGCGGGTGATTGATCCCGAAGAGCTGAAAAGCATGAGCGCGGTGATTGAGACGCAGCGGCAGCTTGAAGACGTCGTCGAGGACCTGCTGAGCTCGGTACATGGAGTGCCAAAGAAGCGGACGATTACGCCTGTGTTTGATACCGAGGACATTACGTAGGCATACGCGGGGAATCAATTAGGGATTGCAGTTTCTTTCGTTTGGCCTTACCTTGGCTCAAAGCCAAATTCAGCCTTCGGAGGAGTTTCAATGAACGACCCGCAAAATGCGAGCGGCATTCTTGCCGCCATTCTCGGCATCTACATGATCATCTTTGTGGTCTTTCTAGCGGTGATCATCATCCCCTTCTGGTTCATTTTAAAGAAGGCCGGGTTCTCGTCGTGGCTGTCGCTGATCAATATCGTGCCGTTTGGGACGCTCATTTTGCTCTATATCCTGGCATTTGCGGAGTGGAAGGTGATTCCGGCGCCGCCTGTCGTCTGGCAACCACCGCTACCGCCTCAGGGGTAAAGCCAAAGGGCCGCCCCTGAGCTTTTCTGCGAAACGGCAATTCTTCTGGCTGCTCCGTTTGAAGAGTGGGACTGCGCCCGACGATTCCGGGCAGTTCGCCGCGTCCATGTTACGATTGCCGCCGAAGTGAATTCCACTTTGGAGGCTCACATGGGCGACCTGCTTCAGCC
>Ga0181528_10001512_pt1 | contig 14436 bp, 10 predicted proteins | sample PEATcosm2014_Bin_47_FD_119742 | JGI IMG/M metagenome (GOLD analysis project Ga0181528, IMG submission 119742) | Peatland microbial communities from MTU Mesocosm Facility, Houghton, MI, USA - PEATcosm2014_Bin10_10_metaG | ecosystem: Environmental > Terrestrial > Soil > Wetlands > Peat | place...
CTTTGACAGCCAGCAACACGCCGACATTGGATTGAGTAAACGCGGCGGTGAATTGCGAGGCGAAAAAGGCCATCACCAGGTAGTAACTGATGGAATTCATCGATTTTGTCATCCCGTGGACGATGTCTCGGTGACTTTTGACTGTTCCCGCGACGTATCCATGGACGACACCTGGCACGAGAAACAGCAAAAAGATCAACGGCACGATCGACTTCATGATGGGCGAGTCGCGTCCCACCAGATTTCCATCGACCCCACGCCAAGGCGAATTGGCGGGCCAGGCCGATAACGCCAGTCCCAATAAACCCACGGCCAACACGCACGTTCCAGCAATCAGGCCCAGCAGTTCATAGGGTTCAATGCGATTGATCGCGGATTCATCGACGCCGTCACCGTCCACCGGCAGTTGCTTTAGACGCGGTTCGATGATTCGATCACTGACGAACCAGCCGACACCAACAATGACCAGACATGAAGCACTCATAAACACCCAGTTACAAAGCGGATTCACGGTGATGTTCGGATCGAGAATCTGAGCCGCCTTTTGTGTGAAACCTTGCAATAAAGGGTCAAGTGTCGACGGCAGTATGTTGGCACTGAATCCGCCACCCACGCCAGCGAACGCCGTGGTGATACCCAACAGCGGATGTCGTCCAGACGCGGAATACATCACCGCAGCCAAGGGAATGACCAGTACGTAACCAGGATCGCCAACCGTATGGCTTAAGATCCCTACCAGCAAAACCATCGGCGTCAAAAACCGCCGCGGAGTCAGCCGCATCAGGCGTTTGAGCACTGCCGGGATGAAGCCGGTATGCTCAGCAACCCCGACTCCCAGCAATGAGACCAGCACCAATCCCAGCGGGGGAAATTCGATGAACGTCTTAACCATATTGGTCAAAAAACCGATCTGCGACGCGGCGCTCAATTGGTTAATGACGCGAAGAGGTTCCTTGGTTCGTGGATCAAGTTCTGAGAATTCAATCGTGGCCAGCCCGGCCGATAAGATCCAAGTGATTAACAACGAAAACAGGAATAACAGCGTCGGATCCGGCAGCTTGTTACCGATCCATTCCACCAAATCCAAAAAACGCTGCGAGCGGGAATTGGGTCTGGACGCATTGTTATCGGTTTCGCTCATCATCCATCGACTTTAGAAAAGTGCAAGTGATCCACTGCGTTGACCATTTCGACTTGATTTATAATGGTTCATATCCTATTCGATCGACAACGCGAGTTGTTCGTAATCAACAATGAGACGGCGACCCAATAATAACCCAACGCCCAGCAACGGAATTCGACTTTGGCTGGAGACAACTTCAACAACGCGAGATTCACCAAACCAATCGACGAAGCACGAAAAAGTTTCCAGCACACTTTGAGATCCATCAGCAAGTGCCGCCGCCACCATCGATGATTGTGGCAACGAAAGTTGTTTCACCAGCGATTCGGGAGCAACGATTTCTCCAGTGAATCCAGTATCGACCCAGACTTCAATTTCATGGCGAGTCTTATTCACCGCCGCGTAAACGGAAAGCTTCAAAAGCGCGCGTCCGAATTCGTCGATGCGGCCGGTCATCATGGCCAGGTTCCGAGATGAATCGCCGGATGGGTGCCAACGCGCATGGTATATGGCAAGCGAGTCGGATGTGTTCGTCGCGCCGCTTGGATCGCATCACTTAATGTTTTTCCGAGAAAAAACTCGCCGGAAATGGGTTCAATGGCGACGAACTCACCGTTGTGATTAGGCTCAAGACGCAACTTGAGTTGTGTGGCGTAAAGTTCTTCGGCCGCCTGAATCAGTTCCAGTTGTGATCGAGTAATCAAGTTACCCTCCTATTTTCACCACTAGGTATTTCGGTGACCATAAACGTACTGTCTGACCCACTGTTCGTCTATCCGAGAATTGAATCGATTCGTGTGAAACATCGTGATTGCCGACCGAACACGATGAATTTTTCAACTGAAATCTGGAACGCTGGTGCGGATCGAGAGCACCGACCTGCCGAACAATCGTGTTCGGTGAGTTTGATTCTCGCGCTTCGTCGGGATACCGTATTTGGAACGATTTAACAATTCAAAACGACTTCTTCTCCAGTGAAGGCGCTCCCATGCAGGTGGCCGTGACTGACTTTACGTTTCCGTCGCTCGATATTGAGGAATCGATCCTGAAATCGCAGGGCTTTCAGGTTGTCGGCGGCCAGTGCAAGACGCCCGAGACATTGATCCCGATCGTGCAAGATGCCGATGCCGTAATCACTCAATTTGCCCCGATCAAGGCCGAGATCATTGCGGCGATGAAAAAGGCTCGCGTCATCGTGCGTTACGGAATCGGAGTGGATAACGTGGATCTGACCGCGGCTCGCGATCGCGGTATCCCTGTTTGCAACGTTCCCGATTATTGCATCGATGAAGTGGCCGATCACACGCTGGCTTTCATTCTGGGGGCGACGCGCCAAGTCGTCGCGAATACCGTTTTCGTCCGAGAAGGGCGATGGGGGCTGCCGGTGCCGCTCGATGGGATGCGCACCCTACGCGATCTTTCGGTGGGTATTGTCGGTTTCGGTCGGATTGGTCGTGAAGTCGCCAATCGTCTCGCTCCGTTCAAGTGCCGACGTCTCGTCCACGATCCGATCACTCCGGCCGAGTCGATCCACGCTGCCGGTTGTGAGCCAGTCGAGTTGAATTCGCTGATCGAACAATCGGACATTTTGACGCTGCACTGCCCCTCGACGGCGCAAACGCGGCGCATGCTGAACGCCACGTCGATCGCACGGATGAAACCGGGTTCGATTCTGATCAACCTCGCGCGTGGCGACTTAATTGAAACGCCTGCATTGATCGATGCGTTGCAATCCGGCCATATCTCGGTGGCCGCCGTCGACGTTTGTGATCCCGAACCCATTCCACTCGATAGCCCGTTACGCGAGATGGGAAACGTGATTGTCGCGTCTCACGTGGCATCAGCGAGTGTCAAAGCGGTTCGAAAGCTGCGCGAAACCGCAGCGGGAATTGCCGCGATGGCCTTACGAGGGGAAAAGCTGCCGAATATCGTCAACGGTGTGACGAAATAGCCTATCGAGATCGCGGCCATTTGTTTTTGACAATTCAATAATGCCCTTGGGAGCGATGCCTTGTCGACGCGAGTTTCTGCTGAAAAACTGCATGCCTTTTGTATGGAAGCTTTACTGGTCGCCGGTGTGACTAAGCCTCACGCGCAAATTGTGGCCGATACCCTGGTCACGACTGACACTTGGGGAACCTTCACGCATGGAACGAAGCTGCTGCGAGACTACGTCAAACGAGTTCGCGCCGGGGGACTGCGGACGGATACCGAACCACGCGTTGTCGCCGGCGGTCCCGCCTGGTCGATCGTCGATGGTGGTTCCTGCCTTGGTCACATCACTTCAACGTTTGCCATGCAGGATGCGATTGAACGCGCGAAAAAGTCGGGCATTGCCTACGTTGGGGTGAAGAATTCCTGCCACTTCGGTGCCGCAGGTTACTACGCCTGGCTCGCGGCCAAAGCCGGACTGATTGGGATCGCCATGGCGAATGATATTCCCAGCGTTGCGGCGGCAGGGTCGCGTCGCGCCGTCACGGGAAGTAACCCGATTGCCTACGCGGTTCCAAACGGAAACGGCGACCCGATTCTGCTGGACATGGCGATCAGTACTGTCGCGGGCGGAAAAGTTTATGCCGCCTACCAACGCGATGAGCCAATTCCCGACAACTGGCTGCTCGATTCAGAAGGTCGCCCCACGACCGATAGCAGCCTGTATCCGGCGAATGGTTCGTTGACCCCCATGGCCAACTACAAAGGTTATGGAATCGCCCTCTTGATCGAATCGCTGAGCGGTTTATTGACGGGCGCATCAATCACCTGGCAAGTTGGCAGTTGGATCGGAAGTGATCCAACCAAACCGACCGATCATGGAGCGGCGTTTCTGGCAATCGATATCGCCACGATGATGCCACCCGATCAATTTGCCAAACGCGTCGAGCATCTCGTCGATGAAATCCACCGCGCACCGACAGTCGATGGTGTCGATCGACTGTTGGTGCCCGGCGAACGTGAATGGAATTTTCGTCGTAAAGCCCTCGCCGAAGGAATCGAGTTGCCTCCAGACGTCGTCGGCAAACTGGTCGGCCTCGCAACTGATTTGAATCTAAAAGCCGATTGGCTCGGTGTTTGATCGGTGACCGCTCACAGCCCGGAATGACTCATTGTTAAAACTGCGACATTTCTTGTAATCCGAGGTCCCGGATGACGTTTCGCCAAGTCCTGCGGAATTCGGCCTCGGATGAGTGCCTCACTCTTCGCCGCGAGCAGCAAAAACCCTCTATGACGAATACAAACTCACTTCCCGAAACCTGTCTCCCGACCTGGGGCATTGCCGACCTACCGGAACCGAAACCGCTGGGGCTTCGCAATTGGGCCAGTTTCATCGGACCGGGAATCGTCATGATGGGGATTCAGATCGGCGGCGGTGAGTGGCTGCTGGGGCCGGAAGTGACGGCTCGTTATGGTGGTGGACTGATGTGGATCGCGACTGTCGCGATCGTGCTTCAAGTCTTCTACAACATGGAATGTGCCCGCTACGCCCTATATTGCGGCGAACCGGTAATGACGGGGTTCATGCGAAAACGGCCGGGACCGATGCTGTGGGTCACCGCGATCATGTTTCTCAGCCTGTCCGCATTGATTCCAGGGCTCTCGACGAATGGAGCGGCCGTCATTGCGGCTATCTATTTAGATCGCCCGCCAGGTGTGGAAGACCGCTGGCTGGTCACCATGTTGGCGTATGCCTGCCTTTTCGCCGTAGCCTTACCAGTACTGATCGGTGGCAAGGTCTACAACATGTTGCAAGCGGTCATGACGATCAAAGTCGCCGTCGTACTTGGGTTCTGCTTGACGATTGGTCTGCTATTCGTCAGCCCAACCCACTGGTGGAATGTGATGAGTGGATTCGCCAAATTTGGCAATGTGCCGATCAAGGTCGACGGCCACGATGGTCTAACAAATGTATTTGCTCATCTGTGGCACGATGGCTCGTGGCCTTTGATCGAACTGGGAAATATTGCGGTTCTGGGAGCGTTCGCAGGCTATGCGGGTGGCGGGGGATTGGCCAATTCGACGTATAGCAACTATGTCCGCGATAAAGGCTGGGGCATGGGACAAAAGGTCGGTGCAATCGCCAGTGCCGTGGGTGGCCGGGATATCACTCTGAGTCATCTCGGCAAAGTCTTCTTGATCACGCCCGATAGTTTGCGACGTTGGCGAGGCTGGTGGAAGTACATTCTGACCGATCAAATCATCGTCTGGGCACCCGGTTGTTTCATGGGGATGGCGCTACCCGCGCTGTTGTCGCTGGAATTTGCTCACTACTCGGAATTGTACAATCAGACGAATAAACTCGACTGGGCACAGGCGATGATTACGGCCGATGGAATACGTCACGCACCGAATTTTGGACCCGCGATTGGGAATCTGCTCTGGCTGGTGACGCTGGGAGTCGGTTTGACCGTTTTACTGCCCAGCCAAATGTCGATCGTGGAAGATTTCAGTCGCCGCTGGACCGACATCATCTGGTCGGCCAGCCGTCACGCGCGAGACAAGCTGCGCGACGATCAAGTGAAATATATCTATTATACGTTGTTGTTTTCGTACGTCGTCTGGACAATGGTCGCCGCTTACTTGTTCAGCACGTATGGAACGCCGAAACTGATGACATTGATCATCGCGAATCTCAACAACCTGGCGATTGGCGTCACGGCCTTTCAACTGCTGTGGGTCAATGTCACACTGTTGCCAGCAGAACTTCGGCCACGGTGGTATCATCGTGCGGGGATGGTGGCTTGCGGTGTGTTTTATCTCGGACTGGCTATCCTGGTCTTTGTCACGAAACAATGGCCGGGATTGCGAGAAATGATTTTTGGAACATGAATTTAAGGATTTAACGTGACATCTTTGTTTGATCTGACGGGACGAGTCGCTCTCGTTTCCGGTGCCGCGAGCGGCATGGGGCGTGCCATGTCGCTCGCTTTGGCCGAACACGGGGCGGATCTGATCGTTGCCGATTTGAATGAACCGGGTGTCCAGCAGACGGCCGCTTCGATTCAAACGCTGGGACGGAAGGCAATCGCGATCGGTTGTGATGTGTCAAAACCGGACTTGATTCGATCGATGTTTGCAACGCTGGATCGCGAGTTTGGACGCATCGACTTCCTGGGCAACGTCGCAGGTGAAGGTGCCTTGGGACGCCCGGAAGACATTTCGCTCGATGATGTGGAAAAGACCTGGCGAAATCTCGTTTACGGTCGGTTCTGCATGTGTCAGGAAGCGGGCCGACGAATGATTGCCAAAGGTCGAGGCAGTATCGTCAACATCGGATCGTTGGCGAGTGTGACGGCCCTCGGCCGCAATCACATCGCCTACAGCATGGCGATGGGTGCCGTCGCACAGATGACTCGCGAGCTGAGCACCGAATGGGCCGCGCATGGCATCCGCGTCAATGCCATTCTGCCAGCCCAGGTTCTGAACCCCGGCCTTGATAAGCGGATTGCTGAAGACCCTGGTTTGAAAGATTGGTTCCTGAGGGGAATTCCCGCCGGTCGACTCGGGCATCCGAACGACATCAAAGGTCTCGCAGTGCTCTTGGCCTCGGACGCATCCAGCTGGATCACCGGCGCATTGATCCCAATGGACGGTGGTAACCTCGCCATGAACAGCGGCGGTTCTAGACGATATGTGACCCCGAGTTAAACACCGTTCAGAATTATCACCTTGCTGGTCAAAACAGCGATCAAGATCGTCTGGAATCTATGTGAAATCGAGGTCAAAGGAATTGTTCGAAATTGAGGCCGACTCCATAAACCCCAAATGGGGTGAGACAGCAAAGCCCAGGGTCGCGAGCGAACGCGAGCGCACCCTGGGAAAGCCGTCCTACATTGCCCATGAACCCCAACGGGGTTCCATCGTTCTATCGGTGGCGGAGGGATACCGACGAATCATCGTGTGGGATGTTACTTTGAGAATCGATCGACAAAACGATAATACCCCGTTGGGGTGTGAAATCACAACCGGCAATGATCCAGGGTGCGCTCGCGTCTGTTCGCGACCCTGGGCTTTGTTATTTAACGCCGTTGGCGTAAAAGCTGACGCCATGGCCTTCGTTCAATCCGAAAACCACAGAATAATCGATCAAAACCGGCAACTCTTATTAATGAACCGATCGGCCCAAATCTCGCGGACAATTTCGATATGACTCAGATTACTGCTCCAGACGCAAAACAGAAATCCTCAGTTTCCGGAACACCGATGACCAGCGTGCAAGCCTCGTCAACTTATCTTGACATTTACCGAACAATGCAGACGATCCGCCAAACGGAAGAAGAACTGGCCCGCTGCCACCAGCGTGGGTTGATTCACGGCGCCTGCCATACGTACGTCGGCGAAGAAGCGATCGCGAGTTCCGTGTGTGCGCATCTTCGCAAAGACGATGTCGTGTTCAGCACGCATCGCGGGCACGGACATGCATTAGCCAAGGGGCTGCCCCCCAGCGAGTTGATGGCGGAATTGTTTGGACGACAGACAGGATGCTCGCGAGGTCGCGGCGGCAGCATGCACTTGTTCTCACCCGAAATCGGCATGATGGGCACCAGCGGCATCGTCGGCCCCTGCGTTCTGCAAGCTTGTGGCGGAGGATACAGCTTCAAACTGATGAAGACGGACAACGTCGCCGTGGCGTTCTTCGGTGACGGAGCCGTCAATAACGGTGCGTTTCACGAAGGCCTGAACATGGCCAGCATTTGGAAACTGCCAGTCCTGTTCATCTGCGAAAACAACCAGTTTGCAACCGAAGTTCCGTTCGCCTATTCCGCTGGAAACCCGAGCGTCGGCAGCCGTGGCGTCGCTTATGGAATGCCCGGCCTGACCGTGGATGGTAACGACGCGTTCGAATTGACTCGCGTTGCGGGCGAAGCCGTGGCGCGAGCACGTTCGGGCGGTGGTCCAACCTTGATCGAATGCATGACGTATCGGACGCGAGCCCACGCCGAAGGGATGGGTGACTTTGGCTACCGGACTCGTGAAGACGTTGACGCCTGGAAGTTGCGGTGCCCGATTCAACGACTGCGAACCAAATGCGTGGCCGACAAGATTGCTACCGATGCAGAATTTGACGCGATCGATCATCAGGTCAAAGCACTGGTCGATGAAGCGCGAAAGTTCTCGGAAACGAGTCCCTGGCCCGAGGCATCCACGGCCACACAGCATGCGTACTCGGAAACCCCGCATCCCTCGAAGACTCCAATTCAGAACGTTCCACCCGCGACTGCCGGGCGTGAGATCACGATCACTCAAGCAACTCACGAAGCGTTGTCCGAAGAAATGGCCAAGAACCCCAAGATCTTCGTCATGGGTGAAGGGATCGGTAAACGCGGGGGCAACTTCAAAACGACAGCCGGCCTGTACGATCTTTATGGTCCGACTCGACTGTGCGATACACCGATTTGCGAACGCGGGTTCGTCGGCCTGGCCTGTGGCGCGGGGATGACCGGCACGCGCCCCATCATCGATTTCATGTTCGCCGATTTCGTACTCGATTCCGTTGGTGAGATCGTGAACCAGATCGCCAAGATGCAGTATATGAGCAGCGGTCGACTGAAAATGCCGGTGCTGCTGCGCGGTTGCATCGGCATCGGACACTCGGCGGCCACTCACCATTCGGGGAACTATTACGCGATGTACGCTCAGATCCCCGGCCTGAAGGTCGTGGTCCCGTCGTCCGCCTACGACGCCAAGGGTCTTTTCAAATACGCCCTCAATTGCAACGATCCAGTGCTGTTCCTCGAGCACCGCGAAATCCTGAATGTGAAAGGACCGGTTCCCGAAGGCGAATATGAAATCGAATTCGGCAAAGCAAATGTCGTGCGACCAGGTCGCGACGTGACGGTGGTGGCGCTGGCTCGCATGGTGCATCTGACGCTGACGGTGTGCGACGAACTCGAAAAATCGGGAATCTCGGTCGAAGTCGTCGATCCGCGAACCGTTTTGCCACTCGACATCGAAACCATTTTGCAATCGGTCAAGAAAACCGGGCGACTGCTGGTCGTCGATGAGGGTTTCGCACCGTGTGGGTTTGCCACCGATGTGGCCTCGCAAGTCGCCGACCGTGGCTTTAACGATCTGGATGCACCGATCAAACGTATCAACGGTGCCTTCACGCCGACGCCGTACAGTCCACCGCTGGAAAAAGCGGTCGTGCCGCAACCCGAGCAAATCGCAAAAGCCATCCGAGATCTGATGAACGAATAAGGGACTGGGAAAGGATGAAGGCGGAAGAATGAAGGATGAAAAAACGATGATTCAAATCTTTCTGATTCATCCTTCCGCCTTCATCCTTTTCTTATAGGGACTTCGATATGAGTTTTGAAATCACTGTTCCGCGACTCGGTTGGTCGATGGAAGAGGGTACGTTTGTCCGCTGGCTGAAAAACGATGGCGACTTCGTCAAACCGGGCGATGCCGTTTTCGAACTGGAAGGCGAAAAGGCCGCGCAGGATATCGAAGCGGTTGATAGCGGCACTCTCAGAATTCCTGCCAATGCTCCGAAGCCGGGAACGATCGTCGCCGTGGGTGCCGTGATTGGATTTCTGGTTGCTGATGGTGAAGCCACGCCGGCTTTATCCGCCGCAACGGTGTCGGGAACGACACCCGTTCCCCCATCACCGGCCACCACGCCGACTGCGCTTGTCCCGCAACCCGTCGAAACTCACGTCGCACCCGCTGCCGCACCGTCAGTGCGCAGGCTGGCGCGAGAAATGGGAGTCAAACTGGCTTCGCTGGAAGGGTCGGGCCCTGCGGGACGGATCACCGCCGACGATGTACGCACCACGACATCCAGGACACAAGTCAGAACGCCGATCAGTGGCGTGACAACCGGCACGCGAATCGCCAGCCCTCGAGCGCGTCGAGTTGCCAAGGAGCTCGGTATTGATTGGCAGCGTTTGCATGGAACTGGTCGCGAAGGTCGAGTCCGCGAGCGCGATGTGCGGCAAGCAGCATTACAACCGCGATCGGAAGCTGGCTCGAATGTCGTCATTCCCGTTTCATCTCGACGTCGGACCATTTCGAATCGCATGAAAGCCAGTTGCGAACACACCGCGCCTGTCACGCTGACAACTCGCGTCGACGCGTCGAATCTCGTCAGCCTGCGGAATCAATTCAAACTCGCCGGACACGCGGGAACGATTCCGTCCTACACCGACATCGTGATGAAACTGGTCACTCTCGCCCTGCAACAGCATCCGATGCTGGCAGTACGGGAAGAAGGAGACCAATGGATCACACCAGCGTCACCCGATGGTTTGCATATCGGCCTGGCCGTCGACACGGATGACGGATTGGTGGTTCCGGTTGTGCGCAGTGCAGGAATGCTGGGACTATTCGAAATCGCGAAACAATCGTCGACATTGATTGAAAAGTCTCGCACGGGAAAACTGAGCGTTGCCGAGATGCAGGGTGGCGTTTTCACGATTACGAACCTGGGAGCGTTCGGTATTGATGCGTTTACGCCGATTATCAATCTCCCCGAGACCGCTGTGCTGGGTTTGGGCCGCATTCGCCGTGAGCCCGTCGTAGTAGACGAGCAAATCGTAATTCGAGATCAACTGACGTTGAGCCTGACCTTTGATCATCGTATCGTCGATGGAGCACCCGCCGCACGATTCCTGCAAACGGTCAGCCAGGCCATCGAGAACCCGTCTGCCTGGCTGTTGCGCGGAGTAGGATGATCGCCGAAGATGAATACCGCGAATCTCGATTACCTTCCTCGTCTGCCCCGCAATAAATCGGTCGGGATCGGCTGTATTGGTGCCGGGTTTATCATGGCGGATTGTCAACTGGTAGCGTACCGCCAGGCAGGATTCAATCCGCTGGCCATCGCCGCTCGCCGACAGGAACAGGCGGACGCCGTCGCATTTCGTCATCAGATTCCGCACGTTTTCACGAATTATCGCGAACTGCTCAAACGAACCGACATCGAAGTCATCGACATCGCCGTTCCGCCCGACAATCAGTTCGAAATCATTCGTGAAATCGTCAATCACGCCGACCATATTCGTGGCGTGCTGGCGCAAAAGCCGTTGGGAGTCAATTTCGCCCAAGCCGTCGAAATTGTTCGGCTGTGTCGCGAAGCAGGAATCACTCTGGCCGTCAATCAGAACATGCGGTACGACCAATCGGTCCGGGCCTGCCAGTCATTGTTGACGCATGGGGATTTAGGCACGCCGGTATTTGCAATGATCGACATGCGGGCGATTCCCCATTGGATGCCGTGGCAATCGCGACAAGGCTGGGTGACACTAAGGATTATGAGCATCCACCACTTGGATACATTCCGCTTCTGGTTCGGTGATCCCGTCCGAGTCTTCGCCAGTATTCGTCCCGATCCTCGTACCAGGTTCGCTCACGAAGATGGCATTTGCCTCTACATTCTCGAATACGCTGACGGATTGCGGGCAATGGGCTGCGACGATGTTTGGAGCGGTCCCGCCAAAGAAGGATCGGCATCCGACATCGGTATCAACTGGCGAATCGAAGGTACGACCGGAATGGCTAAGGGAACGATTGGTTGGCCGAATTACCCCGATCGAACCCCCAGTACTCTCGATTACACGACGACGGCCTCCAACGAATGGCATCGACCGCGCTGGAACGAAGTCTGGTTCCCAGACGCATTCGTCGGTCCAATGGCGCAACTGTTGTGTGCCTTGGAAGACAACACGCAGCCCGAAATCAGCGGCGAGGACAATTTGCGGACTATGGCCCTCGTTGAAGGCTGCTACGTTTCCGCCCGAGAACATCGAGCAGTGGAGATTAACGAGATTTTACAAAAAAGAGAGATTGCAGAAAGATAGATTGCAGGCCGTTTCAACAGTAGTGCGACGCGAAGCCTCGTTGTTATGATCGCATTGGATAACACAAGTTCGTTGCATTTGGGACTATGCCGGAAACGTAACGTGGGCTTTAGCCCGCGTTATTTGTCGGTGGGACAAGCATTCTCGGGCTAAAGCCCACGTTACACAAAGCGACGATTCAGGGTTGAAGCGGCGATGAATACGGTAGTTTTTCCGTTACTGTTGTTGATGGCCCTGTTTTCGGCGGCGATCCATTCCCATTGCGATGGCAAGGATTTGCCGGACCACGTCGACCTTTCCACCGAATTCGAAAAACTGAAATTACCGCCGCGCGCTCAGGGGAATCGCGACGTCTGCTCGTTGTTCGCGATCACGGCCCTGGCGAATTTCGAGTACGCACGGAGTCAGCCCGAATCTCACACTCAGTTTTCCGAGGAATTTCTCATCTGGGCCGCCAAGAAGGCGACGGGAAAAACGGGCGAACAGGCGATGTTTTACGAAGCCGTCTGCGGACTCAATCACTTCGGAATCAGTGCCGATCGATTGATGCCGTATGCGAAAAATGCCGACGCGAATCACAAGCCATCGCCCCCGGCACTCGCCGACGCGCACCAACTGAGCGATCGATGGAGCGTCAATTGGATCAAACGCTGGAACCTGACGAATCCGCTGACGGATCATCAAGTTCACCAGATCAAGCAGGCTCTCGCCGCACATCACCCGGTAGCCTGCGGCATGCGCTGGCCGAAAAAGGATATGGGGCATCAGTTGCTGAGGGTTCCGCCAGCGAACGAAGTCGAAGACGGACACAGCATCGTTTTAACCGGGTACATTGACGACCCCAACCACAATGGCGACGGAAAATTCTTATTCCGCAACAGTTGGGGAGCAGGTTGGGGCAATCACGGTTACGGAGAGATGTCGTACGGATACGTGCGAGCATACGCTAACGATTCACTGTGGCTGCATTTTGGCGGCGAACGAGCCGAAGTACCGACATTTCGATTCGAGGCCGAATCACTGCCAGTCGTCGCGCGAAATCACTGCGAGACACATCCACAAAACATGAACGATTTCCGCGGCACGATGTGGAGCGGCAATACGCAATTGTTCTGCGCGGCAAGTCGCGGAAATTATGTCGAACTGGCGTTCAACGTCACCAATCCAGGACGCTATCGAGTTCGCGTACTCGCCACAGCAGCACCCGATTTCGGCATCGTTCGCATCGGTTTTCCCACCGTTCCACCATCCCACGATTTCGACTTGTATTCCGGTCGAGTCTGTCCATCAGGCTCGTTGGAACTAGGAAAATTCGACTTCAACGCCGCCAAATACGTTTTGCGTTTTACCTCGATCAACAAAAACCACTCCTCAGGCGGTTTCCAATTCGGAATCGACGCCATCGACCTCTTGGCGGACAAGTGACCGACGAATTGGAACCTGATCTTGTCCGATTTTCGGTTCGCAGGTATTCCATGCCTCGTTGAGTTCGGCAAATTCTGCCGAAACATTCAGGGATGAATGGAATCCACGTCGTGAACCACCGGACGCGTCAACCGAGTTGGACTCGGGAGCTGTTGCTGCTTTGTGCAGTCTTGCTGCTCGGAACCGTTGCGCCTGCACAGGACAATCCCAGCTCGAAGCCGCGCGAGGTTCCTCGGGGATTGCCGCTTCCGTCACGCACATCGGCAGGCTCGGATGCGGAACCCGCTAAGAGCAAATCGATTTCTTCTGCGAATGGATTACTGAGCACCACGGTCTCGCTGGGGTTGATCGTCGGAACGTTGCTGGTTGTGGGACGCTGGCTGAAACGCAGCGGATTTCAGGGACCGCAATCGCTTCCGATCGAAGCGTTTGAAGTTCTCGGACGTCGAACGCTCGAACCGCGTGCTGCCGTGCATCTGGTTAAATGTGGCTCGCGCGTCTTGTTGTTGGGGGTTGGCGCGGACGGAATTCGAACCTTGTCGGAAATCGATGACCCTGCCGAGGTCGAGCGTTTGCTAAACGCTTGCCAGCCAATCGCGAAGAGCGAGGGACCGTCTGCAAGTTCGCGTGTGAATAACTCAGCGGCTTCGACGTCCAGTTCGTCCTCGTTGGGACAACGCGTCTTTTCGGGGTTGTTGATGATCGGCCTTGGTATGACGATGGCGGCATCGGCATCCGCACAGGAAACGAGGTCGAACTCAATAAAAACGCGGCCTCGTGGGCAAGTGGAAAACGTTCCGAACGGGCGTGATCGTGGGGTTCAACAAGCGGCGATGGAGCAGTCGCCTGCCCGAACCACGGAATCACAACCTTTGGTGTCGCCGCAGCAAATGGGGCTTTCACTGAAGATGCTGGCGTTGATGTCGGTCTTTAGTCTGGCTCCGTCGATTCTGATGATGACCACCTGTTTCGTTCGATTTATTGTCGTGCTTGGCTTGCTACGTCAGGCTTTGGGAACCCAGCAAGGACCACCCAATCAGGTGTTGACGGCGATTTGTTTGTTTCTGACGTTTCTCGTCATGTCCCCCA
>Ga0181528_10001514_pt1 | contig 14434 bp, 12 predicted proteins | sample PEATcosm2014_Bin_47_FD_119742 | JGI IMG/M metagenome (GOLD analysis project Ga0181528, IMG submission 119742) | Peatland microbial communities from MTU Mesocosm Facility, Houghton, MI, USA - PEATcosm2014_Bin10_10_metaG | ecosystem: Environmental > Terrestrial > Soil > Wetlands > Peat | place...
GCCCAAGAACGCCAGAAAACATGCCATTTCACCCCAAAATACCTCGAAAATGAGCCCTTTTGTCCGGCATCAGCAACGAGCCGCACGCCCTCGTTCCTGCAAATCGGCGGTCCAGAGCATGCAGCACTCTACACCAAGAGGAAATATGCTTTTGAACCATCTTTTACGCCGAAAAACGAGTAAAAAAAGCCTTTCCGCCTGCCTTTGCCGCCGGAAATTCCGAAGTTACCACCGCGTCCGCATCGCCTAGAATTGGAACATGTGCGGAATCGTTGGTTACGTCGGTCCCAGGAAAGTGGTCCCAATCATCATTGAGGGCCTGCGCCGCCTTGAATATCGCGGCTATGACTCGGCAGGAATCGCCGTCGGCAGCCCTTCCAACTCCATTCTCGAAGTGCGTCGCGCCCCCGGCAAACTCGCCAACCTCGAAGAAGTCCTCCGCGAACACCCGCTCGACGGCAGCTTCGGCATCGGGCACACCCGCTGGGCCACCCACGGCCGCCCCACCGAAGAGAACGCCCACCCCCATCGCGACTGCACCGGCCGAATCGTAGTAGTCCACAACGGAATCGTGGAAAACTACATCGACCTCAAGCGCGAACTCGTCGATCAAGGGCACAAGTTCGTCACCGAAACTGATACTGAAATCATCGCTCATTTGATCGAGCAGATTCAGAAGGATGCCGAGATCTCCGGAGAGCCAATCCTCCTCGAAGACGCCGTCCGCCGCGCTGTCAAGCGCCTCACCGGAGCCTTCGCGCTCGGCGTCCTCTCCGCCGCCGAACCGGACAAGATCGTCGTCGCCCGCTTCGGCCCGCCCGTCATCATCGGTGTAGGCGAGGGCGAGTCCTTCGTCGCCTCTGACGTCCCCGGCGTCCTCCACCACACCCGCAACATCTACTTCCTCGCCGACGGCGACATGGCCATCCTCACGCTCGCCGGCGTCACCCTGACAGACTTCGACGGCAACCCCATCCATCGCAACATCACGCGCATCACATGGGACCCGGTCCAGGCGGAAAAGGGCGGCTACAAGCACTTCATGCTCAAGGAGATATGGGAGCAGCCCCGCGCCATCACCGACACCACGCTCGGCCGCGTCTCGCTAGACTCCGGCAAAGTCTACCTGGGCGAGATGAAGATCGCCGACGACGAGTTGGCCGCCGCCTCCAGCATCAACATCGCTGCCTGTGGCACCAGTTGGCACGCCGCCCTGGCTGGCAAGTACATGATCGAGCGCCTCGCCCGCCTCCCCGTCGATGTCGACTACGCCAGCGAATACCGCTATCGCAACCCAATCCCCGACCGCAACGCCCTCGGCCTGCTGATCACCCAGTCCGGCGAAACTGCCGATACCCTGGCCGCTCAACGCGAAATGATTGCCCTCGGCTCCAAAACAGTCGCAATCTGCAACGTGGTTGACGCAATGGTCGCCCGCGAGGCCCACGGCGCCATCTATACGCACGCCGGTCCCGAAATCGGAGTCGCTTCCACCAAAGCTTTCACCTCACAGCTGACCGCCCTCTTCCTCCTCGCGCTTAAGCTTGGTCAGCTTCGCGGCCGCATCGACAAGGAACACTCAGTCTCGCTCATCGAAGACCTAAGCCGTATCCCTGCCAAGATCGAAGAAATCCTGCGCTCCCGCTCCGCCCAATGCGAGCAACTGGCTGCCAGCTTCGCCAACGTCCGTGACTTCCTCTACCTCGGCCGCGGAATCCACTTCCCTATAGCTCTTGAAGGCGCCCTGAAGCTTAAGGAGATCTCCTACATCCACGCCGAGGGCTACCCGGCTGGCGAGATGAAGCACGGCCCCAACGCCCTAATCGATGAGACCCTCCCCGTGGTCGTCCTCGTTACCCGCGACGAGACCGACCCAGCCTCCAAGTTGCGCTATGAGAAGACACTCTCCAACATCCAGGAAGTTACGGCCCGCTCCGGCCGCGTGATTGCTATAGCAACCGAAGGCGACATCACAATAGGCGACTTGGTTGAACATGTCATCCACATTCCCCCGGCCATCGAAATGCTCTCGCCGCTTATTGAAATTGTCCCCCTGCAGCTGCTCGCCTACTACATCGCCGTCCGCCGCGGCTGCGATGTCGACCAGCCAAGAAATCTCGCAAAATCGGTCACCGTGGAATAGATTACCTGCCGCAAACATGCGCGTGGTGATGGAGAACGACTCTAGGTTTGTCACTTGATGCGCGCACTTGAACTGCCTTCCTTTCTGATTCTTCGCTGGGTGTGATAGGTACGCCGCGAGCAATTATGACCATCTATCAAGGTTCAACCTCTGACATTATCGTCATGGACTCTGGACCGTCAGCGTCCGTCGACTGCGGCTGCCTGCGGGCTTGCAGACTGCAATAGTTGTTGGAGGATATCGTTGAACAAATCGATGAGTACGCCAGAATCGCATCTCTCGCCAACCCCTTGTGAAGTTGAGGAGAGGAAGCGAGGGAGTCCGTCGATCGCGAAGGACAGTCGCCGGCCGGCTGGCCGGTTGTTTGTTTTTGCTGTGGCTATTTCTCTGTTCTTAATCCAACCCACTCCCGCAAAGCCCCAAGCGCTTTCAACTTCAAGCGATTCCTCCATTGACACTGCGCCAACTGCTGTCGTTAGCGTCAACCTTCGATACGACCGCCCAACACAAAGGACTATTACCAACAACTACCTTTTTGATGCATTTGGTCCGTACCCTATTGCGGGCTCGGCAATAGCGGCGGGGATCAATCAGTACGGCAACTCACCGCCGGAGTGGAACCAGGGAGTCAAGGGCTACTCTCGGAGACTAGGTTCAGACTTTGGCACTTTGGCGGTTGGAACCACGACACGCTATGCGTTGTCTGAAGCTCTCAGAGAAGACTCGATGTACTATCGCTGCGATTGCACCGGGGCTTTGCCACGGTTGCGCCATGCCGTATTTTCCACTCTGACTGCAAGGCGTGGCAATGATGGACATCTTGTGTTTTCGATCCCCGCTTTGGTAGCGCCCTACGTCGGCACAATGACTGCGGTCTACGGGTGGTATCCCAACAGATTCGGCGCAAAGGACGCATTCCGCATGGGTAACTACGCCATGCTGACATACATTGCCGGCAATATCTCGCTGGAGTTCTTCTATGACGGACCGCACTCGTTGCTTAGACGCATGCATCTCAACAACACGCACGGCTCGCCCGTGCAAGGTCCCAATAAGTGAGCGGCGTCGGAATGACAACTGTACCAGCAACCGCTCCGAACCTTCCGGTGCCAGAGTCCCCATCTGTACCGGAAGCCGGCCCTCCGTCAGCAGGGTTGGTCGTGGGTTTCTTTGAGTGGTTTGGGAATATTGGCATCTTCGGCTGGCAAGTGCTGAAGGCTGCGGTGACTCCGCCATTTGAATTCAGGGAGTTGATCCGGCAGTTGGATGATGTGGGATCTAAGTCGCTTCCCCTAGTTGCACTGGCTGGAGGAGCCATCGGCGTCGTCCTGTCAATGGAAGTTCGCTCCAGCATGTCCCGCTTCGGCGCCACCTCGCTTCTACCTTCGGCCATCGTTTATTCCATCGTTCAAGAGATGGGCCCCACAATTACGGGGCTTGTTGTTAGTGGCCGGGTGGGTGCGGGCATTGGCGCTGAGTTGGCATCAATGAAGGTGACTGAGCAGATCGACGCGATGGAAGCGTCGGCAGTAAATCCTTACAGACTCTTGGCGGCTACGCGCATTCTGGCATGCGTGCTTATGCTTCCTTTGCTAACAGCGGCAGCGGATGCATGTGGAATCCTGATGGGTTGGCTTGCGCAGACGCTTGTTTCACCTATCTCGCTTCACCAGTTCATCGACAGCGGTTTTCGCGGCGCAACCCTGGGCGACTTCCTCCCACCGACATTCAAGACAGCGGTGTTTGGTCTAATCATCGGACTAATCGCATGTTACCAGGGCATGAGCACGCGCGGAGGTGCCGAAGGAGTGGGGCGGGCGGCGACAAACTCTGTGGTACTTGCATCGCTATTCGTGATCCTTGCAGACGTTGTGCTCGTCAAGCTCATACTGGTTCTCTTCCACTAATCCCCGTGCATCCCTGAGGCAACAATGGCGACGACCTTCGACGTATCGACAAAGCAAACGGGAACGGAACCCGCATGCCGGGCGTGTGCCGTTGCAGTCGAGAATGTGCACAAGCGGTTCGCGAACCACAACGTTGTGGACGGGGTAAGCATCTGTGTGAAAAGCGGCGAGACCCTGGCCATCCTCGGACGAAGCGGAACGGGAAAGAGCGTGTTGTTGCGGCTGATCATCGGTCTTGTGACACCCGATGCCGGATCGCTGTGCATTCTCGGGCAGGAGATTGCAGGGATGTCTCTGGATCAACTCGGTGAGGTGAGAAAGAAAATGGGATTCTTGTTTCAGCATGCGGCGCTCTACGATTCGCTGACTGTGGGACAGAACGTTGCTTTTCCTTTGGTGCACCATCGAACGGACATGTCCAAAGCGGAACGGGGCGAGCGGGTGAATCAGTTACTGACCGAAGTGGGTCTGGAGGGCGCGCTGAACAAGATGCCCTCGAACATCTCGGGCGGGATGCAAAAGCGCGTGGGCCTGGCACGTGCCCTTGCATTGGATCCTGAAATTCTGCTTCTGGATGAGCCGACGGCAGGCCTCGACCCCATCAGTTCCGGGGAGATCGACGAGTTAGTTCTCAAACTCCAAAGTGAGCATCAGATGGCCTCAATTGTTGTGACCCATGATTTGCATAGCGCCAAGACGATTGCTACCCGGTTGGCTCTTTTGGATCGGGGTCGCGTAGTGATTGAGGGGACGTTTGAAGATCTGGAACGAAGCGATATTGAGCTAGTTAAACAGTTTCTGAAGTAATCGTAAGGGGGCATATGTCAAGAGTGGCGCGACTCGGAGCATTCATCGCTTTTACACTGGCGGTTCTTGCAACCGGTGTCTTTATTATCGGCAGCAAAGAACTCCTATTCAGTTCGACATACACGTTGAAGACACAGTTTGACAATGTGGCAGGCCTGGCTTCGGGAGCGAACGTACTTGTGGGCGGAGTCGTCAGCGGGAGTGTCCAAGCGATCACACTGCCGAACAATCCCGCCGGAAAAGTGACGGTTGCGCTGAAGTTGAATAAGGCAACCAACGAGATCATCAAGAAGGATTCAGTGGCGTCGATCGAGACTGAAGGGTTGCTCGGGAACCAGTATGTGGCTGTTTCCTTCGGATCAGAAGGGCAAGCGGGAGTACACGACGGCGATACGATCGCCAGCCTTCCCCCGCTGCAGATGTCAGCTCTGCTCAAACAGACGAGCGGAATCCTGGATAGCAGTCAACAGGCTGTCAACAATGCGACTCTTGCGACGGCACATCTAAACTCGATAACCGCGAAGATCGATTCTGGCCAGGGAACAGTCGGGGCGCTGGTAAACGACAAGGGTATGTACGCGAACCTTGAGCAGACAACCGCTACGCTGCAAACCACAATGGCGCAGGCACAGACCGGCGTCACTGACTTCCAAGAGAACATGGAGGCGCTGAAGCATAATTTTCTGTTGAGTGGGTATTTCAAGAAGCGCGGCTATGACGACTCGAGCGACCTAAAAGTAAATAGGATCGGAAGCCTTCCCCAGGGAGTGCCGCAGCAGACATTCACATTCACAGCCAAACAGTTATTTGACGGCCGCGATTCCGCAAAGCTGAAAGATCAGAAGGTCCTGAAGACTGCCGGGGAGTTCCTTGCGCAGAATCAATTCGGATTTGCTGTGGTTACGGTTTCTTCCGGCATGGAAGGCGATACCCAGAAGGATCAAGTTCTCACAGAAGCGAGGGCCTTTGTGATTCGCCAGTACCTGGTAGACAACTTTGGATTTGACGACAGCCAGTTGAAGACGCTGGGAATGGGAAAGCAAACAGGAGCAGCACTGGATGGAGAATGGGGTTCGATACAGATCCTCATCTATCCGGCAGGCACAGCGATGCCAGCCGATAAACCGGAGTCCGCGGAGAGGGACAAGCGATGACGGGAAACAAGCATAATCCTGAAGGAAATAGCAGCGATAAAGGTGAGCCAGATCCGGGCCCCTACTGGAAGCGCATGCATCGTGATTGGCGCTTTTGGGTTGGCGCGGTGTTCATGGCGGGCGCGCTCGCTATCTACGTGCTGAGCGGCGACTTGGCATGGGTTCCAACTGGCCACTTGCGGTAGCCGCCTTTGAGTAATGGTTGATGTCGGATCACTTTCGTGAACCGCCCCTTTTGGTATTCGAATGATATCTCCCTGATGAGGAGAAAGCGGCCTATATGTGGAGACGAGGCTCGGAAGAGCTCCGATACACGCTGTGCAGATTCCAGAAGATCTGTTGGACGAAGCGTGTGCGAGTGAATCCTACCGAGACGCCCAACTGACACAATCCTTTACCTATTTCCGCAACGACAATTGTCACTAGTCAAGAACTCCATGTGACTTATTTACCGCAGTCTTCCAAGAGTTGAGGGGCGCTTGTGAATCCGCCGACATGTGCAGAGTTGCACAGCAATGCTCGTGACATTTTGGAACAATGTTCAGGAAGAACATCCAATGTTCACCACATTGCAGACCAAATATGTCCGAGGTGAACAGTCGAATATTTGATCGGCGGAAGGGATCGCCACATATCTCCTCAGATTGAAGGGACATCGTCGTTTGCGGGAAGGTGTGAACGCCCTCTCGCATTGCTGTAAATGGAGAGCGCTTCCGCGGCGAAGCCGGATACGCCACGGCAATTCTAAACACATTTGCGTATTCCTGGCACGATCTCATCGCCGCGACAATGAATGGAGAATAACAATGCCTCTCGTGACCGTCGTCATCACACTCTTGGTAGTAGGAGTTCTGCTTTGGCTGATCAACCTGATTCCAATGCAGGGAACCATCAAGGGACTTTTGAATCTGGTTGTCGTCATCGCCGTAGTTATCTGGCTGCTTAAGATTTTCAACTTGCTAAGCTACATCACGCAATTCCATGTTGGGCATTGACTCCACAAGCAAATGATTCAAGAACCAACGCATTTGGAATCGCACACTCAGCACAACACTGCAAGGTAAAGTATCACCCAAAGGAAATGACTTGAAAAGTATTCTGTTGTTTACAATCGGAACCGCACTTAGCTTGAGCGCGTTGGCTCAGGTCACATCTCAGACTACAATCGTCGAACCTTCAGGATCCAAGTCGATGTTTCGTGTGGTCGTCATCAGCCGCACGGTTCAGGCTATCAACTATCGGCATCGCAGCGGCGCATCGGATGTGGAGTTTGCTGGAACCACATTGATGGCCTCGGCTGAGGGCAAAGCCAAGGTGCGCAGTAAACGCGGCACAATGGAGGTTGAAGCGGAGTTTGGAAACCTGCAAAGCCCGGCAAGTTTTGGCGGTGAATATCTCACTTATGTACTATGGGCGATCTCACCCGAGGGACGTGCGGTCAACCTCGGAGAAGTGCTTGTTGGCGACAACGATCGGAGCAAGCTCACGGCGACCACCGACCTGCAGTCGTTTGCCCTTATCGTTACCGCTGAGCCCTACTTTGCGGTGCAGCAGCCGAGCAATGTTGTGGTGCTCCAGAACGTGATTCTTGCCGATACAAAGGCGACCAGCGAGGTTGTTGATGCTAAGTATGAATTGATGGAGCGCGGTGGTTATCTTCCAACCGGGTACAAGTTTGATCCCGTGGTGTTGAATGCCAATCTTCCACTGGAGTTTTACGAGGCGCGGAATGCACTGCGGATCGCCAAATCAGAGGGTGCTGAGCAATTTGCTGGGGAAAGTTATGGGCATGCTGAGCAGTTGATGAAGGTTGCCGATGGGTACGCAATCGGTGGACATGTCGATAAGAAGCCCTTGATTGCTGCAGCTCGCGAGGCCGTACAGACCGCAGAAGATGCGCGAGAAATCGCAGTCAAGCGGATTGATGCTGACCGGCATGCGGCAGAGCTTCTAGCGTCGGCCAATGCGCAGGCAAGTTCGCAAGCTCAGGCTGCAAGCGCAACCCTACTCAAAGAGCAAGCACAATCTGATGCGGCTAAAGCACAAGCCGACATGGAAAAGAACCAGGCTGCTTCAGCAGTAGCAATCAGCGCCGCCCAGGTCGACGCTGATAAAGCTCGTCTGGCCGCACAACAAGCGCAGACAAGCGAACACCAGGCAGTTAGCGACAAGGCAGCCATGCGCGCGCAACTCTCCGAACAGTTGAACAAAGTTCTTGAGACTCGCGATAGCGCACGAGGCCTGATCGTCAGCATGTCCGATGTGCTGTTCGACACGGGGCAGTACTCATTGAAGTCAGGCGCGCGTGAGAAGCTTGCCAAGGTTGCTGGAATCCTCATCGCATATCCGAGCCTCAACATTCAGGTTGGCGGGTACACCGACAACGTAGGCGGCGACGATATGAACCAGAAGCTTTCAGAGAACCGTGCGGGTGCTGTTCGCGATTATCTGGTACAGCAGGGCGTTGGGGCGACTTCAGTGAGTGCGCAGGGTTTCGGCAACACATTGCCCGTCGCCTCGAATGACAACGCTTCCGGAAGGCAAGAAAACAGGAGAGTCGAGTTGGTGGTTTCCGGAGACGCGATCGGCAGCCCCGCCAATACGACGACAGGCAGTCTGCGCTAACAGAGTCGCGATGCACGACGCCTTCAAATCGGGGTCGTCGTGCATCAAAACTCATATTGGATCTAAGGGAAGGAGGCTAATATGCTCGGAACCATTTTGATCATAGTTTTAATCCTGGCACTGTTGGGAGCTCTGCCGCGCTGGCCGCATAGCAAGAGTTGGGGCTATTACCCCAGCGGCGGATTGGGATTAGTCCTCCTGATTGTGGTTATCCTACTTCTTCTTGGTCAGATTTAGGCGCCCATTGCGTTGAAAGGCCCACATTGATTGTGAGCAAAGGGACCGGTTCCAAAAGGACTTGCGCCCGCAAGAGCAATTGAAAGCAGGACAAGATGGCTATCTTTGAAACGAACCATTCCGCTGGCAAGGTGGCCGCCTGCAATGCGGCTCTTCCACCCCCATCAACACCGAATAGCTGCAGCCTGCCGTTGCCCACGCGCATTGCGTTTGTGGGGAATTACCTTCCGCGCCAGTGCGGGATCGCGACTTTTACAACGGACCTTTGCACGGCGCTTGCCACCGAGTATGGGAGCGGACGTCTGTTTGCGATCCCAGTGAACGACCCTGATTCGAGCTACGAATACCCCGAATTGGTGCGGTTGGAACTCGAGGAAGAAGAAGTAGATTCGTACGAGCGAGCTGCAGAGTTTCTCAATTTCAACGGCAATGACCTCGTGTCCCTGCAGCATGAATACGGCATCTATGGCGGGCCGGCGGGGAGCCATATCCTGACCCTTCTGCGCAAATTGAAAATGCCGGTCGTGACAACGTTACACACCGTCCTGCGCGACCCAAATCCAGATCAGCGTTCGGTTCTCGAAGAGATTGCATCCCTTTCCGATCGCCTGGTTGTAATGAGTGAGCAAGCGGCACAGTTTCTTCGCGAGGTGTATTCGGTACCAAATGCCAAGATCGATATCATTCCTCACGGCGTTCCGGACTTTCAATTCATGGACCCCAACTACTTCAAAGACAGGTTTGGAGCAGAGGGTAAGTCTGTGCTCCTGACCTTTGGTTTGCTCTCGCCGAACAAAGGAATTGAGAATGTGATTCGCGCATTGCCGACGATCCTGGCGAGGCATCCGAATGTGGTGTACATCGTTTCCGGAGTAACACATCCCCATATTCGCCGGCGCGAGGGGGAACGCTATCGTGAAGGATTGCTGGCTCTCGCGAAGGAGTTGGGCGTCACGCAGAGCTTGATTCTCGTCAATCGATTTGTGAGCGCCGAGGAACTGGTTGAACATGTGGGCGCAGCTGATATTTACATCACGCCATATCGGCAGGAAGCGCAGATTGTTTCCGGAACACTGGCGATCGCGCTTGGAGCAGGCAAGGCTGTAATTTCAACTCCCTATTGGCATGCGAAGGAGTTGCTGGCAGACGGAAGGGGAGTGCTTGTGCCGTTTGAGAACCCGGGCGCCATTGCCGAGGCGGTTTTGCGCCTGCTGGATCACGACGGGGAACGGCATGCGATGCGGAAGCGCGCATATCTTCACTCACGCGAGACGATATGGCCAAAGACAGCGCGCAAATACATGGCAAGCTTCCAGCGGGCACGCTTTGAACGGACATTGGAACCCAAGGCTGCCAAAAAGGACGATGCCGCAGAGGACGCAGTCGATTACCTTCCTCAGTTAAACGCGGATCACCTTATTAGAATGACTGACGATACGGGCATTTTGCAGCATGCTATCTTTTCTGTTCCGAATACAAACGAGGGGTATACGACAGATGACAATGCACGCGCGTTGATGGTCTCGACTCATCTGGATAGAGGTTTGGAAGGTGAGCGTCTTCGGATATCGTCGAACCTCTCGAACCGTTACCTTGCTTTCCTGTGGCTTGCTTTCAATAGAGATACAGGTCGGTTCAGAAACTTTCTCGGTTATGACCGTCAATGGTTGGAGAACATGGGTTCGGATGATAGTCATGGCCGTGCCTTGTGGGCACTTGGAACGGTGCTTGGGCATTCAACGGACGCAGGCTTGAGAGGAGCGGCTGGAAGGCTATTTGAAGCCGCGGTGCCTGCGACAATCACGTTCGCCAGTCCGCGCGCCTGGGCGTATTGCATTCTCGGCATGCAAGCCTACCTGGATTGGTTTCCAGGGGATCGGGCGATTCAAGGGACGCGCAACATTTTGGCCAATCGACTCCTTGATATTTACGAGCGGAGCCACTCGGCGACCTGGCGATGGTTCGAGAAGAGCCTTTCCTATTCGAACGCACGGCTGCCGCAGGCGCTGATTCTTGCGGGATGGCGCAGCGACAACCAGAGAATGATTGAAGTAGGAATGGATTCCCTGAAGTGGCTTGTTGCCGAACAGCATCGCGACGATCAAGAAACCTTTGTGCCTATCGGCTCCAATGGCTTTTATGTTGAAGGAAACGACAAGGCGCGCTTTGATCAGCAACCAGTGGAAGCATGCGCGACCATCTCCGCATGTCTTGAGGTATACAGGTTGACAGAGGAGGGACTATGGTTGGAGGAAGCGAAACGAGCCTTCCGATGGTTCCTGGGCAAGAATGACTTGCGCGTGCCGCTCTATGACACAATTTCTGGCGGCTGCCGGGACGGTCTTCATCCCGACCGCATCAATGAGAACCAGGGTGCGGAATCGACGCTATCGTTCCTGATGGCCCTGCTTGAAATGCAGGAAGCCAGAGTGATAAACGCACAAGAACGGCACCTTGAAATGAGTTCCTCCTCTTGAATCCAAATGGTTCTCTGGCTGTCGTGCCCGACAGCGGCTCCTCTGATGCTCACGTGGAAACACGTACTGGACTGCCTCTCTTTACCCGCTACGCATGCAACCCGATTCTCACGCAAAGTCACTGGCCTTATCCAATCAACAGCGTCTTCAACGCTGGCGTGGTAAGACTTGCCGATGGGGAAACACTTTTGCTTTGCAGGGTCGAAGATCGCCGGGGCATGTCGCACCTGTGTGCGGCACGGTCAGCCAACGGTGTAGATGACTGGAAGATTGACTCGCAGCCAACAATGCCGGCCAACTCTCGTGAATATCCTGAAGAGCTTTGGGGAATCGAAGATCCACGAATCACATACGTCCCGGAACTTGAACAATATGCGATCGCGTACACATCTTTTTCCCGAGGCGGCCCTGGCGTCTCCCTGGCATTGACCAAGGATTTCAGGACGTTTGAACGGTATGGCGTGATCATGCAACCGGAGGATAAGGATGCGGCATTGTTTCCACGAAGAGTCGGCGGAGTTTGGGCACTGATTCACAGGCCGGTGACCACGCTCGGCGCGCACATGTGGATTTCGTACTCACCCGATCTGCGCCATTGGGGCGGCCACAAGATCATGCTGGAAGCGCGACGCGGCGGATGGTGGGACGCGAACAAGATTGGCCTTTGCTCTCCACCGATTGAAACTGAGAAGGGCTGGTTGACTATTTATCACGGTGTGCGGCAAACGGCATCGGGAGGTATCTACAGGCTGGGGCTGGCATTGTTTGACCTGGAAAGGCCGGAGATCTGTTTGCAACGTGGAGACTCCTGGATGTTTGGTCCTGAGGCTGCTTATGAGCGTAGCGGAGACGTCAATGATGTCGTATTCCCGTGTGGTCAGACCATCGGCGCGGACGGAGATACGATCAACCTCTACTACGGAGCTGCGGATACATCGATTGCGCTGGCTACCGGCAGCATTCGTGCGTCGCTTTCCTGGCTCGACGCGAACTCCAGTCCGCAGGAAGGAAACAGACGGTAGCGTGACTGTGTCTCTGACCGTCAGCTGAAGATGAAATAAGGATCTCAGACAGTACCTAGCCGACTCCGAGTCTCGTATGCTGACGGCTTTGAGGCGAGAGGCATTGAGGAACTATCTGCATGAGCCTGTCTTTGCTGCGAACTGCCCGACTATGCGCGCTCAAGATTCATCCGGCACTCATGCCACAGTGGCTCATGCATGTCGGCGCTCCTGGATTATTCCTGGTCGCGGTAGTGGATTCTTCAGTGATTCCGCTGCCTCTGCCGGGTAGCACTGATTTGGTACTTCTCTGGCTGGTTGCTTATGGCGGCGATCCCTGGTTGCTGGCTCCGTTTGCGGCACTCGGCGGTGTTCTTGGCGGTTACACGACCTGGGAAGTTGGCCGCAGAAGTGGCGAAGCAGCGCTGCGGCACTATGTGCCTGCCATTCTTCTCCGGAGAGTCGTCCGTTGGGTTGAACACCATCGCATTCTGGCAATCTTCGTTCCCGCCATGCTTCCTCCACCAATTCCATTGTTGCCGTTTGCGTTGGCTTCAGGCGCTTTGGGCGTCTCACGGCGGCGTTTCCTCCTCGTGTTCGGTGCCGCACGAACTCTGCGATACTCGCTGGTCGCATGGCTTGGCCTGGCATATGGACGCACCCTGGCTCGCACCTGGGCTGGAGATCTCCAAAAGTGGTCGGCACCATTCCTTTGGGTGTTTGCCGCCCTGCTCGCAACCTGTCTTTGTTTTGGAATCGTGAAGGTTCGCGGCCTGAGAAGAGTCGATGAACCAGAGACGCCTCTGCCGCATACGTCGGAGGTTCGCGGTGTCTAAACACATGGAAGAGGTCTTGTTTCTGCGTTGGGCTACACAACAAACATCGCAACACTCGCGACAACCATGGCCGCCGCGGTGACTGCGACGAGAATCCATCCAAAGCGGGAACTCGGTTGACCTTGCATCAGCTTCCTATCTGCAGCGACAATCAGAATCGCAACCAGAAGGAATGGTGCGAGCAGTCCATTGATAACAGCGGTCCAGTAGAGAGCCTTCACAGGGTTGATGCCAATGAAATCCATGGCAACGCCGACCGCTGTAGAAATCAGGATGAGCGCGTAAAACCATCGTGCCTGTTTGAGCTTTCTGTTCAAACCCTGACTCCACCCCAGTGTCTCCGCAAAGGCGTACGCGGCCGATCCGGCCAGCGTTGGGATGGCTAGAAATCCGACGCCGACGATTCCCAACGTAAATAGCGTGGCCGCAAAGTTGCCCGCAAAAGGACGCAAAGCTTCGGCCGCCTGTCGAGAAGTTTCGATATTCACAATGCCATGCCGATTCAGGGTAATGGCAGTCGTAAGGATAATGAAGAACATTACGATGTTCGAGAAGAAGGCGCCAACGCCAACATCGATGTTCCGAAGTTCGAGCTCTTTTTGCGTGGCGCCCCGGCGTGCAGCGAGCGTGCTCTGGCCGGCCGATTTTTCTTCTTCAACTTCCTCGCTTGCCTGCCAGAAGAACAGGTATGGGCTGATGGTGGTGCCAAGGATCGCGACCAAGGTTTCCCACCCATTTCTGCTGCGGGGCAGCGACGGCAGCAGCGTATCGTGTAAAACCTGGCCCCAGTCAGCCCCTACAACAAATGCTGTGACTGGATATGCGAAGAGCACGAGCACGAGCCACTTGAGAACGTTTGCGATTTGATTGTATTTGAGCCGGACCGTGGCCCATGAGATGACAACTGCGAAGGCCAGGACGAACCAGTGGGAGTTCAAGCCAGAGAGCATGGCGGCCGCATCCGCCATTCCTGCCAGGTCGGCGGCAATATTGATGGTGTTTGCAGCGAGGAGGGCAATCACAAAGGTCAGCAGGAGCCATCTCGGGAATCGCAGTTTGAAGTTTGCAGCGAGCCCCTGACCCGACACTTTTCCGATTCGTGCGCACATCATCTGAACTGCGGCCATCAATGGCCATGTTAAAAGCGCAGTCCAAAGGAGGCTTGTTCCTAGCTGTGCGCCGGCGACAGAGTATGTCGCGATGCCCGAAGGGTCATCGTCGGCAGCCCCGGTGATGATGCCGGGGCC
>Ga0181528_10001515_pt1 | contig 14422 bp, 14 predicted proteins | sample PEATcosm2014_Bin_47_FD_119742 | JGI IMG/M metagenome (GOLD analysis project Ga0181528, IMG submission 119742) | Peatland microbial communities from MTU Mesocosm Facility, Houghton, MI, USA - PEATcosm2014_Bin10_10_metaG | ecosystem: Environmental > Terrestrial > Soil > Wetlands > Peat | place...
CCCGAAGGTGAGGTCGGCCGCCGCCCCGTCCACGTCCGGCACGGGGCACCGGGCCACCGCGGTGGGCAGCGACCCGGACCTCGCCACCCTGCTGGCCCTCGCCACCGGGCGTGTGGGCCGACTGGTCGACCATCTGCGCCGGGCCGAGCGCGACGGCGACTCGGATGCCTCGGGCGAGCGGTCCCGCCGGGACCGGGTGCTGCTGGCGGCCGGCCACCTGGCGGCCGACCTGGCCCGCCTGGCGCTGCTGGGGGACGGCGAGGTGGCCTGGGTGGAGGACAGCGCCCGGGCCCCGGCCCTGCGGGTCTCCCCCATCGACGTCGGCCCCGTCCTGGCCGAGCAGCTCTGGGGCCAGGTGACCGCCGTGCTGACGTCGGCCACCGTGCCCATCGGGCTCGCCGAGCGCCTGGGCATGCCGGCCGACACCACCGACACGATCGACGTCGGCAGCCCGTTCGACTACCGCACCCACTCGCTGCTCTACGTGGCGCGCTCCCTCCCCGACCGTCGCCGGCCCGAGGCCGAGCCGGCCATGCACGACGAGCTCGAGGTGCTCATCAACGCCGCCGGCGGCCGGACGCTGGCCCTGTTCACCAGCTGGCGGGCCATGCGGGCCGCCGTCGAGGTGCTCGCCGAGCGCCTCCCCTTCCCGATCCTGTCCCAGTCCGACCTGCCCAAGCCGGCCCTGGTCGAGGCCTTCCGGTCCGACGAGTCGGCCTGCCTGTTCGCCACCCTCGGCTTCTGGCAGGGCGTCGACGTGCCGGGTCGGACCCTCAGCCTCGTCACCATCGACCGCATCCCGTTTCCCCGGCCCGACGATCCGGTGCTCGAGGCCCGACGGGAGCTGGCCGGACCCGGCGCGTTCGGCGCCGTCGACCTGCCCCGGGCCGGCACCCTGCTGGCCCAGGGGGCCGGTCGGTTGATCCGCTCGTCGAGCGACCGTGGCGTGGTGGCCGTTCTGGACAGCCGCCTGGCCACCGCCCGCTACCGCGGGGCGCTGCTGGAGCGGGTCCCGCCCATGAAGCGGACGCTCGACCGGGACGAGGTGGTCGAGTTCCTGGAGGGCATCGCCGCATCGGCCGCGGACTGAGCCGGACCCCCCTCAGAAGCCCAGGCGGTCCAACGAGTCCTCGCGCTGCTGCCACCGCTTCTCCACCCGCACGAACAGCTCCAGGAAGGCACCGGGATCCATCTGGCTCCGGACCGCGGTCCCCACCTCCTTGAGCGTCTGGCCGCCCTTGCCGATCACGATGCCCTTCTGGCTGTCGCGCTCGACCAGGATCTCGCAGCGGACCCTCGGCCACTCCCACTCGGTCACCCGGCAGGCGATGGAGTGGGGCAGCTCGTCGGCCACCCGGTGGAGCAGCTCCTCGCGCACCAGGTCGGCCACCCAGAAGGCCTCGGCCACGTCGGTGACCATCCCCTCGGGGTAGTACATCGGACCCTCCGGGAGCACCGCCACGAGGGCGTCGACCAGGGCCGGCACGCCCTCGCCGGTGGACGCGGACAACGGGAAGTACTCGACGGGCACCGGATCGCCCCCGAGCTCCCTGTCCAGGGCGTCGACCACGCCGGACACCCCGGTCAGGTGACCCAGCACGCCGTCGCCGCCGACCCGGTCGATCTTGTTCACCACCACCATGAGCGTCGGGCGCCCCACCTCCTCGGCCGGCCGACCGCCCAGCTCCACGGTGAGCGCCGCGGCCCGGGCCATGGCCCGCACGCGCTTGACCGAGTGCTCGAGCACCATCCGGTCGCCGGGGCCGACCGCACCGGTCGCCTCGACCAGGGCGACCACGGCGTCGACGTCGTCGAGGGAGGACGTGGCCGACTCGTTCATGCGCTCCCCCAGCGCCGTCTTCGGCTTGTGCAGGCCCGGGGTGTCGACGAAGACGACCTGGGCGTCGGGCCGGTTCAGCACGCCGCGGACCTGGGACCGCGTGGTGTTGGGCCGGGGCGACACGATGGTCACCTTCGTCCCCACCATGGCGTTGACCAGCGTCGACTTGCCCACGTTGGGACGGCCCACCACCGCCACGAAGCCGGACCGGAAGCCGCTCACGAGCCGTTCGCCCCGGCGTCGGCCGGTGCGTCGGTGACGGTGGGGGCCACCCGGACGATCGACACGAGCTCGATGCGGCGCCCGTTGACCCGGTCGACCTCGAGTCGGAGCCCGTCCGACGTCACCGACTCGCCGGCCACGGGTACGTGCCCGAGCAGGTCGAAGACGAGACCGCCCACGGTGTCCCACGCCCCGGTGGGCAGGTCGGCGTCGAGCAGGTCGTTGACCTCGTCCACCGGCAGGCGGGCGCTGACCCGCAGGGCTCCCGACGCCAGGTGTTCGACGGGCGTCTCCTCGACGTCGAACTCGTCCACGATCTCCCCGACGAGCTCCTCGATGAGGTCCTCGAGCGTCACCAGCCCGGCCGTGCCGCCGTACTCGTTGACCACCACGGCGAGGTGGAACTTGTCGGACTGCATCTCGCGCATCATGTCGGCCACCCGCTTGGTCTCGGGCACGAAGCGGGCCTCGCGCACGTGGTCGCCCACGGGATCGGCCCCCTGGCCGGCCCGCACCACACGGATGAGGTCCTTGGTGTAGGCGATGCCCACCACGTCGTCGATCTGCTGTTCGACGGCGGGCAGACGGCTGCGCCCGGCGGTCAGGGCGATCTCCAGGGCGTCCTCCACCGTCTCGTCGGTGCCGATCGTCACCATGTCGGTGCGGGGCACCATCACCTCCCGCACCACCGTGTCGCCGAACTCGATGATCGAATGGATGAGGGCGCGTTCCTCGGTCTCGATGACGTCGCCCTCCACGGCCACGTCGGCCATGGCCAGCAGCTCGGACTCCGTGACCGGGGAGCCGGCCTCGTCGCCCTTCTTGCCGATGATGAGGTTGGCCAGACCGTTGAGCCCACCCGAGATGAGGCGGACCGGCGGGAACCGGACGACGGCCGAGACCACGGGGGCGGTCAGGAGCGCCGCCCGGTCGGGATGGCGTACCGCCCAGTTCTTCGGGACGGCTTCGGCGAACACGAAGATCACCACGATCTCGAAGACGGTGGCGGCGACCACGCCCCACCCCCCGAACCACCGCACGGCCAGGATCCCGACCAGGGTGGCCACCACCAACTGGCAGATGAGCACCAGGAGGAGCACCGGGTTGAGGAAGCCCTGGGGGTCCTCGGTGAGCCGCACCAGCACCTTGGCGCCGCGCTTGCCGTCGTCGGCCAGGCTCTTGGCCTTGGCCCGGCCCATGCGCACGAGGGCGGTCTCGGCCAGGGCCAGCAGGGCGGAGGCCACCAGCAGGACAACCACGACCACGGTGAGGACGGCGTCCTCGGGGGTGAAGGCGGCGGCGGTCGTCATGCTCCGGGGTCGGGTCGCGGGGCCTCGAGCAGCACCGGCGCCCGGTAGTAGCGGTCGAGCAGCTGCTGCTCCCGCCGCTCCATCCGTTCGGCCTCCTCGTCGACCTCGTGGTCCATGCCGAGCAGGTGGAGGATCCCGTGCACGACCAGCAGGGCGATCTCGTCGTCGAAGGTGACGCCGTGCTCCACGGCGTTGACGGCGGCCACGCCCGGGCAGATCACGACGTCACCCAGCAACAGGTGGCGGACGGTCGACGCCTCGATGGAGGCCGGGCCCGTCCCCCCCTCGTCGGGCGACCGCCCGCTGCGGTCCACCTCGTCCTCGATCGGGAAGGAGAGCACGTCGGTCGGGCCCGGCTTGTCGAGGAACCGCTCGTTGAGGGCGGCGATGGCCGGCTCGTCGATGAAGAGGAGCGACACCTCGGTGTCCGTGGTGATCCCCTCGGCCTCGAGCACGGCGCGCGCCAGGGCGGCCCACCGGTCGACGGCCACCGGGTGGTCGGCCTGCTCGTCCGCCGCGTAGATGTCGAGGGTCACGCCGGGCTCCCGCCGGCGCCACTCCCGTTGGTGCCCGGCGTCGCCCGGTCGTAGGCGGACACGATGTCGGCCACGATCCGGTGCCGGACCACGTCCTGGGCCTTCAGGTGCACGAAGGCCAGGTCGGGCACCCCGCCGAGGACGGCCTCGAGGCCGACGAGGCCCGAGCGGCCCCCGGGGACGTCGACCTGGGTCATGTCCCCGGTGATGACGGCCTTGGACCCGAAGCCGATGCGGGTGAGGAACATCTTCATCTGCTCGGGGCTCGTGTTCTGGGCCTCGTCCAGGATGATGAACGAGTTGTTGAGGGTGCGGCCGCGCATGAAGGCCAGCGGGGCCACCTCGACGGCCCCCTTGTCGATGAGCCGCTGCGCCCCCTCGGCCTCCAGCAGGTCGTGGAGCGCGTCGTAGAGCGGGCGCAGGTAGGGGTCGACCTTGGCCAGCATGTCGCCGGGCAGGAAGCCGAGGCGCTCGCCGGCCTCCACCGCCGGTCGGGTGAGGATGATGCGGCTCACCTGGCGGGCCTGGAGGGCCTGCACGGCCAGCGCCACGGCCAGGTAGGACTTGCCCGTCCCGGCCGGGCCGATGCCGAAGGTCACGATGTTCGAGGCGATGGCGTCGGCGTAGGCCTTCTGGCCCGCGGTCTTGGGGCGGACGGCCCGGCCCCGGGACGACCGCACCAGCTCGCTGGTCAGCACCTCGGACGGTCGGACGTCGTCGCGCATCATGTCGATGGTGCGCTTCAGCTGCACGGCGTCGAGCCCCTGGCCCGACTCGAGCAGGATGATCAGCTCCTGGAAGAGCGAGGCGACCCGGTCGGCCTCGGCCGCGGCGTCGGCGCCCACGGGCTCCACGGAGACCTCGTTGCCCCGCACGGCGATGTGGACGTCGGGGAAGGCGGCCTCGATCAGGCGGAGCAGCTCATCGCGCTGGCCGAGGAGACCGGCCATCAGGTGGTTGCCGGGAACGAGGATCTTTACCGGGGTGCCTGCCACGTGCGCTCTGCCTGCGACCCTACCAGCGGCCGGCACCGTCCCGGACACCCCGCCGGCCCCCGGGGGCACCGCCGGGACTCAGCCCGGAGGCCAGTCGAGGGACCGGCCACCGAGCACGTGGAGGTGCAGGTGCGGCACCGAGTTCGAGGCGTCCGGACCCACGTTGAAGGTCAACCGGTAGCCGCGGTCGTCACCGCCGATGCCCTCGGCGTCGGCCACCGCCTTGGCCGTCACCAGGAGCGCCACCACGTCGTCGGCGTCCCCGGGCGACACCGTCCCGGCGTTGGTGATGTGCCGGGTCGGCACGACCAGCACGTGGACCGGTGCCTGGGGGGCGATGTCCCGGAAGGCGACGGTGCGCTCGTCGCGGTGGACGATGTCGGCCGGCACGTCACCGGCGACGATGGAGCAGAAGAGGCAGTCGGCCATGACGGCCATCCTCGCACGCCCGGCCCGGGGGTGCGCACGCCGGCCCGACCCGTCTAGCCCTCAGCGACCATCCGCTCGGGCGCGACCCCGTGGACGATCCGGCTCGGGCCCTTCACCTCGGGGTAGAGGTGCTCGAGGCTGCCCGGACGGATGCGGCTGGAGTCGATGAACGCATCGACGTCGTCCTCCTTCAGGCGGATGACCCGGCCGAACTTGTAGGCCACCAGCCCACCCTCGTCGATGAACCGGTAGAGGCTGCGCAAGGTGACGCCGAGCCGCCCGGCCGCCTCCTTGGTGCTCAGCCAGCTGATCGGTTCGCCCCGGCCGTCACCCATCAGACCGCGACGAGCAGACCGAGCTCGTCCAGACGGGCGCCCATGCTGTCCGGCGTCACCCCGAAGAGGCAGGCGATGGCCCGGACGTCCTCGGCCCGGATGGTGATCATCCGGCCGTTGAAGTCCTGGCGGTGTACCTGGATCATGCTGAGGAAGCGGCGCAACAGGTCACGCTCGGGGCCCGACACCGTGTGCAGCTTGGTCAGGTCGATGGCGACCTTGTCGGGTACACCGGTCGGCACCGCCGCCCGCCGACCGTTGGTGGACCCCTCCTCCGACACCCCCGACGCCCCCCAGCGACCTCCGGCGGCGGCGTCGTCGTTCGGGAGCAGCTGGTCCACCGGCACGTCGTACAGCTTGGCCAGGCGCTGGAGCCGGGGGACCGAGATCGCCCGTTCGCCCCGCTCGTAGGCGCCGAGCACCGACGCCTTGAACTCCTGGTCCGACATGGCCTCCACGGCCTGGAGCGACAGGCGCATCTGCTTGCGCATCGCCCGCAGCCTGGACCCCACGGCACGGGCGTAGGCGACCCGGGCCGCCTCCTCCTGCTCGTCGTCGTCCAGAGCAACCATCGTCTTGTCGGTCACCGTCATGCTCACGCCTCCGCTCCCCAACTGGTCGCCCCTCGAGCCCTGGCGCGGGGACTGCCCTCGCCGAGCGTATTTTCCACCCATCCCACGGACACTCAGGGTGCTCGTTGTCAGGTGAAACTCTGTCAGGGTCCAGTTTTCCTCACGGAGCGTGGTTACGCAAGGGGTTGCACCACACTGCAACGGAGGGCGCTCAGCAGGGTGCCGGCGACCAGGGCCGCCGTCTCGGCCCGCAGGACCGTCGGGCCCAGCCCGACGGTCGCACCGGCGAGGCGCCGCTCCTCGTCGTCCCAGCCACCCTCGGGGCCGACCGCCACCACCGGCCGGTCGAGGCCGGGGGCGGCCCCGCCGGGATCGGCCAGCACCGGGGCGGCGCCGGCCACGCCGGCCACCTCGTCGAGGTGGCACACCTCCGTCACCCCGGGTAGCCAGGCCTGTCGCGACTGGGCGGCGGCCTCGCGGGCCACCCGGCGCAGCCGTTCGACCGCCTTGTCACCCCGATCGCCCTCCCACCGGACCACCGAGCGGACCGTGCGCAGGGGCACGATCCGGTCGACCCCGAGCTCGGTCAGCTTCTGCACCACCCACTCGGGGCGGTCCCCCTTGGTCGGGGCGAACGCCACGGTGAGCACGGGCCGCAACCGGGGCACGGCACGGATGGGACCGTCGGGCACCAGCGCGGCGGTGGGGTCGGCCCGGCGGGACCCCGCGGCGACGGCCCCGGGCGCCACCCGGCACGGTGCCCAGCGCCCGGCCCCGTCCGACACGGCGACCGCCTCGCCGGCCCGCAGCCGGAGCACGTCGAGCAGGTGGCGGAGGTCGGCGCCGTCGACCACCGGTGCACCGGGGTCGGGGACGAACACCATGGCGGCGGCGGCCACCAGCTCCGGATCGGGCGCGCCCGGCCCGGGGCCGTCGGCGGGCCCGGGGACCACGCTCAGCTCAGCGCGGAGCGCAGCTTGGAGAAGAGGCCCTCGGCGTGGGGCGCCTCACCGAGCTCCTCGGACCGCAGGCCGGCCAGGGTGACCAGCAGCTCGCGCTGGGCGTCGTCGAGGTCGGTGGGGGTGTCGACCTGGACGTGGACGTACAGCTCGCCCCGGCCCCGGCCCCGCAGCTTCGGCACGCCCAGGCCCTTCAGGGTGAGGACCGTCCCGCTCTGGGTCCCCATGGCGATGGACAGGTCACGCTGGTCGTCCAAGGTGTCGAAGGGCACGCTACCGCCGAGGGCGGCGACGACCACGGGCACGTGGACGGTGGCGTGCAGGTCGACCCCGGACCGCTCGAAGAGGTCGTCGGGGCGCACCGCCAGGTGGACGAAGAGGGCACCGTTGGGACCACCCCGGAAGCCGGCCGGACCGTGGCCCGCCAGCCGTAGCGTGGATCCGTCGTCGACGCCGGCGGGGATGTCGACGGTCAGCGTGCGCGGCTCGGTACGACGCCCCTCCCCCCGGCAGTCGCCGCACGGGGAGGCGATGGACTGGCCCGACCCCTGGCAGCGCGGGCACGGCACCGCGGTGATCACCTGGCCGAGGATCGACTGGCGCACCCGCCGGAGCTCGCCCGCCCCTTGGCACTCGGGACAGCTCGTGACCGAGGTGCCCGGCGTCGCCCCGCTGCCCTCACAGGTGGCGCACGTGACGGGCACCGTCACGTCGACCTCGCGCTGCACGCCGAAGACCGCCTCGCGGAAGGTGAGGTCGACGACGAGCTCGGCGTCGGGGCCCGGGGCCGGCCCGGTCCGCCGGCGACCCGACGGCGCCCCGCCCATGCCGTTGAAGAAGGCGTCGAAGAGGTCGCCCAGTCCGCCGGCGCCGAACGGGTCGCCCGGGCCGGGGCCCCCGGCGGCGTTGCCGAACACGCCGGCGTGCCCGAACTGGTCGTAGCGGGCCCGCCGTTCGGGGTCGCGGAGCACCTCGTAGGCCAGGCTGACCTCCTTGAAGCGCTCGTCGTCGCCCGTGCCGGCGTGGTTGGTGTCCGGGTGGAACTGGCGGGCCTTGGCCCGGTAGGCACGCTTGAGCTCGTCGTCGGTGGCGTCGCGCCCCACGCCGAGCAGCTCGTAGAGGTCGGTGTCGGTCACCGGCCGGCCTCGGTCAGGCGCTGGCCGAGGCGGTCACCGACCACGCGGGCGGCGGCGAGGGCCAGCGGGTAGTTCATCCGGGTCGGGCCGAGGAGCCCGATGGTGCCGGCCTCCACCCCACCCACCGAGACGGGCATGACCACGATGGCGCAGGAGGCCAGTGGCTCGACGCCGTGCTCGGTGCCGATGGCCACCGTCAGCCCGGTGTCGAGGATGTCGCGCAGGAGCGACACCACCACGAGCTGCTGTTCGAGGATGGTCAGCACGGACCGCACGGTGTCGACGGCGTCGAAGGCCGCGGCCATCCGCGACGACCCGCCGACGAAGAGCTGCTCGGCGCCGTCGGCCTCACCCAGCGCCCGCAGGGCGGCGGCGCCCGTGGCCACCACGGTGTCGACGGTCGGGCTGCCGGACGGCGTGACGCCGTCGCCGACCTGGGTCAACGTCGACCCGAGCGTGTGGGCGGCCAGGCGGTTGCCCGCCTCGACGAGTACGGCCTCGTCGGCGTCCTCGGGCAGGTCGATGGTCTGCTTCTGCACGGCACCGTCGGCCAGGACCACCACGACGAGGCCCAGCCGGTGGCCGAGGCCGACCAGCTGCACCGACCGCACCACCGCCGAGTCGTGGGAGGGCCCGACCACCATGGCCGTGCAGTCGGTCAGGTCGGCGAGCAGCCCCGAGGTGCGCTCCAGCATCTGTTCGATCTCACCGTGGGCGTGGTCGAAGAACTGACGGACCTGGTGGCGCCCGACCGGGTCGAGGGAGCCGGAGCCGCCGAGGTGGTCGACGAAGAAGCGGTAGCCCTTGTCGGTGGGGATCCGGCCGGCGCTGGTGTGGGGCTGGATCAGGTACCCGTCCCGCTCGAGGGCGGCCATGTCCGAGCGGACGGTGGCCGAGGAGACGCTGACGCCGGGGGCGTCGACCACGTGCTGGGACCCGACGGGCTGGGCCGATCCGATGTACTCGGTGACCACGGCGTTGAGGATGGCGGCCTTGCGGGGCTCGAGGCCCGCGTCGTCCTGCGCTGCGGGTTCGGGTCTGCGGTCATCGACGGTCGGCATGGTGGTCACCGGTCAGGGATCGTGCGGGGGCGGGCGCCCGGTCGTGTCTGGCACTCCACTCTAGTGAGTGCTGACGCGACCCGGCCGTACACCCCGCCCGGGACGGCCGCGCGGGAGGCCGGGGCCCGACCGCAAGACATCCCTCAGGCGGACGCGATGAACATCCGCTCGGTCATGGCCGGACCGAGGGCGATGGCGGCGTCACCCAGCAGGAGGGTCAACGTCCCGTCCGGGGCGCGGGACTGCACCAGCGCGGTGGTGCCCGGGGTGAGTCCGTTGTCGCCCAGGTAGGCCAACGAGTCGGCCTCGTGCTCCACGCTCTCGGTGATGCGCACCAGTCGCACGCGGTCGCCGGGGCGGGCCTCGGCGAGGGCCCGCTGGGAGGCTCCCTTGGAGCCGGCCCCCGGGATCGGGTTCCCGTGGGGGCAGGTCGTGGGGTTGTCCAACAGGATGACCAGGCGGGCTTCCACGTCGTCGGAGATCACGTGCTCCCACCGACCGGCCTCGACGTGGGCCTTGTCCCAGTCCAGGCCGATGATGTCGACGAGGAGGCGCTCGGCCAGGCGGTGCTTGCGCACGACGCCCTCGGCCAGCGACCGGCCGGCCGGGGTCATGGTGATCCGGCGCGCGCTGCGGGTGATCAGGCCGTCGGCCTCCAGCCGGTCCAGCATCTCCGAGACGGACGGAGCCGCCTTGTCCAGGCGCTCGGCCAGGCGGGCCTGGATCACCGGGATCCCCTCCTCCTCGAGGGCGAAGATCGTCTCGAGGTACTCCTCGACGGGGGGGTGGAAGCGGTCCTGCACGTGCCGATCCTACGGCACCCGGCGGTCCGGCGGACCCGTGTCGCGCCTGCTTGGGTAACATGGGACGATGGCCGAACCGGCGGCGACCGTCCTGATGGCCACCCGCGACCGGGCCGAGCACCTCGGTCCCACCCTGGACGGCCTGATCGCCTCGGCCCGTCTGGCCCCCTTCGCCGTCGAACTGCTGATCGTGGACAACGGCTCGACCGACCGGACCCCGGAGCTCCTCGCCGGCCTGGCGGCGTCCAACCCCGAGATCGTGGTGGTGTCCGACCCGGTGCCGGGCAAGTCCGGAGCGCTCAACCGGGCTCTCGACCGGGTGCGGGGCCGGGCGATCATCTTCACCGACGACGACGTGCACGTGCCCGGGTCGTGGGTCGAGGACATGGCCGGTCCCATCCTCGACGACCGGGCCGACGCCGTGTGCGGCAAGGTCGTGCTCGCCCCCCACCTCGACCGCCCCTGGCTCACGCCGGCCCTGCGTACCGACCTCGCCGAGTACCTCGACGTCTCCGGCAGCGCCCCGGGCATGGTGGGCGCCAACATGGCGGCGTCCACGGAGGCGGTCCGGAGCATCGGCTTCGACGAGGAGCTGGGGCCGGGCGCCCGCGGGTTCGCCGACGACGTGTTGTTCAACCTCCGGCTGAAGGCCGGCGGGTACCGGCTGACCGGTTGCGCCGGGCCGCCCGTCGAGCACCACCTCTCCCCCGACCGCCTCAACCGCGCCACCATGCGGCGCCTGGCCCAGTCGAACGGGTCGAGCCACGCCTACCTCTGGCACCACTGGCTCCACGCCGACCTGCGCTGGCTCGGCCTGCGCCGGGCCCGGGCCCGGCTGCAGCTGACCCGGGAGCAGCGCCGGCCGGCCCCCGAGCCCGACGGCATCAGCCAGCGCGAGTACGAGCTCTGGTACGCCCACAGCTTCGCCGCCAAGCTGGCCGAGGAGCGCGCCAAGCCCCGTGCGTATCCCGACAGCCCGGACGGGCGCGGATCGCCGACGGGTGCGTCCTCGCTGCCCTGACTCCCGTCGCCGGTGGCCGGCGGGCCCCCAGCCGGTACCGTTGAGACCGTGGACATCGAGTCGGGGGCCGGGCATTCGGACGACGGGCCCTCGCCGGACGACGTCACGACGGACCACGCGGTCGAGGAGAGGCCGGACGCGGCGGAGGTCGGCCCCGGTGCCGACGGGGGGACGGACGACGCCGACGATCCCGAGGACGAGGCCGACGACGGCTCGCCGGACCCGCTCCGCTTCCACCGGTGGATGCGGACGTCGTCGGCCGGCGGGGTGTTGACCGGCATCGCCCTCGGCCTGCAGCACGCCCTGGAGGAGCACCGTGAGCAACCGGCGTTCGTGATGGAGGCACCGGGCGAGCCCGAGGATCCCGATGCTCCGATCACCCTGCACTTCGACCCGGACGACCCGACCCGGACGGTGGCGGTCGTCCGGTCGCGCCCGGCCGGCGGTCCGGACCCCTCGGGCCCCGGCGGGACCGCCGGGGACGGCGCTCCGACGACGGGTCGACCGGACCACGACTGACGGATCGTCCGGGACACCGGGAACTCCCCCGCCCGGTCGTCCTCAGCCGATGATGTCGACCCCCGGCGGGACCGTGCGACGGCCCGATGCGGTGCCGAGCACCCACTCGTCGAGCACCACCAGGGCCTCGCGGCGGCCACTGGCCACATGGAAGTTGTGGTCGAGCGTGGGCACCATGGCGATGGCGAAGACGCCACGTCTGGCCACCTCGCGCAGTTCGTGCCGGCGGCCCCGCCCGATGCCCGGCCACTCGTCCGGGCCGAGCACGACGCACAGCGAGGCCCCGCTGTCGACCACCCGCTCCAGCGCGTCCACCGGACGGCTGGCGTGGGTCAGCGTGTTGGCCAACCACCACGCCCGGTCGGGGATGTACTTCGAGATCGGCTTCAGCGCGCCGCGGTCACGGAGCGACCCGAGGAACCGGCGCTTGACCGGGTGCGCCGCGGGTTGCGACTCGTCGGCCGCGGCCAGGACACCACCCGGCGCCCCTTCGATGAGGTCCCCCATCGAGCCCGGGGCCTGGTCGAGACTCGACGGCAGTCGCAACGGGTTGAGGATGGCCACCCCGCCCACCTGCGTGGGCGGTGCGGCGAGCAGGGCGTGGTAGGCGCCCGAGCAGAGGCCCAGCAGCACGACCTGGCGCGGGTCGTCGGGCGCCAGGAAGTGCACGCCCGCCGCGACGTCGTCGAGCGCGGAGGTCGGGTAGCTCGACAGGATCCCGGGCGGCCCGACGAGGGGGCTCTCCCCCACGCCACCGAGGTCCATCCGGAGGCAGCGGACACCCGCCGCCGCCCAGCGCCGGCTGAGCTCGACCCACTGGCGACCGGGGCCGACGTGGTGCAGGCTGCCGGCGTTGAGGAAGAGGGCCGCGGTGAACCGCGGGACCGGGCCGCCGACCGTCGTGACCCGGGAGCGGGGCGGCCCCCCGACGGCGTCGTCGGGGACGGGCTCCGTGCAGACGCCGAAGAGGCCGCCGGCCCCGAACACCACGGGGCACTCAACGACGGACCCGCCGCCGGGCGCCGCCAGAACGGCGGACGACCGGATGACCGGGGCGATGGCGGTGGGCGGAGGCGGCGGGGGCGTGGAGCGGACCGACGCGACGACCCACTCGACGTCCTGGGGCGTGACCTTGGCGCGCATCAGCTCGACGCCGAAGAGGTCCTCGGCGCCCCGGCCCGGGCGGCGCTCGGCATCGTCGGGGCCCGGCTCCGGACGGGCCACCGCGCCGGTGTCGGGGTCGGCGGACTCGATGATCAGCACCGTCTCGGGCAGCCCCGGGCCCGTGGCCGCGCCGTCCAGGTCCCTCAGGTCGGCGGTCACCTCGGCATCGAGCACGAATCCCGGGATCTCGGTGCCACCGCCGGCCGACGTCGGATCGTCGCTGATGGCGTACATCCGGCGGAGCGCCCGCTGGTAGCGGAGGAACTGACTGCCCTTGGACCACGGGTACCAGAGGGCCAACGAGGCGATGTCACCGTCGCGTTCGGCGGCCCGCACCGCGAACGCGGCGCCGAGTCGGGCCCCGACGAGGTGGATCTGGGTGGCCCCCGACTCCCGCAGATAGGCGATGGCGGCGGCGATGCTGTCGAGCCACGCCGCCATCCGGCCCGGGTCGGACAGCAGGCCCGCCGAGTCCCCCGTGCCGTCGTAGTCGAAGCGGAGCACGGTGCAGCCCGTCGCCGCGAGGGCCGTGGCGAGCGAGCGGAAGGCGAACTGACTGGCCTCCCCCTCGAGGCCGAGCGACGGGCAGAGGACGACGCCGCGTCCGTCGGCGAGGTCGGGGACGTGGATCCGTCCGAACAGTGGGCGGTCGTCGGGGCCGAACCAGGTGGTGATCGCCGTCGAGCCCCCCGGCTCCGCGGCGCCGGACTCCACGGCCGCGTCGCGGGTCGTCATCGGTTCGCCTTTCCGTCGTTGGCCCCCGGCCGACCCGCCAGGAGGCAGCGGTAGGCGGTGGCCGTGGCCCGCGCCGTGTGGTCCCAGGTGAACTGGTCGAGCACGCGGTCACGCAGCTCGGGGCCGGGCTCACGGTCCCAGGCGGAGTCGACCGCCGCACGGATCGATCCGCCGTCCGCCGGGTCGCAGTAGAGGGCGCCGTCACCCAGGTACGCCCGGGCGTGGCCGCGGTCGGTGGAGACCAGGCTGCATCCGCTCAGCGCCGCCTCCAGGGAGACGAGCCCCGTGGTCTCGAACCAGCTCGGCACGACGTGCACGCGGGCCGACGCGAAGAAGGGTGGCAGCTCCTCGGGTGGGTGCCCCCCGGCGAACTCGACCCAGCCCTTGCCGGCCTTGCGGCAGGCGCGCACGTAGTCGGGATGATCGGGGTGGTCGTAGCCCACGAGCACGAGCCGCTTGTCGGTGCCCCGCATGGCCTTGATCAGCCCCAGCTGGTTCTTGTGGGGATCGATCCGGCCAACGTACAGGACGGTGTCGCGCTCGTGGAACGGAAGACCGGCCTGGTCGAAGCGCTCCGGGTTGACCGCGTTGGGCACGACGGCCATCGGGGTGGAGACCCCGAGATCGCGGCGGATGCTCTCGGCCTCGCCCTCCGAGTTCGGCAGGAGCAGGTCAGCCGCCTCGAACAGCGCGAGCTTCGCCCGGGCCATGCGCACCGCCGTCATGGACAGTTCGGCCAGTCGTGACTGGCTGTTCATGGCGGCGGCGGCGAAGGTGCCGGCCCG
>Ga0181528_10001516_pt1 | contig 14422 bp, 15 predicted proteins | sample PEATcosm2014_Bin_47_FD_119742 | JGI IMG/M metagenome (GOLD analysis project Ga0181528, IMG submission 119742) | Peatland microbial communities from MTU Mesocosm Facility, Houghton, MI, USA - PEATcosm2014_Bin10_10_metaG | ecosystem: Environmental > Terrestrial > Soil > Wetlands > Peat | place...
CCCGACCGGCCCGACCGGCCCGACCGGCCTCAGGCGTCCCTCGTCACCATCCGCCAGGCCCCGAGCGCCGTCCACACCACCAGCCAACCGACGATCACGCAGACGGCCACGGTACGCGACTCGGGCACCAGCATGATCTGCCCGCTCTGTCCGTTGCCCCCGAAGGGTGACGGTAGGCCGGCGGGCTCCAGATGGCTCATGGCCAGACCGACGATGCCGCGCTGGGCGTTGATCAGGTGGGGGATGACGGTTCTGCTCAACACCGGGGTCAGGATGACCTCGAGGACGATCATGAGGATGACCGGCACCGTCCGCTGGCCCATGAGCGACGCCAGTCCGAGGCCCACCACGAAGCCGATGGTCGCCTCCAGGAGGACCCACAGACCCGAGTCGATGATCAGGTGGGTCGGCGGCTCGAGGAAGTTGCGGTGGTAGTCGTAGTAGTCCAGGTTGGCGATCTGCCGGGCGGCGGCCTCCACCTGGGCATGGGAGACCGGCGCTGTCGTGGTGGCGCCGGGGCCGATCTTGATGCCCGGTCCGTTCCCGTTGCCGCAGTTGACGCTGTTGACCACCTGGAGGAGGTCCGAGTTCGGCCCGATGTCGAGCCCGAAGTTGCAGATGACCTCATCGGCATGGGCCGTCGCCCAGCTGTCCAGTGCCGGCTGCGAGAGGCCGGCGGGGACCTTGGTCCCGTCGTAGTTGAGCTGGGTGGGGGCGGCCAGGATGCAGACCGTGCAGACGATGGCGAAGCCGACCGCCACGATCGGCAGGACGATGGCCAGCCCGGCCGGGATGCGCGCCAGGTAGAGCGCCAGTCGTGACCGACCGGTGATGACCAGGTGGCGGAACATCCCCTCGGTGAGGTCGACCGACCCCGCCGTGCACCCGACCGTGGCGGCCACGATGAACCCGAAGATGAACAGCACACCGGCGACGAGCGTGGTGAAGATGCTGTAGCCGCCGGCCGGCCCGTAGGACTTCGGGTCGACGGCGTGGGCGATCAGCCGGAAGGCGAGGAACACGACGGGGAGCCCGATGTTGACGGCCAGGAGCGTGATCATCAGCCCCTTGCGCCGGCGGAGCTCCATGAACCGGGTCGCCACCATGCCCCAGGTCGGGATCCACGAGCCCCGGTGGTCCGGGCGGTGACTCAGGGGGACCGGCGCGGGTCCGGACGCCGCGGCATCGACGGGGGCCAGGGTGGTCATGAGGACTCCCCCAGTCGGCTGGTGACCTGTAGGAACCACGATTCGAGCGAGGCCTGCACGAGCTGGAGCCGGTACACCGAGATCCCACCCTCCACCAGCACCCGGTTGACCTCGGCGATGACGTCGCGACCCGTGTCCGGCGGGAGGAGGAGGGCGATGCCGTCGGGCTCCACCTCGCAGTCGGCACCGGGCAGCCGGCCGCTGAGGAGTGCGGACGCCGCGGCGGGATCGGAGCACTCGACCTCGACCCGCACCGACGAACCGGACAGCAGGTCGTGGATCGACCCCTGGCGGATGACCCGGCCCCGGTCGACGATGGCCACCGCGTTGCAGGTGCGCTCCACCTCGTCGAGGAGATGGGACGAGAGCATGACCGTGCGACCCTCGTCGACGAGGCCGAGGATCATGTCGCGCATCTCCTGCATGCCCGCGGGGTCGAGCCCGTTCATGGGCTCGTCGAGGATGAGCAGTTGGGGGTCACCGAGGAGACAGGCCGCCACGCCGAGGCGCTGGCGCATGCCCATCGAGTACTTCGACACCTTGTCGTCCGACCGCTGGCCCATGCCGACCCGGTCGAGCGCGCCACTGATCCGTTCCCGGGCGGCCGGCTCCCGGGCCGCCGCCAGGATCTGCAGGTTCTGACGGCCGGTGAGGTGACCGTGGAACCGGGGCTCGTCCACGATGGCGCCGACCCGGGCCAATGCCTCGGCCCGGTGGTCCGGGACCGCGTGGCCGAGGAGGGACATGGAGCCGGCGTCGGCACGGGTGAGCCCGAGCAGGACCCGGATGAGCGTGGTCTTGCCGGCGCCGTTGGGCCCGAGGTACCCGAAGGCACAGCCCCGGGGCACCAGGAGCTCGACGTCGTCGACGGCGACGTTGCCCCCGAAGCGCTTGGTCAGGCCGTGGGTCTCGACGGCCCACTCGCTCCCGGTGGGGCCGGCCGTCGGACGGTCGGCGAGTGCCGTGGTCATCGGTCGGCCCCTCCCTCGTGCTGCGTGTCTACCTGCATGCGTCGATCCTCCTCCCCGTTCCGGACCCTGACAATCAGGGACAACCCGCACCGGACTGAGGGTCGACCCGCACGGTGGGAGGTGACGACCCGCACCCCCGCCGACCCGACCCGCTGCCTTGCGCGGCAAGATACCATCGCGCTATCATGTCACACATGGCAGAGACGGGTGGTCGCAGGACACAGCTTCTCCGGGGGGCGTTGGACCTCTGCCTCCTGGCGGTGATGCGCGACGGTCCGGCCTACGGGTACGAGATGACCAAGCGCCTACGGGCGAGGGGCCTCTCGATCGTGGGCGAGGGCTCCATCTATCCCCTGCTCGGGCGACTCGAACGGGACGGGCTCGTCGACACGTACCGGGCGGCCAGCAACGGGGGCCCGCCCCGCAAGTACTACCGGCTCTCCCGCCTGGGGGAGAAGGCACTCGGGTCGGGCATCATCGAGTGGCAGGAGACCCGGGACGCGGTCGACGCCGTGCTCGGGCCCGTCGATACGGAGGTGACATCGTGAACGGGTTCGTGGACGCCTGCCGGCGTGAGTGGAAGCGCATCGGAGTGCCCGATGCGGTGGCCAACGAGATGGCGTCCGACCTCGAGGCGGATCTCGCCGAGGCCGAGGCCGACGGCGTCTCGCCCGAGGAGGTGCTCGGCAACGGCGTCTTCGACGCCCCGTCCTTCGCCGCCTCGTGGGCCGCCGCCCGGGGCGTGGCCACCACGGCACCGGCCGCCGGTCGTCGGTCGCGGCCCTGGACGCTGGTCGCCGGAGGCGCCGCCTCGATCCTGCTCATGGTCGTCGGCGTCGGCCTGCTCGGACCGGTCCAGCGGGCGTCCGTGGCCGTGGCCGCCACCCGTCACTCGATCGTGGTGCCCATTCCGGGCGTGCTCGTCGGCCCCCGCCAGACGATCTTCGGACCGGGTCTGTTCGCCCACCAGGTGGCCGACAACACGTCGTTGCGGATCGTCGGTCTGGTGCTGTTCGTGATCGGCGTCATCGGGGTGGCGGCGGTGCTGTGGCTCTGGCGGTCGCGTTCGAGGTCGGCCCGGCCGGACCCGCCCGGATTCGACGACAGCGTCCGGATGCCCAGCTTCCTCTGAGCGGGTCGCTCCGGCCCCGGGCTCAGTCCGCTGCCGGATCCACCAGGAGTGTCGCCACCGCGCTGCGCAGCATGGCGCCGAGCTCGTCGGAGGGCAACGACGAGAACACGTCACCGGAGAAGGCCAGCGCCCCCATGACCGCGCCGATGGCACAGGCCATCCGCACCCGCGTCTCGGGTGGGAGCTCCTCGTTGGCGAGGACCTGGCGGAACCGGGCCTGGATGTCCTCGTGCTCCCCGTAGTTCTCACTGCGGTGGAGCTCCTCGATGGCGGCCTGGTTCCGCTCGTGGAAGATGAACAGCGCCCGCTGCGCCAGCATCTGGTCGATGAGCCCCTCGAGGAGCCGGGCCCAGGACTCGACCGAGGCCTCGTCGCCCATGGCCGCCAGCGACTCGCGGCCGAACTCGTGGAGGCGCAGGTGGAGCGCCATCAGGATCTCGGCCTTACTGGCGAAGTGGTAGTAGATGGCTGCCTTGGTGAACCCCAGCCGCTCGGCGATCTGACGGAGTGACGTCTTGTCGTACCCCTGGCTGGTGAACAGCTCCAGCGCGATGTCGAGGATGCGCTCCCGGGTCGACGCCGCCGGGTCGACGCCGTCGCCGACCGGTTCATCCGGTCCGGACGGGACCTCCTGGGCTACTGCCATGCTGTGATTCTACTTGACGACCGGTAGGTAGGCACTTACCATGCGGTCAGCGAATCCACTTGCTGACCGACCGGTAAGGAGCCATCATGACCGACGAGGCCACCATCAGGACCGAAGGGCTGACCAAGCACTTCGGGCCGACCCTCGCCCTGGACGGCGTGGACCTCGACGTCCCGGCCGGCTCGATCCTGGCCGTGCTCGGGCCCAACGGCGCCGGCAAGACCACCGCCGTCCGCATCCTCACCACCCTGACCATGCCCGATGCCGGCCGTGCCTGGGTCGCCGGCCACGACGTGGTGCGCGAGCCGGCCGCCGTGCAGCGCAACATCGGGGTGACCGCCCAGGACGCCACGGTCGACGGCCTGCTGACCGGCCGCCAGAACCTGGTCATGATCGGGCAGCTCAGCGGGCTGCGCCGCTCGGACGCCAAGCGCCGGGCCACCGAGCTGCTCGGGCAGTTCGACCTGACCGACGCGGCCGACCGGGTGCTGACCAACTACTCCGGTGGCATGCGACGGCGGCTCGACCTGGCCGCCGGCCTGGTCACCCGACCGCCGGTGCTCTTCCTCGACGAGCCCACCACCGGGCTCGACCCCACCAGCCGCGTCCGCATGTGGGACGTCATCCGCGACCTGGTGACCGGGGGCGTGACCCTGCTCCTCACCACCCAGTACCTCGACGAGGCCGACGAGCTGGCCGACCGCATCGTCGTCATCGACCACGGCCGGGTGATCGCCGACGGGACGTCGGGCGAGCTCAAGGCCGGCACGGGCGGAGCCCGACTGGAGGTCACCCTCAGCGAGCCGGCGGCCGCCGCGGCCGACGCCATGGCCCCCTTCGTGTCCGGGGCGGTCCACGTGAGCCACGACGGACGCCGGCTGCGGGCGCCCGTCCGCAGCGGCTCGGGCCTCGCCACCACCGTGGTCCGGGCGCTCGACGCCGCCGGCATCGCCGTCGACGATGTCGAGGTGCACCAGCCCTCCCTCGACGACGTGTTCTTCGCCCTGACCGGGCACCCGTCGGAGCCCGACGAGGGCGACCCCGCCGTGGAACCCGACCACGCCCCCACCGTGGGGGTGGGGGCATGACCACCCTCCTCGTCCCCACCCCCGACCTCGCCCGGCCCCGTCCCGACGGGATCGTCCGCAAGGTCTTCGACGTCGTCGCCCTGACCGGGCGCAACCTCGTCCACATCGCCCGCGAGCCCGCCCAGCTCTCCGACGTGACGGTGCAGCCGGTGCTGTTCACCCTCCTGTTCGTCTACGTGTTCGGAGCCGGGATCTCCTTGCAGGGCGGGCACACCTACGCCAACTTCGCCATCGCCGGCCTGCTCGCCCTCAACCTCACGACCTCCTCGATGGGCACGGCGGTCGGCTTGAGCACCGACCTCAACACCGGGGTCATCGACCGGTTCCGGACGTTGCCGATGTGGCGTCCCGCCGTCCTCGTCGGCCGCTCCCTGGCCGACCTCCTGACGGCCGTGGTCTGCGCCGCCATCGTGGCCGTCACCGGCCTGGCGGTGGGTTGGCTCCCCGGCGGCTCGTTCGGCACCACCATCGCCGGCTTCGCGCTCTTCCTCTTCTTCAGCTACGCGCTGTCGTGGGGCTGCGCGTGCCTGGGCATGGTGTCCAAGGGGCCCGAGTCGGCGCAGGGCGTCGGCCTGGTCATCCTCTTCCCGCTGGCCATCGTCTCCAACGCCCTGGTGCCGACCCAGCGCATGCCGACGGTGCTGCGCACCTTCGCCGACTGGAACCCGGTGAGCTCGGTGGCCTCCGCGGCCCGCAACCTGTGGCAGAACCCCAATCCCTCGTCCACGATCCACGCCTGGCCCATGCAGCACCCGCTCGCCGCGTCGCTGCTGTGGTCGGTGGGGCTCCTCGCCGTGTTCGCCCCGCTGGCCACCCACCTCTACCGGCGCCGCACCTCGAACTGAACCGGTCCGTCCGGCTCGCCTCAGGCCCGCATCCGGGCCAGCAGCTGCTCGGCGGCCTCCACCCCGGTGCGCAGGGCCCCTTCCATGAGCCCGGCGAAGGCCCCCGCGAGGTGCTCGCCCGCGAAGACCACCCGGGCGAAGTCGGGGACGGCCAGCCCGGCGTCCCCGGGGCGGTCGCGCACGGTCAGCGCGGAGTAGGACTCCCCGGCGAACCGGTCGTCGTTCCACGTGCTCACGACGGCCCGGTCGACGTCGAGGGACAGTTCCGGGCGCAGCGCGGCGGCCGCCCGGGCCCATGTCGACGGTCCGTCGTAGGCACCGAGCCGGTCGAGGGCCTCCGGCGAGCCCGCGAAGCAGTGGAGGACGGGCTGCACCGACCCCGACGCGTCGGTCGCCGTCCAGCACCAGTAGCGACGGTCCACCGACAGCACGGCACCGGCCGGCGGTCGACCCCGGACCGGCACGTGCAGCTTGGCGTTGTGCGCCATCCCGGCCCGCCGCCACGCGTCGCGGGTGGGGGTCGGCGGTGCCGGGTCGAAGGGCAGGGTGCGGACCACGGCCAGCGGTAGCGCCACGATGACGCCGTCGGCCTCCACGACCCCCCTGGACGTCGCCACGTGGACGACGTCCCCCCGGTGGTCGACGCCCAGCACCTCGGTGTTCAGCCGGACCGGGGCCGCGAGCTCCGAGGCCAGGGCCTCGGCGATCCGCTGGTTGCCGCCGGCCACCCGCCAGCAGCTCCGGGTGTCCACGTCGCCGGTCGGGTCGAGGGCGGTCGCGGCCGACAGCTCGTCAGCGCTCAGCCCGTCGGTCAGCTCGAGTCGGGCCACCACCACGGCGAGCGCGTCGGGATCCGCGCCGACCCCGTCGGCCAGCGACCGCAGCGAGGTACCGGGAGGCGAGACTCGGGCGGCCCGTCGCAACATCGACGAGGCCGCGGCCAGGTCCCCGTCGGTGACGTCCGGGCCCTCGCGGGGCTCGCGCCGGTAGTAGGACATCGCGGTCGGGGCCAACCCGATGGCATGGCGTCGGGCCACGGCGCGGAGTTCGCGGTAGTCGTCGAGGACGAATTCGGCGCCGCGCTCGATCACGTGCCGGGTGCCGTCGACCTCCAGTTCGTCGGACCACACGCGGCCCCCCACCCGGTCCCGGGCCTCGACGACGACGACCTCGCACCCGGCGCGGGTGAGGTCGACGGCGGCCCGCAGCCCCGCGAACCCGGCTCCGAGGACGGCGACGCGCACGGGCGGATGTTAGGCGACGGCACGCCCGACGCCCCTGGAGCGGGTCGGCGGCGGTCGGGCGGGGCGCCTACGCCCGGGCCACCCCGTCGGGCACCGACCGCTCCTCCAGCCGCCCGTCGGCGTGGCGGGCGAAGCGCCCGACGTGGCGGGGCTGGACCGGGTCGTCGGTGGGCCAGGGCCAGCCGCCGAAGCCGGTGGCCTGGTAGTCGGTGATGGCCTGCTCGATGCCCGCCCGGTCGTTCATCACGAACGGTCCGTACTGGGCCACCGGCTCGCCGATGGGCCGGCCCTGCAGGACCAGCACCTCGGCCCCGGAGGCGCCGGCGGCCACCGTCACCGGCTCGTCCGGGTGGACGACCACGCCGGTCGAGGCGTCCACGGTGTGGTCGCCCACGGCCAGGGACCCCTCGAAGACGTACAGCGTGCGCACCACGTCGGCCGAGGCGGCCGGGGGCACGACCCACCGGGCCGACGGCTCGAGCACCAGGTGCCAGATCGCCAGGTCGGCGTCGGACCGCGACGCGTAGGAGTCCGGCGGCGGCGGGAGCGGACGGAGGCCGTCGACCGGGCCGGCGACCACCGTCAGTTCACCCCGTCGGCCGTCGTCGTCGACCAGGGCCAGCCGGGGGATGTCCTCGTCCCACAGCATGGTGAAGTACGGCTCGACCATCTTGTCCTCGGCGGGGAGGTTGAGCCAGATCTGGAACAGCTCGGTGGTGTTCGGCCCCGCGGTGTCGGTCAGCGGGAACATCTCGCAGTGGACGATGCCCGCCCCGGCGGTCAGCCACTGGACGTCACCCCGGCCGAACCGGGCGGTGGCCCCGAGGGAGTCCGAGTGGTCGATGAGGCCCCGGCGCACGAAGGTGACGGTCTCGAAACCGCGGTGGGGGTGCTGGGGGAACCCCGGCACGACACTGCCGTGGTACATGCTCCAGCCGTCCGCCCCCGAGAAGTCCATGCCGATGTCGCGCGCCTCGAGGGAGGCGGCCGGCCCCAGGTGCTCGTTGGCCGCCGGGTAGCGGTCGAGGTGGTGGACGCAGAAGAGGAACGGGTCGGCGGTCCCCCACTGCCGCCCGAGCGGGACGGTCTGGATCACCGGGTCGCGCATGCCCCCGAGCCTACCGACCGGTGCCCCGGGTCTGGCCGGGCGGCTCCGGCGTCCGGACCGTCCGCAGCGGCCGGCGGGCCGGCGTCCGGTACCGTGGCCGGCGATGGAGGAAGAACCGACACGGTGGTTCGGCAAGACGGACGGGCGCCTGGGATTCGGGCCGCTGACGTGGCAGGGTCGCGCCGCGATCTTCCTCTATGTGTTCCTGGTCGTCGTGGCCCTCGTGCTCTACCGCTCGTTGTCGCTGATCGCCCTCGTGGTGGCCGTGTACACGATCGCGTTCGTCCTCCTCGTGGCGTTCAAGTCCGACCTGATGGAGCACTGGCCCCCCGGCGAGTGACCGTCGCTCCGACGGGCCCGCCGCCGCGCAGGGCGGCGGTGGCGAACGCCGTCACGTCCTCGAGCGTCCCCCGGGCCATGACGTAGCGGTCGGGTCGGACCACGCAGGCCTCGGACCCCCCGAGCAGCGGCACCACCTCGGGCACCGCGTGGCTGTCGAGCACCACCCCGTGGTCGGCCCACCAGGCCGCCTCGACCGTGTCGGGCCCGGGTGGGCGCGAGGTGCAGAGCAGGAACCCGGGACCCACCCGGTCGTCGAGCCGGACGCCGTCGACCCGGGGCTGGACCGACGGCGCGCCACCTCCGGGGCCCACCGCCCGGCCGGCGGTCAGCGGGGGGACCACGTCGGGGGCCACGCCCTCGCCGTCGTAGGCGGTGGTCATCGCCTCGTCCCGGGCCGTCGCCTCGGTGGCGTCGAGCATGCAGATGAGCCGGCCGAAGCCGACCGCGGCGTCGATGACCGCCCGGGCGTGCGGCTCGCGCTCCTCCTGATAGGTGTCGAGGAGGGGATCGTCGGCCCGGCCGTCGAGCACGGCGGCGAGCTTCCAGGCCAGGTTGGCGGCGTCCCGCAGGCCGGCGCACATGCCCTGGCCGAGGAACGGCGGGGTCTGGTGGGCGGCGTCCCCGGCCAGGAGCACCCGCCCGTCCCGCCACGTCGAGGCCACCAGCCCGTGGAAGGTGTAGACGGCCGAGCGCTCGACCGTGGCCAGGGCGGGGTCGATCCACGACGACATCAGACCGGCGATGACCCCGTCGCTCCGGACGTCGTCCTCCGACTCGCCGGGCAGCAGCATGAACTCGAACCGGAACCGTGGCGCCGGCATGGGCACCAGGGTGTGGGGCCGGGCCGGGTCACAGACCTGGAGGCACCGGGTCGGCAGCCCCGGCACGTCGTCGGCCAGCAGCAGGTCGACCACGAGCCACGACTCCTCGAACCCGGTGTCACGCAGCGCCGTGCCGACCACGGCGCGGACGGTGGAGCGGGCGCCGTCACACCCGACGACGTACCGGGCCCGCAGCGCCGTGCCGTCCTCCAGGCCCACGTCGACCCCGTCGTCGTCCGGGCGGAAGGTCACCGCCCGGGCACCGAGCCGCACGTCCACCCCGGTGTCCGACACGCTCCGGCGCAGGATCCCCTCGAACGTCGGCTGGTGGAAGAACACGGACGACGGCCAGCCCGTCGGCGCCACCGGGGGCACGGTGGCCGCCAGGAGGGGCCGCCGGTCGGCCGTCAGGAAGGTGATCCCGTCGTTGAGGACCGAGCCCGCCAGGACCTCGTCGGCGCAGCCGAGCTCCTGGAGGATGCGGAGGGCCTCGTGGTCGCACTGGACGGCCCGGGGCAGGGGGAAGAGCCCGGTGTCGCGCTCCACCACCACCACCGAGAGCCCCCGGCGGGCGCAGAGGCCGGCCAGCACGGCGCCCGTCGGGCCGAACCCGACCACCAGCACGTCGGCCCCGGCCCCGGCACTGCTCACGGGAGGAGGTCCGCCCATCCGGCCTGCAGCGTCCCGAGGTCGGCGGGGACGATGAACTCGAGCGGCAGGTTCGGCCCCCACGAGTTGGCGACGTGCTCGAAGGTGAACGCCGTGCGCCCCTCCGCCTCCCACGCCTCGTCGTCGAGGATCTGGTCGAGGTCCGAGTAGAACTCCACGAAGGAGCCCGACGGGTCCGCCAGGTACCAGTAGAAGTTCGACCCGGCGAAGTGGCGCCCCATCCCCCACACCTGGCGTCCGGGGTCGGCCCGGTAGAGGGCCGTCGCCGCGTGGCCGACGTGGTCGACGTCGTCGCACTCCCACGAGTAGTGCTGGAGCAGGGGGACGGGCGACTCGACGACGGCCACGTTGTGGTGGTCGGTCGAGCAGCGCAGGAAGCTGATGACCCCCTCGACGGCGTCGCTCACCTTGAACCCGAGCCCCTCCGAGAGCAGGTCGGCGGTGGCGGTCGGATCGGGGCTGCCCATCACCAGATGGCCGAGTCGGCGGGGCGGCCGGGGGCCCTCGGACACCGCGGGGGCGCGTCGGTCGGCCCGGACGACCGCCCCCGGGGCGTTGGGGACCACCAGGGCGGGCGGGGCCTGGGCCGGGGCCGGCCCGGCCGGGCGCACCTCGAACCGCACCCCGCTGGCCGGGTCGCACACCGCGAGCGTGCCGTCGGCCACCGTGGCCGACGCGCCACCCTCGGCCAGCCGGGTGGCGATGGCGGCCAGGTCGGACTCGTCGTGGCACCCGACGGTGACGGTGTCGAGCCGTCGGAACGGGCCCTCGGCGAGGGTCACGGCCCCACCGCCGTCCGAGCCGCGGAAGCCGGCGACGGCGTCACCGGTCAGGCCCATCTCGCCGTAGAAGGCGGCCAGCCCCTCCGGATCGGGAACGGCGGCGTGGATCCCGAGGAGTCGGTGGAGGCTCACAGCACCAACGCCCCCGTGCCGGCCACGCACGGGTTGCGCAGCTCGCCGATCCCCTCGGCCCCGGACACCACGACGTCGCCCTCGGCCAGGAAGCGGCCCCGGGCCATGCCGACCCCGTCGGGCGTGCCGGTGAAGATGAGGTCGCCGGGTCCGAGCGGGCAGATCGACGACAGGTAGGCGATGAGGGTAGGGATCGAGAAGATGAGGTGGGTGGTCCGGCTCTCCTGCATCCGCTCGCCCGAGACGTCGCACCACAGGCCGATGTCGGACGGGTCGGTGAGGCTGTCGACGGACACGAGGGCCGGGCCGATGGGAGCGAACCCCGGGAAGCTCTTGCCCAACGAGAACTGCGGAGGTGACCCGGTGAGCTGCACGCCCCGGTCCGATACGTCCTGGCCGAGGGTGAGGCCGGCCAGCACGTCCCACGCCGACGCCACCGGGACGTGCCGGCAGGCCCGTCCGACGACGGCCACGATCTCGACCTCCCAGTCGACGAGGTCGCCGGTGAGGGGGATGTCGTCGGTGGGACCCGTGATCGAACTGGGGAACTTGGTGAAGGTGAGGGGGGCCGGGGGGAGCTCCATGCCCGACTCGGCGGCGTGGTCCCGGTAGTTGAGCCCGACGCCGAACACCTGCCACGGCCGGGGCACGGGCGGGCCGAGCACGGTGTCGGACACGGAGCCGTCGGGGGTGGCGGCCGCACTCCGAGCCGTGAGGTCGTGCAGCTCCCCGTGGCGGGCGACCGCCACCATGGGGTCGGCGAGGGCGTCGTCGCCCGACAGGCGGGCCAGGTCGAACCAGGCCCCGTCCACCTCGAGGGCGGCCCTCCCCGAGACGTTGAGCAGTCGGAACATGCGGCCTCCCTGTTATCGGTCGATAACAGCAGTATTATCGATCGATATGACGAGCGCAACCAGCCCCCGGGCCGTGGCCACGCGGCCCCGCCGCCCGTCGGACACCGTGGTGGCCGACCTGCTCGAGGCGGCGGCGACGGAGTTCGCCGCCCACGGCTTCGACGGTGCCTCGACCCGCCGCATCGCCCAGCGGGCCGGGGCCCACCAGCCCCAGATCAACTACCACTTCACGTCCAAGGAGCAGCTCTGGCGGGCGACCGTCGACCACCTCTTCGCCCTCATGGACGCCGAGCTGCCCGGCCTGGACGGGTTCGACTCGCTCGAGGAGGCGTTCGTCGCCCTGCTCCACGCCTTCCTCCGCTTCTCGGCCGACCGGCCCGAGCTCGACCGCATCATCAACCTCGAGGCCACCGCCCCGTCGGGCCGCCTGGACTGGCTCGTCACCACCCACCTGGCCCCGCGCCTGGCCGTGGTGGGCGCCGCCTGGGACGAGCTGCGGGCGCAGGGGATCGGTCGTGACCTCACCGCCGGCGAGGTCTGGGAGCTGATCACCAGCTACGGCGCCATGCACTTCGCCAACGCCCCGATGCTGGGGCAGCTCGGCATCCACGGTGGCGACGGCCGGAGCGAGGCGGAGGCCCACGCGGACCGGCTGCTGGCCGTGCTGCTGCCGGGTCCGACCGCGACGTAGGCCGCACCCGCACCGGCCCGTCGGGGTCGCATCCGGGCGGCGGTACCGTGGGGCCGGTGGCCGTGCTCGTCGATCTGCAGGACGTGAGCGTCACCCGGGGCGACCGGACCCTGTTCGGAGGACTGTCGGTGACCGTGTCCACCGGTGACCGCCTGGGCGTGGTCGGGATCAACGGCACCGGCAAGTCGACCCTCCTGGCGGTCCTGGCCGGGCAGCTCGAGCCCGACGCCGGCGCGGTGCGGCGGGGACGGGGCGTGCCGGTCGGCGTCCTCGACCAGACGCCCCAACTGCCACCGGGCACCGTCGCCGACGCCGTCGGGCCGGGATGGGAGGCGGCCGCCGCCCTCGACCGACTGGGCATGGCGCCCTTCGTCGACCGCGACGTGGCGGGCCTGTCGGGCGGGCAGGCCAAGCGGGTGGCCCTGGCGCGGGTCCTGGCCCGGCCGAGCGACCTGCTCGTGCTGGACGAGCCCACCAACCACCTCGACCTCGGCGCGGTGGCGTGGCTCGAGGACTGGCTGGCCGCCTACCCGGGCGGCCTGGTCCTCGTCTCCCACGACCGCTACCTGCTCGACCGCGTCACCACCCGCATGCTCGAGCTCGACCGGGGGGCGTCGTTCGTCCACGAAGGGGGCTACGCCTCCTACCTCGAGGCGCGGGCCGAGCGCGAGGAGCAGGCCGCCGCGGCCGAGTCCACCCGGCGCAACCTCGCCCGGACGGAGCTGGCCTGGCTGCGCCGGGGGGCCAAGGCCCGCAGCCGCAAGCCCCGGGCGCGGATCACCGCGGCCCGCGCCCTGATCGACGGGCGGGCCGCGGAGGCCGCCCGTCCCGGCGACCTCGACCTCGGCGTCGCCATGGCCCGGCTCGGCGACAAGGTCATCGAGTGCACCGGCGTGGGCGTCACCTACGACGGGGGTGCCCCCGTGCTCTCCGGGGTCGACCTGGTCCTCGGGCCCGGCGACCGGGTGGGGATGGTGGGGGCCAACGGCACCGGCAAGTCCACCCTGCTCGACGTGCTGGCCGGCCGACGCGTCCCCACCACCGGGAGCGTCGAGGTCGGTCCGACCGTCGTGGTCGGCTACTACGACCAGCACGGGGTGGAGCTCGACCCGGACGCCCGGGTCGAGGAGGTGGTGGCGGGTCCGTTGCGCACCCCCGGATCCCTCGCCGACGTGGCCCTCATGAAGCGGTTCTGGTTCACGGGCAGCCTCCCCCGCTCGCGGGTGGGCGACCTGTCCGGCGGCGAGCGGCGGCGGCTCCAGCTGCTGGCCGTGCTGGCCCGCCAGCCCAACGTCCTGCTCCTCGACGAGCCCACCAACGACCTCGACCTCGACACCCTGCGCATCCTCGAGGACTTCCTCGACGACTGGCCCGGCACCCTGGTCGTCGTGAGCCACGACCGGGCGTTCCTCGACCGGACGGTGGAGCAGCTGGTGGCCGTCGGGCCCGACGGCGTCGCCCCCGTGGCGGGCGGCCTCGACGCCTGGATGGCCCGGCTGACCGCGCCCGGACCGAAGGCGCCCACCACCCGGCCGACGGCTCCCGTCGTGACCGGCCCGCCGGCGTCGGGCGGCGACGGGCCGCCGCTCGGCCGCCAGCTGCGCGACGCCGAGAAGGCCATGGCCCGGCTCGTCCGCCAACGCGACAAGCTGCACGACGCCCTGGTGGCCAGCACCGACCACGTCGAGATGGGTCGGCTCGGTGCCGAGCTCCGCACCGTGCAGGACGAGCTGGACGAGGCCGAGGAGCGGTGGCTCACCCTGGCCGAGGAGATCGACCGGCGGGGCTGAGCCGGGGGCCCGGCCGGTTCAGCTCCCGAACAGCGCGTCCAGCGCGTCACGCAGCCCGGCCGCGGGGTCCGCGGGCACCCCGACCGCCCGCCAGGCCAC
>Ga0181528_10001517_pt1 | contig 14421 bp, 17 predicted proteins | sample PEATcosm2014_Bin_47_FD_119742 | JGI IMG/M metagenome (GOLD analysis project Ga0181528, IMG submission 119742) | Peatland microbial communities from MTU Mesocosm Facility, Houghton, MI, USA - PEATcosm2014_Bin10_10_metaG | ecosystem: Environmental > Terrestrial > Soil > Wetlands > Peat | place...
CCGAAGAGACCAGCCGCCACGAGTGAGCCCACGGCCGCCCACGGTTCACTCGAGCGCGCGACGTCTCGCGCGGCCTGGGACGTGGACGTCGTCTGTTCGGTCGAGGCGAGCGGCAGTGTTCCTACGTACCCGCGACACTGTTCGAGTGCGTGCACGTAACTGAGCACCTTGGTGACCGACGAGGGGCTGAGACCCTTCTTTGCCAGGAGGTGCAAGTGGATCGGAAGCACGATCTCGCGTTCGATCACCAGGTCGTGGTCAAAGACCAGCCCGTCGATGCTCGCCGAGACCGTGCCTTCGATGGCGTTCTCGAGCGGCACGAGACCTAGGTCGAGTGAGCCACTCGCGACCGCGGCCAACACCTCGGGAATCGATCCGCAGGCGACCGCCTCGACGCCCTCGAGCGTCGAGGCCGCTTCGTGGGAGAACGATCCTTCGGGCCCGAGATAACCAACGCGCGTCAAAGCCATTGGGCGAGTGTAGTTCGCGGTCAATTTGGGCCCGCTGGCCACTCTCGCGCGCTCGCGTTCGTGCCTACGATGGCAAAGGATCAGATTGAAGGACAGGGCGATGGGCCAACACATGTTTGAATTCGACGAGCAACTCGCCCAGGCGGTCTTTTCATACTGTCGGGATCGACTCACCCATCCGGTGCCCCTCGACTTCGGCGGACTCGCCCTTGAGCCCTTGCCCGACCTCGAGGGTCTCATCACCCAAAAGGGCAACGACCCTGAAGAGGTCCTCAACTTCTTTAGGGACCGAATCGCTCAGCACGTGATCTCGTGCGACTCGCCCGGTTACCTCGCCTTCATCCCCAACGCCCCCACCAAGAACTCGCTCTTGTTCGACATGGTGGTCGCGTGCTCGGGCCTCAACGGCACGAGTTGGCTCGAATCCGCGGGGGCCGTGGTCCTCGAGAACCAGGCCCTCGAATTCCTCGCCGGCCAAGCCGGGATGCCCGTAGGGTCCGGTGGCGCCTTCGTCTCGGGGGGATCGATGGGCAATCTCTCGAGTCTCACGGTGGGCCGTGACATCGGGCGCGCGAAGCGACCCGCGTTCGCGCCCCACCAGGTGCGCTTCGCGCTCTCCCAAGACGCGCATTCGAGCATTGGCAAATCACTGCACGTCCTAGGCATCGAGGCACTGGTGGTCGAGTGCGACGACCACCGCTTCACCAGGGCGCGACTCGAAGCCGCCATGGCCAACGACCCCCTCGCCGACAACGTCGTGGGGGTCGTGGCGACCGCGGGCACCACGAACGCGGGCATCGTGGACGACCTCGAGGGACTCGGCACCTTCGCGCGCGAGAACGACCTCTGGTTCCACGTCGACGGCGCCTACGGGGGTGCCGCGTTGTTCTCGCCCTCACGTCGCCACCTCTTCACGGGTATCCGCCACGCCGACAGCTTCATCGTCGATCCCCACAAGTGGCTCTACGCGCCCTTGGACTGTTGTGCGTTGATCTACCGTGACCCGACCATCGCGCGTAAGATCCTCGCCCAACAGGCGAGCTACCTCGACGTGCTGCACGACAACGAGGATGAGAACTACGAGTGGAATCCCTCGGACTTCGCCATCCACCTTTCTCGTCGTGCCCGAGGACTCGCGTTCTGGTTCTCGCTCGCGACCAACGGCGTCGCCGCCTACGAAGAGGCCGTCGAGGCGTCGATCGCGATCACCGACCGCGCCGCTCGACTCATCGAAGAGGCGGACCACGTCGAACTCGTCCGACCGGCGAGCCTCTCGATCGTGCTGTTTCGACGCCTCGGCTGGGACGCCGAGCGCTACAACACGTGGAGCCAGCAACTGCTGCGTGATCAGGTGGCCTTCGTGACCCCCACGAAATGGGAGGGAGAGACCGTGGCACGACTCGCGTTCTTGCACCCCGACACCAGTGAAGAGCTCGTGCGCCACATCCTCGATTCGATGCGCGACTAACGGCCCTTTAACAGTGGTTCGCTCGGGTCGCGCACGACCTCGCCGCGTAACGACCGCTCGCGCCAGGCCACACCGCCGAGGGCCTCGAGTACGATACGATTCGCGAGGTACGCGGTTATCTCGGCGTGGTCGTAGGGTGGTGAGACCTCGACGACGTCCATGCCCGCGAGCGGTACCCACATCGCGATACGTCGCACCGCGTCGAGCAACTGGCGTGACGACAGTCCCCCGGGCTCGGGCGTGCCGGTGCCCGGTGCCGATCCAGGGTCCACCACGTCCACGTCCACCGAAAGAAACACCGCGTCACAGTCATCGAGGGCGATCGTGATCGCCTCGTCGAGCACGGAATCGAGACCTTGCGTGACGATCTCGGACATCTCAAAGGAGCGCATGCCCTGCTCGTTCATCCAGTGCAGCGTCGCGGGTTCTGGCCAGTACCCGCGTAGTCCCACCTGCAAGAAGCGGTCACCGCGGCACGCGCCGGACTCGATGAGGCGACGCATCGGGGTGCCGTGACCATACAGCGACCCGAACTGACTGTCGCCGGTGTCGGCGTGCGCGTCGAAATGGATTACCGAGACCCGACCCCATCCCGCGTGGTGGGCCACGCCCGTGACGTCGGGCAGGGCAATGGTGTGGTCGCCGCCGAGCACGATCGGCAGCACGCCCTGGGCGGCGACCAACGTAACGCGGTCCTCGAGTGCCTGGAGTGAACGTTCGGTCTCACCCGAGGGCATGAGCACGTCGCCCAGGTCGACCAGGCCCAACTCCACGAGCGGATCGAGCCCGAGCGCGAGACTCGGCCGTGCGCCGTCGTGGGGCAGGTAATCGGTCGTGCGAATCGCTTGAGGCCCGAAGCGACACCCCGATCGATGCGACGTGCCGCCGTCAAAAGGCGCCCCGATGATCGCGGCACGAGCGTGCTCCCACTGGCTGAGGTCGTCGGGGTCGGCCCCGGGCACACCCAAGAACGTGGCGTCGGGTCCGTACATGTTGCCTAGGCGCATCAGAGTCCTCTCGAGGTCCGGTTCATTATCGCCCAGAAGTCGAACGAACGCGACCGGGGCTAACTGCCCCGGCGAAACCGTCCGTCAAAGGCGCGTAGCCAGGAGCCTTCGAGTTCGTCCTCGTGATTGGTGAGCAGTGACACGTGTCCTTCTTGAGGCTTGTGTACTTTGATCGAAGTGGGAATGTTCTCCACCAACCACTGTCCATGCGACGCGGGCACCATGAGATCGTGATCGCCAAACCACACGAACACCGGCACCGTGATCTGGGTGGGGTCAAAGCCCCAGGGATTGAAGAACGCGCGGTCGTCGTCAAAGAAACCGAAGTAACCCTGTGCGAACGCGTGCGCGGAGGCGTCCGCGAGTACCAGGCGAGCCTGGTACTCGACGAGGGCCACCTTGTCGACCTCGGACAACAGTCCACCGAAGAGTTCGACGATGTTCTCGGGATTCGCGGTGGCGAAACGTTCGCCGTCTCGCATGATGTGCGCCTCGTACTCCGAGCCACCCTCGAGGGCGAGGGAGAACTCTTCGAGGTTCTCCGGGCCCATGCCCTCGGTCCAGTCGATACCCGCGTCCACGGGCACGACGCCCGCGAGCGACCACGCAGCGATGCAGCGAGTCGCGTCCAGCGCCGCGCACGCCAGTGCGTGGGGGCCTCCCCCCGACCAACCCACGGCGACGTAGTCACCACGTCCGAGAGAATCGAGCACCGCGGTGACGTCGGCCACGACCGAGGAGATGCTGCGGCCCTCGAGACGAGTCGACTGTCCGTAGCCCGCGCGCGAGAAGGTCACGAAGAAGAGGGACGACTGGTTGGCGACCTTCTGAAAATATTTGACCAACTTCACCGAACCCGGGGTGCCGTGGTGGAACACGACGGTCAGACCGCTCGGGTCGCCCATGGTGGCGACCTCCATCTGGCGTCCGTCGGGGGTCGTGATCATCTGTTCGAGGTAGCTCATGGACACGAACTTACCGGGCGCGACGCGGTCTACGCTGCGAGAATGTCGAGCCCCCACGTAGTCAGTACCTCGCGAGTCATTGGTGCCGCGCCCTCAGCGATCTTCGACCTCCTCGCGGACCCGCGAAAGCACAGTTCCTTCGATGCGTCGGGCAGCGTCGTGCGAGTTCGAAAGGCCCCCGAGCGGCTCTACCTGGGCGCGAGTTTCTCGATGGACATGAAACTCGGCCTCAGCTACTTCGTGAGCAACAAGGTGGTGGCCTTCGAGGAGAACAAGTGCATTGCCTGGCACCACTTCGCCCAGTTCGTCTGGCGCTACGACCTCGAAGAGGTACCTGGAGGCACCAAGGTCACCGAGTCGTTCAACTACGACAAACCGTGGTCGCTATCGATCACCCTCTGGCACAAGGAGCAGTCGAACCTGCGTGACATGACCGCGACCCTCGAGCGAATCGAGTCGATCGTCACGGCGTGACGTTGAGCGCCGCGCCGACGTCCAGTAGTTCGACCCAGGTCTGGCCGGGCGTGAGATCCATGGTCTTGCCACTGGACGTCTGATACTGAATGACGTCGGACATCGACGAACCGCGCGACCACGTGCCCGCTACTTCCTTGCCGTCGGTGAAGAAGTCGGCGCTGCCCGAACCCTGAAGGTTGGCGTAGGAGTTCAAGGTGCCGATGCCGTTGACGTAGTTCACGAACATGACGACCACGTTCTTGGGCGACTCGCGCACGCCGGTACCGGTCACGTCGGCCTTGCCGAAGAGCGTGCGATCCCACGAGCCCGAAACGGCGTCCCAGGTCCAGGTCGCCGGATAGATGCTCGGGAAGTTCACGACGAAGCTCGCGACCGCCGTCCCCTTCACCTTCTGGCCGGTGCTTCGGTACGAGAAGAGCGCGGGGGGCGGCGTGGGCGTACCGCCGATGGCAAAGAGCGCGCTTCCGATACCGAAGAGATTGTGCGGCGGGTAGAGATTCGGGTCGCGGTACATCGCTGAGGTCTCGTCGGCCTTGTCCTCGTCGACCAGCGTGAGCCCGGGCACCGTCTCGATGCTGGCGACGGCGTAGGGAGCTCCCCCCGAATAGGCGAAGATGCCCTTCAACGGATAGACCACCTGGGTGTCCGTGGGTCGAACCGAACGCACGGGACCGATCTTGTCGGGTGCTTGGGAGTTGAAGATCGCCGCCAAACGCGTGATACCGCCGTTCACGATCTCCTCGTAGACCACGTCGGCCTGGTCGATGCCCCACTGGGGCAGCGCTTCGGGAGTGTTCTCGATCTTGACCGTAAGGGCCGGACGCGTGAGCGCCGCGCCACCGGGATCGGGTAGACCGGTCAAGGGCGCGATCGGCACCACGGCCGTCGTGGTGGTGGCGGACGTCGAGCCTTTGCTCTTGTGGTAGTGGGTGTAGATGAGGGTGGCGGCGGCCACGACCACGATCACGCCGAGCAGGGAAAACCATTTACGCATACGAATAACCTACTAAATTGGTAGAGAATTGGAGAAATACCAAGGGATTAAAGGAGTGTCTTCAAGATTACGGTGTGCGCCAATTGGGTCTCGGGGCTGAGGTGCCCACTCCCTTCGAGCGCCGTCCAGCCCGTGCGCAGATAAAAGCCCAGTGCGCTGTCACGGCCGTTCGCCCAGAGTTGTTGGGCGCCGAGCTCCCTCAATTCTCTTTGGGCGTAGTCGAGCACGAGCGCGCCGTACCCGCGGCCCTGCACGTCGAAGTCGGTCGCCATGTAGCGCAGTTGGTAGGTGACGAGTTCGGCGTTCACCGGCGCCGTCGAAGGAAAGAACGACGCGCTCACCACGAGTCTTTCGCCGAGGAAACCGGCGTAGTGACGGGCCGTCGGCTCCTCGTCGCGCGCGTCGGCCACCGACTTCGTCGGATCGTTGGAGCGAAGCACGCGACGTCGAAGTTCGTGCAGATCGCGCGCACTGACCCTTCGTATCGTGAAGTCGTCTCTCGGTTCAGTCAAGTTGCATCACCATCGTGCACAACGTGATCGAAGGATCGCGGTCCATGGCGATCGTCTCACCGGTCTCGACGAAACCGACCTTGTGGTAGAAGGCTCGCGCGCGTGCGACGCTCGCGGTCACGTGCAAGAAGAGCTCGCGCGCGCCTTGGGCGCGCGCCCACGCGACCACTGCTTCGACGAGCTCGGTGGCGAGACCACTACCGCGCGCACTTGGTGCGACGTACATCCCGTAGAGCCAGCACGTCCCGGGATGCTGGTCGTTGTAGCCACCCGACACCATCCCCCTGACGACGCCATCGCATTCACCGAGGTAGTAGTTCCAGGTCTTCGCCACTCGTCGCCACTGGCGCTCGGACCACGCGGCCGACTCCTCGAAGGTGGAACCATACGCCTCGGGCGTGTCGCCCAGCGCCTCGAGGCGGATGGCGCGCAACTTCATCGCGTCGTGCGCGTCCGCGTGGCGAACGCGACAGGAACTACGCATCGGGTTGCATGCGCTGGGCGACGTTGCGTTCAGCGAGCGATCCGCTCGCGAGGTGTTCTCGCACACTGTCGTGGTCTTCGGCGGGACGGTTCTGGGACAATTTGGCCTTGCCCTCAATACTGATCACTTCGATCTCGATGCCGACAATCGCTCCTAACTGCTGATCGACGTAGTGAGCGGGGGCGTCGTCCACGCGCCATTGAGGGTCGCGTCCGCGCTCGTAGGTGTTGGTCTGGGAACGGACTTGGGAGAGTTTCCACGCTGGTTCCTCGTGGGTGTGCACCCGCCCGCGGACCTCCGCGGCCACGTAGTTCCACGTGGGAACGACCGAAGGACTGGTGAGTCGACTCGGGTAGAACGAAGGCGTGACGTACGCACTCGCCGCGAGAAAAATAGCGAGCACCTCGTCGCCCGGTTCGACTGCCTTGCACCAAGGATTCGCCTTGGCGGCGTGCGAGGTGATCGTGCGATGATCGTCACTGACGACCACCGGAACGAACACGCTGAGTAGACCATTGGGAGTGGCGCGCACGAGAACGCCGGCGCCCGCGTCTCGTACGACCCGCCACGCTGGCTCGTCACCGAGACGGAACTTGGGTGGTATGTACACGCGTCCATTGTTTCACCTTTGGCGCAATTGCGTTCAAAGTTCGGCCAGCAGTTCGTCGAGTCGCTCGAAGCTCTCGTTCCAGCCCACGGCGCCATCCATCGAGATCATCGCGTCGCGGTCTTGGGCTACGGGATACGTGGCCAGTATTTCGACGATCGTCACGTCATGGTCGCCAACCAGTTCGATCTCGTAATACCAACGAAGCGGTACGAACTCGAAGTCGGACCCTACGGGACGAAAAGCCGTCACGAAATCGTCGGGGTGTGCGCTGAGATCAACGACCAGCTCAAAATGACGTGGAGCGCGAATGTTATGAACCGTTCCGAACATCGGAAACTCGGTGCCGTCGGGCGTTCGCATCGTTATCCGGTACGAGCCGCCTTCGGATGCATCGAAAAAGCACTCCGACACCGTCGTCACGTGAGGGCCGTACCACCGCCGAAGCAGTTCGGCACTGGTCCAGGCGCTATAGACCTTTTCGATGGGCGCGTTGAAACTGCGTACCAATCGTGTCCGGGGCTCGTCGCCCATTACTTGGAATTCGACATTCTGCGCCACGTCGAGACCTCCGCGTGCGGCCCACGATAGTCGCTCCCTAGGTTTCGCCATGGTGTGGCAGACGAGCTGAATAGATCGAGTAACCGTCGATGTGACGAACGAGGAACGTGGCGATCAGCGTGGCCGCCATGATCGGGATCATGATTCGAAAGCCGCCGTGGGAGAGTTCGAGCACGAGCACTATTCCCGCGAGCGGCGCCTGCATCGAGGCGCCGATCATGGCGGCGGCGCCGACCAGCGCGAAAGCCCCGACCGGCGTTCCTGGCCACAGGTGGATCCACGCCGCCCCGAAGAACGCGCCAAACACTGCGCCCGTCGCGAGGAAGGGCGTGAAGACGCCTCCCGCCGCGCCGCTGCCCAAAGTGAGTGCGGTCACGAACGGCTTGAGGGCGAACAGGGCGAAGAACAGACCCAGCCCGCCGGCGCCGAGGAAGGCTTCGTGGGCCATGTCCTTGCCGTTGCCGAAAAGTTGCGGATACCAGATCCCGAGAACGCCCACCACGAGGAACGCGAGGGGCATGACCCAAAAAATCGAAACTCCCTTGGCCCGGTAATGGGCGCACCAGCCGATCAGTCGCACGTAGAAGACCGCGAGGAGTCCTATCACGACGCCGGCGACCAATGACCAGACCATCAGCGATCCACTGAATCGGTACGAGGGAACGTCGGGATACGTGGCCCCGCTCGGCAGGTACACCCAGGCGACCATCGTGGCGATCAGCGAACACGCCAGTGCCGGCAAAACGGTCGGCAAGGCGAAACTGCCTAACAGGACCTCGGCGGTAAAGATCGCACCGCCGAGGGGGACGTTGTAGACCGCCGCCAGTCCCGCACCGCCGCCACAGGCCACCAGGAGTCGCTTCTGCGTGGGCGAAAGTTTCATCCAATGAGACAGCACGCTGCCCGAGGCCCCGCCCATCAATTTCGGCGCAGCCTCTCGTCCCACCGACGCGCCCATGCCGATAACCAGTTCGGACGTGATCGACGTGAGGAAACTGCGCCGGATACCGAGCTCACCGTCGCCGTTCCAAAGAGAGTCGTCAATCTCAGCGCTCTCGTGTCGTAAGTATCGACGGATGAAGTACCACAACACGGCACCCACGACACCGGCGACGCCGAGGGTGATCACCCGATGCAGGTCGGAGGTACGAGCAACGGCCGCTTGGTAGCTTCCTGAGTGATATCCGAACGCGACTCGCTCGCTCATCGCAAGTATCCACATCAACAGATCACCGAAAAGACCAGTGGCGATTCCCGTGAGTACGACGGCCAACCAGAACGTGGGCGTCAAGGCAGCTTGTTCCTGAGTGACGTTGGGCTGTTCCATGGCGCCGCGCCCCGAAGCGATCCGATGTTTCAGCACCGGCGGAGGGACTCGCAGTCGCTCGCTCTCGCCATCGTGCTTGCGGTTCATACGCCTCTCGTTACTTCGTACGACAATGGTAACGGTGCCGAAGTGTTGCCCTGGTCCCTCATTTAGTCGCGTGCGTCAAGCGAACCAAATTCAGCGTGACCGCCCTTTTCAACTTCAGCACTGGAAAATATCGAATAGCCCAGGACACGTCGTTTCATTTCGACCGGTGGTGATGTCGAGAACGCCCTCGCGCTCGCGGCATCTCGCGTCCACGAATCGACGCCCTGACTACTCCACGGACTCGCTGATCACCAACCCACACGACGCGCAGGTCGAGGCACCTCCAGTCACGCCACCACAACTCGGGCACAGCAGGTTCGCGAAGCACGCGGGTTCCCCACCGCCGGTGTCCACCCCCAGTTCGAGCAGGTCGCGAGGGTCCTCGATGATGTACTCGGCCCCGCTGGTGTCGAGTTCGTCGCGCGAGCCATAACCCCAGAGCACGCCGATGGGTACAAGACCGTGGAAGATCGACGCGAGAATGTCCTGCTGACGATCTCCGACCATCCAGACCCGACGACGCTGAGGGGGCCGGAAGAATTCGAGAACTTCGTTGATGACTTGTTTCTTCGTGGTCAGGGAATCGTCGAAACTCACCCCCACGACGGTCTGAAAAAACGACGCGACACCGAGGGCCTCGAGCATCTCGTGGGCGAAGTCCACCCGCTTGGCGGTCGCGACGGCCAAGCGGACATCACTCTCGTCGAGCACCCGCAACGTCTCAAAGACGCCGTCATAGAGCCGGGCCTTTTGGACACCCAATCTCCCGTAGTAGTCGCGGTACCGTTCGATTGCCGGCTCGAGTGCGTCCCCGACGAAGCCCAAACTACGAAAGGACTCCTCCAAGGGAGGTCCGATGAGGTTGCGCAACTCGTCGTCACTGCGCGTGACGCCAAACTCGTCGAGCGTAAGACGAAACGAGTAAAGGATTCCTTCCTGAGAATCGGCAATGGTTCCGTCGAGGTCGAAGATCACGTAGTCGGGAAGCGAACTCATCGCTCCATCATTGCTCGTCTAACCGACACGGGAACAGCGCTCTAAGACCGGGCGAGGGATGAAGCAAAAAACAGCGTTCGTCAGCGCGTCGCGAGCACCTCGACGTTGGGCACGACGAACACGGCGTCCTCGTCGCGTGACCATCGGTGAAACGCCTCAGCCATTGACGAGAGTTCAAGGTCGTCGGTGAAGCCGTAAGCCAGGGCCTGACGAGCGAAATCACTGTGTTGAACCCGATCGGCCCACAATCCGCCCCACCACGACCGTTCTTCGGCCCGGTGAAAGGTCCAATTCGACGACGAGACGACGGCATGCTCGAATCCCGCTTCGTGCACCCAGGTAGCGAGATAGCGACCCGCGTTCGCCTGGGCGCCGTTCGCCGCGGTCACGCGGTGATAGAGGTCCATCCACGCCTCGAGTCGCGGGTCATCGGGAGACCACACGATGGCGCCGTAGTCCGCGTCACGTACCGCGAGCACGCCTCCGTCGACGAGCACCCGCCGCATCTCGATCAGCGCCGACACCGGATCGCTCAGGTGTTGCAGCACCTGGTGCGCGTAGACGACGTCGAACGTCGCATCGCTGAAGGAAAGCTCGTATACGTTGTCGACCGAGAATCGAAGATTTCTGATGTCTTTGTCCTCGTGAAGAATCTTGGCGGTCTCGATCACGCCGGGGGCGACGTCGATGGCGTCCACGATCCCCGGCGCGACGCGACCGGCCAGGTCTGCGCTGATTGTTCCCGGACCACAACCGACGTCGAGGACCCGGGCCCCGACGAAGAGTGCGGGCAACAAGAAAGCGGCCGAGTTCTCCGCCGTGCGCCAGCGGTGACTACGCAAGACCGACTCGTGGTGACCGTGGGTGTACTGATCTTCGGTCATCGCACTTCTCCAAGCCAGCGCCCGAGCACGATGGTGTGCGAATTGTCGTAGCCGAGTCGCTCATAGAAACCCACCGCGACCGTGTTCGTGTCACGGACCATGAGTTGCACCTTGGGCACATCTCGATCAGCGAGCCACCGTTCGGCGGACTGCATCAACAGCCGCCCGATACCGCGTCGCTGGTGCGACGGCGCCACGGCTAGGTAGTAGACCCAGCCGCGATGACCGTCGGCGCCCACCATGGCAGTACCCACCAACTGTTCTTCGTCAAAAGCTCCCAGGACACTAGAACGCGCGCCACGAAGCGCTCGACGAAAATCCTCTCTTGGATCGTTCCAGGGCCTGGTCAACCCCACGTGTTCCCAGAGTCGCGTCACGGATTCGAGTGCGGTCTCGTCAAGTTCCTCGACTTTCATCCACACATCGTAGGGGGTCACTTCTCATCAGGATTAGGCGTGTTCTAGCCTGAGGACGTGGACTCTCCATCGACTAGCCAAGCTCGCCTCTGGATCGTCGGAGGCTACCTCGTTGTCTTCGTGGCGAGCGTCGTGGAGTTCATTGGGCAATTCACTTCGTTTAACTACGAGGGACTCACCACGACGATTGCGGTGGACATCACACTCGGCCCCGTCGTAGCCGCTGGTTCGTTGTGGACCTGGTGGTGGTTGTCCCAGTTGAAAGTCAGCGACGGCGCTCAGCGACGAGTCATCCGAAACGGCATAGGCGGCTTGATTGTGGTGTTGATCGGCGAAGGAACGATGTCCTTTACGACTTTCACTTCGTTGGTCACCGTCAAATCGGTCCTCGATTGGGTACTCGTCACTTATCTCTTGATGACCGTCGGCGAGGTCGCGGCGGCGATCGGTTTCGCCGCTTTTCTCTTCGCCATGCGCACTGTCCCTATTTCGCCCTCGACGCCACCGGCGCTCGAAGACGGGGATGCGTAGAGCTCGTCAGTCCTATTTGACGGCCAGGCATAGGCGTCATATAAGACGACGCTCGCCTACTGTACGAGAACCAAAGGAGGATCATGCGAATCCTGATTACCGGTGCTGGACGCGCGATTGGCGCCGCTACCGCCACCGAACTCTCCAGCGCGGGCCACGACGTCATCGCGACCGCGCGCGACGCCGCGCTGCTCGACTCACTCGACGTTGCCCTACGACTTCCCCTCGACGTCACCAGCGAGGCGTCCATCACTGACGCCCTGGCGCGCGCGGGCGACATCGACGCGGTCGTAAACAATGCCGCCGCCCACGGTCAAGGACCACTCGAGGACTACCCCATCGAGCGGCTCCGCATGGTCTTCGAGACCAACGCGATTGGCCCAATTCGGCTGATCCAACACCTTTTGAAGCCATGGCGCGAGCGGGGCAGCGGCGTCATTGTCAACATCAGTTCCGTGCAGGGACGAGTCGCCACCCCGCTCGAAGGACCCTACGCCGGTTCAAAATTTGCGCTGGAAGCAATGTCCGAGACCCTTCACCTCGAACTACGTCACTTCGGAATTCGAACCGTGATCATCGAACCGGGTTACATCGCCCCTGGCATGAAGCCCGTGCCGCCCGTTCAGCGTAACCCGGCCTACGACGATCTCTGGAAGGAATGGGAGGGTACCGACAACAAGTTGAACGGTCCTGGAGGACGTCCGGGACCCGAGATCGTGGCGCGCGCGGTGCGACGCGCGATCGAGGACGAGACCACGCCGTTGCGCGTGCCGGTGGGCGCCGACGCGGAGTTGATCCTCGCCGCCCGCTCACAACTGGGTGACAAGGAATTCGAAGCCCTTATGTATCAGACGTTGAATCTTCACTGGTAGGGCCCGCTTCACTTCTCGGCTAGTGAGTTCGTCGTCGATCACGGTGCTTCGATCGTGCCAGCCCCTGGTGATCGCGAGTCAATGAGTGACTTCAGGTATTCGCGCACCCGAGGCCATTCAACGTTGGTGATCGAGTACATCGCGCTGTCTCGATAAAGGCGTTGCTCGCCGTCCACGAGCGATGGTTGCCACGAGCGCAAGACACCCTCGAAGGTTGCTCCGATTCGTAGTATCGCCGTTCTGGAACGCTCGTTGCGCGCGTCCGTCTTAAGGTCGACGCGCGCGACGCCCCACGTCTCAAAGGCGTGTCGCAACATGAGGAACTTGGCCTCGGTATTGATACCGGTGCGTTGCGCTCTCGAGCCGAGCCACGTGCCGCCGATTTCAACCGCGTAGAGGAGATCCTCCACACTTCGCCGCCGCAGCGTCATGAACCTCGTGGCACCGACGGCCCGCTCGCTGAATTGGTCGACTTGCGCGAAGGGTACGACCAGGCCCGCCTGCCACTCGGTCAAGAGGTCACTGACGTAACGCTCCATGCTCGCTCGATCTTCGGGAACCGGAGTGAAGCCGTACATCGAACGGTCCACTTGACACGCGTCGACGAGGTCTTCGACGTGCGACAGCATCAAGGGCTCGAGGCGCGCGCAGCGGCCGACGAGTCCGGCGACCAAAAGTTGCTCAGGCATCCTACGATTCTCACACAGTGACAACAGCATTGGGACCGTGAACTAGTTCACGTAGCGCCCGACGTTCTCGAGCGTCCGTCTCCCAACCTCTAGATAGCTGGGCCGTTCATCGGTACCGAGGCTGACGAACATCGTGCCAAACAGGACCGCCCAACCGAGGGCGCGGCGAATCATCCCTTCGTCGTGGTCGCCGTACGCGTCAAAGAAGTCCGCGAGAACCTCTGGCGAAAGAAGCATCCACGCACCCGCCAGATCGGTCGCCGGATCTCCCGCGCACAGGTCGCCGAAGTCGACCACCGCGCTCAGCGAACCAGATCTCACGATTACGTTCGCGGGATGCATGTCACCATGGATCCATACTGGTCTTGCCCCAAAGACTGGGGCCTCGAGGGCCTCGCGCCAGACACGGCGAAGCTCCGTAGCGTCCACGAGGTCCCCAACGTACTCGAGACGTTCCTCAAGATGAGCAGTGCGTCGCGCGAGTGGCACGCCTCGCCAGTGATTGTTCGGCGCCTCAACCGGGGCTGGCAGGTGCAGAGCTCGAAGGAACGCTCCCAAACCTCGGGCCGAGGCGGATGACGAAACGACACCAAAGAGATCACCGGGTGTTCCTTCGAACCAGTTCGTCACCACCCACGGCCAGGGGAACGCGTCTGTGGGCATTCCGACGCGTATCGGTGCTGAAATCGGCAAGGGCAGGCGCGTCGCCAATCCGGGTAACCACTTGATCTCATTTTCGAGCAACCGAACGGCTTCAAATCGCCGGGGGAGACGGACGAGGAACTGCTCACCGAGTCGCCACAGGACGTTGTCGAATCCCTCCCGCGCCCGCGAGAGCGCGAGGTCGTGCCACTCAGGGAACTGCGCGTCGAGTTGGCCACGAAGTTCGCACTCGTCGAGCGCGATGGTCGCTTCGGGCCACGTCATGGCTCAACGCTACACAGCACCCCTGGGTGCGAACGATTCGACGATGCCTCAATTGCGTGCGACGGGGACTTGATCGTCGTGGCGCTGGCCCAGGCGGATCCCGGCCGACTGAACGCGGCTTGACGCAATCACCTATCCAGTGACCGC
>Ga0181528_10001518_pt1 | contig 14421 bp, 17 predicted proteins | sample PEATcosm2014_Bin_47_FD_119742 | JGI IMG/M metagenome (GOLD analysis project Ga0181528, IMG submission 119742) | Peatland microbial communities from MTU Mesocosm Facility, Houghton, MI, USA - PEATcosm2014_Bin10_10_metaG | ecosystem: Environmental > Terrestrial > Soil > Wetlands > Peat | place...
GACTCCTGGGCGGCCACGGCCCGGTGCTGGGACTCGACGGCGAACTCGTCCTGCTCCTGGCGGGTGACGCCCTTGAACTCGGCGACGTTCTCCGCCGTCTGGCCCATGGCGATGTAGACGTCGGGAAAGGCGCCCTCGAGAGGAGTCCACGGCTCGCCGGCGGCGGGGGTGCGGGCCGCCGTGCGGGCCTCGGCCTCGCTGAAGAGCGCATTGTGCGGTCCGACGTCCGCGGCACCGTGCATGTACCGGCTGACGGTCTCGACGCCGGCGGCCACGAAGACGTCGCCCTCGCCGGCCTTGATGGCGTGGGCCGCCATCCGGATGGTCTGGAGCGACGACGAGCAGTAGCGGTTGACGGTCACGCCGGGCACGTCGGGCAGTCCGGCCAGGATGGCGGCCACGCGGCCGATGTTGTAGCCGGCCTCGCCGGCGGGCTGGCCCGAGCCCAGGATGACGTCCTCGACCAGCTGCGGGTCGAGGGCCGGGACCTTCGCCAGCACCTCGCGGATGACGAGCGCGGCGAGGTCGTCCGGCCGGCACTCGACGAGCGAGCCCTTGTTGGCCCGGCCGATCGGGGTCCGGCCGGTGGCGACGATGACTGCTTCGGGCATGTGGTGCTCCTCGGTGACTGGCGGCCGGGGCCGCAGGATGGGGGTGGTCGACGTGACTGGGTACCGGGTGGACCGGTGGTGTGGCCGGTGGGGTCCCGTCGGGGTGCCGCACCGGCGGTCCACGCCGTCCCTCGTAACTTACCGGATGGTAACCCTAGCGGCCGCGTGGACGGTGGTGCCGCATCGGGGGGAGCGTACCGTGGCTGGTTCCGGGCGGTGGCGCCCGCGGGTGGTCGAATGTAACGTGTTCTAGTCGTGACGGACCGCCCGCCGGCGGCCGCACCGGATCGGGAGGGACCCATGGAGATCGGCTACACCGAGGAGCACGAGGCGCTCCGCAACGAGTTGCGTGCCTACTACGACAAGCTCCTCACGCCCGAGGTCCAGGAGCAGCTCCACCAGGGCCACGCCATCGGCCCGGACATGCGCCGGGTGGTCAAGCAGATGGCCACCGACGGGTGGCTCGGCATCGGCTGGCCCAAGGAGTGGGGCGGCCAGGGAAAGGGCCCGATCGAGCAGTTCATCTTCTTCGACGAGTCGATGCGCGCCGGTGCACCGGTCCCCATGCTCACCATCAACACGGTGGGTCCGACGCTCATGGACTACGGCACCCCGGAGCAGAAGGAGTTCTTCCTCCCGAAGATCCTGGCCGGCGACATCCACTTCTGCATCGGCTACACCGAGCCCGAGTCGGGCACCGACCTGGCCTCGCTGCAGACGCGGGCCGTCCGTGACGGCGACGAGTACGTGATCAACGGCCAGAAGATCTACACGTCGTTGGCCGGCGACGCCGACTACATCTGGCTGGCCACCCGAACCGATCCCGATGCCGCCAAGCACAAGGGCATCTCGATGTTCATCGTGCCGATGGACACCCCGGGCATCAAGGTCGTGCCCATGCGCCTCACCGGCGACCACAACATCAACTACACGTTCTACGAGGACGTCCGGGTGCCGGCGGCCAATCTCGTCGGGGGTGAGAACCAGGGGTGGTCGCTGATCACCACCCAACTGAACCGCGAGCGCGTGACGCTCTGTGCGCCCGGCATCATCGAGCGGGCCCTCGACGACACCCGGGCCTGGGCCCAGTCCACCAAACTGGCCGACGGCCGGCGGGTGATCGACCAGGAGTGGGTGCAGGTCCACCTGGCCCGCGTCTACGCCAAGCTCGAGTTCCTGCGCCTCATCAACTGGAAGGTGGCGTGGGCCGCCACCCAGGGCGCCCTCGACGTCGCCGACGCGTCCACCATCAAGGTCTTCGGCACCGAGTTCTACCTCGAGGCCTTCAAGCTGCTGATGGAGGTCGTCGGACAGGCGGGCTACCTGGCCAAGGGGTCGCCCGAGGCGGTGCTGGCCGGTCGCCTCGAGATGTACGGCCGCAGCATGGTGATCCTGACCTTCGGTGGCGGCACCAACGAGATCCAACGGGACCTGATCGCCATCTTCGGCCTGGGCATGCCCCGGTCGTTGCGCTAGGCCGCCCGTCACCCCATCGAGTCGCGTCACCACGGAATAGGGAGAGCACACACCATGGACTTCTCATTCAGCGAGGAGCAGGAGGCCGTCCGCGAGCTGGCGGACCGCATCTTCACCGACCTGTCGACCCAGGAGCGCCTGCGGGAGATGGAGCTCGAGCCCGACGGCGACCACTTCGACCGCAAGCTGTGGTCCGAGCTGGCCTCCGCCGGCCTGTTGGGGATCGCCCTGCCCGAAGAAGTGGGCGGTGCCGGTCTGGGCTTCGTCGAGACGGGCCTGCTGGCCGAGGCGGCCGGACGCACCGCCGCCTACGTCCCGGTGGTCGAGACCCTGGCGGCGGCGGCCCCCGCCATCGCCCGCTTCGGGACGGCCGAGCAGCGCCAGCACTGGCTGCCCGGCGTGGTGTCGGGTGACACCGTGCTGACCACCGCCCTGGTGGAGCTGGGCGGTTCGACGGCCTCGCCGTCGACGGTGGCCGAGCCCTCGGGGGACGGTTGGGCGCTCAACGGCGTCAAGGCCTGCGTGCCCTCGGGCATCGTCGCCGACGCCGTCCTCGTCACGGCGCGCATCGAGCCCGACGCCGTGGCCGTGTTCATCGTCCCGACGCAGTCGGCCGGGCTGACGATCGAGCGTCAGACCGCCAACAACGGCCAACCCGAGGGCCTGCTCACCCTCTCGGGCGTCACGGTCGGTGCCGACGCCCGACTGGGTGCGCCGTCCGACGGCCCGGCCGTCATCGAGTGGCTGGTCCAGCACAGCACCGCCGCCCTCACCCTCGTCCAGGCCGGCGCGGCCGCCGCCTCGGTCGCCCTGATGGCGGAGTACACCAAGACCCGCGAGCAGTTCGGCAAGCCGATCGCCACCTTCCAGGCCGTGGGCCAGCGGGCGGCGGACGCCTATGTCGACGCCGAGGCCATCCGACTGACCGCCTGGCAGGCCACCTGGCGGTTGGCCGAGGGCCTGCCCGCCGACAAGGAGATCGCGGTGGCCAAGTTCTGGGCCGCCGACGGCGGCCAGCGCGTGGTCCACGCCGCCGTGCACCTCCACGGTGGCGTCGGGGTGGACCGGGAGTACCCGCTGCACCGTTTCTTCCTCAACACCAAGCACATCGAACTCACGCTCGGCGGGGCCACCGACCAGCTGCTGCGCCTCGGCGCCACGCTGGCGGCCGAGCCCGCCTGAGGCCTCCTCCGTCGGCGGGCCCATCCCGGGCGCCGTCGGCCGTCGGCCCTCGGCCGTGGGTCGGCCCTCGGTCCGGCCCCCGGCGATCCCGCGGCCCGCGAGCGCCGTGGGGCCCCGGTGGGTCCCGGTGTCGTCGTAGGCTGGACGGGCGATGCGAGTTGATCTCCGATGGTGATGGGCCGGCGGCCGGGCGTGGAGCGCTCATCGTGGCCGGTGGCCGTCACCGACCTGGCCGGTCTCCTCGGCCAGATGAGCGTCGGCCTGGCCCGGGTGCCGTTCCGCCGGCCGTGGTCGGGTCAGGGCAACGTCGCCCACAACCTGGCCGTGGCCACCACCCGTGAGGTGATGCGCACCTTCATGGGGTACACGACGTCGCTCCCCATCGATGAGTTCCGCTCCGTGGAGCTCGTCCTCGACGACCTGTGCGGCGTCGTCCTCCCACCGATCGTCGACCTCCGCGGCGTCGATCACGAGGACGACACCGTGGGTGGGGTCCTCGGGGAGTGGTTCCGGCCGCGCACGGGTCGATCGGGCGGGACGGCCCTCTACCTCCACGGCGGTGGCTACGTCGGCACGTCGCCCCGGATGTACAGCGTGTTCATGGCATGGATGGCCCGGCGGACGGGGTGCGACATCTTCGTGCCCGACCTCCGGCTCGCCCCCGAGTTCCCGTTCCCGGCCGACCTGGAGGACGCCGCCGCCGCCCTGCACGGGCTGCTGGCCTCCGGCGTCGACGCCGCGAGCCTCGTCCTGGCCGGTGACTCGAGCGGTGGAGGCCTGGTGACCAGCCTGGTGGACGCCGACGTCCGGCCCGAGCACCTGCCGGTGGCCGCCGTCGTACTCTTCTCGCCCGAGGTCAACCTCCAGCTCGACTGTCCGTCGGTGCGCGAGAACGCCCACCGCGACATCCTGCCCTGGAACATCCCGACCACCGCCTACCTCGATGGGGTGGACCCGTCCTCGCCTCTGGTGTCGGCCACCGGCCAGGACCTCGACGGCTGGCCCCCCACCTTCGTCTCGATCGGCGGCGACGAGATGTTCCGCGACGCCATCCGCCGCTTCTCGTTCCACCTCGACGAGGCCGACGTGGACGCGGAGGTCCACGAGGAGCCGGGCATGTTCCACGTGTACCCGATCCTCATGCCGTGGTCCGACGCCGGACGCCGGACCGTCGCCGCCGCCGGGGAGTTCGTCCGACACCGCCTCCCGGCCGCCGACGCGGTGTCGGCCGACGATGGCGTCTCGGGACCGGCCGATGCCGGTGGGTCGCAGGCACCGGGTGCCGACGGGGGTCCGGTGCCGGCCGGGGCGGCGTGACCGCCGCCTTCTCCCACCTCGGTATCTGCGTGTCGGATCTCGAGGCGTCGCTCCGCTTCTACTGCGAGGGTCTGGGCTTCGAGGAGGTGGCTGCCCACGAGGTGGGCGAGGAGTTCGCGGCCCTCATGGAGGTCGACGGCGTCCGGCTGCGGTCCCGCATGGTCCGCCGCGACGGCGTCACCCTCGAGCTCCTCGACTTCGTCGAGCCGGGGGCGGTCGGCAGTGCCGACCGGCGCCCCATGAACCAGCTCGGCCTCACCCATCTGTCGTTCCGGGTCGACGACGTGGCGGCCGTGGCGGCCCGCGTCGAGTCGATGGGTGGCACCGTGGTGGCGGGCACCCGGACGACCTTCGACCTCGGGGCCTCGTCGCTGGACTTCGTCTACTGCACCGACCCCGACGGTGTGCGCATCGAGTTCATGGACCTCGGGGGATGACCGGCCGGGGCCAGGGCAGATCCGGGCCACGGCTGATCCGGCCGGCCGGCACGCTCCGCTACCGTGATGCCGTGACTTCGCACCCCGTGGACGTGACCGATGTCGACCCGGCCGAGGCCGACCGCCTGGTGGGCGCCGGCGCCCTCCTGCTCGACGTCCGCGAGGACGACGAGTGGACGGCCGGACACGCCCCCGCCGCCTCCCATCTACCGATGGGCCAGGTGGCCGAGCGGATCGCCGAGCTGCCGACCGATCGGACCATCGTCTGCATGTGCCGGGCGGGTGGCCGGTCCCAGTCCGTGGCGGTGCACCTGGCCGGGCTGGGCTTCGACGTGCGCAACGCGGCCGGTGGGATGCAGGCCTGGGCCGCGGGCGGACTGCCGGTGGTCGACGGCACCGGCGCCGCCGGCCGGGTCGTCTGAGCGGGGATGGGCGGTTGACCGTCTACCTCGACGACTGGCGTCAGCCCGCCCACCTCGGGCCGGTGGACGACCGGTGGTCCCACCTCGTGGCGGACACCGACGATGAGCTGCACGCGTTCGCGGCCCGCATGGGCATGCGACGGGAGTGGTTCCAGGACAAGCCGGGTCGCCCGCATCACGCCCACTACGACCTGCCCGAGCGGGCCCGGGCCGAGGCCCTCGCCCACGGCGCCGTCGAGGTGACGTGGCGGACGCTCGGCCGGATGCTGCGGGACCGGCGGTCGGCGCCGGAGGGGTGCGGCCGGGCGCCCGTCACCCGGTGAGCGGGACCTTCGACCCCCGAACGCCGGTCCTGGTCGGGGTGGGTACCGCCTCGGACCACGCCGAGCCCGTCGAGCTGATGGTGCAGGCGGCGGCGGCGGCTTTCGCCGATGCCGGGGGCCACGGGCTGGCTGCGGCCGTCGACCGGGTCGCCGTACCCCAGGGGAGCTGGACGTACCCGGATCCGGCCCGGATCGTAGCGGCCCGGATCGGGTCGCCGGGCGCCGCCACCCACCTCGTCGAGTTGGGCATTCCCCAGCAGGGTCTCGTCGACGACGCGCTGGCGGCCATCCTGTCCGGCGCGTCGGATGTCGCCGTGGTGGTCGGGGGCGAGGCCAAACGGTGGGCACGCGACGAGGAGAAGGCCGGTCGCCCGCCCGTCGAGACGCCCCAGCCCGACGTCGTCCCCGACGTCCTGCGGACCCGGGGCGGCCCGCTGCTGGAGCCGGTCGAGGTGGCCCACCGGCTGTGGGACCCGGTGCAGCAGTACGCGATGATCGACAACGCCCTGCGGGCCGCCGAGGGCCGCACCCCGGCCGAGCAGCGCGTCGAGATCGACAGCCTGTGGGCACGGATGAGCGACGTGTCGGCCACCAACCCGGCCGCCGCCTTCGGCGGGTCGCGGACGGCGGAGTGGCTGGGGACGCCGTCACCGGACAACCGCCCGCTGGCGTTCCCGTATGACAAGTGGCACTCCACGCAGTGGACGGTCAACCAGGCGGCGGCGCTGGTGATGTGCTCGGTCGACGCCGCCCGCGACGCCGGGGTTCCCCCGGACCGTTGGGTCTTCCCCCTCGTGGGACTCGAGTCCAGTCACGCCGTCTCCCTCCTGTGCCGGCGCCGCATCGACTCGTGGCCGGCCATGGAGGTCCTGGGCGACACGGCCGCCGTCCGGATCGGCCGGCCGGTGGCCGACGTGGAGGTCGTCGAGGTCTACAGCTGCTTCCCCTCGGCCGTCCGCGTCCAGCAGCGGGCCCTCCGCCTGCCCCTCGACGGGACCCCCACGGTGACGGGCGGCATGGCGTTCGCCGGGGGACCGTTCAACAACGCCGTCCTGCAGTCGGTGGCGGCCGTCGTGCCGCGACTGCGGGCCGATCCCGACGCCCTGGGGGCGGTGACCACCGTCAGCGGACTGCTGACCAAGCCCGGGCTGGGTGTGTGGTCGGCCCGGCCTGACGGGCGCCCCCCGCTCCTGTCCGACCTGGCCTATGAGGCGGCCTCGGTGACCGGGGTCGTGGAGGCGGTGGCGTCACTCGACGGCTACGACGGGCCCGCCGTCGTCGCCACCTACACCGTCACCTACGACGGGATGGAGCCGGCTCGGGTGGTCGCAGTGTGCGACACGCCCGACGGGCGTCGGTGCGTGGCCATCGCCGACGACCGGGAGCTGGCCGCGACGGCGTGCGCGGAGGAACTCATCGGGTGCCGGGTGACGATCGGTTCGGGCACCTTCCGGCCGAGCTGACCGTCGGCGCCACACAGGAGGCCTGGCTGCTCCAGGTCTCCTCGCCGGACCACTCATGGCCGCAGCGACGGCACTGCAGGCTGGTCCCGTGGCTGCCCTTGCCGGTGCCCCGCACGATCAACTTCGGCACTTCCGCCGAGCGGCACTCCGGACACGACATGCCGTTGCGCACTGCGTCCACTGCACAACCTCCACCCATTCGCCCGTTCCCCTGCCCGTCTGAACGGCTGATTCCGACCGCACCCTAGAACGGTCGGCGGAGTCGTGCCAACCGGATGCGTTCGCCGTGGTCGGGTGACCCGTCTCCGTGGTCGGACGGGTCGACCGGGTGGCCGACGGCCGCTCCTAGGGTGGGCCCATGACCGCCGTCGAGACGCTCCGTGGTACCCGGACCGGGCTCTGGACCCCCTCCCTGGAGGCCTGCCCGGTCCGCCTGGCCCAGGAGACGGCGGCGGAGCTGGACGCCCTGGGGTTCGGCTCGCTGTGGGTGCCCGAGTCGGCCGGTCGGGAGGCCTTCACCGGGGCCCAGGCGCTCCTGGCCGCCACGGACCGCCTGGTGGTCGGGACCGGCATCGCCACCATCTACGGACGGGGGCCCGTGGCCGCCAACGCCGCCGCCCGCCTGCTCGAGTCCCTGACCCCCGGTCGGTTCGTGCTGGGCCTGGGGGTCAGCCACAAGCCGGCCGTCGAAGGGGTCCGCAAGACGCCCTACCTGCCCCCGGTCGGGGCCATGACCGACTTTCTCGACGGGATGGCGTCCGCCTTCTACCGGGGCGCCGACCCGGAGCTCCCGCCGATCGTCCTGGCCGCCCTCGGCCCGCGGATGCTGGGCCTGGCCCGGGACCGGACGGCCGGCGCCCACACCTACCTGGTCACCCCGGACCACACCGCCTCGGCGCGCGAGACGTTGGGCGCGGCCCCGCTCCTGGTCGCCGAGCAGGCCGTCGTGCTCGACCAGGACCGCGAGGAGAGCCTGCGCCGGGCCCACAGCCACCTCTCCGTGTACACCGAGCTGACGAACTACCGGAACAGCTGGCTGCGCCAGGGATTCGCGGAGGACGACCTGGTGAAGGGCGGCTCCGAACGCCTGGTCGACGCCCTGGTGGTCCGGGGCGACGTGGACGCCGTTCTGGAGCGGGTCCGCGCCCACCTCGACGCCGGGGCCGACCACGTCGTCCTCCAGGTGCTGGCGGGCCGACTGTCGGAGGTCCCGGTGGCCGAGTGGCGGTCCCTGGCTCCGGCCCTCGCCACCCTCCGCTAGCGCCCGTACCGGGTGCGCCGGGCCCCGCGCCCCGGGCGCCGGGGGACCGGCCCGGCTCAGGCCGAGTCGGCCACTTTGTCGACCGAGGTGTCCCACGCCCGCTGCAGGAGGCGCAGCAGGACGTCGGGCGGCTGGGCACCCGGCACGCCGAGACGCTCGTCGAACACGAAGAAGGGAACTCCGGTCGAGCCCAGTTCCATGGCCCGGGTCTCGTCGGCCCGCACCTCCTCGCCGAACTCGTCCCCGTCGAGCACCGCCGCCACCCGGTCGGGATCCAGTCCCACGTCGGCGGCCAGCTCGGCCAGGGTGGCGCGGTCGGAGACGGCGCGGCCCTCGGTGAAGTACGCCTGCAGGAGCCGTTCCTTCATGGCCCCGCCCCGGCCCTCGTGGGAGGCCAGGTGGATCAACCGGTGGGCGTCGAAGGTGTTGCCGATCTGGACCCGGTCGAGGTGGTAGTCCAGGCCGACGGTGGCCGCCAGCTCGGTCATGCGCTGGTTGGCCGCGACGGCCTCCTCCTGGCTCATCCCGTACTTGCGGGACAGCACCTCGTCCATCGACAGCTCGACCCGCCGTGGGGTGCTCGGGTCGAGCTCGTAGCTCCGCCACTCGATCTCGACCTGGTCGGCGTGCTCGAACCCGGTCAGGGCCACCTCGAGATTCCGCTTCCCGATGTAGCACCACGGGCACACCACGTCGGACCAGATCTCGATCTTCATGCTCCGTACCTCCCACGGGAGCCGGCGGCACCGGCTGACCCACCCGACGCTACCGGCGGGCGCCGGCCGTCGAATCGATCCTGACCGGCCCACTTCCCGGACCCGCGCCGGCCCGCACTGGGGGAGGGAGGCCCCCGGTAGCGTTCCCGGGCATGATCCTCGAGCACGCTGTCATCACCGTCCGTCCCGACCGCCACCAGGAGTTCGAGGTGGCGCTCGGTCGGGCCCGCGAGGTGATCGCCTCGTCACCCGGGTTCCTCTCGCTCCGGCTGCACCGCGGGGTGGAGTCACCCGACCACTACCTGCTGCTCGTCGAGTGGGAGACCCTGGAGGACCACACGATCGGCTTCCGGGAGTCGGACCGGTTCACCGAGTGGCGGTCCCACATCGGACCGTTCTTCGAGGTCCCCCCGCAGGTCGACCACTACGCGCCCGTCCATGGCCTAGCGTGACCGAAACGCCGGTCAGGTGACCGGCTCAGCCGCCCAGGTCCCAGGCCGTCGCCAGGTGACGGGCCAGCTCGGCCGGCGGCGTCCGGGCGTTGAGTCCGCTGGTGGACGGCATCACGTAGGCCGGACGGCCGGCGATGGGTTCGGGCTGGACGCCGGGCCCGGCCAGCCGGTCCACCACGGTCCGCCAGCCCGACAGCCCCACGAAGCACACCGCGCCCGGCCGCAGCCAGGCCACCAGTCGGGTCACCCGGGCGAATCCCTCCTCGTGCTCCGCGCGGGTGACCTCGGTCGCCTTCGCCGTGGCCCGTTTGGCGAAGTCGGTCATCCCCGTCCCGGCCGCCAGGGCGGCGACGGGGTCCCGGTCGACGGGGGCGATACCGGCGGCCAGCGCGGCCGGCCAGTACCGGTTGCCCGGACGGCCGTACCCGACCCCGACGTCGGCGGAGTACGGCGACGGGTTGATGCCGCAGACGAGCAGCCGCATACCGGGGCCCACGGAGTCGGCCAGCGTGTGGCGCCGCTCGACGCGGACCACGCGCCGTCCGCCGGCGTCCGTGGGGCCGTCCTGGCGCCACCAGCCCGCGCCGGCCACCAGGTCGACGAGGAGGTCGTCGGGGAGCTCGGGCGCCACGGCCACGTCGATGCGGGCGCCCGTGGGCAGATTGCGGTGGGCGCGGTGGAAGAGCAGCGGGAGCGCCTCGGGGTCGGTGTCCGTGGCGTCGAGCCGCCACGGTGCGCCGGCCCGCGACGGGGCTGCCAGGGTGTCGGGGGCCGATGGGGTCACGGGCACGGGCACGGGCACGGGGGGAGCGTACCGGTGCCCGGGTGCCCGACCGGGTCCGGATGATTGACTCTCACCATGAGCTCCTGTCCCACGTTCACGACGGACCGACTGGTCCTGCGGCCGTTCCGCTCCGAGGACCACGAGCGGCTGTTCGCCATCATGACGACCCCGGAGGTGCGTTCCGCCCTGCACGTGCCGGACGACTACGCACCCGCCGACGCCTGGCGCGCCATGGTCCTCTACGCCGGCCTGTGGGAGGTGGAGGGCCTGGGGCAGTGGGCCCTGGAGGAGCGGTCCACGGGCCGGTTGGTCGGACGGGCCGGCCTCTACTGGCGACCCGAGGAGGACTGGCCCGGCGTCGAGGTGGGCTGGATGCTCGACCCGGCGTGCTGGGGCTCGGGCTACGCCACCGAGGCCGGCGCCCGGGCCGTGCGCTACGGGTTCGAGGAGCTCGGCGAGGACACCCTGTTCAGCTGCATCCTCCCGACCAACACCCGGTCCCAGGCCGTGGCGAGGCGCCTCGGCTACCGGCCGGGTGAGGAGCGGACGATGTCGTACTTCCCGTCACAGCCCCACGTGCTCTGGTGGCTCGACCGGCCCGGCTGGGCCGCGGTCAGCGGAGGTTGAGGCCTCCGTCGATGAGTACGACCTCGCCGGTCACGTAGGAGGCCCGGGCCAGTCCGATGATCACCTCGGCGACGTCGTCGGGGGTGGCGGCCCGCTGCAGTGGCGCCTGGGCCCGGACGAAGTCGCGCACGACCGTCCAGTCCTCGGTCCAGGGCGTGTCGACGAGCCCGGGGGCCACGCCGTTCACCCGGATGTCCGGACCGAGGGTGTTGGCCAGCAGCCGGGTCATGTGGCTGACCGCCGCCTTCGAGCAGGCGTAGGGGATCGAGCTGCCCACGGGTCGGGAGCCGGCGAGCGACGACACGTTGATGACCTGGCCCCGACCGGACACCCGCAGGTGGGGGACGGCGGCGACCGTCAGCTGCCACGTCCCGATCACGTTGACGTCGAAGATGCGCCGCCACACGTCCGCCGTGGCCGCCTCGAGGTCACCGTGGGGGATCACCGCGGTGGTCCCGGCGTTGTTGACGAGGACGTCGAGCCGGCCGTGGGCCGTCGTCACCTCCTCGACGAGGCGGGTGCAGTCGGCGCCGATGGACACGTCGGCCTGGACGTAGGTCCCGCCGAGCTCGGCGGCGACCGCCCTCCCCGCCTCGACCGACGTCGCGGAGTTGACGACCACCGTGGCGCCCTGGGCGGCGAAGTGGTGGGCGGTGGCCGCGCCGATGCCCGACGACGAGCCGGTGACGAGGACGACCTGGCCGGCCAGTCGGTTCTCGGACGTGGGGGCTCGGGGGTCGGTGGTCATCGCCGCAGTGTAGGACCGGGGTGGCCGTCCGCCGGTAGGTTCGGGGCATGCGACTGGTGACCATGTCGATCGACGGCCACGCCCGCGCCGGCCTCGTGGTGGGGGACGAGGTCGTCGACCTGACGGACCCGGCCGTGGGACTGCCGGCGTCGCTGGCCGACGTGCTCGCCCTGGGTGACGACGCCCGTCCGGCGCTCGGGCGCGCGGCGGCCACGTCGGCGGCGCGCCACCCGCTCGACGCCGTCCGCCTGCTGGCCCCGGTGCCATGGCCGCCGGCCTTCCTCGGCATCGCCCGGAACTACGCGGACCACATCGCGGAAATGGGCGCCGAGCGGCCCCGGGACCAGACCTGGTTCACCAAGCAGTCCTCCTGTGTGGTGGGTCCCGGCGCGGCGATCGAGGTGCCGCGGGTGTCGGCCGCGGTCGACTACGAGGGTGAGTTGGGCGTGGTCATCGGCCGGCGGTGCCGCCACGTCCCCGAGGCGCGGGCGCTCGAGGTGGTGGCCGGCTACACGGTGGTGAACGACGTGAGCGTGCGGGACTGGCAGCGGCGCACGCCCACCATGACGCTGGGCAAGAGCTTCGACACGCACGGACCGATGGGGCCGTGGGTGGTGACGGCCGACGAGGTACCCGATCCTCAGGCGCTCCGGGTGCGGACCTGGGTGGACGGCGAGTTGCGTCAGGACGGCACGACCGCGGACATGGTGTTCACCTGCGCGGCGATGATCGCCCATCTGACCGAGGCGATGACCCTCGAGCCGGGGACCGTGCTGGCCACGGGGACGCCGGCCGGCGTGGGCGCGGCCTCCGACCCGCCCCGCTGGCTGGTGCCCGGCGACGGGGTGACGGTGGCGGTGGACGGCGTGGGGGAGCTCACCAACCCGGTGGTCGCGGAGGCTGCCGGGGGAGCGACCGGTGCCTGACGGCCCGGGCGGGGACCGGGGCCGTCCGGCGGGGGACGGGACCGACCCGGGGAGCGACGGTGCCGGGCCCGAGGTGGTCCGGGTCACCCAGTCGCTCCGGATCCCGGTGTCCGAGCTGCAGTTCCGGTTCAGTGCGAGCGGTGGCCCGGGTGGCCAGCATGCCAACAAGGTGGCCACCCGGGTGGAGCTGCGGTTCGACGTGGCGGGATCGCCGTCGCTCGGTCCGTACCAGCGGTCCCGGATCCTCGACAAGCTGGGCCCCGAGGTCCGGGTGGTGGTCGACGAGCAGCGGTCGCAGCTGCGCAACCGGCAGCTGGCCGTCGAGCGGTTTCGTGAGCGACTGGTGGCGGCCCTCCACGTCGAGAAGGCCCGTCGTCCGACCCGGCCGTCCAGAGGGGCGAAGGAGCGCCGCCTCGCCGACAAGCGCAAGCTGTCGGAACGGAAGCGCTCGCGCCGTCCCGATCTCGACGACTGACCGGCGGTCGCCGCTGACCGGCTCAGCCCGCCCGGCGGGCCTTGTCGGAGGGGCGCCCCCACGCGAGGTCGAGGTGCCGGTTGATCTCCTCGGTCAGGCGCTCGGGGTGGACCCGGAGCTCCAGCATGGAGCTGGCCTGGATCAGCTGGCCCTGGGGGAGGCGCCGGGCGAGCTGCTGGGCGTCGTGGAAGGGGTGCACGTGGTCGACCTTGTGGCCGATCACGAGCGCGGGGATGTCCATGGCCACCCGCTGGTCCACCGTCGGGGCGATGGGCCCCGCCAGGATCCCGTGGAGCACGGCCGCCGTCTCGCGCGGCTCGGCCGAGAGCATGTTCATGACGCTGTCGAGCGGGCCGTTGCCCGACCGGGGGATCGACCGGAACACCTTCGCCACCCCGGCCACCACCGGGCGGGCGAAGTGGGCGGCGAGGAGCATGGGCACGAAGGTGATGGCGGCGGCGGGCAGCGCCCACTCGAGCACCGGCATCTCGACGACCAGGCCCCGGACGCGCTCGGGGGCCTGCGCCGCCACGAGGAGGCTGACGTTGCCACCCAGCGAGACGCCACCGATGACGGCCTCGTCGATGCCGAGGTGGTCGAGGAGGGCGACGACGTGGTCGGCGTAGGTGTCCATCCGGTGGAACGAGGCGCGTAGCGGGCGGGCGGACAGGCCGTGACCGGGCAGGTCGAGCAGGATCACCCGGTTGCCCTTCGCCGCCAGGTCCGAGGCCAGTCGGCGGTTCATGTTGGCGTCCATGAGGATGCCGTGGAGGAACACCAGCACCCGGGGGCCGCTGCCGTGGATCTCGTAGTACAGCTCGAGGTTGTCGTGGACGAACTGGCCGACCTCGTACGGCGCGGCCGAGCCCGGCTTGTCGTCGGGGAGGTCCTCCGGTGCGCGCAGGACCCGCCTCGGCCTCGAGGCGGGACTCTTAGACGGTGGTGCCCCAGTCGTTCCCATGCAACCCAACGTAGGCCCCGGGCTGCCGGTTCGCCAGCACCGGGAGGCGCCGGCGCACGTCCGCGAGCTCGTCGAAGTCGAGGTCGGCCGTGACGATGCCCGGTGTCGGATCGTGCCGTTCGGCCAGCACGGTGCCCCACGGGTCGACGACCATCGAGTGTCCGTGACACCGGGGCATGCCCGGCGGGAGCACGCCCACCTGGGCGGCGCCGACGACGAAGCACTGGTCCTCGACGGCCC
>Ga0181528_10001520_pt1 | contig 14405 bp, 9 predicted proteins | sample PEATcosm2014_Bin_47_FD_119742 | JGI IMG/M metagenome (GOLD analysis project Ga0181528, IMG submission 119742) | Peatland microbial communities from MTU Mesocosm Facility, Houghton, MI, USA - PEATcosm2014_Bin10_10_metaG | ecosystem: Environmental > Terrestrial > Soil > Wetlands > Peat | place...
AGATAGTGGCTGGTGACATTGAATCGGTCCACGTGGAAGCCAGCAAGATCCGTGTTGCCTTTTCTCAAGCGTTGCAGGAGGAACAGGGAGAACAAGAACTCGAGCAGGGCATGGCTGATGAATTGACTCGTCGTAAATGGCATTCAGGTGGTGCAGTTGACATTTACTCCGTCGTCAAGCTCATTCGAGAACTGGGATTGGCCTCTGCTACGGAGGCAAGCAGGCTGATAAAAAATGGCGCGGTCTCTATCGATGGGGAAAAGATAACTGGTCTGACTATCAATGATGATGAGGTGAGGAGTCGATACTACACCCGGACAGGTATGCCTGGACCCACTGAGTCTGCTCCGCTGCAACTCACGGTTCGGGTGGGTAAACGCGCTAAGATTGCGGTGATTTCATAATTTATTTCGTGTTTTAGTTTTTGAAGGTTGGTGCCTGCTATCCCACCCATGCGACAAAAACAAGTACGTCGCATGGATGGGGCACCCAGTTTTGTTCTGCTGCGAATGTAACCCAGTAAGAAACATCCGAGATATTCTACGGATAAATCCGATGCAGCGTCCGCGCAAACGGAATCGTCTCCCGCACGTGGTCGAGTCCGCAAATCCACGCCACAGCGCGCTCGATGCCCATGCCGAAGCCCGAGTGCGGCACGCTGCCGTAGCGGCGCAGGTCGAGATACCACTGGAAAGCCTCTTTGGGCAGGTTGTGTTGCTCAATGCGCGCGTTGAGCAACTCATAACTTGACACACGTTGTGACCCGCCGATGATTTCGCCATAGCCCTCGGGAGCCAGCACATCGACGCAGAGAGCGTAGCGCGAGTCAGCCGGGTCCGGCTCCATATAGAAAGCCTTCACGTTGGCCGGGTAGCGATGGACCATGACGGGGCGGTCGAACTGCGAGCTGAGCCAGGTTTCATCGGGCGAGCCGAAATCGTTGCCGTACTCGAAGGGCGCTTCGAGATGGCCGTCTTTGTGGGCCTGGTTCAGCATGTCTGCGGCCTCGTCGTAGCGCAGCCGCGGAAACGGCGGCGCGATGGCCTGGAGCTTGGCAGGATCGCGGCCAATCACTGTCAATTCCGGCGCGCGATTTTTCAAAACGCTTTGCACAATGTGCGAGAGGAAGTTTTCAGCCAATCCGAGCAAACCGTCGAGGTCAAGATAAGCGACCTCCGGCTCAATCATCCAGAACTCGGTGAGATGGCGGCGGGTTTTGGATTTCTCGGCGCGGAATGTGGGGCCGAAGCTGTAGACCTTGCCCAGCGCAAGAGCCGTTGACTCGATGTAAAGCTGGCCGCTCTGCGTGAGGAAGGCCGGATCGCCGAAGTAATCGACAGGAAACAGCGTGGACGTGCCCTCGCAGGCTGCCGGGGTCAGAATCGGCGGATCGGTGCGGATGAAACCGTTGGTATCAAAGTATTCAGCAGCCGCGCGCATGATCTCGGCGCGGATGCGCAGAATGGCCGACTGGCGCGGGGAGCGCACCCACAAGTGCCGGTGCTCCATCAAAAAATCGACGCCGTGGTCCTTGAGGCTGATGGGATACGGATCGGACTCTGGGATGCGGTGAACGACTTCGAGACCCTCGACATCGAGTTCGAAGCCGCCGGGGGCACGTTTATCGGCGCGGACTTTACCGGTGACGATGACCGAGGACTCCTGAGTGAGTCCCTTGAGCGCTTCAAAAACCTCGGGGGAAACGCTCTTCACATGCGCCACGCCCTGCACAGTTCCGGTACCATCGCGAAAGATGGGAAAGAGCAGTTTGCCGCTCTCGCGCAGGTTGTAAAGCCAGCCGCGTAGCGTGACGGATTGGCCTTCATGCTGGCCGAGGGTGGCGATAGTAGCGATGGGTGGAGTTGCGGGTGCGGTCTCTTCGGACATTTTTGTTCGCTTCCTGAGCGGCGAGGGCGGCTCTTTTTATTGCGGGAAAACACCCCACCGAACATTTCAGGATAACGCGGCCGGCTTTGTTGAGTATCCTTATCCGCATGAAGCACTGCGTGCGGCAACGTTTCAAATTGGGTGTGGCGCTGATATGGGGCGCGGCTGGAGTCATCTCGGCACAGGCAATTCATGGCCGCGACGGCATCGTACTGCCCGCGCCGCCGGCAGCCGAAGCGGTTCCGGTAGTGGACGATTACTTCGGGACCAAGATCACCGACAATTACCGCTGGCTGGAGGATGGGAAGAGCCTGGAGACCAAGGCTTTTATCGAGGCCCAGAACGCGTATACGGACCGCTACATGCGCCAAGCGAAGATACGGCCCGATCTGGTCGACGATCTAGACGCGCTGGAGCATGTTTCGGAGTGGGGCCTGCCGGTGGAGCGGGCCGGAAATCTCTTCTTTGAGAAGCGGCTGGCTGGCGAAGAGCAGGCGTCGATCTACATGCGGCGCGGCTGGACGGCCAAAGACGAACGGCTGATCGATCCGGCGAAGCTGAGCCGGGATGCCAACACCTCGGCTGAGTTGCTGGATGTATCGCGCGACGGCCTGTTAGTGGCCTATGCGGTGCGGGAAAGCGGCGCGGAAGAGACGGCGATTCATGTGGCCGAGGTGAAGACCGGCAAAACCCTCGAAGATGAACTGCCGCTTGCAGTCTATCGCTCGGTGAATTTCACCGCAGACGGCAAAGGGATCTATTACACGCGGGTAGGCAAGGCCGGGACGTTGCTGTATCAGCATCAAATTGGAACGCGCCTCAGCCGGGATGTACTGCTCTTCGGGCGGGAGTTTTTCAGCGAGCCGCTGGGCGCAACGGACCTCTTCACATCGAGTGTTACCGATGACGGTCGCTATCTCGTCGTTGAGATTGATCGCGGCCTGCCGGCGCGGCGGGTGGATATTGTCTTTCGCGATCTGAAGAAGCCCGGTTCGCCTTTCGAGCTGTTGGTCTGGGGACTGGATGCACGTTTCAAAGCGATCTGGACCAAGGGCGCTTGGTACGTGGAGACGGATTATCAGGCTGCGAAGGGGAGGGTCTTAAGGGCCGAGCCGGGGATTCTGCCGGACGTCTGGCCGATGGTGATTCCTGAAGCCCTGGAGCCAATCGAGAATTTCTCTATCGTTGGCGGAAAGATTTACCTGACGCGCTTGAATGACGGCAAGCCGGAGAGCACTGCGTATACCCTGGATGGCAAGCCTGCGGGGAAGCTAAATGAGGATGGAATCGCGGCAGTTTCAGCCGTTACCGGCGGAACAGAGGCCCGGTACGGGTTTTTAAGGGTGGAGTCGTTGCTGACTCCGCCTCTTGTCTACCGGCTGGATACCTTGACCGGCAAGCGCGAGGTCTTCGGCCAAACCAAGGCGCCCTTCGATGCCGCGCGGTATGAGGTGCAGCAGGTCTTCGTGAAGTCCAAGGACGGAACGCAGATCCCGATGCTCATCGCCGAAAAAAAAGGACTCAAGCAGGACGGGACGGAACGGCTGATGATGACCGGAACAGGCGGCTTCGGCGAGAGCAATCTGCCCCTCTGGAGTCCGGTCTATGCCTGGTGGCTGCAGCAGGGCGGGTGGCTGGCCCTGCCTGGTGTGCGCGGCGGCAGGGAATATGGCGAAGCCTGGCGCCAGCAGGCGGTACTCAGCGCCAAGCAGACGAGCTTCGATGATTGGTTCGCCGCGGCGGAGTACCTGATTGCGAACAAGTACACATCTTCAGCGCACCTTGCGATCCTCGGCCGCGGGGCCGGCGGACTGCTGGTTGCAGCCGCGATCACCCAGCGCCCGGAGCTGTTTTCAGCAGCGGTCTGCGCCGACCCGCTGCTGGATATGCTGCGGTATCAGAAGTTTGGCAATGGGCCGTTGTGGGCCGGGGAGTTTGGGTCTGCGGAGAAGGAGAAGCAGTTCCCTTATCTGGCCAAATACTCTCCGTATCAAAATGTGAAAGCGAAGACGGTTGGTCCGGCGGTTCTGCTTGCAACGTCAGACAGCGGCGCATGGGCTGATCCGCTTCATGCCCGTAAGATGGCGGCGCTGCTGCAAGCCAACTCCGCGGGCGGACGGCCCGCACTGCTGCGAGAGACGAAAACGACGCTTAGATTGACCACTACTGGCGCCGAAGCGCCGGCGATCCGGTCAGGCGTGGAACCACGGATGCAGTTGGATGCAGATGAACTCGCGTTCCTGTGGACAGAAACGGGCCTCGGTCCAGCTGCGCGGTAGCCAAAAAACAGAAATGAATTGCCAAGCAGAGGGAAATCCAGGCAGGATCTCATGTCTTCCCGATTGTCTCCGATAAGGGAGAGAGGAACTCCCGTGCGCCTCGCTTGCCGCGATGGCCGCTTGTATCGCAGCCTGATGTACGAGCCAGTCTTGCGCTTCAATGAAGCGGCCTTTTGCGCCAACCTTGGCCTTGAAGTCAGCGCATCCACGGCCATTCTGGAATGGCGCCGCGGGTTGGGCAGGCGCGGGATTTCGCGCACTCAGAGTGAGTTGCAAGGGCCTGGAGGAGGCGAGCCGCGATGCCGCAGATGGTATTGGAGACCAGCAAGAAAGACGGCATCCTGGAAGCCGACCGGCTGGCCGCGCTCCGTGTGACCGGGATACTGGATACGGAGCCGGAGCCGATCTACGACACGCTCACACGGATGACAGCCGAGTTTTTTCAGGCAGATATGGTAGTGCTGGGGTTTGGGGATGAGACCCGTCTCTGGGCGAAGTCCTGCTGGGGAGAACCGGTTCGTGAGATTCCGCGAAAGAACTCGATTTTCGATATGGTCCTGGCCGGAAACGGCCCCGTGGTTGTCTCCGACATTGCGCTGCATCCGCAGATGAAGGGCAAGGAGATGCAACTGCGGCGCTATGGTTTGCGTGCCTTCGCCAGCGTTCCGGTGCGCGCTGCCGAGGGAGAGATCCTGGGAACGCTCACGGTTTTACATAAGCTGCCGAACTCCAGCATCGGCGCGGAGGAAATCGGCATCCTGGAGAACCTGGCCGAGATGGTCACCAGCCAGTTGGAACTGGGCAAGCTGCGCAAAGCCTATTCCAGCCAGCGGGTGCGCCGGCGGAGCCGGGCAACCCGGAGAGAGAACAAGGCGGCGCTGATCGAAAACCAAAGCTGGCCCCAGGTAGCGGATCTGCGCCGCGCCCTGGATCAAGGTCAATTTGTGCTCTATTACCAGCCGGAGGTTGAACTTGCCACGCGCAAAATCGTAGGCATGGAAGCGTTGATCCGCTGGCAGCACCCGGTGCGGGGACTGGTGCCGCCCGGGGATTTTATTCCATTGGCAGAGGAGTCCGGGCTGATATTGCCGATCGGAGACTGGGGACTCGCCGAGGCATGCCAGCAGATTCAGAACTGGAATCAACAGAATGCCTCCTTTGAATCGTTGCGTGTCTGTGTCAACCTCTCAGCCCGGCAGTTCTCCCGGCCGGGTTTGGCGGACCATGTGGAAAGCCTGATGGCCCAGTCAGGCGTTGCCAACCACCAACTCGGCCTGGAGTTGACCGAATCCAGCCTGATGCCCAACATGGGCATTGCCCTGGAAGTCTTGACCAACCTGCGCCGGCTGGGCGTCTCGCTGCTGATGGACGACTTTGGCACAGGCTATAGTTCACTGAACCAATTGCACACATTTCCTTTTGACGTCCTGAAGATTGACCGCTCGTTTATCTCCCGCATGGCGGAAGGCGATCAAGCGCTGCAGATTGTCCGAACCATTATCGAACTGGCTCGCGTGCTGGGGATGGACGTGGTCGCGGAAGGCATTGAGACCCGCGATCAATACCGGCTGCTGCGGCAGATGGGATGCCGTTTTGGCCAGGGGTATTTGATGGCGCGGCCCATGACGGTCGAGGCAGTGACCCGGCTGCTCGAACTCCCGGGAAGGGTTCTGCCCGACCAAACGGCGTGAGATTCGATGGCCTGCACGTCTTCCTGTAAGACAACCCGAATCTGTAGGACAACCCGGCAGGTTTCATTTTGAAACTAAATTGGAGCGCGTCCTTATCTGGAATCCCTCATTCCAGAAAGATGGGAATGCTCTCACCATTCGCACTCGCGCGCAGGTATGCTCCAAGCCATGCAACAGACCGATGCAAACCCGCCTTCTATCAATGCCGCTAGCTTCGCTACGCTGCTGGCCTCCCTGGCCGCCCCGGCGAAAAAGCCGTCAAGTGGTTGGAGCAACGAGGGCCTGGAGGACGATGTGGCCACGCTGAGTTACGAACATGCGTTGCGCGCCCATGCCCGCTACCGGCCCGAGACTCCCCCGGCGCCGACGGAGGATCAGTCGCTGACGCAGACGCCTGATCCGCTTCCGTCTTATCAACGCAGCGTCGAGCCGCAAGCCTCCACAGCAGCGCAGCAGGCGCAGCCGGCCTATGCCACATCGCCGGCCTTCAACCCGGCAGCGACAGAACAAAGCTTTGGAAAAAGTCACAGTTTCAGTTCCTCCCGCCGCATGGCAACGCGTATGGAGCGGAACCTGCTGCGGGCCAGCGTCACCATCCGCATGAGCCAGGCGGAGTGCGAACAGTTGCACCGGCGCGCAGCAGAGGCAGGCGTAACGGTTTCGTCCTATCTGCGCTCCTGCACCTTTGAGGCAGAAGCGTTGCGGGCGCAGGTCAAAGAGACGCTGGCGCAGTTGCGGGCGGTGACGCAGCCCATGAAGAACGCTGCTGCTCCGGCGGAAAGAGCCAGCCAGCCAGGTTTCTGGCGGCGGTTGTGGATGCGTCTTTGGCACAAAGAGCCGCACACGAGTGAGGTGCAGAACGAATCGGTAAGCAGTCGTCGCATGGCGCGCGCCTAGCTCTCCCTGTCCGGCCCAACAGCCTCATTCCACTTCCAGCACCAGGCACTTCAAGTATTCCGTCTCGGGCAGGCCAAGAATTACCGGATGGTCCGGTGCCGCGCCGCGGCGCTCACGAAGGCGGACGCGGCGATGGGCGTCCGCTGCCGCCGAGGTAACAGAGGCTTCGAGATCGGTCCAGCTCACGTGATGCGAGCAGGAACAGGTGACGAGCACCCCGCCGGGGCGCATCATGCGCAGAGCGCGCAGATTGAGTTCCTTGTAGCCGCGCAAGGCTCCTTCAACTGCGCGCTGGCTTTTGGCGAAGGCCGGCGGGTCGAGGACGATAGCGTCAAAGCACTCGCCGGCATCCGACCAGTCGCGGAGAATTTGGAAAGCGTCAGCCTCAACCCAATCGATTTCTCCCGCGAGCTGTGCCCGGTTCGCTTCCAGGTTGCGTTCGGCGACTTCGAGCGAGGCCCGCGACGAGTCAATGCCGGTAACTCTTTTGCAGACCCGCGCCAGATGCAACGCGAATCCGCCCTGATAGGTACAGACGTCAAGCGCTCGGCCGCCTGGGGCGAGAAGCCACGCCCACTGTTGGGCCGCGCTGTAATTTGCGCTCTGGTCGAGAAACGCTCCTGTCTTCTGGCCGGAATTGGCATCGAAATGGAAGAGCAAGCCGTTGAGCTTGAACTGTGTGCTGGTAATGGGGTTGGCGGGGTCAGCAGCCCAGAGCGGCGTGAGGTCGGGAGCGGCCAGTCCTTCCAACTCACGCATGCGCGGGTCGGGGCGTTCCAAAATGGTCGACGGATTCAGCTCTTCCTGAAGAACACGTACGCAGGCTGCGCGGACTGCCGACGTATCGAGACCCTTGGTCAGCAGTTGCAGAATGATGAGGTCGCTGTATTTATCAACTATCAGGCCGGGCAGCTCGTCGGCTTCGCTGAAGCAGAGGCGGCAGGAATCGATTTCATCCCGGAGCTGAGACAAGCGGCGGCCAATGGCTGTGCCGAGGCGTGTTTCAAGCAGGCTGAGCCACCCGGCTTCGTCCACCGCCTCGCGAGAGACGACCCGCAGCGCAATCTGCGAGGTAGGGCTATAGAGCGCGGTTCCCAGCAGCAGGCCGCGGCTATCGGCAACGGGCAAGAGCGCTGGCGGTTCACCGGGACCGGCTTCTATATGCTCAATGTCCGAGGCGTAGACCCACAGGTGGCCGGAGCGAAGCCGATCAGCAGCGCGGCGGTTAACCGTGGCTCCAAGGACGCCTGACTGCCGTTTGACCGGTTGCGCTGCTTGACTACCTGGCTTGGCACTGACGGTCGGGTCGGGTCGAGGCTTTGGCTTGGAGTAGGGCTTGGCTGGGGAATCCTTACCGGAAGAACGCGCGACCGTTGGGTTCTCGCGCTGCGGGCCGTGGGAAACGGCCTGTTTGCTTTGGTGAAGCGGCACCCTGGGACTGCCCGGAAAGGAGGTATCTCCTTTAGCCTTGGCTGTCCAGGGCGCTGCTTGAGTTGTTTCAGGTTTCGGCTTGCGTGGCTTTGTCATTTGCTCCCTTGAGCCGGGAGCAGAGGGCCGCCGGCGGTTACTTAACCTGAAGAGTTTCCAGGTAGCGGCTCAGATTGCTGATTCTAAGCTGCTTCTCCTGGGGGTTGGTCTGGTTCATCTTACCAAGGATTGGTCCCCAAACCGGCATTTGCGCCGAACCATGCGCGCGCATTTCCATTCCAAACTGCAAAATGCTCACGATGTGCGTATCCGGGAACTTCCCGTGGTTATTACGGCTCAGTACAGTCAGGTCGGATGCCGGCGTTTTCAATGCAGGCGCGGCGGGTCCATTGCCCTTGCCGTCGATTCCATGGCAGGGTGCGCAATAGCTTGTGAACATCACTTTGCCGCTGGTGGGCGTGGTCTTGTCCACCGGGATAGTGACCTTTCCGTTTGGCTGATCTGCTGAGGCCATGGCAACAATAAATACCGCTGCCAGGGTTGTAAGTATGAGGGATTTGAACATAAGTTCCTCCGTTCTGGACCTCTACTCCGAAGGAGACTTTACGCCTTCAATGAAATAACTTGCATGTGACGGTGAGCACAGGATGTAAGTTACGAATGGTAACTATCCCGATCCGGGATGATATATTACGTAAGTTTTTATGCGCCTTGCATCTAATCTAAACTCTATTAGTCGCAAGTATTATTTTTCATATCTTCCTTGATCATCAGACGGTGTGCGGCAGCGTCGTTTTTTTGACTATTTTTTTGCTGACGCGCTTGCCCGATTGCAGATCGCCAACGGGAGTCCGGACCAGCTGCTGCACAAGTGCGATTTTTCTATTGACAGCCGTTACCAAAAGAAGATAACGTCACCATCGCCGACGGGAAGCCGCTTTCATCGCACCTTAAAACGAGAGTGCCGAAGCCCGCCGGATTGGAAATCGATTTTCTTAATTTGACGATTTGAGAAAGATCATCCAGCGGGTCCGTTGATTATTTCCAACCCCAGGATCTGGACAACTGTAGCGGCATCATGTCTCGAAGCACGATCATTTCTATGATCTCGGCCGGTCATGTGATGTACAAGGAGAAACCATGTCTCAAAAGCCAGCTCCCCCCTGCCGGCGTGTAGCTATTCGCCGGTTGACCGGGTACTTATCGGTACTCGCGGTACTCTTTCTAACTTATGCTGCGGCGCGCGCCTCCGCTCAGACGGCCTGCAGTGTTGTCTATACAATCAGCAGCCAATGGTCGGGCGGGTTTGGCGCTGCGCTCACCATCAACAACACAGGAACGACAGCAATATCCAATTGGACGCTGACCTGGAGCTTCGCCAACGGACAGACCATATCGCAACTCTGGAACGGCGTCGAAACGCAAAGCGCCGCCAATGTAACCGTGAAGAATGAGAGCTACAACGGCAGCATTCCCGCCGGCGGAAGTTATTCCGGCATGGGGTTCAACGGAACCTGGAACAATGTCACTAATGCAATTCCCGCGTCGTTCGCAATCAACGGAGTTACCTGCGGCGCGACCAATGCGGGCAGCTTCACGCTGAAGCCCTCGGCGCCTACCTTGTCGATAGCACAGGGTGCCAGCGGAACGGACACAATTTCGGTAGCTGATGTAAGTCCGTTTGCCGGCAGTGTAACTCTGGCGGCAAGCGGATTGCCTACTGGAGTTACTGCTGCATTCGCTACTAATCCAACGACTGGATCAAGTGTAGTTGCCTTTGCCGCCAGCTCAGCAGCGGCGGTTGGAACATCGACAGTGACGATTACCGGCGCCTCCGGCTCGCTGTCAGCATCCACCACCATCGCGCTAACGGTGACTTCGGCAGCCGCGGGCAGCTTCACGCTAAAGCCTTCGGCATCCGCTTTGTCAATTGTGCAAGGCGCGAGCGGCACGGACACAATTACCGTAACCGATGTAAGCCCGTTTGCGGGCAGTGTAACTCTGGCCGTCTCGGGTCTGCCTGCCGGCGTAACCGCCGCGATAGGCGCCAACCCCGCCACTTCGACCAGCGTGATTACCTTCACGGTAGCCAGCACAGCGTCAGCCGCGACCAGCAACATCACCATCACCGGCGCCTCCGGCTCGCTGACCTCATCCACCGCCATAGCGCTCACGGTGACGCCAGCATTATCGATTTCTGTCTCGTGCGGCGGCGGATTGACTGTGATAGCAGGCGGCTCCGGCACTTGCACCATCACCGTGACGGGAGCCACAGGCACGCCAAGTATTGCCGTCTCTGGCCTGCCCTCCGGAGTTACTGCCTCCTTCTCCACTCCAACTTCCTCGACGGACGTAATCACGCTAACGGCCAGCAGCACGGCTACACCTGGCACGTTTACGATCACCATTACTGTAACCTCTGGCACAATAACCAAAACCATCACCTTCCAGCTAACGATCACTGCCGCGGTGACGGCGAATGCTACCGTGACGGTCAATCCAGCCAATCCTGGCATTGCCGTGACCAATCAACTGCTTGGCATGAACATGGCCGTTTGGGACGATGCGACTCTTGCGGAAGCCGTGACCCCGTTCGAGACCGCCGGCATCAAGGCGGTGCGCTGGCCGGGTGGATCGACCTCTGACGTCTATCACTGGGAAGGCACAGCCAACACCCCGTCGAGTCCCAGCGAGTGCCCCACCGGCAGTTTCGCCGATCCGAGCGCTACATTTGCGGACTTTGTCAGCGAGCTGGCGGTTCCGGCCGGCCTGGATATTGCGCTCACAGCGGACTACGGTACCAACCCAGCCTGCAACGGGGGCGGCTTGCCCAGCGAGGCTGCCGCATGGGTGGCGAATGCGTTGACTCTCGGCGTCACGGTAAGCCACATGACCGTAGGCAATGAAGTCTATGGGCACTGGGAGACAGACATGCATTCTCCGCAGTGGGATCCTCCAACCTACGCCGCCGCTGTAGGGAACAGCACCAGCAACGGCTACTACCAGCAGATCAAGGCTGCTTCGCCGAAGACGTTGGTGGGCGTCGCTGTCGACGCCGGAGCGCCAGCTGTCGACGATGTCACTGCCGGTTGGGATACGACTGTGCTCGCGGACTCGCAATTTGACTTTGTCGAGTACCACTACTATCCACAGGGCCCGGGAGGTGAAAGCGACAGCTTCCTGGTGCAGCAGGCGGCGCAGGGGTTGACCACCAACATCAACACCATCAAGACTGAACTGAGTGCTGCCGGGAAGGCGGCCATGCCCATTTACGTGGGCGAGATGGGCTCGGTATCCTCCAATCCGGGCAAACAGAGCTGGTCGATTACCCAGGGCTTGTTTGCCGGCCAGGTGCTGGGCGAGATGATGAACGACGGAATCTCGCGCGCGACTTGGTGGATTGGCTTCGGCAATTGCAACGGAACTGCCGGAAACGATAGTGCTTCGCTCTATGGATGGCAGGATTTCGGAGCCTACAATGTCTTCTCCGACGGATCTCTCGATTCTGGCTGTCCGAACGCCGGGTCGCTCGGCACCCCGAATCCCACGGCGATCGCGTTTCAGCTCTTTAGCCAGGTGCTTATCGATGGTGAGCACGTATTGACCCCGAGCGTCACCGGCGACACCACAGATGTAGTTGCCTATGCGGCCACCAACAGCGGAGGCACAGCGCTAGTCTTGTTCAACCGTAATGAAAATAGCAGTGAAACAGTGCAGGTTACCCTGACCGGCAAGACGACATCGACCTCCGTCACAGAGACGACCTATGACAAGGCGATCTACGATGAGTCGAATCCTGCCACAACCAACACCTGGGCTCCGCCCATCACCACCAACCTCGGCGCACCGGCGCTTCCGCTAACGCTGACCCTGGCGCCGTGGAGCATGAATGTGGTGATCATCCACTAATCGGCGATGCAGCGCGCTGCGTTGCAACGTCGCAAACATTTACCCCCAGGCTGCAATGGCCTGGGGGCAATCTTTATTTCCGCAAGAACTTTGAAAGCCGACGTCTAAACGAATCGGCATGTGCATCGGCCGACTCGATCGGAAGTTCTTTGCCTCTGTTCGACCTGACGAGCGCCGCACAGTATTCGTCAGATAGGCAGTCCGGGCACCGTAAGACTGCATCCACGAATTGTTCCGGGGGAAGATATGCATGTGCTTCGATGTAATGTACGATGCCACCGGGAGCAACATAAACAACATCATGACCGGGGACAAAAATGTTCGTCTGGGAGTATCTCGGAATCGGAAATGGGTGTCCGGAGGCAAGGCAAAGGGAGCAATCTACTACACCGCGAAATTGGTAGTGAAAATAAGCAGATTGGATTTTCTCCAGCATTGCGTAGAGTTTTTCCACGAGCGCCTTTTCAGTAACTCCAGAAGTAAATCCATGTGGGTGCTCCAGCCAGCCAACGGCAAGCAGAGGAGAAGTCCAATTCTCTGCGTCAAGTGGGCCAGGATGATATCTGCAGAGATCGAGATCGGCAATGAACATGAGGTCTGGAGTTCTCCCATTTCAGGCGATCATAGCAGGCCATCTGAGTGCTACTGGGATGGAGGCTTGGCGGGCGCAGCATCTGCGGGCTTGTTGGCCGGCGGAGCAGGCGCGGCTGCTTTCTGGCGGCGCTCAGCGGCTTTCTGTAGCTCCGCATCGTGCTTTTCTTTTTCCGCCGCGGCTTGTGAGTCGGTCACATAGCGGAAGACCTGCAACCGTCCGGGAAATTGCTCAGTGGTGAAGACCCGGTTGTACTTGTCGATCGCCACGCCCACCAACGCTTTGAACTGTCCGGGCAGCTCGCCGTGTCCCTGGCCGATATACGTGAGCAACTGGCCATCGCGGTTAAAGACCTGGAGACGGTCTTCCATCTCGTCGGCCACCCAGATGTGCCCGTCGCTATCGACGGCAATGCCCTTGGGACGTGCGAATGCGCCGGGACCGTCGCCATGCTTGCCAAAGAGGCTGATGAAGTTCCCATCGGCATCGAAGATCTCTACGCGATTGTTGAGCGTGTCGGTTACGTAGACATTGCCGTCCTGATCGAGAGCAACGCCCTGCGGCGCGCCGAAATCGCCAGGAGTGGTAAGAAAGTGGTTCTTGCCGCCGGTGCCAATGCGTCGCAGCAGCTTGAGCGTGTCCGCGTCATAGACGATCACCTGATCCTGCTGGGTATCTACTACGTAGAGGAAGCGGTTGGCCGTATCGATAGCCAGGCCGACCGGATCTTCCAGCCCTTCGGTGATCTGTCCTTCCACTTCATGTTTCTTATTGAAGATCATCACGCGGTGCATTTTGCCGTCAGAGACAAAGAGCCGGTCGTCGTCGTCAATGGCGAGGCCGTTGATCCAGCCGAAGTGGGCCTCGTAACCGTTGCGAATCATCTGTACGTCCCGTGTAACCGTATTGAAGATGAACACGGCGCCGACTCTCTGGTCCGCTACATAGACCAGCCCATTCGAGTCGATGGCGATGCCATAAGGGCCAATAAGTTGAAACGGAAAAGTCTTGGGGTTGAATTTTTCAGTCTGCGATTGCCCGCCCGCTAGGCGGTCCATCCAGGTAGCCTTGGGTTTGTCGTTGGCCGCCGGGGTGTAATCGATCTTTGCGCCGGCAAAGTAGTCGAGCCAGCGGACGCGTGCGATATTCGGCGGGCTGGGCCAGACGAGTTTAGAGGGATCAAACGGAAATTTGCGCGGACCGGCCTGGGGCGCTGCGGTGTCGGTTGTCTTCTTCTTGGCTGCGTTGACGGGCAGAGTCACGGCCAGCGAGAGCAGCAGAAATGCGGCGACCTGCCTGGGAGCGCGAGGCGAATTCTTCAAAATGTAGCCCATCTCAAACTCCGTTACTTCTCAGGGGAAGTGGTTTCTTTCATATTGAGCCGGTTCTTGTGGCAGTTGTCGCAAAAGGCCATGTTGTTTTCCTGGTCTTTGACCAACAGATCCGCGTGCGAGGACGCATGTGCCTGATGGCAACTGAGGCAACTGAGCGGGGTCTTCACCTTTGTCTGATTCGTCGGGTCCATCACGTCCGAGACGGGGTGATACTCGACCGGGTGCCCAAGGCCAAAGCGCAACGGCAGAATCGCGACCTTGTTCTTCTTGTAGTAATCGTCCGGCAGCTTGACCTGGCCATTAAAAATCGTCAGCAGATGTTGATCCGCAATAGGCTGCGGAGCAGAATCCGGCCCGTGGCACTCCAAACACAGCGCGTTGCCTTTGG
>Ga0181528_10001521_pt1 | contig 14403 bp, 11 predicted proteins | sample PEATcosm2014_Bin_47_FD_119742 | JGI IMG/M metagenome (GOLD analysis project Ga0181528, IMG submission 119742) | Peatland microbial communities from MTU Mesocosm Facility, Houghton, MI, USA - PEATcosm2014_Bin10_10_metaG | ecosystem: Environmental > Terrestrial > Soil > Wetlands > Peat | place...
AAACGCAGCCCAAAACTGCCCTGAATTTGCCCGTACATGGCTCGAAAACCGCCCGCACCGCGCCCTGCACCAACCCAAGTCCGTCCACTTTTGCCCGGAAAATCGCTCGTCGCGAAATCCTGTCAACCCCCGTTTCTCGCTGTATTCCTCGCAACCAGATGATTCCGCACGAGATATAAACCACCCCTCCGCTGAGGGTCCACCCCCTCCAAATTGCTATTCTTGAAGTAGGGGCAAGCAACCAAGTCGGGTGCCCCACCTTCGCCGCCGTGGTTGCGGCTAAGGTGGGAATCAGCGCCGTCCACCCCGGCTTCAAAGGTTTTGTTCTTCAACCTCCGAAACCTTTGAAACATCCGATACCTCCGACACCTCTAACCCGTTCTTTCTCAAATTTATACCGGGAAATATAGAGGGGGAGGGGTATGGCACTCCACCCTCGCCGGAATTGCCCCTCCCGCCGCGCGATTTTCACCTCAGGATTACTACCAGCGGGAATTCACAGCCCGGGACTTGCGCACCGCCCCGCCGTTTCGTAGCATCTACCTCACCTGAAGGCGCCGACCTGCAAAGTTGGTGCTGAGGCGGAACACCACTGCGGACCGATAATTAACAATCGGGGGCTCTGCTCGACATAACGGTCTGGTGTGCTGATCCCCAGTCGGATCGGCCTAAAGGACCTCGGCGGGCTCCCACCTTAGGTGATTCGGGTTCACAGAACCTCCGCCACACACGGCCAAGCGGGCCGGCCCTTCTTGAACCTTCTCCCGGCGTGCGAATTGCCCCGGGATTTCACCGGCGTTTCACCTTTCCTCGCCCCGGCGCTCGTCGTCAAAGCCCCTTCAGCATCTACAATGGAACGGTGTACCCACACTTCTTCCACTTCGGATCCTTTTCCCTGCCCACCTACGGCCTGATGGCCTCCGTGGGCATGCTTGTAGGCCTTGGCGTCATCCTCAGCCTGGCGCGCTTCCGCGGCCTGGACCCCGACCAGATGTGGAGCCTCGGCGGGTTGGTCGCCTTCAGCGGCATCGTGGGCGCCAAGGTGCTCATGCTGCTGGTGGACTGGCGCGAGTACGCGGCCGAACCCGGGCGCATCTTCAGCGTGGCCACGCTGCAATCCGGCGGAGTCTTCTCCGGAGGACTGGTGGCGGCCTTGGTCGCCGGCTGGTGGTACCTGCGCAAGGAGAAGATCTCCTTCCTCTCCGCCGCCGACGTGTTCGCCCCCGGAGTGGCCCTGGGCCACGCCTTCGGGCGTCTGGGCTGCCTGGCCGCAGGCTGCTGCTACGGCCGCCCCACGCACCTGCCCTGGGGTATCACCTTCCACAACCAATGGGCCAACCTATACCAAGGGACGCCGCTGAATATCCCCCTGCACCCGACCCAGCTTTACGAGTTTTTTGCCGAGCTCATCAACTTTGTGTGGCTCTACTGGCTGTGCAAACACAAGCGCTTCGAGGGACAGGTGATGGCGCTGTTCATGATCGTCTACGGCTGCGAGCGCTTTGTCTTTGAGTTCTTCCGCGGCGATCCCGGCCGTGGCGAGGTGATGGGTGGGCTGATCACCGGCACGCAGTTGATTGCGCTTGGACTGGTGGTCACCGGCTTCATCATCTACCTGCGAAGGGTACCGCTGCACTCGGCTGCCTTGGGCAAGACCAGCCAGGGCGACTAGCCGCGGCGTGGCCACGAACTGCGCGACTTAGGTGAGCATTTCAGGAATCTAAGGCTAGGCGTACAGATCCACGGCGTGTGTGGTGGCGCCGGCCGAGAGGCTGGCGTAGAAGCCATACTGCGCGGCGGCGCCCGTCTCCGCGCTGGCGGCGGTGTAGGCAAACAGCGCGGCGAATTCTCCTGAGAAACTTTCTCCCTCATTGCTCTGCGAAGCCTGCCAGGTGCCATCCACAGGGTTGGCCGTGTAGGTGCCCTGCGCGCCGTAGGTGGCAACGGCGACGCTCCAGTTATAACTATCCACGGGGCGGCTGAGGTAGGTGGTGGAGTTGGCCAGGCTGTTGGCGGAGCTGGAGTTAGTCCCGTTGGCAGCTCGCGTGGCGAGCAGGTTTCGGCGCACCAGGGTGAGGGCCGTCGAACGCGCGTCGGAGGCCGCGTCGAGGGTGGCTGAGGATTGCGCGACACTGAGTCTGAGGGCGTTCATCGCAAGCTGCACCAGGCTGCTCCATCGGCAAAGGCGGGGCGGGGCTTGAATCCGAGGAAGGCATGGCAGAAGGCAGGGGAGACAGCGTTCTGCCCCGGCAACTGCTATCCTGTTGAGAATGCCGCGTAAATCAACATCCCGCCCAAAAGCCACGAGCACCGCAACCAAAGCCAAGCCGGGGACGAAGCCTGCAGCGAAGTCGAAGGTCAAGGCAAAGCCGACAGCAAAAGCCAAGGCTAAGCCGGAACCCATGGCCAAGCCAGTAGCCAAGCCAACAGCTAAGGCCAAAGCAACAGCCAAAGCAAAGCCAGCGGCCAAGGCCAAGCCCAAAGCAAAGGCAGCAGCCAAGGTTAAGGCAAAGCCAGAAGCTACGCTCATCGCCGAGCCGATCCTTCCTGTTGCTGAAGTTGTGGAGTTGCCGAGTCCCGAGCTGCAGAGCTTTGATGCCAGTGAAGAAGATGCCGGGCTGCGCCTCGATCACTTCCTGGTGGCGCGACTGCAAGAGGTGAGCCGCGTACGCGTGCAGCAGTTGATTGAGCAGGGCAAAGTGCTGGTGAATGAACGGCCGGCCAAGGCATCGCTGAGGCTTAAGGGCAGCGAGGTTATCGAAGTGACGGGCAAGGTGGAGGCCCCCGCGCTGAAGGCCATCCCGGAGAATATTCCGCTGGAAGTGGTGTTTGAGGACCGCAACCTGGCCGTGGTGAACAAGCCGGCCGGAATGGTGGTGCACGCCGGAGCGGGAAGTCCCGAGGACGAGCGCAACCGCGGCACCCTGGTCAACGCCCTGCTCTACCGCTTTCGAGTTTTGAGCGGAGTGGGCGGTGATCTGCGACCCGGCATCGTACATCGGTTGGACAAAGACACCAGCGGATTACTGGTGGTGGCCAAGAACGACCGCGCTCATCAGAAGCTGGCCGAGCAGTTCAGCAGCCGGCAGGTGAGCAAGACCTACCTGGCACTGGTGCACAACTGGCCCCAGACCGACACGGGCAGCATTGACGATCCCATCGGACGCGATCCGAAGAACCGCACGCGGATGAGCGTGACCGGCATTGACCCGCGCAACGCTCTGTCGCATTACAAAGTGCTGGAGAAGCTGCTGACCCCTTACGGACGCTTTGCGCTGGTGGAGGTGAAGATCGAGAGCGGACGCACACACCAGATTCGCGTGCACATGTCCAGCATCGGGCATCCCGTGGTAGGTGACACACTGTACGGCGCGCCGGAGTATCTGCTGCCCAGAACGCTCTCCCGGGAGCAGCAGGGCAACGCCATCAGCGTGCGCACACAGGTTCGCCGCACCAAGAGCCATGGCGCGGGAGCCGCAGCGCTGAACCTTGAGCGGAACTTCCTGCACGCCGCGGAGCTGCACTTTGTGCATCCCACGACGGGCAAGGCAATGGATTTTGCGGCCCCGCTGCCGAAGGAACTGCAGGATTTCCTGGAACGACTGCGGAAGTCTGCGGAGAGCATCGGCTAGTTTTCGGCCGTCCCCACGGCGTCCCTTTCGGGTAATCTTCGCAGCACCGGATCACATTCCGGTCCGGCGGCCCGTTATACACTTATTGCATGGAAAAGCTGGCCTATACCCTGCTTGCTGCACTGATTCTGACTGTGCCTTTGGCGGCCCAGAGTTCGCAAGATTTGCCTGTAGCGCCCTCGGCGGCGCAACCGCGCTTTCCGGGCGCTCCGGCGCAACCTCCGCAGGCGCAGAGCGCGCAGCCGCAGGCCACTCCTGTACGGGATTTGCCCGCGCCGCCGCCGGCTGCTGCTGCTCAGGATGTGCCTGCCCAACCGGCAGCTACGCAGAGCGCGCCGACGGCACAGATCCCAGCAACGCAGACCACACCGGCCAAACCCAAGGCCGCACCCAAGCCCATGGACCCGTCCTCGGCCTTCGCTCCGGTGACGGCCGCGCCGCCGCGCGTGCAGCATCCGAACCAGGTGGAGCCGGAGACAGGGGGCGACGCCGAATACCGCATCGGCGTGGACGTGGACCTGGTGGCGATGATTTTTACCGCCGTGGACAAGAAGGGCCACTACATAAAGGACCTGAAGCGCGAGGACGTGCGCCTGCTGGACGAGGGCAAGCCGCCGCAGCGCATCGAGGCCTTTGAGAGCGAGACCGGACTTCCGCTGCGGGTGGGGCTGCTGATTGACGCGAGCAACTCGATCCGCGACCGCTTCCGCTTTGAGCAGGATGCGGCGGTAGAGTTTTTGAACCAGACGGTGCGGCGCGGCAACGACCAGGTGTTTGTGGTGGGCTTCGACTCGCTGAGCGACCTGACACAGGACTTTACCGACGACACGAACATGCTGGCGCGCGGCGTTAGGATTCTGCGCCCAGGGGGCGGCACGGCGCTATTTGACGCCGTCATCCAGGCCAGCGACAAACTGGCGCACACCCAGGTGAAAGGACCGTCACGCAAGGCCATCATCCTGCTGAGCGACGGCGACGACAACCAGAGCCGCCACACCCGGGCGGAGGCCATTGAGGCCGCACTGCGCGCCGACCTCATCATCTTCGTCATCAGCACGAACATCAGCGACAGCGACCGCAAGGGCGACAAAGTGCTGCAGCAGTTTGCCGAGCAGACCGGCGGACGCGTCTTCTTCCCTCTGCGGATCGAAGAGGTTTCCAACTCCTTCGCCGAGATTCAGGACGAGCTGCGCAGCCAGTACGTGGTGGCCTACAAGCCTCAGAACTTTGAAGAGGATGGCCGCTATCGCCCGGTGACTCTGGATGCCGTGGGACGGCCCGGGGTGAAGCTGAGGGCGCGCAAGGGATACTACGCGCCAAAACGAAAATAGAAGCCGCGCAGATAAGGATTCTTGAGAAATTCACTTGGGCCATCGGGAGAGATTCCGGTGGCCTTTTTGTTGGCTTATTTCCCCGGCGCGTTCTTCTCTGGCGAATCCTGCGCGGGCGCCTTGGGAGCCCAGTAGCCGCGGCGGGCCAGCACGCGGAAGTCGCTGTCATTGGCCTTAATTTCGACGTGGCGGAACTGGCCGTCGGCCTTGAGGCGCGTGGGCAAGTAGGTGAGCATGTACTGGCCGTGCAGCTCCAGCGCGAGCTCTTCGAGGGCGGCGCGCAGCTTCTTCACACTGTCACCGACGTCAAAGACGCGGCCTCCGGTCTGCTCGGCCAGCCGGCGCACCTGGCTCTCACCGTCATGGAAGCGGGGATGCTCGTTTGGCGAATGGTCGGCCAGAAGGATGACGTAGACGGCGGTATCGGCGCGCTGGGCGGCCTCGATGACCGAGGCCAGGGACTTCTGGCTACCATGATCGTCGCCATCGGTGAGCAGGAGGATGGCGTGGCGCCCACTCTCTTTTTGCAGCTTCTCGGCCACGGCCAGGTAAACGGCATCGTAGAGAAGCGTCCCGCTGCCCTTGTGCACGGGGATGGTGCCGCGCCCATCGCCGGCGGTGCCACGGCCGCCGCTGCCGCCACCATCGTTGAGGTCGGCACGGTCGAAGGCTCGGCGCAGACGGGGCATGTCATTGGTGCAGTCCTGCAGCAGGCTGACGGTGACGTCAAAGTGGATGACGAAAGCGAGGTCACGCGAGGTGAGCGCGTGGGCCAGAAAGAGCTTTCCGGCCTCGCGTTCGGCGGGCAGTAGGCGGGACTGGCTGGCACTGGTATCCACCAGCACGCCAAGGGTGAGCGGCTGGGCAAAGGCCGAGTCCAGCTCCGAAATGGACTGCGGAGTGCCGTCCTCAGTGAGGCGGAAATCCTTCTTTTTGAGGCCGACGATCAGCTCGTGATGATGGTTGCGCACGCTGAAGAAGAGGGTGATGTCGCCCAAATTCGGCTGGGCGTCGAACTGAACTTCTGGCGGGCGGGCGGGCTTCTCTGCCGGAGCGGCTGAGACAGGCTGCTTCGCGGCCGGCGGGGCCTTGGGGTCGGGCAGCTCAGGCATGGAGTAGCCATCGTCGGTGGGGGCGTTGGAGGCCTTGGGAGGATCACTCTGCGCAACGGCCGGAAGCGCGGCTAGCAGGCACCAGGCCAGCAGCCCGCGGACGAGTATTCTGTTTTGCCTTAGCTTACCCATGGTTCCTCCAGCCTATGCCCGTAGTCTAGTATGGAGGGGTGGAGACTTGCACGGCTTTCCCTGGCTGCGGTGGCAATCCCGGCTTGTGAACGGCCGCATGGAGCACTAGAATTTGCAGTTTGGCAATCTTGAATCCGGCAATCGTCATCCGCGGAGGGTATTCCTGATGCAGCGCCTACGGCATTCCGTCACTTTGCTTTCGATCCTGCTCCTGCTCCCACTGGCGCTTATGGCGCAGCAGGGTTTGCCGGATTCGCCCAAGCCGCAGAACCAGGCCAGCGGACTGCCCGACGCTCCGACGCCCAACCGCACACTGCCCACCGCAACGGCCGTGCCCAGCGAGCAGACCACGCCGCAGACGGGCGAGGCGACTTCGGTTGACACCATGACGCAGGCCGAGATCAACGCCGCGCAGGAGACGCCGCCACCGAACGCTCCGCCGCCGGGACGGATTATGCCCAGCAACCGCCGGGCCAACACCACGAGCAGTGGCTATGACGAGACCAAGGGATTGATCTCGGTGAACGTCAACGCCGTGCCCATCTCGGTGACGGTCAAGGACGCCACGGGAAGACTCTTCCCCGGACTGACGAAAGAGAACTTTACGGTGTACGAGGACGGCACCAAGCAGCGCATCGCCTTCTTCACCAGCGATCCCTTCCCGGTCTCGGCCGCCGTCATCATTGACGTGGGCATGCCGGAGATTGCGCTGCGCAAGGTGAAGGAGACGGTCAGCGCGCTGGTGGGCAGCTTCAGCCAGTTCGACGAACTGGCGGTGTACACCTACGGCAACACGGTGAAGCAGCAGCAGGATTACCTGGCCGCGCTGGGAGACAGCACCAGCCGCACCCTGTCACGCATCCAGCAGTTGCAGGGCACCGCCAGCGGACCGGGCGTGTACAACCCGATGACCTCCGGCCCGTCGATCAACGGCCGCGTCTTTGATCCCGGCACGATGCGCAACCCGATCGAGGGTGCGCCGCCGAAGAATGCCGAGCCTTCCCGCGTGCTGAACGACGCCATTCTGCAGGCGGCACGCGATTTGAGCCGCCGCGAAAAAGCACGGCGCCGCGTAATCTTCGTGCTCAGCGACGGCCGCGAGTACGGCAGCCACGCCAGCTACAACGACGTGAAGAAGGTTCTGCTGACCAACAACGTGGTGGTGTACGGCGTGGCCCTGGACGCGTCGGCCATCAAGTACTACAACAAGATCGCCCGCATCCACCTGCCCACGCAGGGGTATGCCAACATTCTTCCCAAGTACGCCTCGGCCACCGGTGGAGAGATCTTCACGGAGTTCACAGCCGCCGCGCTGGAGTCTGCTTACGGCAGCGCCATGGAAGAATCGCGCAGCCAGTACACGCTGGTCTACTACACGGATGCCACGGCCTCCACCGCTTACCGCAAGATTGAGGTGCGCGTGGGCGGCTACGGCCCCAGCCTGAGGGTATTTGCACGCGACGGCTACTACCCGGCGCCGCAGAAGCAGTAACCATCGGCGGAGATTGACGTTACCGTGGTTCCGAAGGGGAGGGTTGCGGCCTCCCGGCGCCCCGGGGTTGTGGTATAACCCAAGTAACCGCTGAAGAGCGTTTTCAGTCACGAAACACCGGAAGACCCGCGCGCACCCCTGGCAAGTACCGCTGGAAGAGCGAACGGTGACGGACGGCCGCCACAGTGGCGGCGCCGAGTCGGGAAACGATCGAGGACTCCTTGAGCTTCATCAACTTCGCTGCCCGCGAGATTAACTGCAAGATCGTCTACTACGGCCCCGGCTTGGGCGGCAAGACGACGAACCTGCAGCACATCTTCGACAAAACGGGAGAGCAGCAGAAGGGCAAGATGATCAGTCTTGCCACGGAGACCGACCGTACCCTGTTCTTCGACTTTCTTCCCCTCGACCTTGGCACCATTCGCGGTTTCAAAACCAGATTCCACCTCTACACCGTCCCCGGACAGGTCTTCTACGACGCCTCACGCAAACTGATTCTGCGCGGAGTGGATGGCGTGGTCTTCGTCGCCGACTCGCAGACCGAGCGCGCCGACGCCAACGTGGAAGCCCTGGACAACCTGGTGGGCAACCTGCAAGAGCACGGCTACGACTTCGCGACCATCCCTTATGTGCTGCAGCTGAACAAGCGCGACCTGCCGAACATTCTGTCGGAAGAGGAGATGCGCAACCAGCTCTGCCGCCGCGCTGAGCCTACTTTTGAGTCCATCGCATCGCAGGGCGTCGGAGTGTTTGAGACGCTGAAGGAAATCGCCCGCCAGGTGCTGGTGGAGCTGAAAAAGAGCTAACCCGCGCGTTATCGGTTCTTGCGAACTTCCCCGTAACACACTGTTGGATATCCAGTTGCCTACCGCCTTCGGCAGAGGTGCGCGATTTTGCCTGTAACTTCCGGGGCGGTTTTCCATCCAACTAGGGCCGGGCAGATAGCTGTCCACGGGCGGGGAGAGACCAGTCGTGAAGAGCCGAATCGAGCAGCCAAAGTCCAGTGAGATTACCCCGCGCGAGCTGTACCTGAGCCGGCGGCGCTTTCTGGCAGCAGCGGCCGGAATCGGCGCGGCCGCCCTGGGCGCGGAAAAGGTGAGCGAGCTGCTCCATCCGCTGACGGTCGAGGCCGGCACTCGCCTGCCGGCCCAGCACAGCCCCATCAGCACCACCGGCGAGAAGCTGACGCCGTACCAGGACGTGACCACCTACAACAACTTCTACGAGTTGAGCACGGACAAGGAGATGCCATCGCGCATCGCCTCCAGTTTTCATCCGCTGCCGTGGACGCTGGAGATTGATGGGATGGTCGGTCATCCGATGAAGCTGGACTACGATGCGCTGCTGAAGCTGGCGCCGCTCGAGGAGCGCGTTTATCGCCACCGCTGCGTGGAGGGCTGGTCCATGGTCATCCCATGGACGGGCTTCCCGCTGAAGACGCTGCTGGACCGCGCGCAACCCAACGGGCAGGCGCGCTATGTGGCCTTTACCAGCGTGACGCGCCCCAAGGAGCTGCCCGGGCAGCAGCGCGACGTGCTGAACTGGCCGTACAAGGAAGGGCTGCGTTTGGATGAGGCGATGAATCCACTGACGCTGTTGACCGTTGGACTGTACGGCGAGGTGCTGCCCAACCAGAATGGCGCGCCGGTGCGCGTGGTGGTGCCGTGGAAGTACGGCTTCAAGAGCGCGAAGTCTATTGTGCGCATTACGCTGACCGCGAAGATGCCGCCGACGAGCTGGAACGAGGCAAACCCGAGCGAGTACGGCTTTTACTCCAACGTTAATCCGAAGGTGGACCACCCGCGCTGGAGCCAGGCGCGCGAACGCCGCATCGGAGAGCTCTTCCGCCGCGAGACCTTGCCCTTCAACGGCTACGGGGACTTTGTGGCCTCGCTTTACAAGGGGATGGACCTGCGGAAGGACTTCTAACGGAATTGCCGCATGCGGCGCAGCGCGGTTATGATGGCCGCATGGCACAAGGCTCTGATAACCCAACGGTAACGCGTAAAATCATCGAGGCGCTCTCCCAAAACTGGCAGGCCGAGATGCGCGGCTTCCACACCTACAAGACCCTGGCCGAGCGCGACCACGATCCCATCCGCAAGCACACACTGAACCACATGGCGCAGGCCGAGGCTCGCCACGCCGCGCTGTGGGCCAAGCGCATCCACGAGCTGGGCGGCAACATTCCGCAGTACGACGGCAAGGCCGGCGGCGAAGCCGACACCCTGGCGAATCGAGTGGGCGGCCCCGGCATGGCTCTGCGGCGGCTGGAGATTGACGAGAGCCGCGACATTGCCAAGTACGGCCGCCAGATTGAAGAGCTGGGCGACGAGCCCAGCGTGACCATCCTGCACCAGGTGATCGCCGACGAGCAGGAACACTATCGCGAACTGGGCGATCTGATTCGCAACCACTATCCCAAGTCGGCGGTGGCGGAGACCAAGAGCGATCCGCGTTCGGTGATTGACGAGCTGCTCTCCAAGCGGCGCAACGCCGGCAAGCAGGCCGCGGGGTGGATTGGCGACGCCATCTACGGCGTGAACGACGGCTTGGGCGCCATCTTCGGCATCGTCAGCGGCGTCAGCGGCGCTACGTTGGGCAACTCGCATTACGTACTGCTGGCGGGCATCGCCGGCATGGTGGCCAGCGCACTCAGCATGGGCAGCGGAGCCTACCTGGCGGCGAAGAGCGAACGCGAAATCTACGAGGCCGAACTGGCCCGCGAACGCGATGCCATCCAGACGAACAACATTGAGGCGCGCGAATTGCTCTCACTGTACTACCAGGTGAAAGGGCTGCCTGAAGAGGACTCAGACCGGGTGGTGGAGCACCTTGCCAAAGATCCCGAGCAGATGCTGCGCGCGCTGGCCTCCGAACGGCTGAACTCCACCGAAGAGGCATTGAGCAACCCCATGACTTCGGCCTTCAGCGGCGCACTCAGCACGGCCGTGGGCGCCTTCGTGCCGATCATTCCATTCTTCTTCTGGGGCGGATATCCGGCGGTGATCGCCTCGGCCGTGATCAGCCTGGCAGCACACTTCGCGGTGGGCGCAGCCAAGAGCCTGATTACCGTGCGCTCCTGGTGGGCAAGCGGCTTTGAGATGACGGCCGTGGGCGCCATCGAGGGCGTGGTGACGTACCTGATCGGCGTCGGGCTGGGCCACTTCGGCGCGTAGCGATGACGCTGGCGCCAGTGTCCCGGTGAGTTCTGCGAGATGCGCTCGATTACATCTCGCGCAGCGATTGCGAAGTTTTGCGATGGGAAGGAAAACAGAAACGGATGGGTGTGGCATCCGTTTTTTGCGCAATCGCGCGGCTCTGCTATAATTGTTTCTGCGCGGCGCCAGTCGCGTGTTTTCGTGTCGGGGAGTGGCTCAGCCTGGTAGAGCACCTGGTTCGGGACCAGGGGGTCGGAGGTTCAAATCCTCTCTCCCCGACCATTATTTTCAACAAGATACAAGATTTTTCCGTCCTACCGAAAATCCACTGTAGACGATTTTGTAGACGGCGAAATCCTGGGCGTCAATCAGTGCGATCTTTCGTGGCGCTGGATGAGGTTATTCCGGACTCAGATACATCGTTCTTTCCGTGATCGAACAGTTTCCCCAGAAACTCGTCTTTTCCGACCTTAAAGTCCAGCCGGCCATTTGAGCCCTTGATTGTATACATCTGCCTCCGGTTTCTGGCAGCACTTATCCACTCGGTCTCTCCGCGCTGCTCGGGCAGCGTTTGATTGACATCATCTGAATTCAAAACTACGATTCCGTCATCGTTACAGACCAAGAGCACAAACACATCGCCCAAAGTACCTTCCATCGTCGCGATTAGATCTAAATGCCTTTTCTGAAAAGAAAAGCGCCATGGTGACAATCGCTTCGACGAGTACTTAATGTAGATGCCTTTCGTACCGTTCAGCACATACGCGGCGTTATCTGTGGACGCAAACGGCTTTATTGAGAGCTCGCTATGAGTGGTGTGAATCATCCTGGCGAATCCGCTCTCCATCTAGCCACACTGGAGAACGATTATTCTGTTTGCGCGCTTCGAGAGACAGCCTGTGAAAGATGAAGCAACGCTGCCAATCGAGGTATAGCGCCTTGGGGATTGTCAGTTCGAAATACTTCAGATATTCCTTCCGTGACCCAAACATCCGAGCTCTCTGAATATAGGTGTCCTGCTGGAGCTTGTGCTTGACATCGCGCGTAAAAAACATTGATAGAAGATTGTTGAACGTTACGCCCCGCGAGATGATGTTTCCACCGATGATCACCGTGAATGGGGCAGATGGACTTGTCCCGGTTCTGTTATCCGCTGCGTTCACCTCCTTATCACTGTTCATGACCACGATGTTATTGCGATCGCAATTGGACAAGATATATTTGACAACCTCATTCGCTTTGTCGTGATACATGGCGCGAGCAAGGTCCCAGATACACTTATAGTAGGGTTCGTGGTGCTTGCTCCTCTCATCGCGAAGCGCCTCAAAAATCTTGACCACCTGTTTGTAGTCGACAATGTGGTCATCCTTCCTACCACTGGTATGAATGAGCAGCGAATAATTCTGGTCTTTGGTGATGTTGCAATTCAGATACGCGACTCGAATCAAGAAGCGGAACAACGCCTCGCGGAGGTACCGGGGAAGGTCTCCTGTGTCTGGCAGGAATGAAAGTTGATACTGGAGGTTCTCAATCGAGACGGGAAAGAAAATATCTTGCCCAACGTAACTGAGGTGCGGCGGAAAATCTGCCCAGAACTCGTTTTCATTTTGGTGGGTTCGATTTAGGTCCAGACGAGCTGGTGTGGCAGTGACGCCGATGTACACGCCGCTCGCACCGATCAAGCGACCGGTGAGATCGTTGATTGTGCTTCGTTCTCGTTGGTTTACTTTTGAATTTGGAGTCGCATAATCTGCTTCGTCATCAACAACAACCCGGTCGTGCCGCCCAGCAAGCTTTTGGATAAGCTTCTGAAGGTCCTTTGTATTCTTCTTGCAGAATATGATCCACTGGCTATTCCCAATCACAACCTCGGGCGGCAACACTTCGCTATACTTCTTAGGTGATGGCGATAAACCAGAACGCTGAAAGCGCTCCAGATTTTGCCCGAGAAGTTGGACACTGTCATTGAGGAGTACGATTACGATCTGGTGGCCCTCATCGAGCAGCCGTGCCGTACGCGACGTTGGCTGGGGCAGAGCTGGCCTATTCCGCTCTGCCCAAGGATGGAGGTTATATCTGTATCCGAGCACCTAAGGAGCTACAGGGTTATGGCAGGTATGAACCTATGTTACCGATGTTCTCGATTGCCCAGCTTTCGACTGAAAAGTCCAACGCTGACATGAAACACGCTTCAAAGCAATTTTCTCTATCGATAGCAGAAGCCTATATCCGGTCACTTTGTCCGGTACAGCCATCACAAATTGATACAAGAAAGAACCTATGGAACTCCATGAAGGTAACGCAAGTCCGAGGGGATCGAGTTGTGCGCAAAGGAAGCATGGGCAGATGGTTTACCGGGTATGCCCGTGCGCGATCTCTGCTAAAGCTCTTGAACAGCCCAGATCATCCTCCCGTACCCGATTGGGCACGGGAGGATGATCCCTGTGGCGAAGTTTAGATGATCTGTAAGTCAACCCGCTTGGCTGACTTTGAAGAACACTTCATCCCACCCACTGCCAGAGTTGAAACGACCGTGTCTGGCCACCCATGGCCAAGAGCATCAGAGGAGCAGGGCCGCGCGCCTGAACACTGGCGGCAATTTCGGTCATCGCTGCTCGATCAGTCGAACTCAACTGATCGCTGCCTTGTGGATGGGTATGCCAATCACCTTGGTGGCTAGAGAACTTGACTCTGAGCGTATTTCACATTTGGCGCCGGCTTACTGGAGTCGGCCGAATTTTGTTTCTTGTTGGTGAAAATGGATACGTTCGCGAATATAATTTGCCGCGATTGGAGACCATTCTGAATGCAGCTAGACTGATTGCGGGCTGTTCGACGGACTGAAGATAAGCGGCGTCTTTCAAGCGGGTGCAGCCCGCGACTTTTCCGCGCGACCTGCCGCTGAGTTTTCCTTCGAACATCGAACAACTCACCCGCAGGCCCCTCTTCGGCAGCTTGTCGTTGAAACTCTCGCAACTGCCGTTCTGCTTCGGCTTGCCCGGCGGGATGTGCATCAGACCTATCCGCGGCTCCGGGTATTAGGCGTCACAAGCCAGTTCAGACCGGGAACCGACGAGCTCACCCGGGCGCCTTGTCGGTACACTCTGAATTCGTTGAGCTCTGTGCCGTGAGACTGGCGATTTACGCTGGATGCTTTTGCTATCGTTCATAAACGAATCGGAGTCCGCGTCGCTCCGCCTCCAGCCTTTCCTCCGGCCCCCGATAAACACGCGCGAGGCACACAAGCTTGGGTTGACGCGGCCGCTCGCGGATCGTGCGCTGGATCTGGTCGAGATGTGTCTTCCACTCCTGTGCACGGAGGCTCGATATGACCACGATGTCGAAGTTGGTTTGGTTTAGCGCGACGAGTACCTCAGCGATGGTTCCACACCAGCTGATCGCATAGCCAGAAACGCGCAACGTTTGCACGGTTATCTCGGCATTCCGCGTGGCGTGCATGAAGAAGGTCTTGAATCCGGAAGGACTCCCGGCGCAGGCGCCACATTCCGCCGCTGGCTGGCGTTCCACGAGCCTATTACGCCG
>Ga0181528_10001522_pt1 | contig 14402 bp, 15 predicted proteins | sample PEATcosm2014_Bin_47_FD_119742 | JGI IMG/M metagenome (GOLD analysis project Ga0181528, IMG submission 119742) | Peatland microbial communities from MTU Mesocosm Facility, Houghton, MI, USA - PEATcosm2014_Bin10_10_metaG | ecosystem: Environmental > Terrestrial > Soil > Wetlands > Peat | place...
AACGGCAAAATCATCCAGGAACTCGAAGGCTTGTTTCACGGCGCGGGCTGGAATGTCATCAAAGTCATTTGGGGAACCGAGTGGGACGACATCATCAAGCGCGACAAGTCGGGTCTGCTGCTCAAGCGCATGGACGAATGCGTGGACGGCGATTACCAGAAATACATCGTCGAGCCGGGCAGCTACACGCGCAAACATTTCTTCGGCAAATATCCGGAGCTGCTTGAACTCGTGACGCATTTGACCGATGAGCAGATTTCCAAATTGCTACGCGGTGGTCACGACGTCCGCAAAATGTTCGCGGCCTACAAAGTCGCGATGGATCACAAGGGCCAGCCGACGGTCGTGCTCGCCAAGACGGTCAAGGGCTACGGCCTCGGCGAGGCGGGTGAAGGCAAAAATATTTCGCACCAGCAGAAAAAAATGAACGAGAAGGAACTCCGCGAGTTCCGGGCGCGTTTTGACATTCCGATCAGCGACGATGTCATCGCCGACATGCCGTTTTACCGCCCGCCGGCCGACAGCCCGGAGATGAAATATCTGCTGGCCCAGCGCAAAAAACTCGGCGGCTTCGTGCCGGCACGCATCGTCAAACCGGCCAAGCTGGACGTGCCCAAACTCGAATCATTCGCCGAATTTTTCTCGCCGTCCAAAACGGAAATTTCCACCACCACGGCATTCGGCGGCTTGTTGAGATTTTTACTGAAACAAAAGGACTTCAGCAAAAACATCGTGCCCATCATCCCTGATGAAGCGCGCACGTTTGGTTTGGATGTGTTATTCCGCGAGATTGGGATTTATTCACCGAAAGGCCAGCTTTACGAACCGGTGGACAGCAAAACGCTTTCATATTATCACGAAGCCAAGGACGGCCAGATTTTGGAGGAAGGCATCAGCGAGACCGGCGCGATGTCGTCGTTCCTCGCCGCCGGCACGAGCTATGCCACGAACGGCGTGCCGATGGTTCCGTTCTACATTTATTACTCAATGTTCGGTCCGCAGCGCGTCGGCGATTTGTTCTGGCTTGCCGGCGACATTCGCGCGCGAGGCTTTTTGCTCGGCGCGACCTCCGGCCGCACCACGCTCAATGGCGAAGGCCTGCAACATCAGGACGGCCACAGCCTGCTGCACGCGAGCACGATTCCGACGTGTTTGCCATACGACCCGGCGTTCAGCTACGAACTCGCCGTCATTGTCAGCGATGGTTTGCGCCGGATGTTCGTTGAGAACGAGGATATTTTTTATTACCTCGCCGTTTACAACGAGAATCATGCGATGCCCGCGATGCCCGCCGGCTGCGAAAGCGGCATTTTGAAAGGCTTGTATAAATTCAAGCCCGGCGTGGAAGGCAAAAAGATCAAGGCGCACATTTTCGGCAGCGGCTCGATCATGCAATCGGCATTGAAGGCGCAGGAAATTCTCGCGGAAAAATACGGCGTCAGCGCCGACGTCTGGAGCGCGACGAGCTACAAGCTGCTGCGCACCGACGCGATCCGCTGCCAGCGCTGGAACATGTTGCATCCGACGGAGACGCCCAAAAAATCTTACGTTGAAACCTTGCTTGCGACAGAATCGGGCGCGTTCGTTGCAGTGTCGGACAACATCCGCACTGTGCCGGACCAGATTGCGCCGTGGGTCCCCGGCGGACTGTTCACGCTCGGCACGGACGGGTTTGGCCGCAGCGACACGCGGACGCGATTGCGCCGGTTTTTCGGTGTGGATGCCGAGTCCACCGTCATCGGCACGCTCTTCGCGCTAGCAGAAAAAAACCTCATTGAGCGCAAGGTCGTCGCGCAGGCGATCAAGGATTTGGGCGTTGACCCGGAAAATATCCAACCGCAACTGGTGTAATCAAAAAACGGTCACAGCAGTTTGGTGAGCTTTACGGCGGGAATTCACTTGTCTGACTCTGGCCAAGTTGGCTGAAGTGGAAGGCAGCCTGAGCCGGGGATGAATACGCGTCACGCTCCGCTCCAGGCTAGAAGAATGTGAGTTCCGCTTTCAGCATCTTCGCAAAAACCCGCATCCACTATTACTTAAAAAGCAAAAAAACCGCTTGGCCAGTCTTGAATTCAAAATTTATTCATCACCGGACATGCTATAAATCCCACCATGACCGTTGACGGCCGCGTGATAAATAATCAAGGCGAAAACGAAACCCCACAAAACCGTCCCCAGTGCTGCGCAGACCACGCCCCAAAGCCGGTAAGGCCGGGCGGCATTCCAGTAAAGTTTTTCCTTGAGCCGGACCCGGCCGGAAATCCATAACGCCGCCAGCGCGAACGGTAGCCCGATCACCGGAACCAATCCCAGCAACCCGAAGACGAGGCAGCGGGTGGAGGCTTTCATCATCTTGATTTTGGCGGCGGGAATGTTGTTCATGGTTTCGTGACGGTCGAAACCGTGTTGGTCGCGGAAAAGTTCAGCCGCTTGATCTGCTGCTGCTCCATAAATTTCACTTCGCGGCGCAGATGAAACAGGGCGCGGCCGTTCGCGGTCACCAGAATCATCATGATGGCCAGCAGAGCGATGAATATAAGCGTTATCATGCCGCCTTCGCTTCGCTTCGGCATGCCGGGGCCGGACTGACCGCCGCGAAAAAAGTTTTTGGCTGATATTTTCATGGGTTTGGTTGCACGGCTTCAAAGGTGAAGCGCAGCGGCAAATTCATTTCCTTCCGGCGCTGGACGAGTTCCAGTTCCCAGCGCCAACCAGTCACGCCGCTGCGGACATCAGTTTCCATCCGGGAGGTTTTGACCTTCGGCAGCAGCAGCCGGGAATCGTTTATTGCCGGAACTTCACGGCGCAATTCACCCGACTCGAAACGGTAAATGATTTCCCGGCCCGTTTCGGGAATCCGCACCACCTCGCCGTTCGCCTTTGTTTCGGCGGAAATTTTTCCCGTGGCCGCACGCACGTCCGCGCGCCAGCCTTCACCCGCGCGCAAGGCGGCTTCGATGTCGTTCGTCTCGTAAATCAACGCCTTGGAATGATCCCAGAAAAAATAAAACACCACCGTGCCACCGCCGACCAGGATGGCAAACACGGCAATGTAAACCAGACATTCGGCCAGCAAAATACCGGCGCAGCGACGGGCTTTGGAAATGGATGGCTTCAGTTTCATCGGATGGTGACCTCACGAATGACCGGCGTGCCGCTGTGTTTCCAATCGGAACTCCATTCGAGGCGCAGATAATTCCCGGTTTTGGTCAGTTGAAAATGTCCCGGCGGCAGGCTGGCGGCGGCACCGGCGTGAACAGAATAATTTTGCACGCCATCCGGATAGTTTTTCCAGTCGCCGGCGGCGAGCAGCTCCATTTCGCCGTCCACGATTTCGTTGGCGACGCTGTGGACATATTCAATTTTCAGAACCTGCCGCTCGCGCGCGAAGGAAAATCCCACCGGCATGATGGCCAGCGAGAGGATCGCCAGGCCGACGAGCATGTCCACCTCCAGAAAACCGGCGACAGGACAGCGCCTTGGCAAAGATGATGGCAGCCTAAATTTCATACCGCATCAATCGCTCCTCTCAAAATGGCGATGAGAATGCCAAACATCGCCGTGGCAATCAGTGCGACGACGAGGCCGTTTAAGATCACCAACCCGCTGGTCATGGCATGGGTGGCGGTTTCCTCCTGCTGAAAGGCCTTCGCATCGAGCGCCGCGTGCCAGCCGCACAACGCGTTTAGAAAACCACCGTGCGTGTGCGTTGCGTTCGTGAGCCGCCAGTGAAATTCGCCGGTGTCATCAAATGCACGGACGGCCTCGTCAAGCTTCTCGCCTTTTTCGAGCGCGGCGATGACGCACCGGGCGCGGCGGCGGCAGATTCCATTGGCGGTGGATTCGCCTGCGAGCCGGACGGCCTCGGCCTCCGGCACACCGCCGTCTAGCAGCACGGCCAGCATGGCGGAAAACGCACGGAGCAATTTTTTCTGTTTCCACGGCACGCGCCAGGTAATCCAGTCCACGAGCGACACATCGCGGAATTGAAGCCAGCGAACGAACGGAAACTTGCGGACGAAACCCGGGCCGCCGATAAAAATCACCGCCACTGTCAGCAGCGCCACAAACAACAAAACTTCAAACCAGATAATATAAGGCGTGGCGGCAAAGACAAAGTTCGTTATCGGCCACAGCGGGACGTTCATGCCAGCGGCAACATCCTTAAATTTTGGAACAACAAAGGTCATGATCAAAAAAATCATAAAAACGGCTATCGGTGCAAACAGCAACAGGATGGCCACCATGTAGTGCATGGTGGCGCGGACGGTGTCCGGCGCGATGCGCAACACCTCGCGGCAGGCGGGCAAAACTTTTTTCAGGTCGCCGAGTTTTTCGCCGGCGCGGAGCATGGCGTTGACCTGCGGCGGCAGGAAGCGCGGCTCTTTTTCCATCGCCTCGCCCAGCCGGTCGCCATTTTCGATGTGCGCAGCCAGCATGTAAAAGCGGACGCCAATGGCGCGGTCGTGATTTTCGGCGGCAGCCAGAATCGCCGGCTCCAGCGGTTGGCCGCGTTGCAGCACGGTTTCCATAAGGTCGAGAAAAAACAGCGCGCGGTCGCGTCGGCGCATTGGCAGCGACAACAGAAAATGCAGCACCACCGAAAAAGCACCGCCCGGCAGCAGAATCAAAATCGCATACCAAAGCAGGGCAAACAACAATTGTCCAAAGTCAGACATAGAATTTTACCATGGTTTCATCGGTTATCCGCTCATGTTGCTGATCATGCAAATCATCGGCAAAAACATGCTTATGACCAAAAACGCCTGCGAGATGACGACCGCGCCCAGAAAAAGTGACGCCAACGGCAACACCGAGAATAGCGCAACTTCCGTGCGGTAAATCGCCCGGGCGTGATAAATTTCCGCCGCACGATTGAAGCCGGCAGTCAGGTCTTCACCAGCGCTGGCCACGACCCAGACAAACAACGGCGGAATCAGCCGGTTGTTGGCAGCGACTTCAGAAAAACTGGCGGTTCCGGCGGCCAGTTTCTTTCGCCACTGCTGCAAATCGGCAGCGGCGGCAGAACTGGTTTCAAGCTGTTCCACTAAGCCGATGGCATCTGGTAATGGAACGCCATTCTTTAGAAGCAGCGTCAGCGACGAAGCAATCCGTGAGACGGTTGCTTCTTTGAACGCGGGCAGCCGCCAGAGAAGTTTTCCGCGCATGGCCGGAAGGAAAATTACAGACAGCATAACTAAAAACAAACCACCGAGCGTCACTGGAAAAACCCAAATCATTTGCAGTGTTCCCAATGCAAAGGAGGTTGCGCCCGGCAACATCATTCCCATGCCCGCAAAAACGTCTTTGAAAGACGGACCGATAACACAATTCCAAGCAAATGCTATCACGATCGAAATCAAAAAAGCCACAAACATGACGATGAGCGGATAGGTCATCATGCTTTTCAGCCGTGTCCAGACTTGGTTCTGGCGCTGGAAATAATCCGCCAGCATCGTCAACGCGCCGGGCAAATCCCCGCTTTTGACGCCGACCAGAATCATGCGCTTGTAAAGTTCCGGCAACTGGCGCGGTGCCAGCGCCTCGGCCATCGGCGTGCCTTTGGCGAGGTCGGCTTCGAGCGCCTGCAACTCGTCGCGCAGGTTGCCCCGGCGCATTTCCTGGCAGAGCCGGCGCAGCGCGCCTTCGAGCGGAATGCCGTCGCGCAGCATCGCGGCGAGCTGCTGGTTGAAGAAGGCAAATTCGTCGTATTTCATAAGCCAAAAACCCGTTTGAATTCCGTCTCGTTCGTCACGCCCTGGTTTACGAGCGAACGCGCCGAGGCTTCGAGCGTTTGCGCGGGCACGATCGCCGACAATTCGCGCCGCCGAATTTGTTCGCGCAGGCTTTCATTCACGCGCAGCCATTCAACAAGCGGCACCCGGCCGTTGTAGCCGGTGTGCAGACAGTTTTCGCAACCCGCGCCGTCGCACGCGGAACAAACCTTGCGGACGAGCCGCTGGTTCAATACCAGTTCCACCGCGCTAGCCACAGCGGAATGATCGGCACACATCGCGAGCAACCGCTCAAAAACCCCCTTGCACGAACCGGCGTGCAGCGTGGAAATCAGCAGATGCCCAGTGAGTCCGGCGCGGACGGCAAGCTGCGCGGTGGCCTCGTCACGAATCTCGCCGATGATGAGCACCTGCGGATCCTGCCGCAACAGGTGCCGCGCGGCGCGGGCGAAATCAAGGCCGATGGCTTCGTTGATTTCCGTCTGCATCGTGCCGGAAACAATCTGCTCCACCGGGTCTTCGACGGTGATGATGTGACGTCCGCCGAGTTCGGCGAGATGCCGAAGACAGGCGTAAATCGTGGTGGTTTTGCCGCTGCCCGCCGGGCCGGTGAGCAGCATCAGACCGGTGGTTTGTCGGAGAAACTTTTCCAATTCGGATTGCGCAATGGCCGGCAAGGATAATTCATCAAGCGCTTTTGCGGTTTCCGAATTGAACAGCCGCAGCACGATTTTTTCGCCGGTGACGGTCGGATAAGTGGCGACGCGGATGTCGTTTTTGCTTTTAAGTTCATCATGCGCAATCCGGCCGTCCTGCGGCAAAGTTTCCTGGTAAGTTTTCAGCCGGGCGAGAAATTTGATGCGGCCAAAAACGCGCTCGGCGATTTCCGCCGGAAGTTCGCGGGCCGGTGTGATGATGCCGTCCAGGCGGAAGCCGACCTCCGCCGCCTTGCCGCGCATTTGCAGATGGATGTCACTGGCACCGGCACGCTCGGCGAGCTGGACCAGATTTTCCAGCACCTCCGGCGCGGCAGCGGCGGAAATTTTCCCGTCAGTGACCTGGATTTGTTGCGTTGGCATAACAATTTTAATTCGCCTCGGTCAGCAAATAACCCATGCCGTCAGTGTTCAGCATGAGCTTGTGCAGTCCGGAGTCCAAACGTGCAAGCTCCATGTGGAAATGCCGATCTTGTTTCGTAATGGCCAGCGAAACGGTTTGGAGCGGATGAAATTCGGCGCAAACTAAAATCAACGCCAGCGCCGCACAACTCGCCCACGCAAACTGCCAGCCGCCCGACGGATGCGATGGCGCAGCAGGACGCAAATGATGCAACTGCACGCGCACTTGCGACGGAAAATTTTCCCAATAATCATCAGATCGTTTCGGCGGTGCAACGCTTTTTAGTTTTCCATCAAGTTCAAAATCGTTCATCGCGCACCTCCTTCGGCGGTGAGCCAGCGCTTTAATTTTCTGCGCGCGGCGAAAACCCGCCACGAAACGGTGGTTTCCGAGCAGCCCAAAACCTGGGCGGCCTCGGCATGGTTGAGTCCGTCGTAAACGGTCAGCACGATGGCGGCGCGCTGTTTGGCGGGGAGTTTCATCAATACCGCCTGCACCTGCTGGCTAGATTGGTTTTCATCCGAAGCATTTTCCCCGTTCAAATATTGCGCGCGTATTTCCCCGGCGCAATTCGCCTGTAAATGAAACCGTCGCGCCTCGCTGGCACGCCAGTTCAGACAGGTGTTCACGGCGATGCGGTAGAGCCAGGTGGAAAATTTCGCATTGCCGCGAAACGTGCCGATCTGCGCGTAGGCGCGGAGAAACGTTTCCTGCGCGAGATCCTCGGCGTCCGCCACCGATCCCGTCATCCTAAATGTCAGCGAATGAACCATGCTTTGATGCTGGCGAACCAGCTCTTCAAAAGCCGCAGGACTGCCCTTTTGACATTGCAACACCAGATCTGCGTCGGCGTCGGCCATGCGGCGTTCTTTTACTGAATCTGACAAACGCCGCGGCGGAATCCTTTGAATTATTTTTGCGTCGCCTTCAAACGCATCCGAAGCGATACCGCCGAAGGATGAAGCTTGTGAAAAAATGTTAGCCATGCGACGGAGAAGTTGGACGGACGCGAAACTCCCGTTTCGGTTCGTGCGACCTGAAATGCCGGGTTGAGGTCATGTCGCGGTAAGGCGACTTTACTCCCGCGAAAGCCGATTGCAACTGCAATGTGGATTCAGATAAATGCGGTCGGCTCCGAATTTGAAATTATTTTGCGGGCTGGCTGGATTTCATGGCTTCGGCGGTCAGCGCGGTGATTTTCGCCCAGGCTTTTTCCGCGACAAGTTTGCGTTCGGCCATCCATGAACCGCCCACGGCGGCAACCTGCGGCAGCGCCAAATAATCCGGCAGCGTCGCGGCGGTGATGCCGCCGGTCGGGATAAATTTCACGCCCGTGTGGCCAAACGGGCCGCTCAATGCTTTCAATGCGTTCACGCCGCCAAAAGTATCCGCCGGGAAAAATTTCAGGTGTTGCCAGCCGAACTCGAGCGCACGCATGACTTCCGTCGGCGTGACGACTCCGGGATACAGCGGCAGTTTATTTTCGTGCGCCGCGTTGGAAACCGATTTGCTCAAGCCCGGCGACACGCCGAACTGCGCGCCGGCGTCCACAGCTTGCTTGACCTGATCAGCGGCGAGCAGCGTGCCAGCGCCAACGCACATTTGCGGAACGCCTTTGCGGATGCGCGCGATGGCGTCCGCCGCGCCAGCAGTGCGGAAAGTGACTTCGATGGAATTGAGTCCGCCGGCGAGCAGTGCTTCGGCCAGCGGCACGGCGTCTTCCGCCTGATCAATTACCGCGACGCAAATCAGCCGTTGTGTGAAATAGATTGGAACGCTCATAAAGCAGGTTAAAAGAATATCGCAACGCATCTGAAAACGAACGCAAAATCAGATGGCGCACGAACAAATCCAGCAAACCAATGTTCAAAGATTCATGGTAATTTCATTATTTCGGCTGTCTGGCACTTCTCTTCGCTGCGCGCGCTTGGAACATTTGATCCGCGAGCACGCCCAGCAGCACTACAGCGCCCATGACGGCGTAATTCAGCGAGCTGGGGATGCCGAGCAGGTTGACGAGGTTTTGCAGCACCAACAAAAGCGCCGTGCCGATGAGGATACCGAGGATCGAACCTTCACCGCCGCGCAGGCTGCAGCCGCCGAGCACGGCGGCAGCAATGCCGTTCAGTTCATAGGAATTTCCCTGCGTCGAGGGCGTGACGGAATTGGTATAAAAGGCAAACAGGATTCCCGAAACTCCCGTCAGCAGTCCCGCGAGAACATAGGCGCCTGCCACCACCCGGCGCGTGTTGATGCCGGAAAAACGCGTGGCTTCCTCGTTGCGCCCGACTGCAAACAGATAACGGCCATAAATTGAACGATGCAACACGACCCACATGATCACCGAGATCACGATCAAAATCACAAACGGCATCGGCAGGCCGAGAAAATTTCCGCTGGCCAGGTTTTGCAACGTCTTGAAACCTTCCGCGTTGCCAAATCCCTTCGTCGTGTCGTTCGCGATGAAGCGCGCAATGCCCCGATACAGCAGCAGTCCGCACAGTGTCACGATAAACGGCTGCATTTTGAACCGCGTGATCAGCACCCCATGGCCAAGGCCCAGCAGCATCGGCACCACCAGCGCGAACGCCACCGCCAGCGGCCAAGCCCAGTGCCATTCCGTCAGCGCCAGCACGAGCAGCATCCCGTTGAGCGCAATCATCGAGCCGATGGACAGGTCAATGCCGCCCGTGATGATGACCAGGCCGACCCCGATGCTGAAAATGCCGAACAGCCCGATGAGGTTCGCGGTGTTGATCAGGTTTTCGTGCGAGAAAAACCGCGGGTTTTCAAAGCCCGTCACGGCGCACAACACCACCAGCAGCGCAAAAATTCCAATTTCCTTTTTCATTTCTTTAAATCAATTCACAAACGCCGGTTTCGCGGCGGAAATTCTTTTGCCGACGGCGAGCTGCATCACGTTTTCCTCATTACAGTCGGCGCGTTCCAGCAGGCCGGAGATTTCGCCCTCATGCATCACGGCGATGCGGTCGCTGACGTTCAAGATCTCCTCCATGTCGCTGCTGATCATCAAAATCACCGCGCCGCCGTCGGCCAGTTCGCGCATCAGCCGGTAAATCTCCGCCTTCGCGCCGACATCAATGCCGCGCGTCGGCTCGTCCAGGATCATCACCTTGGGCGTCATCGCCAGCCATTTGCCCAGCACGACTTTCTGCTGGTTGCCGCCGCTCAAGTTCAACACACGTGTCTCCGTCGTCGGCGTCTTGATTTTCAGTGAGGCCACCTGCTCGGCCGCGATTTTTTTTTCGTGCTGCCGGTTGATGAGACCGAGGCTCGAAAACTTTTCCAACGACGGCAGGCTGACATTTTCGCGGACGGTCATCTCCACGACCAAACCTTCCGCGCGGCGGTTTTCCGGCGCGAGATAAATGCCGTGGTCAATGGCATCGCGTGGCTTGCTGACGGAAAGTTTCCGGCCATCGAGAAATATTTCCTGCGCGGGTGAATCTTCGAGGCCGGAAATCGCCTTGGCCATTTCCGACCGACCGGCACCGACGAGTCCGGCGAAACCGAGAATCTCCCCGCGCGCCGCATCAAATGAAACGGACTTTCCCGGATGCAGCGACGACGAGGCATTGCGCACCTTGAAATAGCCGGGCGTCTTTGAACCTTTGGGCTCGACGTAAAAACTTTTGATCTCGCGTCCGACCATCAGGTTCACCAGCCGGTCGTGCGAGGCTTCTTCATGGGTTAATTCACCGGCATTCTTCCCGTCGCGCAAAACCACGACGCGGTCCGCGCAGGTGTCAATCTCGCCGAGCCGGTGCGAAATGTAGGCGATGCTGACGCCCTGCTCACTCAATTCGCAGACGAGTTCGAGCAGCCGGTTCGTTTCCGTCAGCGTGAGACTGGAGGTCGGCTCGTCCATGATGATGAGCTTGGAATTCAGCGAGAGCGCCTTGGCAATCTCGACCATCTGCTGCTGCGCGATGGACAACCGGTCCAGCCGGGTGCGCGTGGAAATGTCGAGGCCAAGCCGCTGAATGAACGGCAGGGTGTCGGCGTGGATTTTTTTTGAGTCAATCAGGCCGAGCGCGTTTTTCGGCTCGCGGCTGAGAAAGACATTGGCCGCCACGTCTAGATTGCCCAGCACGTTTAATTCCTGATGAATAAAGGCGATGCCGTGGTTCATCGAATCCGTGACGCCGTGAATTTTCACCGGCTTCCCGTCAATGAGAATTTCCCCGGCATCGGGCTGGTGCACGCCGCCCAGGATTTTCATCAGGGTGGATTTGCCAGCGCCGTTCTCGCCGCACAGCGCCACAACTTCGCCGCGCCCGATGGTCAGGCTGACGTGGTCGAGGGCGGTGACGCCGGGAAATCCCTTGCAGATTTCCCGCATTTCGAGCAGCGGCGCGGCAGGCATCGCAGAATCGCTTTTGTTCACTGGCCGAGAATCTTTTTCACCTCGGCCTGATAATCGGCGACGTTGTCTTTCTTGATGTTGCGCGTGGGAATGAACATTTTCCCATCCAACTGCGTCTTGTCACCCTTGAGATATTTTTCCATGCGCGTAACGGACTGCTTGCCGAACTCGAACGGGTTCTGGACCACCGTGCCGTAAATGTCACCGCTGGCGATGCCCGTCAGCGTGTCGGCTTCGTCGTCGAAGCAGACGATCTTCACCGCGCCGGTTTTGCCCGCGCCCCGCACGGCGTTCAAAATCGCCGGGCCGTTGTAATTCCACAGGCCGACCAGGCACGCGATGTCTGGATATTTCACGAGCGTATCCTCGGCGTTTTTCTGCGCGCGGACCGGATCCGTGTCGTCCGTCCGGATGTCAATGATCTGGATGTTCGAGCCTTCCAGCGCCTTCTTGATGCCGCCGGAACGTTCCACGGCATTTTGCGAATCGCTGTGGCCGACGAACAACATGATCTTGCCGCCGTTGGGCAGGACTTCCTTGATCAACGCGCCGGCCTGTTCGCCGGCCGCCTCGTTGTCGGTGCCGATGTAGGCGACGCGCTTGCTGCTGGCCGCATCGCTGTCGCAGCAGACCAACAGCGTTTCGCCGGCAATCTTGTTCAGGAAATCCGTCTGATTGTCCGGGTCGTTCACGCTCACGGCGATGCCGTCCGTGCCCTTGGCGCACAGGTCGTCCAGTATCTGCCGCTGGGTGGCCGAACTGCCGTCCTGTGTGATGCGGAAATCCAAATCCACATCGCCCAGCTCCGCCGCCGCGGCGTTGCAACCCGCGCGGGCGAACGACCAGAAGTTCGCCGCGTTGTTGCTGACGAAGGCCAGCTTCAATTTTTTTGCGGGCGCGGGGCTGGAACCAGTGTTGTCAGCCGTTTCTTTTTTGCCGCAGCCGCAAACGAGCGCCGCGATGCACATTACAGTCAGGAGATATTTAGTCTTCTTCATGGTCGGTTTGGTGGGTTTAGGTTTTTATTCCGTCGCAAATTTATAGATGATCGTATTCTTGTAGGTTTCGCCCGGCTTCAACTCCGTGGTGGGAAAGGCGGGATGATTCGGAGAATCCGGAAAATGCTGCGGTTCCATGCAGAAGGCGTTGCGGGCCTGATAAACCCGGCCACTCTTGCCGGTGATCGTTCCGTCGAGAAAATTTCCCGTGTAGAACTGGATGCCTGGCGAAGTCGTCCAGACTTCCATGGTAATGCCGCTGGTCGGCTCGCTGACGCGCGCAGCCAGCTCAAGCCCTCCTGCGGATTTTTTGTTCAACACCCAGTTGTCGTCATAACCGCCGGCGAACTTGATCTGTTCGTTGTTCGTCTCATTGATGTGCGCGCCAATCGCCGTCGGCGTGCGGAAATCAAACGGCGTGCCCGCCACCGGCAACAGTTCACCCGTTGGAATCAAGCCACTGTCCACCGGCGTGAAGGTGTCAGCATTGATCTGGACGACGTGGCCCAGCACGTCGCCGCCGCCCGCGAGGTTGAAATAGGAATGGTGCGTCAGGTTGCAAACCGTGGCCTTGTCGGTGGTGGCCTTGAATTTGAGTTGCAATGCATTGTCCTCCGTCAACGTGTAAGTCGCCTTGACCTTGAGATTGCCCGGATAACCTTCCTCGCCATCCTTGCTCAAATACGTCAGCTCCAGCTTCGGTCCGTGTTCGCCGACTTCGGCCTCTTCAACCTTCCAGACTACCTTGTCAAAACCCTTCACACCACCGTGAAGCGAGTTGGGCGCATTATTGACCGCGAGGGTGTAAGTCTGGCCGTCGAGCGAAAATTTTCCCTTGGCGATGCGGTTGCCGTAGCGGCCGATGAGTGCGCCAAAATACGGGCTGCTCTTGATGTAGCCGTCGAGATTGTCATAACCCAAAACGACGTCGTCGAACTTGCCGTTTTTGTCCGGCACCTTGAGCGACGTGACGATGCCGCCGTAGGTCATGATGGTCGCCTCCATGCCCCTGGCGTTGCGCAGCGTGTAGAGTTCGACCGGTGTTCCTTCCGGCGTCTTACCGAAATCCGCTTTCGTGATGGTTCCTTTGGATGTGTTTGACATAGTATCGCAGCCGGCTAGACACGCCGCAAAACAGCCCAGCGACGTGATGGTGATGAGTTGAATGATTTTGTTCATGTTGGTTGGGAAATTATTTCTGCCCATAATAAGCATTCGCCCCATGTTTGCGAAGAAAATGTTTGTCGAGCAGGATGGATTGCATCGGCTTGTTTTTGGAATTGATGCGGAGCGTCTCGCTGTTCAGCCGCGCGATGAATTCCAGCACGCTGGCGTTGTGAACCGCGTCACGCGCGTCCCTGCCCCAGGTGAACGGCCCGTGGCTGGCCACCAGCACCGCAGGATGTTGCAGCGGATCATATTTTAATTTTTTAAACGTCTCCACAATCACGTCGCCGGTGTTCGCCTCGTAATCATTTTTGATTTCCGCCGGCTTGAGCTTGCGCGTGCAGGGCACGTCACCATACCAGTAATCCGCCTGCGTCGTGCCGTAGGCTAAAAGTGGTTTGCACGCCTGCGCCCATGCCGTCGCAAACAAACTGTGTGTATGCACCACGCCGCCGATTTTCGGGAACGCGCGATACAGCACCCGATGCGTCGGAGTGTCCGAACTCGGCTTCAATTTGCCCTCGACCACTTTGCCCGTCTCCAGCGAGACGACGATCATGTGTTCCGGTTTCATCTCGGCGTAGGGCACGCCGCTGGGCTTGATGACCATCAACCCGCTCGCGCGGTCCATCGCGCTGGCGTTGCCCCACGTCTGGATGACCAACCCTTCGGCCACCAGGTCCAAGTTCGCCCGACACACTTCCGCTTTTAATTTTTCCAGCATAACAATTTTACCCGCCACAGAGACACAGAGCGCACAGAGAAGACCAATTAAAACAAAACTCTGTGCTCTCTGTGCCTCTGTGGCTATTTCTTCACTTCCTCACCCGCCCGCGAATCTCGATCAGCTGCTTCATCACGTCGAACAGATTGCCCTTCCATTCCCGCGTGCCGAAGGCGTCGTGCAGCGTCCGGTAGAGCGGATACAGTTCGCGGTAGATTTCATGCGCCTTCGGACTCGGGTTATAAACTTTCGGCTTCAGGCCGGTCATCTTC
>Ga0181528_10001523_pt1 | contig 14402 bp, 15 predicted proteins | sample PEATcosm2014_Bin_47_FD_119742 | JGI IMG/M metagenome (GOLD analysis project Ga0181528, IMG submission 119742) | Peatland microbial communities from MTU Mesocosm Facility, Houghton, MI, USA - PEATcosm2014_Bin10_10_metaG | ecosystem: Environmental > Terrestrial > Soil > Wetlands > Peat | place...
CGGCCACGCCGCGGGCCTGCGCTTCGAGGCCAAGGCGCCCGAGTGCCGCGAGCACCGTCTCGCCGGCCCGCACATCGGAGTCCTGCCCGTTGAGGAGGATCATCCGGCGAGCACCGCGGCGGCGAAACGGGCCGGGTCGCTCCCCGCCGGCACCTGGCCGCTCCCACCGGGGAGCAGCCCGCGGACGAGCTCCGCCGTCAGCGGCGCCATCAGGATCCCGTTGCGGTAGTGGCCGGTCGCCCAGATGAGCCCCTCGACGGCCCCCGGGCCCACCGCCGGAAGGTTGTCCGGCGTGCCCGGGCGCAGCCCCACCGAGAGCTCCTCGATCTCCAGCTCGGCGATCCCGGGCAACAGCTCATGGGCCTCCTTGAGCAGCTCATAGACGCCGCCGGCGGTCGCCCCCAGCTCAAAGCCCCGCTCCTCGACCGTCGCCCCGAGCACGTAGCGCCCGTCCCCGCGGGGCACGATGTAGCCGCCCTCGAAGCGGATCACCCGGCTCAACAGGCCCGGGCCGAGCGGGTCGCGCAGCCGCAGGATCTGCCCCTTGACCGGCCGCACCGGCACGAGCGCACCGTCCAGGCCGCCCAGCTTCGAGGTCCACGGCCCGCAGGCCGCGACGACCGTGGGGGCGGCGATCCGCTCACCGCCGGCGAGGACCACGCCGGCGACCCGCCCGCCGGCCGTCTCGACGCCGGCGACCGTGGCGTGCTCGCGGATCTCTACTCCGGCCCTCGCGCAGGCGGCGCGCAGCGCCTCGAGCACGGGACGGGGATCGACGGCATGGTCCTCGGGCGCCTCGAGGGCCAGGCGCAGGGTCGGTGCCAGGGCCGGCTCGCGCGCGCGGGCCTCGCTGGCGCGCAACCGCACGACGGCCAGGCCGAGGGAGCTCCGCAGCTCGAGCTGGCGCTCGAGCTCGAGCACCTCGTCCTCGTCGCGGGCCAGGAGCAGCGTGCCCGTCCGTCGCAGCGGGATCTCGATTCCCGTGCCCGCCTGGAGCTCCTCGGCGAAGGCCGGCCACATCCCGGCCGAGCGCAGGCCCAGCTCGAGCATCGAGCGCCCGGCGGGACCGAACTCCACCTCGGCCACCGGAGCCAGCATCCCGGCGGCCACCCGTGAGGTGCCTGCGCCGGTGCGCCGGCTCTCCAGCAGGCAGACCGAACGCCCGGCCTGCGCGGCCCGCCAGGCCACGGCCAGGCCGATGATGCCACCGCCCACGACCACCAGCTCAGCCTGCCGTCCTTCAGCCATGTCAACGATGCTAGCCCGACCCCGGCCCGGAGGATGCGGCCCTCCTGCGAGACTTCGCGGGCGATGAGCAACGACCCCCTGCGTGCCGAGCGCGCCGCCCGCCTGAGCGCGGCGCGCCTCTACCTGGTCTGCTCGGCGACCGGGCCCGGCCGCGATGCGGGGCGCCTGCCGGAGCTGCTGCGCGACGCCGCCGCCGGCGGCGTCGAGATCTTCCAGCTGCGAGAGAAGGAGCTCGCCGACGACGAGCTTGGCGCGGTCGCGAACGCCGCCCGGGCGCTCTGTGAGCGGATCGGGCTGCTGTTCATCGTCAACGACCGTCCCGCCGTCGCCGTGGAGGCCGGGGCGGACGGGGTCCACGTCGGCCAGGACGACCTGCCTGTCGAGACGGTCCGCGAGCTCGTCGGCGAGCGGATGCTGATCGGCCTCTCGACCCACACGCCCGCCGAGATCGACGCCGTCGACCCGCGGCTCGTCGACTACATCGGCGTCGGCCCCGTCCACGAGACCCCGACCAAGCAGGGGCGCCCGGCGGTCGGCACCGAGCTGGTCGAATACGCCGCCGAGCACTCGCCCGTGCCCTTCTTCGCGATCGGCGGGCTGGACGCGCAGAACGTGGGCGAGGTCCTGCGGGCCGGGGCCGAGCGGGTCTGCGTGCTGCGGGCGATCGCCGATGCCGCCGACCCCCGCGCCGCGGCCGCTGAGCTGCGCGGCCTGCTGGGCAGATGAGCAGCGAGCCCGGCGAGCAGGACGAGCGGAGCACCCGCGACGAGCGGCTGCGCGCAGGCCTCGTGCCGCTGGCCGACGGGGAGCGCCCGCGGCCGCTGATGGTCGCGGTCGTCGTCGCGGCGCTTCTGGCCGTGGGCGTGATCGTCGGCGCCCTGAGCGTCCACGACCTCTCGAGCCACGGCGGCTCACTGCCGGGGGCGGTCTTCCTGGCCGGGATCCTCGCGCTGCTGGCCGGCGGCATGTACAACCGCCGCTACTGGGCCGTGCTGGGCTTCGAGGCGCTGCTGGCCTTCCAGATCCTCGTCACCTCGCTGGCCCTCGTCGTCTCGGAGACGATCGTCGCCGCCGTCGGCTGCCTGGCTGCGATCGTCCTCGCGGGATGGCTGTTCTGGAAGCTCGTCCGCGTCATGGGCCGGATCCAGGCCGGTGAACCCGATCGCCTTCGATAGGCTGCGGGCCGATGGCTGAGAGCTCCTACGACTGCATCGTGATCGGATCCGGACCGGGCGGCTACGTCGCGGCGATCCGGGCCGCACAGCTCGGTCTGAAGACGGCCGTCGTCGAGCGCGACAAGGTCGGCGGGCGCTGCCTGAACTACGCCTGCATCCCCGCCAAGGCCGTCCTGCGCTCGGCCGACATGCTCACCGAGATCCGCGAGGCCGGCGAGTTCGGGCTGAAGGTCGGCTCGGTCGAGGTCGACTACGCCGCCATCCAGGGCCGGCGCGAGAAGGTCGTGGGCACGCTCACCTCGGGCGTCTCGGGGCTGTTCAAGAAAAACTCGATCGACCTGATCGAGGGCGATGCCGCGGTCACCGCCGATGGCGCCGTCCGGGTCGGCGATGAGCTGATCAGCGCCGGCGCGATCATCCTGGCCACCGGCTCGGTCCCCCGGGCGATCCCCGGCGTCGAGCTGGGCGGGCGGATCATCGGCACCGAGCAGGCCTGGGCGCTCGCGGAGCTCCCGGCCCGCCTGGCCGTCGCGGGCGCGGGCGCCTCCGGTGCGGAGATCGCCTCGGGCTTCGCCCGCCTGGGCTCCGAGGTCGTGCTGCTCGAGATGCTCGACCGCGTACTGCCCAGCGAGGACGCCGACATCTCGCGACTCGTCGAGCGGGGCCTGAAGAAGCAGGGCATCTCCGTCCACACCGGCACCCCCGTCAGCGAGGTCTCCCAGACCGACGCCGGCGTGACGCTCTCCTACGGCGATCAGCGGGGCGAGTTCGACTACCTGGTGATCGCGGCCGGGCGGGGCACGGACATCGAGGGGCTCGGGCTGACCGAGGCGGCGATCGAGACCGACGAGCGCGGGCTGATCCGGGTCGACGGCGCGATGCGCACGAGCCGCTCCGGGATCTATGCGATCGGCGACCTGGTCCCCGGCCCGGCGCTGGCCCACAAGGCCTCCGACGAGGGGGTCATCGCGGCCGAGACGATCGCCGGGCTGCAGACCCACCCGATCTCCTACGTGGACATCCCCCGGGCGACGTTCTGCACGCCCAACGTCGGCTCCTTCGGGCTGACCGAGCAGCAGGCGATCGACGCGGGCTATGACGTGATCGTCGGCAAGGTCCCCTACGGGGCCGTCGGCGGCGGGACCGTCTACGGCGACCGGACGGGCCTCGTCAAGCTCGTCGGCGAGTCCAAGTACGGCGAGCTGCTCGGCGGTCACATCGTCGGCTCGCGGGCCACCGAGCTGATCCAGGAGCTCGTCAACGTCAGGGCGCTCGAGGGCGGATTCCCCGAGCTGGCGCGGATCATCCACGGCCACCCGACGCTCTCGGAGGCTGTGATGGAGGCCGGCCGGGCCGCCGACGGCTGGCTGATCCACGGCTGAGACCGCGGTGGGAGAGGGCCTTTCCTCACCAGCGGCCGCCTTCTACTTCGACCTCGCGAGCCCGGAGGCCTATCTGGCCGCCGAGCAGATCCTGCATGCCCTGCCGGGGCCCGCGCAGTGGCGCGGGGTGCTCGCCGCCGAGCTGGGGGGCGCCGGCGCCGCGCCGGGGGCGCACAGCGATCCGGCGTGGCGCGAGTCGATCGCCCGGCGGGCCGTGGAGCTGGGGCTCCAGCCACTGCGCTGGCCGGCGGAGTTCCCCTTCGACAGCCGCCTGGCGATGCTCGTCGCGACCTACGCCGGCTCGATCGGCCGGGCTGTCCCGTTCGCCCAGGCGGCGTTCCGCCAGGCCTTCGCCGGCGGGCGCTCGCTGGCCGAGGAGAACTCCGTCCTGATCGCCGCGGCGGCATGCGAGATGCACCCCGCGGCGGTCCTGCGGGCCGCGGCGATGCGCTCGGTCTCCGAGCAGCTCACACAAACGACGGCGGACGCCGCCCAGGCGGGCGTGACGGCGGTGCCGGCGGTGAGGCTCGGCGGGCGGGTCTTCCACGGCGAGGCGGCCCTCGCGGACGCCTCCGCGGCGATGCTCGAGGCGCCCGCCGGATGAGGGCACGCGACGCATTCCGGCTGATCGTGACCCGCGGCGGCTGGGCCCCCGCCCTGCTGGCCGATCCCGCACGGGTCGATCACCTCGAGGTCGTCGAGATCGAGTCGGGCGAAGTGATCCTCTTCTGGGACCGCCCGCCCCACGCCGCCTCGAAGCTCGCCCGCGCCCTGCGAGCCGACCTCGCGGGACTCGATGCACAGGAGTTCCGTGAGCGCTGGAGTACCGTGGAGTCCTGATGGCCGAGGACGCCCGCGAGTGGCTCGAGACGATGACGCTGATCCGCCGCTTCGAGGAGCGGGCCGGAGAGATGTATGCGCGGGCCAAGGTCGGTGGCTTTCTGCATCTCTCGATCGGCGAGGAGGCGACGATCGTCGGCAGCGCCCGGGCGCTGCGGGAGACCGACTACCTGATCTCCACCTACCGCTCCCACGGCCACGCGCTCGTCCGCGGGACCCCGCCGGAGAACGTGATGGCCGAGCTGTTCGGCAAGGTCGACGGCTGCTGCCACGGCCGGGGCGGCTCGATGCACATGTTCGACCTGGCCCGGCGCTTCATGGGCGGCTACGGGATCGTCGGCGGGAACCTGCCGATCGCCGCCGGGATCGCCCTGGCAGGCGACTACACGGGCACCGACGAGGTGACCCTCTGCACGTTCGGCGACGGGGCATCCAACCAGGGGACGTTCGGCGAAACGCTCAACCTGGCCGCGCTGTGGCGGCTGCCGGTCGTCTTCATGGTGACCAACAACCAGTTCGGCATGGGCACGGCCCTGGGCCGGCACTCGGCCGTGACCGACCTGCAGCGCAAGGGCGAGAGCCTCGGCGTACCGGGGATGCGCTGTGACGGGATGGACGTGCGGGACACCCACCGGGTCGTAGCCGAGGCCGTCGAGCGGGTCCGCGAGGAGCGCCGGCCGGTCCTGATCGAGGCGATCACCTACCGCTTCCGGGGCCATTCGATGGCCGACCCCGAGCAGTACCGCAGCAAGGAGGAGGTGGCCCGCTGGCGCGAGCGCGACCCGCTCAGCGTCTTCGGCGCGCTGCTGCTCGAGGAGGGAACCCTGACCGCCGAGGAGCTCGAGCAGCTCGACGCCGCGGCGATCGCCCGGGTCGACCGGGCCGTCGAGTTCGCCGAGGCCTCCCCCTTCCCCGAGCCCGCGGCCCTCTATGACGACATCTACGTGCTCGGCGAGGGCTCGCGGGGCTGGTACTCCGTCGAGACGGCCGGGGACCGGGCAGAGTCCGCTCCCGCCGAGGACACGGCGGCGGTCAACGACGAGATCTCCCGGCAGCTGACCTCGGCCCTGGCGGCCGGCGAGGACGGCCACGAGCCGGGAAGCGAGACGCCCTGATGGCGGCCCCGCAGCCGGCGGCATCCCCCAACGGCGCGGCCGGCCAGGTCCGCTACCGCGAGGCGCTCAATGCGGCCCTGCGCGAGGAGCTCGCCCGCGACGAGCGGGTGATCCTGATGGGCGAGGACATCGGCGTCTTCGGCGGCGCCTTCAAGGTCACCGAAGGCCTGCTCGAGGAGTTCGGCGAGCGCCGCGTCCGCGACACCCCGATCTCCGAGAACACGATCGTCGGCATGGGCGTCGGCGCGGCGATGACCGGCCTGCGGCCCGTCGTCGAGCTGATGACGATCAACTTCTCGCTGCTGGCCCTGGACCAGATCGTCAACCATGCGGCCCACATCCACTACATGTTCGGCGGCCAGGCGAAGGTGCCCCTCGTCGTGCGGATGCCCCAGGGCGCCGGGCACCAGCTGGGCCCGACCCACTCGCACTGCTTCGAGGCGATGTTCCTGCAGGTCCCCGGCCTGCTCGTCGCCGTCCCCGCCACCCCGGCCGACGCCAAGGGACTGCTGAAGAGCGCCATCCGCGATGAGAACCCCGTCGTCTTCATCGAGCACGAGTCGCTCTACGGCGTCCGGGGCGAGGTCCCCGAGGGCGAGGCGCTGGTCCCGTTCGGCGTCGCCCGCACGGCGCGCGAGGGCTCGGACCTGACGATCGTCGGCATCTCACGGATGGCCCTGACCGCCGAGCGGGCCGCCGCGACGCTCTCGGCCGAGCATGGCGTCGAGGCGGAAGTGATCGACCCGCGGACGCTCCGCCCGCTCGACCTCGACACGATCCTCGCGTCGGTCCGACGGACGAACCGGTGCCTGATCGTCGAGGAGGGCTGGCCCCACGGAGGGGTCGGCGCGAACCTCGCCGCCCTGATCGGCGAACAGGCCTTCGACGACCTCGACGCCCCCGTCGCCCGGGTCACCGGCGCGGACGTGCCGATGCCCTACTCAAAGCCCCTCGAGGACATCGCCTACCCGCACGAGGCGCAGGTCGTCGCCGGGGCGCTCGCGACGCTTGGCAGAACGGCCGCGGCCTCGTGAGCGAGACGATCGTCATGCCCCGCCTGTCCGACACGATGGAGGAGGGGACGATCCTGCACTGGCTGAAGGCCGAGGGCGAGACCGTCGCCCGCGGCGAGGAGCTGGTCGAGATCGAGACCGACAAGGCCAACATGACCTACGAGTCAGACCAGGCCGGAGTCCTTCACCTGATCGCCGCCGAGGGGGAGACCCTTCCCGTCGGGCAGCCGATCGCGACGGTCGGGGAGCCCGGCGAGGCGCGGTCCGAGCTGCAGGCCGAGCCCGCGAGCGCCGGGCCCGGCGCCGCTGCTTCGGCGCCCGCGACGCCGACAGCCACCGAGCCGGCCACCGCGCAGGCGAGCCCACCCGAGCAGCCTGCAGCGGGCGAGCGCCTGAAGGCCTCGCCGCTGGCCCGGCGGATGGCCCGGGAGGGCGGCATCGACCTCGCCGCCGTCACGGGCAGCGGCCCCGGCGGGCGAATCGTCAAGGCCGACGTGCTCGGATCCTCCGCCGCCGCGTCGGCCGCCGCGGCCCCCGCCGGCACTGCGCCCCGGGCGCCCGATGAGATAGCCCGGGCCAAGGGCGAGACGCGCGAGGTGGAGCTGACCCGCCTGCAGCAGACCGTCGCCCGGCGGATGGCCGAGTCCAAGGCGACGATCCCCGACTTCACGCTGCAGATCGAGATCGACATGGAGGACTGCGTCGCCCTGCGGACCCAGCTGAAGGGCATCGCCAACCCGGCCGAGGCGGGCGAGCATGCCTCCGCGCCGGATGAGGCCGTGCCGACCTACAACGACATGGTCGTCAAGGCCGTCGCCCTTGCCCTGCGCGAGCACCCGCTGGCCAACGGCAGCTACCGCGACGGCAAGGTCCAGCTGCATTCGCGGATCAACGTCGGCGTCGCCGTCGCGGCCGAGGGGGCGCTGGTCGTCCCGACGGTCTTCGACGCCGAGGAGAAGTCCCTCGGCGAGATCGCCCGCGAGACCCGCGCGCTCGCGGCCCGGGTCAGGGACGGCTCGATCACCCCGCCCGAGCTGGGCGGCGGCACGTTCACCGTCTCGAACCTGGGGATGTACGGGATCTCGAGCTTCGCCGCGATCATCAACCCGCCCCAGGCCGCCATCCTCTCCGTCGGCGCCCTGGCACAGCGGGCCGTCGTCCGCGACGGGCAGATCGTGGCCCGCCACACGATGAGCCTGACGCTCGTCTCAGACCACCGGATCCTCTACGGCGCCGAAGCGGCCCGCTTCCTGGCGCGGGTCCGCGAGCTGCTCGAGGCGCCGGCGGCGCTGACGCTCTGAGCGTCGCCGCCGGGGCCCCGGCCCGGTCGCTCACCTTGACGCTAGGCTTGGGTGAGAGGAATGAACGCCCCTCTCGTCCCCGAGCCGAAGCAGGAGATCCAGGTCTGTCACCTGGGTCTCGTCCCCTACGCCGAGGGCGTCGCGATGCAGCAGGCCCTCCGCGAGCGGCGCCTGGCCGGTGAGATCCCCGACACGCTGCTGCTGCTCGAGCACCCCTCGACCTACACCCGCGGCCGGCGGGCGACGGCTCAGGAGCTGCCCTTTCCCGAGTCCTTCTACGAGGCCCGCGGCGCCGAGCTCCACGCGACCGACCGCGGCGGGCGGATCACCTGGCACGGCCCCGGGCAGCTCGTCGGCTATCCGATCATGGCCGTCGGCGACGTCGGCCTGCACCTGCGCAGGATGGAAGGCGCGATCATCGCCGCCCTCGCCGCGGCGGGCGTCGAAGCCCGCTCGCGCCACGAGGAGGGGATCGACTACACGGGCGTCTGGGTCGGGCAGCGGAAGATCGCCTCGCTGGGTGTCCACATCTCCCACGGCATCTCGACGCACGGCTTCGCCGTCAACGTCCAGAACGACCTCGAGCCCTTCTCGTGGGTCATCGCCTGCGGCCTGCCCGGCGTCGCCATGACCTCCCTGCGCGCCGAGACCGACGGCGCCGGCGAGGGGCTGGCCTGTTTTCGAAAGCGCATGGCCTACGCCTTCTGCGAGGCCCACGGCCGGCGCCAGCGCATCATCGCCCCGGCGAGGCTCGGGATCGCCCCGCGCAACCACTCCCGGCCCGCCCCGGGGCGGGCCCCTCAGAACCCGATCCGCGAGCCGGTGGCGGTGTGAGCGCGACGAGGTCACGGTCGAACCCCGGCGGGATGGATGTCCTGAAGGTCCTCGGCGGCGAGGTCCGCCCGCTGCGCGAGCGCAAGCCCGCCTGGTTCAAGGTGCCCCCGCCCGGCGGTGAGCGCTACCGCGAGCTGACCGAGCTGATCCGCTCGGAGAACCTCCACACCGTCTGTCAGGAGGCCGCCTGCCCGAACGTCGGCGAGTGCTGGGAGCGGGGCACGGCGACGTTCATGATCCTCGGCGACACCTGCACCCGCCGCTGCGGCTTCTGCAACGTCAAGACGGGCAAGCCGACCTGGAACGACCCGCTCGAGCCGGCCCGGGTCGCCCGCTCGATCGCCCGCATGGGCCTGCGTCACGCCGTCATCACCTCGGTCGACCGGGACGACCTGCCGGACAAGGGCGCGAGCGCCTTCGTCGGCGTCATCCGCCAGATCCGCCGCCAGGCCCCGCTGTGTCAGATCGAGATCCTGACGCCCGATTTCCAGGGCCAGGAGATGCCGCTGGCCAAGGTCATCGCCGAGCGCCCCGACGTCTTCAACCACAACGTCGAGGTCGTCCCCCGCCTCTACAGCGTCGCCCGCCGCGGCTCGACGTTCGAGCGCTCCTGCCGCGTCCTGCGCCTGGCGAAGGAGCTCGGCCAGGGGCAGGTCGTGACTAAGTCCGGCCTGATGGTCGGGCTCGGCGAGACCCACGAGGAGATGGTCCAGACGTTCGCCGCCCTGCGCGAGTCGGGCGTCCAGGTCCTGACGGTCGGGCAGTACCTGCGCCCCTCCGAGCGCCACCTGCCGGTCGTGCGCTACTGGCACCCCGACGAGTTCAAGGCCCTCGAGGAGGCCGCCTACGCACTGGGCTTCGACCACGTCGCCGCCGGGCCCCTGGTCCGTTCCTCCTACCACGCCGACCAGCACGTCAGCCAGCCGCTGGCCGGCGTCGGGCCGCTGGCAGCCCGCGCCTAGCGCCCTGCTGCGCAAGTACGCTCTGAGCGGTCCTCGCCAGGCGGGGGCAGGCCGAGATGTTCCCGCTCAAAGACAACATCCCGCTGGCACGGGTCCCCTTGGTCACGATCGCCCTGATCGCGATCAACGTGATCGCCTACCTGATCGAGATCCGCCACGGCGGCAGCTTCTTCGGCGGGCCGACCGAGAAGGTCGCCGTCCACTACGGCGCGATCCCCTACGAGCTGACCCATCCCGGCGATCACTGCGACCTCGTCACCCAGGCGAGCGCCCAGGGGCCCGTCAGCGGCGTCGCCTGTCAGGGCGAACCCGGTGTCAGCGGCACCCCGCCGGCTCAGCCTGCAACCTGGATCACCGTCTTCACCTCGATGTTCCTGCACGGCAGCTTCCTGCACATCTTCGGCAACATGATCTTCCTGGCGATCTTCGGCCCGAGCGTCGAGGACCGGATCGGCCGGCCGCGGTTCATCGCCTTCTATCTGATCGGCGGGCTGATCGCCCTGGCCGCCCAGACCGCCGTCGGCCCGAACTCGAGCTCCCCCACGCTGGGCGCCTCCGGCGCGATCGCGGCAGTCCTCGGCGGCTACATCCTGCTCTACCCCCGGGCCCGGGTCCTGAGCCTCGTCTTCATCGTCTTCTTCGTCACGATCATCGAAGTCCCCGCCTATGTGCTGCTGGGCATCTGGTTCCTCGAGCAGCTCTGGTTCGGCGCCGCCGGGCTGGCCGGCCCGCTGGGCGGCGAAGGTGTCGCCTACTTCGCCCACGTCGGCGGCTTCGCCTTCGGGCTGCTCGCGATCCGGCTGTTCGCCGCCAGGCGCCCCGCCGGCGCCGGCCCGGGACAGGCGGCCTTCGGGTGAGTGCCGACCCCGCCCGGGCGCTGCGCCGATGACCCGCATCCTCGTCCTGGGCGTCGCGCTGGTGTTCATCGCCTTCTTCGCCTTCCTGACCGTCGCCGCAATCATCGAACAGGGCCTCACGGTGGCCTCGCTGATCTCGATCTTCATCCTCGCCCTGCTCGGCATCGGCATCGTCGGGGCCCTGCGTAATCCTCCCCGCCAATGAGCGGCTCGCCCTTTTTGACCCCCGACCAGAGCCGCCTGCGCCGCCGCGAAGCCGACCGCCGCCGCCGGCGCAACCGCATCCTTGGCCTCGGCCTGTTCGCGCTCGCGATCATCGCCGTGGCCGCCGTCCTGGTCAGCCGAAGCTCGGGCGGACACGGCCACACCGCCACCAAGCGGGCCAGGCAAACCGGCGCCGTGATCGCAAAGGCTCCCGCCCGCTCGCCCGCCGGCCTGCCGCTGGCGAGCCCCGCCCTGGCCCTGTCGGGGATCGCGACGCCCACCGGCGACCCGATCCAGCTGGAATTCCACCATCCCCCGCGGGCCGGGCTGCTGTTCAACCTCTCGACCGGCCAGGTCCTGTGGCAGCGCAACCCCTACGAGCGCTCCGAGATCGCCAGCCTGACGAAGATGATGACCGCCCTGATCAGCGTCCACTCGACCACGCCCCGGACGCCGATCCTGGTGACGAAGAACGCGGTCGCGATGGCAGGCTCGAAGGTCGGTGTCCTGCCGCTGGGCAAACACGTACCGGCGGAGTCGATGCTCTACGGCCTGCTGCTCCCCTCGGGCAACGACGCCGCCGTCGCCCTGGCCGAACACGTCGCCGGCACGACCAGCGCCTTCGTCAAGCTGATGAACGCCGAAGCGGCCAGGCTCGGGATGGGCTGCACCCACTACTCCAACCCCTCCGGCTTCTATGACCAGGGCAACTACTCCTGCGCCGCCGACCTCGCGATCCTGGCCCACGTCGACGAGTCCCAGCCGCGGATCGCCGCGATCGTCCGCACCTACGCCGCCGTCCTGCCGTTCCCCATCAAGGGCGGCAAGCTCTACCTCTACAACAACAACCCCCTGCTGATCTACAAATACCCCGGCGCCACCGGGATGAAGACCGGCTTCACCCTCGCCGCCGGGCGCTGCCTCGTCGCCACCGCCGAACGCGACGGGATCAAGCTCGGCGCCGTCGTCCTCAACTCCGACGCGCCCGGCGTCCAGGCCAAACAGCTCCTCGACCGGGGCTTCTACGACGTCTACCACCTGCCACGGGTGCCCGAGCCCGAAATCCCGCCGGGGGCCTGAGACGGCGGCGAGCACGCATCGCGTATCGTTCTCTGGACGCATTGACTGGCCAGTCAGCCAAAGGAGAGAACGTGGATCTTGACGACACACCGGAGCAGGCCGCATACCGCGCCCAGGTACGCAGCTGGCTCGATGAGCACAAGGGCGAAGCACCGATCTTGACGGGCCCCGACGCGATCCAGGACGAGGACGAGATCATCACCGCCCGCCGGGCCTGGCAGGGCAAGCTCGCCGAGGGCGGCCTTGCCGGGCTGACCTGGCCCAAGGAGTACGGCGGCCAGGGCCTCGGCCCGATCGAGCAGGTGCTCTGCAACCAGGAGATCGCCCGCGCCAAAGTGCCGGGGATCCTCGACTCGATCGGCGTCGGGATGCTCGGGCCCACGATCATCGCCCACGGCACCGACGAGCAGAAGTCCCGCTACCTCGCCCCGTTGCTGCACGGCGACGAGGTCTGGTGCCAGCTCTTCTCCGAGCCGGCCGCGGGCTCGGACCTCGCGGCGGTCCAGACCCGCGCCCGCCTGCAGGAGGACGGCAGCTGGCGCCTGACGGGCCAGAAGGTCTGGACGACCAACGCCCAGTTCGCGTCCTTCGGGCTGCTGCTGGCGCGGACCGACGCCGATGTCCCCAAGCACAAGGGCCTGACGATGTTCATCGTGCCGATGGACGGCGAGGGCGTGACGATCCGGGGGCTGCGCCAGATCTCCGGCGAGGCCGAGTTCAACGAGGTCTTCTTCGACGACGTCGCACTCGACGCCGGAGCGGTCGTCGGCGGTGTCGGCAACGGCTGGGGCACGGCCCTGACGACGCTGATGTTCGAGCGCGTCACGATCGGGCTGGGCAGCGAGGGCATGGGCTACAGCTCGACCCGCTTCGCGGGCGCCATCGCGGCCGACGAGCACGCCCGCCGGGATCCCGAAGTCCGCCACCGCCTGGGTGAGATCGCGAGCGAGCTGCTGGCGATCCGCTTCACCGGCTACCGCACCCTGACGGCGCTGCAGAAAGGCCAGATCCCCGGGCCTGAGGCGGGCCTCGCGAAGGTCACGCTGGTCAGCGGGGCGATCAAGGCCGGCGATCTGATCGCCGATGTCATCGGCCCCGACGCGCTGGACGTGGACGGCGAGTGGGCCTACATGATCTCCTTCCTGCCGGGCCTGAAGTCGGCCGGCGGAACCGAAGAGATCCTCCGCAACACGATCGGCGAGCGGGTCCTCGGCCTGCCGCCCGAGCCGCGCCTGGACAAGGGCATTCCCTTCTCCGAGCTGCGGTCCAAGGAAGGAGCTGCGGCATGAACCTGTCCCTCTCAGACGAGCAGGTCTTCCTGCGCGAGGCCGCCCGCGGGGCGCTCTCGCGCTTCAAGACGCTGGAGGCCGCCCGCGAGGCGCTCGACGGCGACGAGAACGCCCTGCCCGACCTCTGGCCGACGGCCTGCGAGGCCGGCTGGCCGGGGCTCTTGATCAGCGAGGAGCACGGCGGAGCGGGCCTTGACGTCTTCGACGCGATGCTCGTCCTCGGCGAGTGCGGCCGTGTGATCGCAGGCGTCGCCCTGCTGGGCCACCTGCCGGCGAGCGCCATCCTCGATGCCTCGGGCGAGAACGCGCCGATGCTCGGCGAGCTGGCCACCGGCGAGAAGCGGGCGGCATACCTGCCCGTCTCCCCTCCCGGCGACCTCGAGTCCGGCTGGACGGTCGACGCCGCCTCCGGCGCGGCGCGCCCGGGCGCACCGATCGCCACCGGCTCGGGTGACTCGGTGAGCGTCAGCGGCAGCCTCTCGTGGGTGCCCGACGCCCCCGGGGCGGACCTGCTGGTGGGCGTCGCGATCCTCGACGGCAGGCCCGTCGGAGTGGCGATCGAGGCCGGCGCATCCGGCGTCTCGGTCGAGGCCGTCGAGCGCTATGACGCGACCCGCTCGCTCGGGCACGTCAAGCTCGAGAACGCGCCGGCCACCGTGCTGGGCGCCTCCGAGGAGACACTCGCGGCCGCCTGGTATCTCGCCCAGGCACTGATCGCCGCCGAGTCCCTGGGCAGCGTCGAGACGGCCCTTGACGTGTCCGTCGCCTACGCCAAGGAGCGGTTCACGTTCGGCCGCGCGATCGGCTCATACCAGGCCGTCAAGCACTCCCTGACCGAGGTCCTGCGGGAGCTCGAGAACGGGCGCTCGCTGCTCTACTACGCCGGCTGGGCCCGCGAGGGCGCGCCCGGCGAGTTCCCGCTGGCGGCCAGTGCCGCCCGCTCGGTCGCGGGGCGCGCCCTGGATGACGCGTCGCGCACGATGATCTCCGTCCACGGCGGGATCGGCGCGACCTGGGAGCACGACGCACCGCTGTACTTCCGCCGCGCCCAGCTCTCACGGAGGCTGCTCGGCGGCACCGGGGGCTCGACCGACAGGGTCGC
>Ga0181528_10001526_pt1 | contig 14382 bp, 12 predicted proteins | sample PEATcosm2014_Bin_47_FD_119742 | JGI IMG/M metagenome (GOLD analysis project Ga0181528, IMG submission 119742) | Peatland microbial communities from MTU Mesocosm Facility, Houghton, MI, USA - PEATcosm2014_Bin10_10_metaG | ecosystem: Environmental > Terrestrial > Soil > Wetlands > Peat | place...
GCGCCTCAACCGCTGTGAGGTGTAAATCTAGCCGCCGGTAACTCCGCATACCCAAGTATGCGGCCAAAACATTTCCAATGGAAGATGTTGTAAAGAACTTTTTCAGGCGGTCATAGCACTAGCTGTGGTGCTGCCTGTGGTAGAGGTACTATTCAGGCCCGAATCGTCAAATTCGGCGTCTTAAAGCCAACGCATTGCAGGTTGGGATTCTAAGCGATTCGACGCTCGCAACAGGTTACTAAGTGAGCTTGGTACCGATCTTTGTGAAGTATGAATTCACTTTCGTGCCCAGTGTCGTGACTGCGGACACAGCGATGATGGCGATGAAGCCAAGCAGCAGCGCGTACTCAACTAAATCCTGCCCGTCTTCTTCGCTGATGAAGTTCTTAAGAAAAGTCATACTTCCTGATTCTCTTTCCAGTTGGGCGCGGGCAACTCCTCACCTCACGGTGAACCACAGCGTGGCCGAAAGACCGTGATCGTTGGGGTCCGCTCGCGGAGTAACGAAAGTCGAACAAGCGACCTTCCTGCCTATCGAAGGATATCATAGCCAGGGATGAGTACAAGCTGGAATTTAACAATCGTGGGCAACGTTCAGTACTGGTCCCAACCGGCTACAAAAAAATTAGTACTGCTACTCTTAGTCCCCGCAAGTCCGTAATACGGCCTGAGAAGTTACAAAGCCCGTTCACCCACTTCCACCAATCTGCCCTGTAACGATTGCTAGTTTGTTCATCAAGGCCTTCGCGGAATCAATCAACGTGGAAAGCCGCCGTGTCGGTCAGCCTCGCTGTTTTCGGAAGGCTGTAGCCTTCCCGGTGAAAACCTGGTACCCGTTCACTGGGAGCGGGTACCAGGCTCGTCAATTTACGCCGTCCCTAAATGAACTTGTAGGTGCCCGGCACAGGCAGTGGCGGGGCATCCATCTTCAAGTCGTAGCCGAAGGCCTTCGGCTGCAGATCCTGCTGCGAGGCCATGGCCATGTCCCAGGTGATCTCGATCCCGGAATAGGCCGACTCGCGGGCCATGATGCAGGTCAGCGTGCTCTCCGCGACGCTCATCGCCTGGTTCATATACGGCCCTTCGCCGAGGATGCTCTTCACCAGGTCGAGGTGCTCCTGCTCGTAGGGATTGATGCCCTTTGTACCCATGTCGATACCGTTGCTGTGGCCCTTGGTGCCTACGATCAGGTCGTCCACCTTGTTGTAGCAGCCCTTCGGGTATTGCCGGCAACTGCTGGAGAGGCGCACGCCATTGGCATATACGAAATCCGACGACATGTGGTCATAGATGTTGCCATACAACTCCTCGCGCGGACGCCACGCCGCGCCGCCCGAAGCGACCACCTTGACGGGATGCGCGCCCATCACCCAATTCATGAAGTCGATGTTGTGGAAGTGCTGCTCCACCATCTGGTCGCCGCAGATCCACAGGAACGAGTACCAGTTGCGGTGCTGCCACTCCATGTCGCCCCACTTCGGATCACGCGCGTCGGCGTGCATCACCGGCCCGCTAAGGTAGTTCGAATAGAGCGCGACGATGTCGCCCACGGCCCCGTCTTTGATCTTCTTGACGGTTTCAATGTAGGGCCGGTCGGCGTGCCGCTGCGCGCCGGAGACCACCGACAGTTTCAGTTCCTCGGACTTCTTCGCGGCCGCCATGAATCGCCTGACGCCCACTGCGTCGGTCGCGATGGGCTTCTCGCAAAAGATGTTTTTCTTCGCGTTCACAGCCGCCTCGAAGTGCTCGGGGCGATAGCCGGGAGGCGTGCAGAGCATCACGATATCGACGTCCGAAGCCATGATCTTTTTGAAGGCGTCGAAGCTCGAGAAACGATGCTCCGGATCGACCTTCACGCGGCTGGCGATGGCGGCGTTTTTCGGATCCTCCTTCAGCCTGCGGAGGGAGCCTTCGAGGTGATCTTCGAACACATCGCCCATCGCCGTGAGTTCCACGTTGGGATTGGCGGTGAGCGTATCGATGGCGGCCTGGGTGCCGCGGCCGCCGCAGCCAATGAGCCCGGCCTTCAACTTCTCTTTCCCGGCGCCGCGGACCAGTTCCGGTTTGATGAGGGTAAACGCGGCTGCGCTGAGCCCCGCGGCTGCGGAGTTTGTGACGAATGATCTTCGTGTTGTGATTTTCATGGTCCCTCCCAATCTTCCCGGAGGCTGGGCGTCAAAGCGCGACGCACTTCGGGAGAGCCAGCATATCACCGGGCAGGCCGGACCGCTCGTCCGAATGTAGGGCGGACGCCCTCGTCCGCGCCGGACCCCTGGTCCGGCTCTTCTCAGGCTTCGTTGTGGCGCCGGCCGCCGACCTGGGAGTGCGCCCTACCCTGTACGATAACTCTCCTGCTAACATAGAGTTAACATGGCGCAGGTACTCGATGGGAAAAGTGTCAACCAGCAGATTCTGGAAGAGTTGAAGCCGCGCATCGCCGCTCTGGAAGCGCGCGGGAGGGTTCCGGGTCTGACGGTGATCCGCGCCGGCGACGATCCGGGCAGTGAAATCTACGTCCGCAACAAGGTGAAGACGTGCGGCGAACTCGGCATGCTGAGCGAAGAGATTCTGCTGCCGGACACCGTAACTACGGATGAACTACTGGGCCATATCCACACGCTGAACGGGCGGGACGAGATCGACGGCATCCTGGTGCAAATGCCAGTGCCGAAGCAGGTCTGTAGTCGCGCCGTGCTGCTTGCTATCGACCCATCCAAGGATGTGGACGGTTTCCATCCTTTCAACGTCGGTCAACTCGTCGCGAATGCGCCTGCGCCTCGCTCCTGCACGCCCGCCGGCGTGATGGAAATCCTGCGGCGCAATGCCATCGGGATCCAAGGCAAGCACGCCGTTGTGGTCGGGCGCAGCGACATCGTGGGCAAGCCGATGGCGTTCCTGTTGCTCCACCAGAATGCGACCGTCACCATCTGTCATTCCCGCACGGCGGATCTGCCGGCCGTCTGCCGGACGGCGGACATCCTGGTTGCCGCGATCGGCAAGCCGGCGCTTCTCACGCGGGACTACATTCGCCCCGGCGCGGTCGTCATCGACGTGGGCATCAACCGGCTCAATAACCGGGCCGACGTCGAGCGCATTTTCCGTGGAGACGCCGGGCGGCTGGCGGCATTCGACAAGCGCGGGCAGGTGATCGTGGGCGACGTCGATCCTATTGACATGGCGGAATTGTCCTCGGCCTATACACCCGTGCCGGGAGGCGTGGGGCTGCTCACCATCGCCATGCTGATGAAAAACACCGTGGAAATCGCCGAACGGCGAATGGGCATCGCCTGAGGGTTGCTTATGCTGTGCATTGGCTTAACCGGCGGCGTCGCAACCGGCAAGAGCGTTGTGGGACAGGAACTGAGCCGCCTCGGTTGTCGCGTGCTGCGGGCTGACGATCTGGGCCACGCCGTTCTGCTGCGGGGCGGGGAAGCCTACGAGCCCGTCATCCAGGTGTTCGGCCCTGAGATTCTCTCTACCGATGGCCAGATCGATCGCCAGCATTTGGCCGGAATTGTCTTTCATGATGAAACAAAGCTGAAATTGCTGAACTCCCTGGTGCATCCCGCCGTATTCTCCCGAGAGGAGGCATGGATGCAGCAGGTGGAGGACGCCGACCCCTGCGCGCTGGCCGTAGTCGAAGCGGCCATTCTTATAGAGACCGGGAGTTTTCGCCGCTTCCACAAACTCGTGCTGGCCGTTTGCGACGAGGAGCAACAGATCGAGCGGGCGATGGCGCGGGACGGAGCTACGCGCGAAGATGTGCTGGCGCGTATTCGTCGCCAGATGCCTCTAATGGATAAGAAGCGATTTGCCGATTATGTGATCGATACCTCTCGAACGATGGACGATACCATCGCTCAGGTGGCACGTCTGTACGAGAGTCTGCGGAGTGTGAACGCATGCGGAAACGAACGATAGTTCTGGCCGTGGTCCTCGCGGCCGGCTTTATTGGTTGGACCACCTGGAGCAAATGGGGGGGCTGGTCAGGTCCCCGGGCCACCCTGACTGCCAATGGCGAGGGCTCGTGGTGGACCGGGCCTTCGACGGTGCAGAGTGCTGGACTTGAGTCCGACGAGCTGAACAACATCGACATTTACAAGCGGGCACGTGAAGCCACGGTGAACATCACTTCCACCGTTTTGCAGCGCAATTGGTTCCTTGAGGTCTTCCCCGTGAAAGAGTCGGGTTCGGGGATGATCATCGACAAACAAGGCCGCATCCTGACTAACGCGCATGTCGTCAGCGGGCGGGCGCCGTCGCTCGAAGTCACGCTGGCAGATGGCCAGAAGTATAAGGCAGAGCGCATCTACGTCGATCAGGCCAATGATATGGCGCTGATCAAGATCAATCCGAAGAACGAGGTGAAGGTGCTCCCGCTCGGGGACAGCGACCGCTTGCAGGTCGGGCAGAAGGTGCTGGCCATCGGCAATCCATTCGGGCTGGACGGCACGCTCACCACAGGCATTGTCAGCTCGCTGGGGCGCGACATCGGCGATGAAAATGGCCAGACGCTGGAGAAAATGATTCAGACCGACGCGGCTATCAACCCGGGCAATTCGGGCGGTCCGCTGCTCGATAGTTCGGGCAACGTGATCGGGATCAACACGGCCATCTACGGGCGCGCCAGCGTTGGCATCGGGTTCGCGCTGCCGATCAATCGGGCCAAGGAGATGATCGTCGCATACCAATCCGGCCAGCGCTACGGCCGGCCCTCGCTGGGCGTCGAAACGGTCTTTGTCAACGGCGATCTGGCTGCCGAGCTCAGCCTGCCGGAGAGCGGCGGGCTGCTCATTCAAAGCATTGTTCCCGGCTCGGCCGCTGAATCCGCGGGCCTGCACGGACCGCGCCGCGCGGTGGCGATCGGCAATTTCGAGCTGGGGATCGGCGGCGACCTGATCATGGCCATGGACGGCCAGCACATCGATAACCGCGATGCGCTGACACGGTATCTGAATAGAAAGAGGCCCGGTGACCGGGTCAAACTGTCAGTCTTCCGGAACGGCAAGCAGATCGAAGTCAGCGTGACCCTCGGCGAGGCAGGCAACCGGCTCTGAGTGTTCGCTAGGTGGGGCGGCGCTCCAGCGCCGCGTGGGGTCTCCAGGCCCCGCGAATTAATAGAGGCGCCGGCTGGAACTGGAGCGGCGACGCACCCAGGCCTCTTGGCGGGGGTCCCCCACGCGAGCGTGTTGCAAAAGGTATCTTGGATGGGACGTCTCCCGATGAAACAAGTCAGCGTGAGGCCGCTTCCGTAGTGCGACCTGCGCTGGGATTCGCCGGCCTGGGATATTCGCGCACAAAGATTCCTGATGCGACGCTTTCTTTCCATCCTCGTTTTGGCTGCTACGGCGTTACTGCCAGGTTGCACGAAGCGCGAACCGCGGTTCGCGCGCGTCGATGCAGCTCTGGCGCCGCTGCTGCCCGGCGACACGGTGGCTCTGGCCTGCCTGCGGCTGGACCGGCTGAAAGACACACCCTTCTACAAAAAATACGTCGCGGGCGGACGGATCCAGGCACTGGACGAGTTCGCTTCGAGGACAGGTCTCGATCCGCGCGAGAGCGTCTGGGAATTGGTCTTTTCCACCAACGGCCGCACGCCGTACGTATTCATTCGAGGCAAATTCGGCGGCGAGTTCGGCTTTGAGCCCGACTTCAAAACGCCCGGGCTGCAACGGCAAAGCTACAAGGGGCGGTACCTGCTCTATAGGGGCGATTCCGGTGTGCTGTTTATGAACACTGGCGCGGCGGTGGCCGGGAAGCTCGCCGACCTGAAAGCGCTGGTGGACGGTTTCGACGACGCCAAACGTCTCGCGCCGCAGGAGTTGCTCGACCTGGTGGCGACGCTGCCCGGAACGTCCCACGTCTGGGCCGTCATTTTGCGGCCTGCGGCATTCACTCAACGGGGTGCTCAGCCCGGCGGCGTGTCTGAGCCATCCGGGGGCATGGCCGGCAACGTGATGCGCGCGGGGCGTAGACTCTCACAGGTGAAGATGTGGGCCGACATTTCGCAAGGCCTGACTATGCACTTAGAAGCTGTCGCCGCAAGCCCGAACGATGCGGTCGAGTTGCGAGATACCTTCAAGGCCGCCGTGGCAATGGGACGCCTCGGCGCGCAAAATTCCCAGCCTGCCATGCTGAGCTTGTACGACCGCTTGTCAGGCTCGTCGGAGGGATCCATCGTGCGTATCGACGTGAAGGAGCCATTCGACGTGCTCGACACGCTCCTCGACAAGCTCTCTCTGACGGGCTCGATGCTGAAGAAATAGGCGGTCTTGCGCCGCTACTTCTTTGCGCTCGGAATGGCGTCGCCGAGGTTCATCGAACCGCCGCCTTCGCTGACGTAGTTCCTGTTCCAGGACGGGATTTCGAGTACGACTTCACCATCTTTGACGAAGAACGCCTGACACCCAAGACGGCTGTTCAGTTGCAAGTCGGCGGCTCCGTCCAGGCGGTCAGCCTCGTCGTCTTCCAACTCGGAAAGGCACTCCGCGCCCGCTTGCACAACCACATGGCAGGTCGTGCAGGCGCAATTGCCTCCGCAGGCGTGCTCCATTTGGAAGCCCGCGTTAATCGCCACATCCAGGCACGACTTGGGCAGACCGTGGTCGTGATAGGGCAGCGTCTCAAGATCGAATTCGTAGCTGACATTAGCCGGCAGGAAGGTTACTTTCGCCACGCTTTCATTCTAGCTCAATCGCGGACCAAAATGGTCTTAGATGCGACTCGATATGCCTTGCATCGTGAGGCCGGATCGATCCAGCACGGCCGTCTCAGCCATCTCAGCGCGCAGCTCAAACCCCGGCCCTGATACACTTATCCGAAGGCTAAGCCCTTGAAGAACCGCACGCTCGGAAACTATCAGGTTCTCGATACGCTCGGTTCGGGCGGGATGGGCGAGGTGTACAAGGCGCGGGATACGCGCCTGAACCGGCTTGTGGCAATCAAGGTCTTGCGCAACGACCTGGCCGCTAGCGAAAGTTGCACACAGCGCTTCATTCAGGAGGCGAAATCGGCTTCCGCATTAAACCATCCGAATATCGTTACTATCTACGACGTGTTCCAGTGCGAGGGCACGGACTGCCTTGTAATGGAGTATGTCGCGGGCAAAACGCTCCAAGAACTGATCCCGCGGGAAGGCATGCGATGGAACGAAGCGCTGCGCATTGCAGTGCAGGTAGCCGAAGGCCTTCGTAAGGCGCACGCGGCGGACATCATCCACCGCGACATCAAGCCGTCGAACGTAATGGTCCCACCCGACGGTCCGGTGAAGATTCTCGATTTCGGCCTGGCGAAACTCTCCGAATCCGAGTTCCCGGCCGGCGATGACGCCACGCGTACATCGGGCCCAATCACACAGGAAGGCTTGGTGGTGGGAACGGTCTCCTACATGTCGCCGGAGCAGGCCACGGGCGGGCCGGTCGATTCCCGTTCCGATATCTTCAGCTTTGGCAGCATGTTGTATGAAATGCTGACAGGCCGGCGCGCCTTCCAGGAGGATTCGGCCGTCGCCACGCTGGCCGCCATCCTGCACAACGACCCCGCGCCGCCAGCCTCCCCCGCCGTGCCGCGCGCACTGTTGCGCATCCTTTTCAAATGCCTGCAGAAGAAACCGGAGGACCGCTGGCAGGACATCGGCGACGTGAAACTGTTGCTGGAGGATGTAACCAAGGACTCCGAGGCGCCCGCCGATGCGCAATCCAATCCTCAGACCGCCAGCGCGAGCCATGCACGCCGCTTTGGATGGCTGGCGGTAGCTGCCGCCTGCGCGGCTGGAGCGCTCCTGGCGTACTTCATTCCTCGTTTCTGGTCCGGCGCCGGCCCATATCGTACACCCAATAGCGCGGTGTTGCGCATGCTCACCGCGGACGGCGGATTGAGCGGCTATCCCGCTATCTCGCGCGATGGAAAATTCGTAGCCTTCGCTTCCGACCGCGCCAAGGAAAACAACCTGGACATCTGGGTCCAACAAATCGGAGGCCGGGACCCTATTCGTCTCACCAAGGACCCGGCCGACGAGAGCGATCCGGCCTTTTCACCGGATGGCACGATGCTCGCGTTCCGTTCGGAGAAGGACGGCGGAGGAGTCTACCTGGTGCCCGCCCTGGGCGGCTCTCCCGTTCTTCTGGCGCCGCTCGGCCGCAATCCGCGCTTCTCTCCAGACGGCCGGTGGGTGGCTTATTATGCGGGCGGGGAAGCCGTTTCCAATCCCGGCTCCGCGGGAGTGTTCATCGTCAGTTCTGGCGGTGGAGTTCCGCGGGCGATCCACCCGGAAATGGCCACCGCGACGAACCCCGTGTGGTCTCCCCGCTCCGATGGGCTTCTGGTGTTGGGACGCAAAGATGGGAAGGCGCCGGCGCGGGCAGAACTGGATTGGTGGCTTCTTCCCATTGGAGCTGGCACGCCTCAACGGACAGGCGCGTATGCCCGCCTGGATGCGCAGAAGCTAATGCAGACGGCTTTTCCCCAGGGGTTTCCCATCCCGCTGGATTGGCGGGAAGAGGGCGGCGATCGAATTCTGTTCAACGCCTTGTCGGGCGAAGCCGCAAACCTCTGGGAGATTCCCCTGGTGGGAACGGGCGAGGCGCAGCGTTTGACGCTGGGTCCTGGGCTGCACCGGCACGCCGGTTGGTCAAGCGATGCCCGGCGCCTGATCTTCGCGGCGGAGGAACTGAACTTCGACGTCTGGCTGCAGCCACTGGACCCGGGGACAGGCGCGGCGCGCGGCCCGATGACTCGCATGACAGACGAAGCAACGGAAGAGTTGACGCCTTCCATCAGTTGGGACGCCGCCAGAATCGCTTACGTGAGTCATGGTCCGGGCGGTTGGTCATTGCGCACCAGGGACAGAGCTTCCGGCGAGGATCGGACCGTGCTTTCCAGCTCCAGAAGGATGCCCAGCGCCAGGCTCTCCGGCGACGGCAAGAGTATTCTCTACACCAACGCCGCGTGGGATCTCTTATCGATTCCCGCGGCCGGAGGCACCGCGGAAAAGCTGTGCGACCATTGTGGCGCGACGATGGGGGCCTCCACCGATGGACGCGAAATCCTATATGAGCCCGGCGAAAACGAAGACGTTGTAATGTACGACTCTCGCCGTCGTGCGACCGTAAAGCTCGCGCAGCGGCAGAGTCCTGATCTGATCCTTTCCAGTTCGCGGTTCTCCCGGGACGGGAAGTGGGTCGCATTTCATGCGCTACGCAACGCCACGAATTCCGCTCAAATCTGGATCGCCCCCTTGGGTTCCGGCCTCCCGGCTCCCCAAACTGAATGGATCCCCGTCACGGATGGTTCCAAACTGGAGCGCGACCCGGCATGGTCGGCTGACGGGCGGTTCTTATACTTCGTATCCGAGCGTGATGGATTCCGGTGCATCTGGGCGCGCCCCCTGAATCCCTTGACGAAAAGGCCCGCCGGCGAGGCCTTTGCAGTGCGCCATTTTCACTCCGCGCGTTTCTCCCTCCGGCATGTGGGAAGCCAGGGCTTCCTGACAGGCCTGACCGCCGGAGAAGGCGCGCTGGTGTTTTCCATGGGTGAACTGAAGGGCAATGTCTGGCTGGAAGAGAATGGCAGATAAAATCAGCGTGGTGGTCATCAGCCGCAACGAGGGCGGGGAATTGAAGCGGACGGTTGAGAACTTCGACGATACGCTTCCGGCCCGTGGCGAGATCATCGTGATCGACGACGGATCCACGGACAGCTCCGCCAGTCGGGTGGCGAAACGGCGCGGCAGGATCAAGCTTCATCGAGTGGAGAACTATGGGGTCGCGCGCGCCAGGAACTACGGAGCAAGGCAGGCGCGCGGCGATGTTATTGTCTACGCCGATGCGCATCTCCGGCTGGAGCCAGATTGGTGGCGTCCGATGGTGGAAGTGCTCGAGAATCGCAGTGTGGGCGGCGTTGCGCCAGCGATCGCCGGGTATCGCCGTGGGCCGATTGGTTATGGGCTGACGTTCAAGGACTCCAAGCTGGAAGTGCGGTGGCAGCGGCGTAAACCCCGCGGTCCTGTCGCGGCGCCCATTATCCCCGGCTGCTGTTTCGCAACCCGGCGGGACGTCATCGAATCCACTGGGGGCTGGGATGATAGTCAACTGCAACGCGGGAACATCGATAACGAGGGCTGTGTGCGCTTCTGGATGTTGGGCTACGATCTGATGATCACGCCCGACACGATTGTGGCGCACAAGTTCCGCAAGCGCTCTCCTTATCACGTGGGCTGGTCCGAGTTTCTTTTCAACCGTCTGCGGATCGCATTCGTTCATTTCAATTCGCAACGGCTAGGGAAAGTGGTGGCCGGTTTGCGCAATTATCCGGGCTTCGGGGAGGCTCTGGCTTTGCTCGCGGCGAGCGACATCGCCGAGCGGCGCAGGGAAATCGATATTCGCCGCATTCGGGATGACAATTGGTACTGCAATCGGTTTAACATGTCTTGGTAGCCCGCAAGGACAAATCAGCAGCATAGAGGAGAATCACGCATGGCAACGAAAAAAGCCGCCAAAAAGGCTGTCAAGAAGGCCGTTAAAAAGGCCGTGAAGAAAGCCGTGAAAAAGACCGCCAAGAAGATGCCCCCGTCGCCAACGGGCACCATCGGCAACACCAGAGGCCGGTAACACCACGGAACGACCGCGTTCGACCAGCCGTGGCCTGGCATGATGCCGGGCCACGCACCCGGCATCCCCGATGAGCACGCCTAAACCTCCCGTCCATCACTCTCGCGCAACCCAAAAGGATCGCGCCGTCTGGTTCTCTCAGAACGTGGCATTCCCGATGCGGGACGCCTCCCCCGTTCAGCTTGAGAAGTACTGGGCCGCGCAACTCTGTGCCGACACCAGTTCCGATCATCGTTGGGAGTGTGCCGGCCCCTTCAATGTCGCCGGCCGTGTGACCGCGCTGACTATTCATCCCAACAATCCCAAGATGTGGTTCGCCGGTTCCGCGACGGGAGGAGTCTGGGTATCCAGCGATGCGGGTGAATCCTGGCAGCCTACCTGGAGCCGCTACGCCAACCAGAACATCGGCGCATTGGGCTGGCTGGCCAACGATAAATTGGTCGGTGAATTGTTTCTCTTCGCCGCCACCGGCGAGGCCAACATGTCCGGGGATTCCTATCCCGGCAGCGGACTGTACCAATCGACCGACACGGGTCTCACCTGGCAACCGACTTTCGGATGGCCGGTGGGAGCGGCCGACAAGATCGACCAGGACGTCCGGACATTCCCACGGCGTATCGGCAGCATGGCCTTACGGAACTTCCGGATGGCCTTCGGAAGCGTCTTTCTCGATAACAGTCTGCCCGCCGGCTTGTATCTGTCCGACCTCAATGCCGCAGCCGGAATGAATCCTTGCGAGTTCTGGGGAAAGCGCAGCTACAACTGCCACTCGGTGCTGTTTCATCCGCAGAATGAGGACATACTTCTGGCATCCATTGAACCGGATGGCGCCCAGAACGGAATCTGGCGCAGCCCGGATTTTGGCGGGCACTGGGAACACCTGACGAAAGGGCTTCCCTCCGGCGATCAATTCCGGCGGACGAGTCTGGCCTTCGCGCCGTCCGACCCGGACGTTATCTATGCCCTGGCCGCGGACCGCGGCAACTTCCTATTGGGCGTTTTTCGCAGCACAAATGGAGGCAATTCCTGGCGGGAGATTCTGGGGCCGCAGCGCTGCCCCAAGGAACGCCAGATGTCCTATAACAACGTCATCGCGGTTCATCCGAGCAATCCCGACAGCGTGGTCTGGGGCGGCATGCACTTGTACCGCACGGATAATGCGGGACGCAGTTGGCGCAAGATCACCAACTCGCAGCGCGGCGCTCGCGACTACGTCCACTCGGACCACCACGCCTTGCTGTGGCCCGAGGAGGACCTCCTCATTTCCGGAAATGACGGCGGCGTGTCGGTCACTCGCGATGGCGGCCGCACTTGGACGGAGCGGTCGCGCGGCATGGTCTCCGCCATGTTCTACGATCTGGACGTGGCGCCCTCCAACGGCAAAGTCTTTGGCGGCGGCACCCAGGACAACGGGACCCTGATCGCCGGCGTGGGGGACGTCCAAGCGGGCGATTTCGTGCCGGCGATCCCGGGCGATGGCGCATGGCTCGTATTCGATCCAGCCGACGAGGAGAACGTCTTTGCCTGCGCGACAGGATTTCTAGTCTACCATCATGCGCCCGGCAAGCCGTGGAAGTTTCCGGGTTGGAAATTGGTCAAGCCCAAGCAGATATCCAACGAAGAAATTGCCCAGCGCGCATTCACGGTGATGGCCATCGAGCCCTCCACCCGCAGCGGCGTCAAGACCGTGTGGGCCGGCTCGAACCGCCTGTTCCGCACGGATGATAACGGCCGGCATTGGAAAGCGGTCTCCGGTTCGTTTGACGGAACGCCCATTTCCGCCATTGAAATCGCTCGCGCCCGGCCCAAGTTGCTGTTCGTGGGCACCACGGGCGGAGGCATCTTTCGCAGCCGGGATGGCGGCGTCACGTGGTCGCAAAACCTTTCCGGCATCGACATCCCCGCGCGCGCCATCACTTCCATCACGACCCATCCGAAGGCTCCGGCCACGGTAGTGGTCACGGTGGCTTCCACAGGGATCCTCGGCTCCGGAGTGCAGCTCTGCACGGGGAAGGACCTGCCTTACAACCATGTCTTCCGTTCGCAGGACGGCGGAGACACGTGGACGGATATTGACGCCGGCAAGCTGCCCAACGTGGTGTTCTACGCGGCGGCCTACGGAACCCGTCCTCCCTACCAGCTCTTTGTCGGCGGCGATGTGGGTGTGTGGGCCGAGATGGGAAATGGCTGGCTGAACATCAGCGGGAACCTGCCGAGCGTGGTCGTCTCCGATCTGGTCTATCACCACAAGGACAGCACTCTGACCGCCGCGACATACGGAAGGGGCGTCTGGCGCATCCGCCCCGGAACGTTGCAGATGTTGCCGTCCGCTTACGGCAGTTTGCCCCCAGAGCGAATCGAGCTGGCCGTCGGCTTGCGCGTGGACCCGGGTGTCGCCGCCCCTGTCCAACTGACGCCGGAGGATGGCGCGAGCATCGGCGTCTATCCGCGGACGATGCAGTTTACGGTACAGCCGGTGCCCGGCGCGCTCGGATATCAGGTCGAATTCGCCAGCAAGGATCTGAGTGTGGGGGCCAGCTCTACTACTCCCCAAATCGCGTTCGATGCTCCCGGAGTGGGAAACTACACGTGGCGAGTCTGGGCCATTCTCCCGGACGGATTGCGGTCAGCGGCTTCGGCGTGGCGCAAGATCGCTTATCTCAAATAGAGAATCAGTGCCGAGCCCGGGCTTTTCGCACCAGCAACGCGAGTACTCCAAGAACCACACAGAAGATAAAAGCCTCAAACATCCCTGAACCGCCATCGGGGGACAAGCCAAAGAGACGTTCAACGAAATCCATGGTGCTTGTAAGTGTAACGCTCCCGCCCGTTGTTCCCGAATTGCAGGCCATCCTTCCACTGCTTCTTGGTGGATCGACGGCGACCAATCGCGATCTCGCCGAGCTGGTGGGGCAGGCCCGTTTCCGGAGCGATTTGTATTACCGCATAAACGTCGTTGCCCCCCGTTTGCCGGCGCTGCGCGAATGAGGCGACGATGCGCTCCTTCTGGCAACGTACTTTCTGGAGCGACTGGCGAAGGACGCGCCGCGCCTTGTGAAGGGCCTTTCGCCGCAAGCCCGCGCCGCGATCCGGTCCTACGGTTGGCCCGGCAACTTGTGCGAGCTTCAGAATGCGCTGGAGCGCGCCGTGGTGCTGGGTTCCGGGGAATGGATTGAAGTTGAAGATCTGCCGCAGGAGATCGTCGAGGCCTGACCGGAACTGACCAGCCACGCCGCTGGCGGCTACCACGCAGCGGTGCTTGACGCCAAGTGCGGAATCCTGCGCGCTGCCATGGAAGAGGCCGACGGGCGCTTCACGGAGGCGGCGCACGAACTCGGCATCAACGTGAAATATCTGCACAGGTTGCTGCGCGCCTACGGACTGAAGGACGAAGCCCGTTGACGGCGCTGCCTTGATCCAGGCAGTGCCGGGCAGCAGGCGAAGCGTGTACGGTCCTGGAAATCCAGTAGTGGGTCAGTCTGCACATCTGACACGACCCCGGTACTCCACGGCTGCATGGCGCAAGTGACCCAAGTCAGGATGGCCGAGATACCGGAAACTGACCCCAGGCTAAAATGCAAAACCGAAAGGCTTTACGATTTCTATTTTCAAGCCATTGATTCTAAATGGGATATTTTAGTTCCATCTTCCGGGTCTAAACCCACCGCCTTTCAGGCGGTCAGCTTTCAGCCAACTGCGCGTTGGTGGGGCGGACCCCCAGGTCCGCGCGGGTCCCCCAGGACCCGCTTCCGGACGGCGTCACAGAGGCCGCGCC
>Ga0181528_10001528_pt1 | contig 14372 bp, 10 predicted proteins | sample PEATcosm2014_Bin_47_FD_119742 | JGI IMG/M metagenome (GOLD analysis project Ga0181528, IMG submission 119742) | Peatland microbial communities from MTU Mesocosm Facility, Houghton, MI, USA - PEATcosm2014_Bin10_10_metaG | ecosystem: Environmental > Terrestrial > Soil > Wetlands > Peat | place...
ACCAACACCAACACCAACACCAACACCAACACCTAAACCCATGTCACGGGAAGCCCGCGAGTCAACCGCGAGCATAAGTCCGCTATCTAATTCATTGGAAAGGAAGCGATCTAATAAGTCTGGGGGCGGTTCCTCTCCGATGGGGTAGTCGCCACGCTTAACTTCCGATGGTTTAGGTAAGACGTTTCCGTCCTTGATGCCGACCCAGTATCCCCACACTCTTCCATCCGTCCCATTCCAGCGAAAAAGTATTCCCACTCTTTCAAGTTCATCCAACAACCGTCTGACTTTGTTGAGAGTCATGGAGCGGCGGTTGAAGCTATAAACCTGACTCCAAATGAGCTGTGGATCGCATTCGAACGTGCCGTTTGCCAAGGCGCACGGAATCAGGTTGGCGAGTTCTGCCCGGAATGCTTCTGGCTGTACATTGGCCAACTTTGTTGAGCGCCACACCCGCTCACCGTGAACTATCCGCTTTGGCATTGCATTCTCCCTCATGAAATGAACTGGAGTTGCCGCTCATTTCTGTTGATATGGAGGACAAGTGTTCCATGAGTGCCAATGAAAAACAAGAGTGTGATCTAACATGCTGAAGTGTATAATAGTTATCACAACGTAGTAAGTTGACATTTATTCTACTAATGTGTGCTTACAAATCTTACTTAGCACATCGCCTTAGAATGCTAAGGGCGATATGTGGAGCAAATGGAGTATAGTCATTAAGCTGCACACTTGACAAACCCATCACGCTAGGTTTATAGTGATAAATCGTGCTCTGCAAGATTCATAAGGTTTCGATGGTTTGCTATTGCCCCGCCTGCCGAGGTGAAATGAAATCCAAGGCCAAAGCAGCGGCGGCAAGGGAGAATGGCAAACTCGGCGGGAGACCTCGAAAGAAGCGAACACTTTCGGCATTACGAAAAGGGAGGAAAAAGTGAGGGCGGCAATCTACGCGAGGGTTTCAACCAGGGATAGAGGGCAAGATGCGGATAATCAACTTGCTCAGTTGCGGGAGTTTGCCTTGGGCCAAGGTTGGGACATCACGAAGGAGTATGTGGACGAGACCTCGGGCGGAACCAGCGACCGCGCGGCTTTTCAGGCCATGTTCCAGGATGCCAGCAAGCGTCGATTTGATGTGCTTCTGTTTTGGTCGTTGGATCGGCTTTCCCGTGAGGGTGTTCTGGAGACGCTGCAACATCTGAACCGGCTGACGGGCTACGGAGTCCAGTGGCGGTCATACACAGAGCAGTATTTGGACAGCACCGGCATCTTCCGGGATGCCGTCATCGGGATTCTTGCGGCCATTGCGAAGCAGGAGAAGGTGCGGATTAGCGAACGTACGAAGGCAGGTCTGGAGCGTGCGCGGCGTGAAGGGAAGATCTTGGGGAGGCCCAAGGTTACGGTAGATGTAATGGCAATTTACAATCTCCGGCAGCAAAAACTGTCCTGGGGTACGATCTCGCGCCAGATTGGCATCGCACGATCAACGTGTCAACGGGCCGTTGAATCTGTTTCCCCCGCACCTCCCCTTCATCGGTTGACCGATCAAGTGCCGGGCCAGAGCGTGGCAGGAAACTGAACTACCACACCTGCCGTTGACACCATCGCGCCGAGTCTCATAAGCTCATGATTCTCCCCCACAGCGTTGTGAAGTTACTCCGAGACTATGTTCGAGCAAGCCTTCAAAAACATTGATGACGTTCTTTGGAAAGAAGCTGGCTGTACCACTGAGCTTGACTACACCGAGCAGACCTCATGGCTGCTTTTCCTGAAATACCTCGACGATCTTGAGCAGGACAAGGCCACCGAGGCCAAGCTGGAAGGGAAGAAATACACCCACATCCTCGAACCGTCTTATCGGTGGGAGAGCTGGGCTGCGCCGAAGGGCAAGGACGGCAAGCTTGACCACAACAAAGCATTGACCGGCGACGACCTTCGCGACTTTGTGAACGTGCAACTCTTTCCTTACCTGCACAAATTCAAGCAAAAAGGCGACTGGCCCGAACACCATCGAATACAAGATCGGTGAGATCTTTGGCGAAATCAAGAACAAGATTCAAAGTGGCTATAACCTGCGCGAGATCATCGACCACATCGACGAGCCGCGCTTCCGCTCGCAGACAGAGAAGCACGAACTATCTCAACCCGTCAAGCGTGTGCTTCCTCTGACGGTTACGTTAGAAGGTGGCCATGGCCGGGAGCAAATTGGCCGTGGGCAGCTGTACGCCAGCAGGATTCAGAGACAGCGGTGACTGTCAAGCGCGACTGAATTCTCAGGTTGTTCATGATTCTCTCCAACTGTGTCTTCGTTTGTTCGTCTCTTGATTTTCTACGCAGCGCGCCGGGTAATCACCCACCCTAACGTCGAACGGCGCGACCTTAGGGTGGGGGACGCACCGGGTTATTCCTGTTTCCCGGCGGCGGCGATCGGTATCTCGATCGGGCTACCTGGAGCGCTGGTTACTATGTTTAGCGTGGCTGCGTCTGGGCTTGCGGCATCGGGATTGAAGAGCACCGCGATGGTGCAGCTCTTCCCGGCTGCGAGGTTGGATGGGCAAAAAGAGTGGTCGGTGAACTGGGACGCATCTCCCGCGGTGGCGGAGAACGTGATGGGACCGATCTCCACCGGGTCGATGCCCTGGTTTTCCAGGGTCACAACCTTCTTTGCCCGGTAGCCTAACCCGACGTTGCCGAAGCTTAGGCTGGTAGGGGAGAAACTTACTCCCGCTGTGGCAAGCTTGAAGACCACGCCGCAGCCTCCGGATCCGTACCCTTGGCTCTCCGGGCATTGAGTGCCGCTAAAGTCGCCGCCGAATGTAGTGGTGCCGTAGAGGTTGCCCGCCGCGTCCTGGACCAAACCCGAAAAAGGAGAATCCCCGTCAGCAGCGCCAGTAAAGCTATACAGCAACGGTTTCGTTGCCGGTGGTATCCAGCTTGAACACGACGCCGCAGAAGGGATAGCATGGGGCTGCGGCAAGGCCGCCGCCACTGGTGGTGCCGTAGAGGTTGCCAGCAGCGTCTTGGATCAGGCCAGCTAAGGGAAATCCCCCGTCCGTTCCGCCGGTGAAACTGTAGAGCACGGTCTCAGTCCAAGCGCCACTTGGTTGTGCCGGAGGTGCGAGTTTGAACACCACGCCGCACGGGAGAAAAGTTATGTTACAGCTAGAGTCGCCGCCGAAGGGAGTAGTGCCATAGAGGTTGCCCGCAGCGTCCTGGATCACATTCGCGAAGGATTGTCCCTCCATTCCCCCGTCCGTTCCGCCGGTGAAACTGTAGAGCACGGTCTCAGTCCAAGCGCCACCCGGTTGTGCCGGAGGCGCGAGCTTGAACACCGTCCCCTGACCGTAAGCGCCGCCGAATTGGGTAGTGCTGTAGAGGTTGCCCGCAGCGTCCCGGATCAGGGCAGCGGAGGGAAACAGCCCGTCCGGACAGCTGCCATAGAGGCTTTGCCCGTTCGGGCAGAAGTTGTAGAGCACGGTCTCCTTGCCGGCCCGGTCTACCATGAACACCACTCCGCAGCCGCCGTAATTCGCGCAGAACTCGCCGCCCGCGAACGTAGTGCCATAGAGGTTGCCCTTATCGTCCCGGACCAGACCCGCGAAGGGAGTATTGCCGTCCGTGCAGTACGCCGGAGGATTCGAGACAGAGCAGAAGCTGTAGAGCACGGTCTCAGTCCACGTGCCCCCCGGTTGTGCGGGAGGTGCGAGCTGGAATACAGTTCCGGCACCGCCAAGACTTCCAGCGCCGCCGCCGTTTGTGGTGCCGTAGAGGTTGCCGTCATTGTCCCTGAGCAGAGCATTAGCGCTATAGGTCGCATTTCCATCCGGTTGCCCAGTGAAGGTGTGGAGCACGGTCTCGTTGCCCATGCTGTCCAGCTTAAACACGACCCCGAGCCCGAAAGCGCCGCCCGCCCAAGTGGTGCCGTAGAGGTTGCCGGCCCCGTCCCTAATTAGTCCCCCGGGGAATCCCCCGTCCGCCAAGCCGGTAAACGTGTAGAGGACGGTTTCCTGTTCCTGCGCAATCGGCCCCGAGGTGGCGGGTTGGCTTTGGGTTGGTCTTGCCTGGTTGAGAGTGGCCGCGTCGACGCTGGGGCGGATCTGCCCGTAGGCGCCAGAGAACAAACAGAGTGTGGACAGCAAGCGTGCCGCTAACTGCTTCTTCAGGTTTTTCATGGCGGTCTCCAGACTTCTTCTTAGTTATTTTTGGGGAAAGCTTGTACTGGAACTTGTTAGTCGTAATCCCTGTTTTGGAAACTTGTCCCGCCGCTGTGCCGTCTTTCCCGGAAGAATCCCGAGATTTAGGCGGCGGCGGAATCCCAGGTCTCAAACGCGAGACCTGGGGCACCCGCATTCTGGAATGGGGACAGGCAATCCCATCTAACGTCGAATAGCGCGACGTTAGATGGGGCAACCGGATTGATACTGCCTACCCTATGGGCGCCGTGCGCGCCGATCGAGTTTCCGCCAGGCCAGCCTGTTACTGCGGTGCGAGCTCGTAGACCACGCCGCCGTTGTATTTCCCGCCGCCGTAAGTAGTTCCGTAGAGGTTGCCGGCCGAGTCGAGGATCACCCCGGCGAAGGGGTCTCCCCCATCGGCGCCGCCCGTGAAGCTGTGCAGCACCGTCTCCTGGCCGCTCGGGTTCAAGGTGAAGACCACTCCGCAGCCCCGATAATTCCCACCGCAGAAAGCGGGCGGGCCGCCAAAGTAGGTAGTTCCGTAAAGGTTGCCGGACGGGTCGAGGGTTACGCCTGCGCTGAAATAACCCTCAAAATCTTCGCCCCCATCGGTCCCGCCCGTGAAAGCGTGCAGCACGGTCTCTTGGCCGCTTGGGTCGAGCTTGAAGACCACGCCGCAGCTTATACCAAGGCATCCGCTGGTGCCGCCGCCGTCTTCAGTGGTCCCGTAGAAGTTGCCCGCCGAGTCGAGGATCACGCCTGCGCCGGCGTAGAGCCCATCGGAGCAGCCCGGGAGGCTGCAAAAGGTATACAGCGTCGTCTGCTGGCCGGAGGGCGATAGCTTGTACACCACGCCGGGGCCGTATGTGCCGGGACCGAAGGTAGTAGTTCCGTAGAGGTTGCCGGCTCTGTCAAGGACCACTCCGGACCCGTAGGGGTTGCCCCCGTCGGCGCCACCGGTGAAGGCGTACAGGACCGTCTCGGTCCAAGCGCCACCTGGCCCTGCCGGAGGGGCGAGCTTGAACACCACACCCTTGCCCGAGGTGCCGCCGTAGGTAGTGGTCCCGTAGAGGTTGCCGGCCTTGTCGCGGATCACACCGGCATAGGGGATTCTGCCATCGGCCCCGCCTGTGAAGGTGTACAGCACCGTCTCTTCGCCTGCCTTATTCACCTCGTAGACCACGCCGGCCCCTGAGCCGCCGTAGGGAGTAGTGCCGTAGAGGTTGCCGTCCCGGTCGCGGACCACACCTCCTTGGGGATTGCTGCCATCGGCCCCGCCCGTGAAGGTATACAGCACCCTCTGCCGGCCGGTCGGGTGCACCTCGTACACCACGCCAGCATTCGCCACGCCGCCGAGGCTAGTCGTCCCGTAGAGGTTGCCCCCCGAGTCTCGGATCACACCAGCGTAGGGAAAGGCCCCATCGGCTGGGGGAGGAAAGGTGTAGAGTGCCGAGTACTGGCCAGCGATATTCAGCTTGAACACTACGCCATAGCTCGAATTGCCTCCACCTGGGCCGCCAATGTAAGTAGTCCCGTAGAGGTCACCGGCCGGGTCGCGGATAACACCGGCTTCGGGAGAGCCCCCGTCGGCTCTGCCGGTGAAGCTGTACAGCACTGTTTCCTGTCCAGCGGCGCTCAGCTTGAACACCACACCCCATTGCGATGCGCCGCCAAAGTAAGTAGTTCCGTAGAGGTTGCCAGCCGAATCGCGGATCACGCCAGCAAAGGGGAAGCCCCCGTCGGCCCCGCCCGTAAAGCTATACAGCGCTGTCTCTTGGTCGGCAGTGTCCAGCTTGAACACCACACCCCATTGCGATGTGCCGCCTCCACCAGTGGTCCCGTAGAGGTTGCCAGCCGGGTCGCGGATCACACCAGCGTCGGGGTAGCCGCCATCCGCTCCGCCGGTGAAGGCGTACAGTACTGTCTCAGTCCATGTGCTCGCCGGTTGTGCCGGAGGTACGAGCTTGAAGACCACGCCCGCTCCCCCCGCGCCGCCACCGTTTGTGGTCCCGAAGAGATTACCCTCCGAATCGAGGATCACGCTGTTGGGGTAGCCTCCATCGGCACCGCCCGTAAAGCTATACAGCACTGTCTCATTCCAGGCGCCGCGAGGTTGTGCCGGAGGTGCGAGCTGGAACACCACGCCCGCGCCCGATGTGCCGCCACCGGAAGTAGTCCCGTAGAGGTTACCGTCCGAGCCGCGGATCACGGCGGTATAGGGGTAGCCCCCATCAGCTCCGCCCGTAAAGCTGTACAGCGCGGTCTCTCGGCCGGCTGTGTCCACCTTGAACACCACACCCGCGCCCGATGTGCCGCCGCCGGAAGTAGTCCCGAAGAGGCCGCCGGCCCAGTCGAGGATGACGCCGGCATAGGGATAGCCTCCATCGGCTCCGCCCGTGAAGGTGTACAGCGCGGTCTCATGGCCGGCTGTGTCCACCTTGAACACCACGCCCGCGCCCGATGTGCCGCCGGCGCTAGCAGTCCCGTATAGGTTTCCGAGTTCGTCGCGGACTACACCCGCGGCGGGATTTGCCCCGTTGGGCGTGCTTCCGAAGGCGTGCAGTACGGTTTCAGTGGGTGTCTGCGCATACGCCGGTGCTATCACCGTGGCGGCGAGAGCGCAAGCGAGCCAGAACAGGCCGAAACGTTGTGCCGGTTTCAGGTTGTGGTTGAACTGCATGTTGTTGTTTGTCGTTTTCATCTTGTTCCTCCTTGTTGGTTTCTTCTTGGGGAAGGCTTGTGCTGGAACTTGTTAGTCGTAATCCCTGTTTTGGAAACTTGTCCCGCCGCTATGCCGTTTTTCCCGGAAGAATCCCGAGGCTTACGCGGCGGCGGAATCCGAGGTCTCAAACGCGAAACCTGGGGCACCCGACATTCGTGGAGTCCCAAGTCTCGAAAAGCGCGAAACCTGGCGCTACTTCGCCGAGGGCTTTGGATGAGCGGCGAAGAAGAGCCAGCGGTTGACGTCGGTTTGCGGCTGCGCGTTGTGCGCGACACCGGATTCCCAGATGAATTGCACTTCGATGTTGCTCTGGGAGCATCCGGTGGCGATGTTTCCGGTATCGCCCGGTATGCCCGGCGTGGGCGCATCGTTGGCGTTGTTGGGCGCACCATTGGCGCAGAGAGGCTCGGTGGTTTGAAAGGTGGTGCAGGCGTTGGTATCCGGGCCCGTCCAGTAGTTGATTGTGTCGTCCGCTGAATCGACCGTGAAAATAACGCCGGAGTAGTTGGTCTGGCCGTAGCCGCAGGGCCACAAGTTTTGGTCCTTTGTTCCTTCCCACAACTGAACGGAGATGGGCGGGAACGGTTGGGGAGGGGTGGGCAGGGGCAACGGTGGAGAAACGGTTCCTTTATCGTTGACAATGGGGCCCGCCACGGGAGCAATCGCCGCCACCAGATCGGAGATTTCGTTGCCGACGCGCTCCGTCATCTGGGCACCGGAGGAGAAACCCGTAACGTAAACTTCCTTCGGATTCACGTTGTACTGAGCTCTCAGCTCGATGATCAATTGCCGCAGGAAGCCGGCATCGTCCGGGCAGGCGGTGGCGGGGGGAGAGGTGCATGTGCCAATTGCGGACGGAGGGAAGGCCGCGTCCATGAAATACGCATTCCAGTTCCATTGGTGCGTTTTCGGATCCCACGTGGAAGCGGGTTTCACCAGGACAAAACCGTACTGATTGGCGACGACGTTCCAGCCCCAATTCAGGCTAATGACGGCCTCTGGGTCGAAGGCGGAAGTGTAGCGTGTTCCGTGCAGCATCAGGACCATGGCCGGATGGGCGGCGAGATTCGGCGGCAGATACACTTCGTAATAACGAGTTACGCCGTCCCAAGTCATTGAGGAATCGATGTAGGTTTGCGCGACCGCTTGAGCGGCGGAGGCGAATAGCGACAAAGAAATCAGTGTGCAGATACACAAACGGCTGGTGTGGGTTTTCATGACCTTCCCTCAGTCTGGAGATTCGAGCGTTCTTGAGCTTGTTTTCGCCGAGCTAGGTAAGGGGCCCAGGTGCTGATGAAACCGGATGCCGGTATCAATGGCCTAACATCCAAAAGGAAAGGCGGGTTATAAGTTGCGTTCCGCATTATAGAACGAGAATGCGCGCCAATTGCCTTCACGCCAGGGGAGTTCCACCCTAACGTCAAAAGCACGACGTTAGGATGGGCACCTGGGAAGCCTTAATTTCGAGCTGCCCATGCCTGGGTAGACTCCCCGTTGCAAGTCTCCAGCGTGACCAGAGTTCTGGCCGCGCCTTCGACGTCAATGCACAGGCCGTTGCTAAGATTGATTATTTGGTTATTATTGAAGTGCCACTGATTGTTCCAGCCCGCCTTGCTGTATTTGCACGGGGCTGTGACCACGCCGCTGCCTGCCGCTCCGGTAGCCCAAACGCAAATGTAACCAGTGTTACTAGTGCTTCCTATGCCTTGAATCTCCAGGCCCTCGAAGTTCCACTGTTGTGCAAAGGTTGCGTTGCAAGCGGCTCCGTTGAGCGGGTTGCCAGTTTTGTCGGACGCGCCATCGGCATCCAGACAGGTCCCAAAGTCTTGGTTAACAAACACAATGGCGTTAGCCTTTGGGGCTGCGACGCACAGGCAGAGCGCAAGCATCAGCCCGAAAATGCATAAGGGGAGCCGCCTGCTGGTTGAGTACGGCGTCGATTTGAGACGAGCTCTCTCCGCCGAGTGTTTGGATTCGAGTGAAGTTTGTTTCAGGTCGTGGTTGAACTGCGTGGTGTCGTTTGTCGTTTTCATTGTGATTCTCGTTTGTTAGTGTTTTGGAAAGCTTGTGCTGGAGCGGTTAGTAGTAAGTTCTGGTTGCCGGATTCGTTTTGTGGCGCAGTCTGCCTGCTCGGATTGCGTTGGTAACATCTCCTCTTTGGAACTACCGAACGGCCGAGATTCGCGTTCACAACAGAAAGCGGAATGGGTAAGAGAATCGCCTCATCCTAAAAAAATATTGCGAGCCGAGGAGTTAGACCGTCATCTTGAATGAGTTAGAGGCGGTTGACGACGGTTGAAGCTTCGAATATGCTGGTGGCCTTCTCCGGAAAGGGGTGTTCCCCCTATGCCCGATGATCAGGCAGGCCAGGTTACCGAGCTTCTGCATGCCTGGAAGAACGGGGACCAGGATGCTCTGCGCGCTCTGGTGCCGCTGGTCTATAAAGAGCTGCGACGTCTGGCTCACTACCACCTTCAATCCGAGCGGGTGGATCACACGCTGCAGAGTACGGCGCTGGTTCACGAGGCTTATCTCCGGCTGCTGGGAGGCCAGCCGGTGGAACTGGAGAACCGGGCACATTTCATCGCCGTGGCTTCGCGACTGATGCGTCAGATTCTTGTGGACTACGCCCGCAACCGCCGGGCCAATAAACGGGACGGGGGATGCAGAATTACCCTCGACGATCTAGCGGGCCTGCCCGTCAATGGGGATGCCGAGCTGCTAGCGTTGGACAGCGCTCTGGAAGAACTGGCCCGCATCGATGAGCGCCAGGGAAAGATTGTGGAAATGAAATTCTTCGGCGGATTGTCGGCTCCGGAAATCTCCGAAGTGCTGGGCATCTCCCGGGCCACGATCGATCGCGACTGGGCCACCGCGCGCGTCTGGCTGCACCGCCAGATACAAAGGACGGCATAGCCGTAATGGTGAGAGTATGACCGTCAAACGCTGGGAGGACGTCAAAGGCCTGCTCCATCAGGCCATGCAACTTCGTATCGAACAACGCGCTCCGTTCCTCGATGAAGCCTGCTCCTCTGACGCTGCGCTGCGCGCCGAGGTGGAATCGCTTCTGTTGGCGGGTGAAGACGTGCGCTCCAGCTTTTTGCAAACGCCGCCAGCCAATGCCCCGGGCGCGCACTGGGACCGCTTCGGTTCATCCACGGAGTTGCAATCGGGACAAGGGTTCGCCGAGCGCTTTCAACTCATTCGCAAGCTCGGCGAAGGCGGCATGGGCCAAGTCTGGCTAGCCGATCAGACGTCTCCGGTGCGCCGGCAAGTTGCGCTCAAGCTAATCAAGGCGGGAATGTGCGACAAGGCGGTCGTGCAGCGCTTCCAATCGGAGCGGCAATCGCTCGCGATCATGGATCATCCCGCTATCGCCAAGGTGTTCGATGCGGGGAGCACGCCGCAGGGCCAACCGTACTTCGTAATGGAGTACGTGCCCGGCCTCCCGATCACCGAATATTGCGATCAGAACAAACTCGAGATCAGAGACCGTCTTGAACTCTTCATACAAGCTTGCGAAGGAGTGCAGCACGCGCATCAGAAAGCGATCATCCATCGCGATCTGAAACCGGCCAATATTCTTGTGGTGGAAGTGGACGGCAAACCGGTCCCGCGCATCATCGACTTCGGGCTGGCCAAGGCAACCACGCCTCAGCTTGAGGACGAGAGCATCTTCACACAGCTGGGACATTTTCTCGGCACGCCGGGATATATGAGTCCCGAGCAGGCCGATCCCGATGTGCATGACATCGACACCCGCACCGACGTGTACTCGCTGGGAGTGGTTCTCTATGTGCTACTGACGGGGACGCGACCGTTCGACGCAAAGCCGGGAGAGAAGCAGCCGCTCGACCAGTTACTAAGAAAGTTACGCGAAGAAGAACCGCCGAGTCCGAGCAATAAGGTCCGCGGCGATCGCGACACATCCAGCGCGTCTGCTGAAGCGCGCGGCACCGAGGCCAAGCAGTTGGTGAGCCTGCTGCGCGGCGATCTCGACTTGATCGCACTGAAGGCGCTGGAAAAGGACCGCACTCGCCGCTATGGTGCGCCTTCGGAGCTGGCGGCCGACCTTCGACGCTATCTGAACCATGAGGCCATTGTGGCGCGTCCGGCAAGTACCAGCTACCGGGCGCGGAAGTATATTCGTCGGCATGGCGTGGCAGTCGGCGTGGTCGCAGGACTCGTGCTGTTGCTGACTGCCTTCTCTGTCTTACAGGCGCTGCAGTTGCGCCGGACAACTCGCGAACGCGACCGCGCGAACCTCGAACGGGATCGCGCCACCCGCATCACCGATTTCATGACCAACATGTTCAAGGTGGCGGATCCGAGCGAAGCACGCGGCAAAAGCGTTACGGCCCGAGAGATTCTCGACAAAGCCTCGGATGACATTGGGAGAGGCTTGGCTAAGGATCCCGAGGTGCAATCGCAGATGACGCAAATCATGGCGAGCACGTACTCGAACCTTGGGATATATCCTCGCGCTCATGAACTGGCGAAGCGTGCGTTGGATGCCCGCATGAGTTTGCTCGGTCCCGATGACCCACAAACGTTGGAATCGATGACCCAGTTGGGCCGGATTCTGGATCGCGAAGGACATTTTGCCGACGCAGAAAAGATAGAGCGTCAGGCGCTCGCGGGTGAGCGACGGCTTCTCGGCCACGAGGATCCGCTTACTCTGGAAACGATGAGTTATCTGGCTAGTAGCCTGGGCCACCAGGGCATGTTCGATGAAACCGACGAACTGGCACGGCAAGTGATTGAGTCGGCAACTCGTAGGCTAGGTCCTGTTAGTGAACAAGTGCTCAGTTCGAGGTACGTTTTGTGCCATTCCCTAATGGTCCACGGCCGCTATGCCGAGTCTGAACAGGAATGTCGCCAGTTACTCGATGTCGAACGTAGAGCTTTGGGATCCGATCACCCCGACACCCTGAGATCGATGGTTATTCTGGCCGTGGCCATTCGATCGCAAGGCCGCGTGGCAGAATCAGAACAGATGTATCGGGACGTCGTAGCTACCGGCCGGCGCGTGCTCGGGCCCGAACATCAAGTCACCATCACAGCTGTTAATAACCTTGCGGAAGTGCTCAACGATCAGGGCAACACGATGGAAGCCGAAGAACTGTTCCGGGACGCGGCGGCAAATCAGTCGCGAGCTCTTGGGCCCGAAAATGGGGATACGCTGATCATGAAGTCGAACCTGGCAAATGTGCTCTTCGAGGAGGGACGGTTTCACGAAGCCGAGAAATTGCACAGGGAAGTACTTGCGGGTTTGGCGCGCACCTATTGGCCGGAACACCCCCAGACCTTACTGTGCCAGTCCTTCCTCGCCAGAGATCTTATCGGCGAAGGCAGCTACCGCGAAGCAGAGAATCTAGCCCGGGAGGCTTTCGAAGAAAACTTGCGCAATCTGGGTCCGCAGCGCATGTATACAATGATTGCACTTCAGCAACTTGGCATCGTGCTTGCTTTAACAGATCGCTATGCAGAAACAAAAAGGCTGTTTCGGGATGTGATCCAGCGGCAAGGCGATATCCAAGGACATTGGGACGCATTGCCGGTAGGTTATTACTTCGCGTGCGTGGCAGCAGCGTCCAACCATCCCGACGACGCGCTTCAATTTCTCCGCGAGGCGATCGACAACGGGTTTAAAGAAACCGTGTACTTGATCAGTGAGCCGGACCTGAAGAAACTCCACCCCAACCCCAAATTCCAGCAACTCGTCGCCGAACTCAAACGCGCGCCTGCCAAAGATCAAAAAGCTCAAACGCAATAATGGTGCTGGTCTGGCGAAAGGGGATACCGTCCAACTCTTGGGACACGTCACCATTGGTGAGGAAGGAATAATCAGAACTGTGAATGGACAAAGAGGTTATGTTCACCCCGGATGCCTTGAAGCTATCCCACCGCACAAGAGCAAGTGTGATCCTGTTTGCCGGCCCACAAACAATTGAGTCTTCACTTCTGAACCCACAGATTCAACCCACGATTCGCATGTCCCTCACGTCTTCTCAAGGACTTAGGAGGCCACCTGGAGTCACATAAGTTATTGTAAATACAGCATAAAGTAGCACTGAAAAGGCTGGCGGCGGCGGTTCTACTCCGATTTTTCACTCTATCCTGCGAGATCATCGAAAATCTCGTTCACCTTCGCGTGGGTCTCTTTACTGCGCGATGGCTTCAGATAACGCATCGTGCTTTCAATGTCTTTATGTCCCATCCACAATTGCACCGTCCGCAGATCGACCCCTTTCCACAGCGCCCAAGTTGCGAACGTCGCTCTGAACTTATGCAGCCGGAAGTTTTCTTTGTCCAGCTTCGCTCGCTCGGCAACGGCCTTGAGATCGTCCAGAAAGTTCAACTTGGGGTTGCATCCGGAAGTGGGAAATAACAGGTTACAGTTCTTGTCAGCGCTTTTTAGCTTCCATGCCTTCAGACTCTTCACAAGCTTCGCGGGTATCGGAACCGTGCGCTCCTTGTAAGCCTTCGGTGTCCATCCTCTGTCTGGCTTGTGGCTCACTTTGACGGTGGATGCGGCGAGGTTCACATCCGACCAGTAGCAGTGCATGATCTCCTGCTCCCGCATCCCGGTCATGAGGAAGAACTCAAACCAAAGCCGTTCTTCTGGGTCGCAGTTTGCGAACAGGGTGTTGACTTCCTCCTTCTCGTAAATCTCCGGCTCCTCCTCGGCGTAGCGGGGCCAGTCGTTCTTTCCCACCAGCGCGCGAATGCCTTGAGCCTTCAGGAATGTCATCACGTGCTCGAATTTGTTGTACACGGAGCGCGGGGCCTGATCTTTCTCATCCCGCAGGAATGCGGAGAACTTGAGCAGATCGCGGCGTTCAACATCCTCAAGATAGAGTTTCGGGCAGGATTCTAGGAAATACGACATGGCTGTGGAATACGCTGCGGAGCTTCTGGGTTTGTGCGTGAGTTTCACGTCCGCAAGATAGTCAGCAACCGAGGCAGCAAGTGATCGGTGGGCATTGCCATTTTCCGGGACCACAACAACGCCATTGTTAACCGCATTGAGTTCGCTTTCTTTGCGGTAGCGTTGAGCGCTGGCGTTGGCTGCGTCCTTGCCTGCTGACTTCCGTACCCGTTTCGAGCCTACGCACCACTCCACATAGTAGCCACCTTCGGGGTGCCTCTCAGCATGGCCGTTGACTTTCACCCAATCGGGTTTCACTCGGCCATTGGGAGCGATTACGACCGGGCAGTAACGGAGTCCTTTTTGGGTTCGAACTCTCTTAGTGAGCTTGACTACTTTGTTCATAGGTGACGACCCCTGAGTGGGGAAGATTGTATCACCTACTGTATCATTGTCTGTATGTTTATGTAAATAAATCAAATGGCGGAGAGGGTGGGATTTGAACCCACGATACCCGTTAAGGTATGTCCGCTTTCGAGGCGGATCGTTTCAACCACTCACGCACCTCTCCGCGTCGGACAACTTCAAATGTGTGACGGCTTCG
>Ga0181528_10001529_pt1 | contig 14367 bp, 13 predicted proteins | sample PEATcosm2014_Bin_47_FD_119742 | JGI IMG/M metagenome (GOLD analysis project Ga0181528, IMG submission 119742) | Peatland microbial communities from MTU Mesocosm Facility, Houghton, MI, USA - PEATcosm2014_Bin10_10_metaG | ecosystem: Environmental > Terrestrial > Soil > Wetlands > Peat | place...
AAACACCCAGTTGCGGGTTGCGGAACTTGAGGCGCAGTTGCTGACGGAAACAACCCAGCGGTCGACGTTTGAAAAACAGTTGCTTGAATTACAGAAAACCCCGCCGGCAATTCTGTCGGAAAAACCAAAAGTAGTTGCAGTCCCGGTTAGCCAACTTGAACCGGTAAAGCTGGCGGTCATCATAGAAACCCAGCCACCGGCCGCCCCTGAAGTAGCACCAAAACCTGCTCCAAGCATACCGGTTGAAACCCCTAAAACAAAACCGGCTGAGGTTAAAGCCGAGGTTTCCAGCGCTCCCGCCACGAGCGGTAGCGCCGGCAAGTTTAAAAACATGTTCGGCAATGTGATGCAGAAAGTTGCCAAACTGGATGCAAAGTTGGATGGCAAAACCAGCGCCAGCCATTACCTGGGAGAGGCCGACGCAGCCGAAGCCGCCGAGCTACCGGTAGAAACGCCGGTCGAAACCCCGGTCGCAGTCGTCGAACATCCTACCCAAGTTGAGTCTGTAGCCGCAAAAACCGCGGCTAAAAAGGCATCCGGTAGCCTGGGCGGCAAATTTAAGAATATGTTCTCTAAGGACAAAGCAAATACTAAGGCTGAGAAAGCCGCGGATATTGCGCCTATAGCTCAAGAAGCCCCAACCGCCTCTGCTGTAGAGTCCCATGCTGAAACCTCCCCCAAAGAGCAAATTTCCGGCAAGTTAAAATCGTTATTTGCTTCCGGCAAGGATAAGGCCGCAAAATCGGCGCCGGTTGCCGAAGCAGCGCCGGCGGCGGCTGTGGTGGTCGAACCCGGCAAACCTAGCGCGGCAGAAGAAACAAAAACCGCTAAGCCAAATGCTTTAAAAGGCCTATTCGACAAAATTAAACGTATTGATAAAATGATGGAATAATATCCGCAAGCCGCTGACGCAAGTCGGCGGCTTTCATTCTGCCATGGGCGCTATTTGCTACCCACGCTTGATGGGTTTTCCCATCCGTGCTCAGCTTAAATTTTACTCCTACGTGTTTTCTGACAGTATTTAAAACCATCAAACAGTTCCTAACAAATGAGACGCAGTATAAATCAGTAGTCCCACTAGACCGCCCACCAGCGTGCCGTTAATTCGAATATATTGCAGATCCTTGCCGAATTGCAATTCCAATTTGTCAACCAGGGTCGCGGTATCCCAACGCGCCACCACTTCGGCGACAAAAGTGCTGATTTCCTCGCGGTTCGGCACGATGGTGGACAGCACCAGTTGCTGCGCCCAGCGATTGATTGTGGCGCCGGTGGCGGGGTCCTGATCCAGCCAGTTGCCCAGCGCGACCAAGGCGTGCACCAGACCGCCGGACAGCAGGCCGTCCTCGGCGTGTAACTCCGACTGCAATTTTTGCTCGACTTCCAGGCCCAGCCAATCCAGGTAGCCGTCTACCACCGAGTTATCGAAAACTTCGGATTTGATCAGCTCGAAGCGTTCGAACAGCACCTGGTCGTTAGCCAGTTTCACCACCAATCGATTCAGCTGCGCCCGGTATTCATGGCGCCAGGGATGGTCGATGTTGCCGCGCGCGGCTTTCATGTTGCTCAACAATTCAGCAAAAAAGGCGTCGGTAATTTTGGTGTCGACCCAACCGGGGAACCAACCCTCGCTATTTTTAGAGACTCGATGCTGAATGTTTTGCTTATGCTTACGAAAAAACGTCAGGGCTTTATCGAGCCCCAGGTCGAAAATCTCTTCATGGTAGCCATGGGCGATCAGAAAAGACAACAATCGCGCGGAGATCGGCGCGGCGGCAATGGAATCGATGCCTTTGCGGATAACTCCCCGGCTGAACTGATGTAATTGCTCTTCACTGAGTAACTCCAGCAAGGGCGGAAACAGCCCTTGCAGGCGATTTGCCAGGGTTTTGGCGTTATTGGGCTGTTTAATCCAGTGTGCGATCCAGCCGGTGGCGTTTACACGCTCCATCCTGGCGGTCAATTCGGTCGGGGCTAGAAAATTGTTGGAGATAAAACGGCCAAGATTCTCACCGATCCGATTTTTATGTCTGGGAACGACCGCCGTATGCGGAATGGGAATTCCGAAAGGATGCCGAAACAGCGCCACGACGGCGAACCAATCGGCACAGGCGCCTACTATCGCCGCTTCGGAAAAGGCGCGGGGATAGGCTAACCATGGGTAAGCCGGCTGCAGCAACGAGGTGATCACGAAAAACACCAACATGAGCGCCAGCAATAACCCCGCCAGCAGACTCATACGCTCGACTTCCTTGCGCCAGTCCGTATTAAACGGCAGATTAACACTGCTCATAAGTCAGCCGTGACATGGCGAAACCGATCGAGTCTTGATTTATCAAGCGCGTGCGTTCGCAAGTGATAGTGATAGACATCGCAAATCGCCTCCACGCCGTAAATACGTTCCAGTCGGCGGATAGTGAAATGCCCGCGGGCGATGCGCTGAAAATGATCCATGAAAATCATATTCACTGTCGCTCCGCCTAGAGAGCCAATCACGGGCACTGCCGCGGCGGAAGCCATGTCGGACACCACCAGACCGAAACGCGTAACGATTTCACCCACCAATTTCGCGACGATAGGCGAAGAGGCGTTGACAGCGCCGCGCTCCAGAAGCAGAGCCGCCACATCCTTGGTAAGCTTGGTTAATACCAAGCGCACGGTGTAATAGTCGACATCCGGTTTTTCATCCGCGCTGCGTCCGCCTAGCGCAAAAACCTCCAGACAGGCCAGCATGGTTTCCATCTCCTGCAAGTCCTCGCCTTCCTGGCGGGCTATTTCGGCGATGGAGCGCAGCATTAAAGTGGTGGTGAGCGGCAGTTCGATGGCTAATGCCGCGGGGCCGAAAAAGCCGCCGACGCCACCGGTAAATCCGCTCATGAGTTTCGCTAGCCACTCCCCGTTGAGTAAGGGCTGCTGCTGTCCCAGGGAATTAACCGCAAGATCCAAGCACTTGAAAATGGCTATTCTCAGCACATCGCGCAAGCCGCGGCTAATGGTTTTTGGCATGTACTTGATGGCGGCATTGATAGGCTGGCCCGCGTAATTCGCCAGTCTGGCGGCAAAATTCGGGTTTTCCAGGCGGTTAACGGCGCTAATGAGTTCGTTATAATGCGCGGTTGTCAAGTTTACGCGGTATACAATGGTCGTGTCGGAAGTGTTCATTCGTGGCGTAAGGCTGGGCGGATGCCGTTCAGGCTGGCCATGATCGCCGAGCCGTTGCTGATGACGGCGGTAATTTCCGGACTGATCAAATTGCCCGGCAGGGCAAGACCCAAGGCGACAGTATTTAACGCGGCAACGATGCCGTAATTTTGTTTAATCAGTCCCACGGCGTCGCGGGAAATCTCGATGGCTTTAATCAACTTCCACAACGAATCCTCCATTAACACCACATCCGCCGATTCATGAGTAATATCCGCGCCGTGCTTCATGGCGATGCCTACATCGGCAAAACTCAAAGCCGGCGAGTCGTTGATGCCGTCGCCGATCATGGCGACCACCCGGCCTTCAAGTTGCAAGCTCTTGATGACATCGGCCTTGTCGGCGGGCATCATGTTGGCGACTTGACGGGTCAACCCCAAACGCTTGCCCACCGCTTCGGCGACCACGGCGTTGTCTCCGGTGAGCATGATGGTATCGCGCACGCCCATCCTGTGCAAGGTTTCGATGATTTCCCGGCTTTCCGGCCGGATTTGGTCTTCATAGGCAATCAACCCCGCCAGTTCGCCGTCTATGGCTATATATAAACAGGAATGACCACTTTTGTCTATGGCCGCGCGCTCATCAGCGATATGTTCGACCTGAATGCCGCTATGCCGCATGAAGCGCTCGCTGCCGACCTGCATGTAATAGCCGTCGACCTGGCCTTCGACGCCCAGTCCGATTTTGTACTCGGTTTCATCGCAGGGCGGCGGCTCGATCCGCAGTTGTCTAGCCTTCTCGCGCAAGGCTTCCGCGACCGGATGTTGCAGATGGGTTTCGGAGGCGACAGCCAAGCCAAGCAATTTATCGGCGGGGATCGCCGCGTTGAAGGCGATTATGTCGACGATATGCGGCGTGCCGTGGCTTAGCGTTCCGGTTTTATCGAATACCACGGTATCGACTTTGGCCAATTTTTCCATGTGTCCGCCGCTCTTGATAATGATGCCGACGCGTGCGGCGTGCATCATGGAGGAAAGCACCGCGGTCGGCGCGGCAATGCGGATGCCGGTGCCATAATCGACGATAACCAGCGACAGGAAGCGGTCGAAATCCCGGGTAAGAGTGGCAGCGCCGACGGCGAGAGCCAGGGTCGGCAACACTAAGCGGTCGGCAAAGCGCTCGGCATGATTCTGCATGCGGGTGTCGCCGATCGGCGCGGAATCCACCAGACGGGCGATTTGTCCCGCCGTGGTTTCGGCGCCGACGCGGAGGGATCGCAAGGTCAATTGCCCTTCTCGCAATATCGTGGCGGCGAAAACCGTTTCTCCAAGCGCGCGCGGTGCCGGCAAACCTTCGCCGGTGATGGTTTTCTGGTCTATCATGCCGTGGCCATGAATGATTTCACCGTCAACCGGAATCATTTCGCCTGGGTAGACCACCACGGTATCGCCCAACGCCAGTTTGGCGGCTGAAATGGAAACCACCTCGCCGTCCACCACCACCCAAGCCATTTTGGTTTGAAATTCCAGCAGTTCACTCACCGCGCGTTTTGAACCCGCCGCAGTCAGATCGCGTATCCAATCACCTAAACGGATTAGCCAGGTAATCACGCCGCCGGCAACCATATTCCCTTGACCCATGGAAGCGGTAATGGCCAAGGTGTCAAGAAAGTCGACATTCAGACGCTCTTCGCGACTCCACACCAACCAGGTCCGTTTGAAGATAGGCAAGGCGCAGTAGAGCATCAGCGGCACATTGACCGCGACCGCAACGGGATTGGCGGAGAAAGCCAGCGCCAGCGACACCGTCGGCAAGGCTAACGGCGAACTCTGATCGGGTGGTTTGTAGTTGCCGCGGGCGGCGCCAATGGCGCCGGCGCCGCCGGTGGGATCCAGGAATTTAAGCAGCGCATCGATATCAACCGTATCCATATCGCTGAGCAGCGCCAACATCTCGTCCAGTTTGGATCTCTGGCGCCGCTCATATTCAATAATCAAGTTGGCGCAAGCATAATTGATACGCGCCTCGGTAACCCAGTCCTGTTTATTGACCCAGCAAAGGGTGGATTCCGCTAACGGAGAAGGATCACGGAGCGCCGGAACGCTTAGCCGGATGCGTCCCGGAATATGATGGCGTACGCTAAATTCCATGGTTATATATAATCCGGCATGCCAGCTTAGTGGTGATGGTGGTGGTGATGATGGTGCGCGGCAGCCGCGACCGGTGTTTGTTGAGAATTCATGTCAATGAAATGATTAACCGCAAACAGACCCAACGTCACCCACATGGGGGTAGCTGTTTCGGCGCCAATTTCAATAAATGTCGCCGCCGCCAGGCCGCAGGCCAGCACAACTTTTAGATCGACCGTGTTACCCGTGGCGAGTTTGATTCGATAATCGGCAGCTTTAAACACATCCACGGTGACTCTGACTAATTGCGAGTGCTCGGCTAAAAACTCAGCTTCAGTCTCGATTTTTTTCGCCAATTCATTAATTTCGTCACCCGGGCGGCTGCCAATTCCCTGAACCTCATGTTCGGAGCAACAGCCGTGAAAATGTTGCTCGAATTCGTGCTCGTGTTTAGGGTCGTAATGGATAATAATGCTGCCGGTTTCCGGTTTGACTTTTATATGGGTTATGCCGTACACGGCGGAAAAAACATTTTTATAGGCATCGAGAATCTCCGGATGGCCTTTGGCCGATGGAATCTTGATGCGTATCCGGCCGTTGGTTTTGTGCACAATTTGCACCTTAGGCTTTTTTTTCTTGGCGAAAGGCGGCGCGGCATTGCCTGACGCCGGAATTAATTCAGTTTTGACCTGCGCTATCGAGGTTTCATCCCTGGTGAGAAGTTTATTCGGCTCGGGGATTTCGGAACTTGAAGTCGTATTCATGAAAATTGATCAATAAATATTAGGGCGGATAAAAAAAGTCCTGCCGATGACTAGGGATTTTTTCCCACGGGGAAGGAAATGGCTAAGTCCAAAGCTGAATTCATTGGGCAGGCAAAAACGCGGTCGGATGATGGCCGGCAGAAGATAATAATCGGTCCTACCGCCTTGAAATGTTGATTATGCGCAGAGCGGACAAAAAAGGTTAGTCGCTGTGCAACTAACCCAATTGTCGAACCGGAAACAACATCTCAAAACGGAATTAGCCGGTACCATATTAGCTTTTCAACCGGACCGCCAGACGCTGCTTAGGCAGTTGGCGCTGAAACGCTCTCAACGGCCTGCGCCGTATCACCTGCTTTGGATAGTTCTTCGGCTTTTACTTCGGCAGCGATGTCACTCATATGTTCTTTTACTTCGCCGACCGCATTTTGGGCTTTGCGTCCTAGCTTATAAACGCCGCGAACCGTGGTGTCGAAAATCGGGTGCAGGCTTTTTTCAATTTTTGGAAACCATTTTGGGGCCAGCATTGCGGCCGCGCCCAGCACGATGCCGGGGATAAGCGCAGCTTCGAACAATGCCGCGCCGACAACTACAACTCCAACGGTAACGGCCTTTGCGCCTATGTCGTGATGATCATTGGATGGCGTGGCGTTATCATCTTCCGTGTCGGTGATATCGGTATTTTCGGCGTTAACTTCAACTTTATATTTGCTCATTTAAGTTACCTTGGAATTTAGGGGGATAAAACATCCGTTAATAAAATAACTTAAATCTTTACATGAAAATATAACAGTTTTATGACAGTTGATTTATAGATGAGCGCTTGCGTATCAGAGAGAGGTTTACAGGCTGAGACAGATAATGTTATTGTTTGTATTTTTCAGAATTTCACTCACGCGGAGTAATGTCATTGGAATTAGGAGCATATCTAGCCGAATCCACCGCCGGGATGGGCGTATTAGGGGCGATAGTTGCCGGCACTAACGCTACAGCAAAAAATGCCGAGCTTTTAAGGGTTGGCGCTATTTCAGAAACGGATGCCGTCCTTGATATCGGCATGGAAGCCTTGAAAAACGGCGTGGCAACGGCGCTAACTTTCGGTACGGTTGCCGCTATCGGCGGCGAGTTGATCGCATCCATAGGCGCCACTCTCGTTATTGGCGCGACCCTGAAATATTTTTGGGATCGTGGCGCCGAACATCTAGAGATTACTGGTAAACCGCCTGTCAAGACTGCGCCGGCGTCTATAAAACAAGCCGCAAAAGCTTAGCCGGCCAGCGTGTAACACGGAGCGCCATGTAATATAAGGCTAGTCATTTTGTCCGCCAACTTTTAGCTGCCAGACGCTATCACCTTCCCTTTGCTTAAAGGCTACGGTGACATAGCCGGCATTAAACTTGACAGCGCTTGTTCCAAGGCGGCAAATCAGCCAACGCAAGTTTAGGAGATGCGCAGGGTTGGGTTTAGCGCCAATTGACACTATCCACATGAAACCATGACTCGCTTATGATTGTGCTTTGTTGCCTAATCGCGCATAATACAAAAGCGCTCCGTAAACTCATGTTAAGGTATTCACCTAAAAATGCGGTTGTCTGCGCACTGGGAACACACCTTAATTTGTAACTGCGTAAAGCTAGCTAATATTAACTTTACCACAGGATAAACAGTGATTTACTTGTTTCCAAACATTAACTCTTCACTATTTACCGCCCAAGACAGCCTGCTGGAATTTAAACTTATCCTAAAAGACCAACAGACCAGCTTAAGCCGAAAATTTAATCCGCAGCATTCCGTCGCGGAGTTACTCGAAGAAAAATCCGATTTTATCGATCAAATTTTAAGTTGCTGTTGTCAACATTTTCTGGGTAGCTTTTCTTCACAATTAGCTTTGTGCGCCGTTGGCGGCTACGGCAGACGAGAGCTGTTCCCTTATTCGGACATTGATATTCTGCTGCTGATGCAATTTGAAAAAACTCAAGCATTGCAAGAGGCCTTGGCAAGCTTCTTTAGTTTTCTGTGGGATATAGGCTTAAAGCCGGGCCTTAGCGTCCGCACCATCCATGAATGCGTGGAAAACGCCCAACTTGACCAAACGGTGATGACCAGCCTGATGGAAATTAGATTGATAAACGGTTCCACCATCCTGTTCGAAGCCCTTAAAGCCGAACTTACCCCGGATAAAATCTGGCCGGCGGAGCAATTTTTCCTTGCCAAAATGCAAGAACAACAAAATCGATATGCCAAATACGACGAAGCCGCTTATTATCTGGAGCCTAATGTCAAGGAAGGTCCGGGCGGATTACGCGACCTGCATGTGATTGCTTGGGTGTTCAAGCGTCAATATGACACCTCCACCCTTAAGGAACTAGCCAAATTCGGCTTTCTGCCCGAAGAATTAGTTAAATACGGTTTCTTGCCCGAATCCGAATATGCAGAACTGATCGCCTCGCTGGATGCATTATGGCGGATTCGCTATGCCTTGCACTTATTGACCAAGCGTTGCGAAAACAGACTGATCTTTGAATATCAACGCGAACTCGCGCAGCAGTTCGGTTTTAATGCGGAAAACCAGCAGAACAATGAGGATGTCGAGCAATTCATGCACTTTTACTATAAAACCGTACGCAGCTTGGTGCGGCTGAATGAAATGCTGCTGCAATTATTTAACGAACGCTTCCTGTCCGAAGAAAACAATAATCCGCCTTTACCGCTAAATGATAATTTTTTAGTCATTAACGGCTATATGGAAGCGGTTGACGACGGCGTTTTCGAGCGCAAGCCAACGGCGCTACTCGAAATTTTTTTGATTTTGCAACAAAACCCGTCTCTAAAAGGCATTAGAGCGACAACTATCCGCTTGATCCGAAAAAATCTGTATTTAATCGATGCCGCGTTTCGAGAAGATAAAGCCGCTAATAGTCTGTTTTTAGAAATTTTCCGGCAATCAAATGGACTAACCCGGCAACTGCGGCGCATGAACCGCTATGGAATATTGCCCGCCTATTTACCCAGTTTTGCGCATATAGTCGCGCGCATGCAGTATGACTTGTTTCATATCTACACAGTGGACGAACATACCTTGTTCGTCATCCGCAACCTGCGCCGCTTTCAATTGGAAAAACACTATAAAGAACTGCCGTTCTGTAATGATGTGTTTCTGCATATAGCTAAACCGGAAGTCTTGTATTTAGCCGCCCTGTTTCATGACATTGCGAAAGGCAAACATGGCGATCATTCCAGCATAGGCGAAGTGATAGCGCGGAGTTTTTGCAATCAGCATCATATTTCCACGCATGACACCAAATTAATGAGTTGGCTGGTGCGCCACCATCTGATTATGTCCATGACCGCGCAACGCAAAGATATCGGCGACCCGAATGTGATACATGAATTTGCGCAACAAGTCGGCAGTATCGAATATCTAAATCATTTATATTTGCTCACCGTCGCCGATATTCGCGCCACCAATCCCGCGCTCTGGAGCTCTTGGAAGAATGCCCTGCTAAAAGAATTGTATATGGCGACCCACAATGCGTTGCGTAAAGGCCTGCAAACTCCGGCTGCGCTAAACGACCGACTGCTGACGCATAAAAAGGAAGCCAGGGATGAATTAATCAAACTGGGAATTTCCGAACCGGTGATTGACGCCTCCTGGCAACATACCAGCGACGATTATTTTTTACGTTATTCAGCGGATGAAATCGCTTGGCACACCATCGCCATCGCCTCATCTAATGAACAGCAATTACCGCTGGTGCTGCTCAGACCGCAAACTCTCCGCGGCAGCGCGGAAATTTTTGTCTACGCCATCGACGAAGCCGCCATATTTTCCATCTGTACCGCTAGTTTGGACCAGATGGGTTTAACCATACTCGACGCCAGAATCATGACCACCATGGATAACTACGTGCTGAACAGTTTCCAAATTCTCGAGCAATCCGGGCAGCCCATTAATGAGCTGAGCCGGGAAATATACATTTGCAAAACCCTGCGCAATAATTTGCAAAACCGGGAAGTAAGAAGCAATCAAAACATTCATCGCGAATCCAGGCAAGCAAAACACTTCCCTATTCCCACGCGCATCAAATTTATTACCGATCCCTTAGGCAAGCACACCATCATAGAATTGGTGACCACCGACCATGCGGGTCTGCTATCGAAAATCGGCAGGGCTTTTCTACAGCAACAGATACAACTGCACAGCGCAAAAATCACCACTATCGGCAGTCGCGTCGAAGACATGTTTTATGTCACCGACCAGCAACAACAGCCTATTACGGATCATATCAGCCAACAAAAAATCCGTGAGGAAATTATGAACACGCTGAGTCATTAATCAACGGCTGATATCGACAATTCAGACTGGCGCTATTTCTAATGCGTCAAGGCGGGCGCCGCATAACTGGTAGCGGACTTTTCCATATCAAAGCCGCCTAAAATCGGATTAGGCGGACAAACCGAACCCACTGCATTCCACAGTCCTTTATAGTACATTTCGTCCTTGGCCAACATCTGATTGTTTAAGGTATAGCTGCCGGCGGCGGCATACATATTCTTGATTGACAACGGCGACGCAGCGCTGCCGGAAAACACCCTGGCAATAGATGTTCCCAGCGTAGCCACTAAAGTAGCAGACGTTAATAGTGGATTGGTAATGATTCCTAAAACTGAAGACATCAGCCCGTCAAAAGCGCTGGAGACCGCATTCAGAGTAACGCCGGCGCCGTCGGCAAAACTGCCGGCCCCCACAATGTCGCTGCCGGTAGTCGCCGCGCCTATGCAGCGGTCCACGGCCATCTGCACCACCGCCGCTTCGCAGGGTGTTTGCGGCGTCCAAATCCCGCCATCTTGCTTTATGGCGGCCGGCGGCATGGCGGCGGCGAAACCAGGGCACTGGGCGGTTTGGCTGGCTGAGGCGTAATGAAGGTGAAAAGGCGTGGTGCAACCGGATGCGGCGAGCGCAAAGGCGAATGCAATAAAGCCAGGTAAACTGGGATAAATTTTACTGACTACCATAACGGCCTCGGCATAACGTCAATTTATATTTAGTCATACAGCACGGCTGCCTGACTTTTAAACGCTTCAATCATGACATCGCATAACTGATTAAATAAGCCACCTAAGATCAAGCACAAGAACTTACTGGAAAATTCAAATTCCAAATAGAACGAAATCAAAGACCTATTCATCGCCAGCGGCGTAAACTTCCAAATGCCTTTGAATTTCTTGAAGGGACCGCGTTCCAAGCGCATCGCGATAAAATCGCAAGTCTCCGCGGTGTTGACCGTCGTAAACTCAAAACCCAGCGGGCCTTTGGCTATAGTGAATACCGCCCGCAATTCATTACCCTGCCTGGCGATAATTTTGGATGAAGCGATTAAAGGAATGAACTCAGAGTAAGCATCAACATCGCTGACCAGAGCATACATCTGCTCGACAGAATAATTGACACTGACTTGTTTATTAAAAACCGACATTAGATAGCCCGTTATCCAGACTCAAACCGGCCATTTACATGCTTCCTAATTATCCGGAACCGGTTTACGCGCCCGATGGCAACCTAACACGCCGGTAAATATTTTTCTTGCCTTAACTTCAGTAAAGCCTTGTTCTTGCAGTAGGGTAGTCAATTCTTCCGTGGTATAAAAAATCTCTAAAGCATCGGTAAAATATTTTATCAAACCCAAAGCGGCGGAACCGCTGCCAAACAAAAAACCGGTCGCGCCCAGACATACCCGCAAGTAAGGATAGTAAATTTTTTCCACTAGCGGACTGCTGGGTCTCAACATATCGCAATGATAAAAATAGCCGCCCGGCTTCAGCACGCGGTTAACTTCGTCAAACACCTGGGTAATTTTCAGATGCCGCGAGGCGAACTGCAAGGTGACCAGATCAAAGTGATTATCCGGGAAAGGCAACGCGTGAACATCGCTGATCAGGCTGTCGATATGCAAGCCAAGCTTCTCGGCGCGTTGCCGTCCCACCGCCTGCATATCGGCGCTACGATCTATGGCGGTGATGCACAGGGTCGGTTCGCGTTTCAACAAGGCAATGCCGATTGCATTGGTGCCTGCGCAAACATCCAATACTTTCTGGTTTGGCTGCAATTTAAACAAAGACATGAAGCAATATAAAAACCAATTCCAAGCGCCAAGACTGGCGACTTGATTGCCTCGGTCGTAATAAGGCGCTATGTCCTTGAAGGCTTCATTCAGTTGTTGATTCCAAACTGTGCTGAAAGCCAGTTCTCTTTGTTCTTCGCGGTCTGTCATTGGGGGTAAGGACATGTTAGTCTTTCTGCGTCCAACGCGGCAGCCACATTTGCGCCAGCGAAGTGACTATCATCACGGTTGAAGCTACGCTGTAGCCGAAACCGCCGATCATCGTTAACCAGGCAAAGCCCGGCCAATACTTGGTTCCCCACCAGGAGGCGATGTCCAGTATCAGAAACGCAAACGGCGTGGCGATCAAAATCAGCTTCCATTTTTGATTAAATTCCGCCATCGCGAAAATCCAGCCGACGAACAGGAAGATGAAGCCGATGCCGAATAAATGGATATGCGAAACCCGCGTCAGCGTGGCGATGCTGGCGCCGTGGTCGACCTCTGCCAAACCTTGCGCGACTTCCATTTTCGCCACTTGCGGCAGACCGGACTCGGCGTCATGGCAATTGCTGCAATATTTCTCGAACAAAGGCCCGACCTTACTCCATTCCGCGGTCGGCGCTTCGTCGCGCGCCCATTGGATAATGGTAAATTTAACGTCTTGCGGCGCGTTGCCTTTCATTTTGCCAACCAGCGCGGCCTCCAGTTTGGAGCCGGAACGATTGCCATAATAACTATAGACGATGTCGTCCATGGATAAACCCGGTTTGCCGTCCGCCATGCCGTGCGTCAGCATGATCTGCATGCCGGCCATCATCAGACCGCAACCTATCACCATCAGGAAACCGGTAAATAGCACCCGATAGGCTTGGGGGAGCTTGCCTAAGGTCATTTCTTGTTTAATGCTAATCAATGTACTGTGTCCTTAAAAGGTGAGCTGGTAGGTCAAGCCGGCGACGCTGACCGCGTAACTTTGCGGCTGTAGACCGGTGGGCATCATGGTACTGGGAGTATAACCAATCTGCTGGGCGTTGTAAAAGTAGTCGTTGCTGCTTAGTTGTTGGAACATGTAGCTCAAAGAAATCTTGCCGTTTTTATGCACTTTATAATTGCCGGTGAGTTTTAGGCTGAGCAATTCGTTTTTAATAGGCGACAAAGCGCCGCAAGTCAGCGAGGTAGATGCTGCGCAGGTTGTTGAGTTTGGTAGATAGTTTATTTGCGTTGCATAGGTTGAGGTGTCCAGCGCATAGGAAACATCGCCGATAATTTCCAGTTTGCCACCCATCAGACCCGTGTGTCGGCTTTGCAGGCCAAAGGCGTTTGATGTGTCGTCTAGCTGGTTGGTCCAGATATTCGAAGGCACTATAGTTGAATTGTACGGATTACTGGCGGAGCCGCTGTTATTAGACGCATTGTTTCCGTTACGCATATTTCTGAAACCGTTTTGCCAATTAAAATAGGCTGAAATGCTGTTATTTTCAGCATAATTATAGGTTGTGTCGAAATTGACGCCTGCTGAGCGCCGATTCTGTACGCCGAGCGCCGCGTCGTAATTTTCATAGGTATAGGTGCCGTTCAATCCCATATCCAATTGCTGGGTTAGTTGCCAAGTGACGCCTGCTTTCCCCATATTCTGATTGCGACTCGCGTAAGGAAAGGCTGCGTAACCTATATAATTCTCGCCGTTGAGAGCAGCACTCGGTGTATTGTTCGCATAAGAACTGAACATAAAACTGGGATCATAGGAAGCGGTGCGATTGCCGTAATTATAGCTGGCGTTGAAATTGACATTATCTAAAGCTTTTAAGCGGTAACTAAGGTTCATTTTGTCTTCATTGGTACTGGGAGTGGATACGCATCCGACACCGGTGGCCACCGAGTTGCACCAGCGGTCTATGCTCTCTCGCTCATAACCCAGCCGTAAAGTCTGGCTCTTGGTTAGACGGTAAGCCGCCGACGCCTCGTACTGAGTTTTTCTGTTGCTATAGGGCATATTGATTCCGGTATATGCGTCACCAGCGATTGTATTATACTTATAGATATTCGAATTCGTTTGGTTGTCGCGTTCGTTAAATTTAAAACCCGCTGTTAGCGTTAGATCCTTGACGCTTTGGTCGGTCAGCTTTAAGTCCGCATGTGTCGTTTCTACTTGCCCATTTAGCGATGAACCAGGAAGTCCTTGCATCAAATTCCCATTCACATTGGGATTGGTTTGCATGATATTGGTCG
>Ga0181528_10001530_pt1 | contig 14360 bp, 7 predicted proteins | sample PEATcosm2014_Bin_47_FD_119742 | JGI IMG/M metagenome (GOLD analysis project Ga0181528, IMG submission 119742) | Peatland microbial communities from MTU Mesocosm Facility, Houghton, MI, USA - PEATcosm2014_Bin10_10_metaG | ecosystem: Environmental > Terrestrial > Soil > Wetlands > Peat | place...
ACGCGAAGCTGCATTTTGTCATCACGCTTACCGAAGAGCGGGCGTTGGCGCAGGCCAAGGCCGCAGACGCGGAGATTTCCGCGGGGAAATACCGCGGGCCGCTGCATGGGATTCCGTGGGGCGCGAAGGATTTGCTGGCGGTGAAGGGGTATCCCACGACTTGGGGCGCGGGAGGGTTCGAGCACCAGGTCATCGACGAAGACGCGACGGTGGTCGAGCGGCTGGATGCGGCGGGAGCGGTACTGGTGGGCAAGTTCACGCTGGGCGCGCTGGCCATGGGCGACAAGTGGTTCGGCGGGAGGACGCGGAACCCATGGAACCCGGAGCAGGGGTCGAGCGGGTCGTCGGCGGGGCCGGCGTGCGCGGTGGCGGCGGGGTGCGTGGCCTTTGCCATCGGGTCGGAGACGCTGGGGTCGATCTCGTCGCCCTCGACGCGCTGCGGCGTGACGGGGCTGCGGCCGACGTTTGGGTTTGTGCCGCGCACCGGAGCGATGGCGCTGAGCTGGACGATGGACAAGCTGGGGCCAATTGCGCGGTCGGCGGAGGATTGCGCATTGATTCTCGAGGCGATCTGCGGGCCGGATGGGAAGGACGCGTCGGTGTATCCGGCGGAGTTCCGGTGGGATGCGGGCCTGGACTGGAAGAAACTGCGCATTGGCTATCTCAAATCCGAGTTCGATCCCCCGGAGGCGCTGAAGCTGGAGGAGGCGAAGGCCGGCGAGACGGCGGACGAGAAGAAGAAGCGCGAGGAGCGGAATGCGCAGATGAAGGTTGGGCGGACGCGGCGCGACTACGACCGGCGGTACGAATTGGCCGCGCTGGACAAGCTGAAGGCGATGGGCGTGAAGCTGATCGCGATGGAGCTGCCCAAACTGCCTTACGACGCGATGACGCCGCTGCTCACGGCCGAGGCCGCGGCGGCCTTCGACGACCTGACCCTGAGCGGGCGCGACGCCCTCTTGACCGAGCAGGGCGTGGAGGACTGGCCGAACAACTTCCGCGTTGCGCGGTTCTATCCGGCGGTCGAGTATATTCAGGCGAACCGCGCGCGGACGCTTGCCGTGCAGCGGGTCTCGGCGTTGTTCGAGCAGGTGGACGTGATTGTGACGCCGACGACGGGGACGCAGCTGGTGGCTACCAATCTCACCGGGCATCCGGCGCTGATTGTGCCCAACGGGCTGCGCGGAGACGATGCCCCGCGTCCGCCGGCCGTCGACGACGGCGACAGCGACGACATTGGCGGACCGGGAACGCCGGTGTCGCTCACGTTTCTGGCCGGCCACTACCAGGACGCGAAGCTGGCGGCGTTTGGATGGGCGTATCAGCAGGCGACGGGCTTCCACAAGCTGCATCCGAAGCTGGGCCAGCGTAACTGAATCGTCCTGTCCATTTTCGATCCGCAACAGGTGGTTCGTCCTTTAGGAAATAGTCAATTGAGGGTGGTGGTTTTCGTCGCCGGCAATTGCCAATGGGAGCCTCCGGGTAAAATTCTCAGCATGGTTGCAAAACTGCTGGCGTCCCGTGTGCTCCTGGGCGGCTCGAATCGCGCAAAACCATCGATCCGTCCAGCTCAAGACATCAATGCGGATTCCGGAAACCTGGACTATCTTCGTTCCCTGGCCGTCTGCTGCGTGTTGGTGCAGCACCTCGTCCTGAGATTCAGCCCGCAGTGGGATGGTGCGCTTTTTGACGCCCGCGCCGTCGGCCGCATCGGAGTCCTGCTGTTCTTTGTTCACACCGCTCTGGTACTGATGATGTCGCTCGAACGCGTTCCGGGTGCGCGCCAGTTTTTTGTCCGCAGGGCATTCCGCATATACCCACTTGCGACGATCTGCACTGTGGCTGTGGCGTGCTTCTTTCCGGTTCTGGTGACGCCACGCATCATGCTCTCGAACCTGCTTCTGGTCCAGAATCTGACCAGAGACCCTTCGATTCTTCCACCCACATGGAGCCTGCCCTTTGAAATCCAGATGTACCTGGTTCTCCCAGTTCTCGCGCTGCTCCTCAAGCGGACTGACAGTCCCTTGCGCTTGATCTTTGCCATGATCGCAGGCAGCGGAATTCTTTTTGAGCTATTGAACCATTTTCATTCCACCATCTTTTTTGCAGACCAGATCACGTTCGTACCGTGTTTTCTCGGTGGCGTATTGGCGTTTAGCTTACAACGGCGAGTCCAGCCAAGTTGGCCACTGTGGCTGTGGGCCTTCCCGGTCTACCTTGCGGTATCGGTTGTCTGGATTTCCGTGCCGGGACACGGGAGCGTGTTGCGAGAACAAAGTGTGTGCGTGCTGTTAGGACTTTTGCTTCCTCATTTCCGCGAGTTTGCGAATCGGCCGGTGCGACGAATGGTGGCCCTGATCGCCAAGTACTCTTACGGTATCTATCTGACCCACCTGCCTGCCATTTGGCTCGCGGTTCGTTGCTCCGATTCTCAACTCATTCGGTTCGTGGTGCTCGTGATTCTTCTTGTGTGCCTTCCTGTTGCGCTCTATCACCTCGTCGAGGAACCCATGATCCGATATGGCAAGCGTCTTGCAGCCGCGCACTTCCCGAAGTCAGGGGCCAATCTTCCAGTACCATCGAAGCATGTCGCAGGTTGAGTTGATCTCAGTCTCGAAGAGCTACCCGCGGCGGGAGGGCCTGCGCACGCGGATGCAGGCCGTGGTGGACGGCGTCTCGCTGACGGTGGAAGCGGGCGAGACGCTGGGGCTGGTCGGCGAGTCGGGCTCGGGCAAGACCACGCTGGCGCGGATGATCCTCGGCCTGGTGAAGCCGACAAATGGGTCGATCCGGGTGAATGGGACCGATGTGGCCACCGCGTCGGGAACGGAGATGCGGCGGCTGCGGCGCCAGATGCAACCGGTGTTCCAGGACCCCTATGCCGCTCTCAATCCGCGCATGAAGGTGCTGGAGATTGTGACCGAGCCGCTGGTGATCCATGGGAGCGGGGCGGGGATCGCGACGAGCCGCGCCGCATTGCGGGCGAAGGCTGTGGAACTGCTGGCGGAAGTGGGTCTGGACGAGCCGGCGCTCCTCCGCTATCCGCACGAGTTCTCGGGTGGGCAGCGGCAGAGGATCAATATTGCGCGGGCATTGGCGCTCAGGCCCAAGCTGCTCATCCTGGACGAGCCGGTGTCCGCGCTGGACGTGAGCGTGGGGGCGCAGATTGTGAACCTGCTCAGGCGCTTGCAGCGCGAGCTGGGACTGACTTACCTGTTCATCTCGCACTCCATGCCGCTGGTGCGCTACCTGAGCACGCGCATCGCGGTCATGGAGCGTGGGCGGCTGGTGGAAACGGGCGAGGCCGTGGCGCTGTGCGCGGCGCCCAGAGAGCCGTACACGCGCCAACTGCTCAGCGCCACGCCGGAGCTGCCTGCGGGCGCGGCCTGATCGCCGACACAGATCCGGTGCCCCAAGGCAGTTCCTCCGGCGGGGCAATGCGACGAATTCACGTTGATTTCCTCTCGGCTGCGCGCAGGTTTGCGAAGGCCGCAAGGCCTACCCGCCTTCTATCCTGCATTTCGCACAGACGGCCCGTCGGATCAAAATTCAAGGTCTAGCGAAGGCTCTGAGGGCCGGGAGGCCCTCAGAGCAGCCGGCCGGGAGGCCGGCGCTACAGTTTTCGTCGACATGTGAGAAATGCAGGCTATTTGCTCAACTGCTTGACGAAAAAGTCGGCCATGGTGTGGTTGGCTTCGATGGCTTCGGGGAGCCTTGGGTCATACCAGAAGGCGTGCGGCAGGGCGTCGAAGACGATCAGGCGGGCGTCGACGCCGGCGTTGAGGTAGGCGCGGTGCAGATTGGCGGTGCCGCTGAGGAGCAGGTCGCGTTCGCTGGTGATGAAGAGGGTGGGCGGCAGGCCGTGCAGGTCGCCGTAGATGGGCGAGAGGACGGGGTCTTTGGGGTCGGTGGAGGCAACATAGTCGGAGTTGTGGACGCCGGGCTTGGGTGCGTCGAGACCGCCGGTGAAGCCGCGCAGCGCAAAGATGGCCTGCGAATCGCCCAGGCGGTCGAAGTCGCCCATCCCGCTGAAGATGCCGAGCGCCGCGGGCAGGGGCAGGCCGAGTTGCTTGATGCGGGCGGCGACCTCGGCGGTGAGGATTGCGCCGGCGGAGGTGCCGTAGATGACGATGTGGCTGGGCTTGTAGGTCTTGAGCAGCTCCTTGTAGACGGCGATGGAGTCGTCGAGGGCGGCGGGGTAGGGATGCTCGGGGGCAAGGCGGTAGAGGACGGCGACGACCTTGATGCCGGTGTAGCTGGCGATGGGGATGGACTCAGTGAAGGAGCCGGAGTCAGAGTTGAAACCGCCGCCGTGGAGGTTGAGGAGGACCTTGTCCTGGTTGGCGGCGGGCATGGAGTCGGGGGTGACGATGTGGACGGGAACGCCGGCGAGGGTGGAGTCGACGAGCTGGTTGGGGCAGAGGCGGGACCAGGCGACGCGGGCGCGGGCGGTGTAGGCGTCAGTGCCTTTGCGGCGGTCTTCGAGGGATTGGGGCGGTCCCTGGTCAGGCTCGGGATGGCCGACGACGAGCTGCGCCTGGGGACTGATGGTCTGGGGGACGGGCACGACGCGGGTGACGTGGGCTGTGCCCTGGTCGTCGATGTAGCTGGTGTCGCGGGTGGGGGCCTGGGCGGCGGTGGTGGGCTGGGGCTGCTGAGCGGCCAGGGCGGCAGAGGCGAGCAGGAGAAGCAAGAAAGCGGGACGGGCGATGGGATGCATGGGAGCTGGGACCTCCTGGGCGGGATTTGTGGGTTTGGAGCGCGCTGAGCGACGCCGGGACTGAACCCGTCCAAGATACCACCACCACCTGCGGTGGGGCAGACCACCTGCGGCGGGGGCAGACCACCTGCGGTGGGGCAGACGCTCGCTATTCGCTCGCATGGGGTTGGTGCGGATTTATCTTTGCGCCAGAAAGAAGGCGCAAGGATTGGTCGGGCCTTTGGGTCCGTGGTTTCCCACCCATTTCACGAAGAAGCTATGAAATGGATGGGGCACGCGACCGCTTGTGCGGCACAAGGGATGGAGCCTGGCTTTCGGGGTGCGAAAAAGGGGGACACGGAATGCGTGCCCCCCTCTTTCTGTGCTGGCCGGTTATCGGGTTTGCATTATTGCGGTAAGACCAGCAGGCCGCTTGCCAGCAGCTTCTCTGTCAGGCGGTCAAGGGCCTGGGAGAATTTGTAGGAGACGGCACGAATGCTCATCCCCATCATGCTGGCGGTTTCAGACTGGGTGTACTCCTGGATCGCAATTCGGGAGAGCAACTGGCGATCGAGGGAGCCCAGCTGGTTGAGGCAGGCTTCCACATCGAGGACGAAGATGACGGCGTCTTCGAATGTGCGGACGGGCCGGCTGGAGACCCATCCGCGGCCGATTGGATCGCCGAGGATGGAGGGCGCCCGGCCCACCTGCATGGATGCGTAGAGGTAACGCCGGAGCGTCTTCTCCGTGTGCCTGCGATAAAACGCCAGGCTGATGTCCGGTGCGGCCGCCGGGGTCTTTTCCCGCGGTTTGACTTCGGGATTTGCGGGAATGGCTGCTACCCGCCTGGACCGGTCTCCTTCCGATTGACGTTGTGACTGACATGCTCCCCAAACCCATGGCAACTGGAGGGCTGCGCTCATTGCGCACCTCCGGACAGATCTGCCACCGCCCAAACCCTGGTGAGAACCTTGCGGCTGGGGCGTCCCCGCCGCTTGCGGGTTTCAGGGGTGGGAAAGTCCCTCAGTTTTGTCTCACACTCCTTGCAGTAGACGCTCCCTTGAGCCTGGGCCCGGTACCAAAGACAACCGCAACCCTCGCAAATTTTCAATTGCACGCGCAATTCCATGACTGATTCTCCGTATTCGAGCCAGATCCCGACGGTTTTTGTTGTTGAAAGCTCCGCGGGGTAAAGAGAACCAGGCTGGGCAACTCAGATTTCTCATGTCCTGATGGGGGATTGCCGCCTGTGATCTCTTGTTTTTTGTCATGCTCATAGCGCGCAGATCCTGGAATTTTCCTGGCTGGCATGGCCCAAACGCTTCTTGAAGAGCGTTTTGGACGCAGATGGGAGGCCGGAATGGACCGAGGTCCTCCAGCAATTGTTCATTGGCCGCTGAAGGGGACAAAATTGCGCCCCGCCCAGCCTTATGGCAATGAAGCGTTTCGAAAAAGATTCCCACAAGCCAGTGCAAGATTAAGTAAAGCCAATGTAGAAATATGATTCTCTTGCGTCAATCTCTCCCAATACGTTTCCCGCTCTGCGATCTGTGTTTGGCTGGCATGGGTTGAAGATACGGACAAAATCGCGCCGAATGCTTTTCCAGCAGCAATGGGAGAGGATGTGCCGCCATTGCCGGTGGCGGAATTTCCACAGATGAATTTTACGCAGATGCACGAGCGACTCCGCCTGGAACTGCTGCGCAGGATACAGCGGGGCACGCTCAGCGTCTCCCTGCTGGCGCGGCAGACGGGATTCGGGCAGTCGCACCTGTCGAACTTTCTGCACAACCGGCGGCAGCTTTCCTTGGAGGCGATTGACCGGGTGCTGGCGGCGCAGCACATGACGGCTGCCGACCTGCTTCCGGCGATGCACTCGGCGGGGTTCAGGCAGGCGGATGGGGAAGAGAGCATGGTGCCGGTGGTGTCGCATCACGCAGCGCTGTTTGAGCCGCACATCCGGCCGTCGGCGGTGCAGGCAATGCTGCACCTGCCGGCTGGTCTGCTGGAGACGATTCGCACGCGGGTGTCGCAATCGCGGCGTACGTGGCAGCGGTTTGTGGCGGTCCGGGTTGGGGCGGGCGACGTGTTGCCGATGGAGCCGCTGGTGCTGCCGGAGGCGACTGCGCTGCTGGACCGGCACTACACAGCGCTGACGGCATACCGGCCAGACCGGCCCAACCTGTACGCGGTGCGGCATGGAGCGCACCTGACACTGCGGTACGTGGATTTGGCGGCCGGCCGGCTGGTGCTGCGGCCGCACAATCTCGCGTTTCCGGTGGAGCTGATCGAAGTGGATCCGGACGACCAGCCCAGCGAACTGATTGTGGGGCGGGTGGCGCTGGTGATCAACGAGACGTGAGGGAGCGTGCTGGAAGACGGGGGATTGGCGTGGATGGGAGTCGACGGACCTTTATCTCCAGTTGCCCATCAGCACAAACGGCGCCCAGTAGTAGGGAAGCGAATACCCCGCTGCCACGGAGTGATTGGCCTTCCCAGGAGCAAAGCCTCTGCCGCTTCCGCCGGCCAGCGGCTTCAGCCTTCCGAGCAGCAGATCCAGTTGCGCCTGGCGCAGAGCCTCGACCTTCGATCCCGCGCCATTGCCTTCAACCCACCTCTTGTAGAAGTCGCCCATGAGCGTACCGGTGCTGGCGTCGTCCACCGACCAGAGGGACGAGATGACCGCTTTGGCGCCTTTGAGTTGCGCGGTCGTCCCCAGTCCATCCACTTCGCGCCCGTTGCCGGCGGTTCCGCTCATGCCGGTTTCGCAGGCCGAAAGCGTGAGCAGTTGCGTATCGCCCAGGTCCAGCTTTTGGTTGTCGCGGAAATCGGCCACGGTGAGATGAAAGCCGGCGCCGCCCGCGTCCTTACCCGCCAACAGAAGGTAGGAGCGGCTGTCGTCTCCGGGGTTAAAGACAAAGTGGCTGGCGATGTGCACCACCGCGTGCTGACCGCTCAACTGGCCTTCCATCGCTTTCTCAGTAAACTGCCCGTTGAGCAGGATGGTTCCCGGCAGCACACCGTTGGCGCCCTGTATATGGGCGTCATTCACCACGTCGTCCAACTCGCCCTCTACGGCGGGCAGCGCAGAGAGGCCGTCTTCGTACTTGCGCGAGATTCCCATGGCCGCCGCGCTCATGCCGCTCAGGTCCGGCTTCTCGGCCAGGTGCGGAATGCTGGCGGGAGTGATGGTCACCGTGCTGTAGCTCTCCACCAAGTAGTGACTGCCGTCGTAGAGCGCGGCCATGGGCACATAGCGCAGCGCGCCGTCCAGCGACCATACCAGTGTCTGTGCCGCTGCCTGGTCAAGATCCGCCTTCAGCGGGGCAATGAGAATTTTGTAAAGCTCCTGGGCCAGCGGCTTGGGGTCATTTCCAGGATCGCGCAGCACCTGCTCAAAGGCCGCGACCTTCCTGTTCAGTTCTTCTTCCGGAATGGCATACTGGCGCGCCACCGTGGCGGCTGGGGTAATCACGATGATGCTGATTCGATCTTTGCCCACCAGCGTGTAGAGGGCCACGGTGTGCGGCATTCTGGCGATGGTCTGTTTCAGCGCACTCACGTCGCCCTTCACGTCGGCAACCTGCCGGTTGGCATCGCTGTTCTGGCCGAACAGCGTGTAGAGGCGGCTGTAGTAGTCGTTCAGCCCCTTGCTGGCCTGGTCGAGTTGTTCGGATATCTGCTGGTACTGCTTCTCCTGCTCCGGTGTTCGTGAGGGCATCTTTTTCAATTCCGCCCACTGTTCTCCGAGCGAAACGAGCTGCGCCGTGGACGCCTGATAGTCCTCCTCCGCCTGCTTCTCCGCCGGAGTCAGCGCCAACGGGCTGAGCGTGTCCGCGGCCTCGCCGCGCACGTAGTCGGAGTACTCCTGCTGCTTGAGCAGGCCCAGCACCTGTTGCGCCTCGGGCAGGCGCCCCTGGGCAATCAGGAGGTCCGCCAGGTCGCGGTAATAATTCTCCTTGGATTTGAGGAAGCTCTCTTGCGTTCCCTTTTCCAGCCCTGCTATGTTGCGCCTCACTTGCTGGATGCGCTGGATAGACTCTTTGCCAAACATTACAGCCAGGCCGGGGTTTTGGAGACTCTTCCAATACTTCATCAAGAGGCCCAAAGTGGACGCCTCACCAATAAGGTCCTGGGTTGCCCGCGAAAGCGGTAAGGATTGGGTGTAAGAATCCAGCGCCTTCTGCTTCTCACCGAGATTGTCGTAGATTGCGCCAATGTGGGCCATCGTTCTGGCCTCGCCCGCGCGATTTCCGACGGCTTGTTGAATTGGCAGTGCCTGGTTGTAGTACTCCAGCGCCTCCTGCTTCTCGCCAAGGGCACTGTAGATAAAGCCAATATTGCTCAGAATGGTCGCCTCGCCCTTGCGGTCGCCCAATGCGCGATCCAGTTGCAGGGCCTGGTTGTAGTACTCCAGCGCCTTCTGCTTCTCGCCGAGATCGTCGTAGATGGTTCCAATGTTGTTCAGTGAAGCCGCCTCACCCCTGCGATTGCCCAGTGCGCGATCGAGCGGCAGGGCCTGGTTGTAGTACTCCAGCGCCTTCTGCCTCTCGCCAAGATCGTCGTAGATGGTTCCGATGTTGTTCAGTGTCCTCGCTTCGCCGCGGCGGTCGCCGATCTCGCGCCGGATGGGCAATGCAAGTTGAAAACACTCGAGCGCTTTCTGTCCTTCCCCCAGGTCGCCGTAGACCACACCCATGTTGTTCAGCGTAATCGCCTCGCCTCTACGGTCTCCTTCGGCGCGCTCCAGCGGCAGAGCCTGGTTGTCGTAATCCAGCGCCTTCTGCTTCTCGCCGAGGTCGTCGTAGACTTGTGCCATGTTCCCGAGCACCAGAGATTCGGCCGCCTGGTCCCCCAGGGCCCGCTCCAGCGCGAGGGCCTGGTTGTAGTAGTCCAATGCCTTCTGCTTCTCTCCGAAGTTATCGTGATCGAAGCCGAGGTTGGTCAGCACATCCGCCTCAAGTGCGCGGCTCCCCGCGGCGCGTGCCAGCGCCAGGGCCTGGTGGAAGCAGTCCAGAGCGTCGTACGTCTGCCCCAGCTGGTCATGAACGACCCCGATCGTATCTTCAGTCAGCGCTTCTTCATAACCATCGCCCAATGTGTGCCACAGCGCCAGGCTTGCGAGGTACTTCTGCAGTGAGCTTTTCAACGCATCCGCACCTCCCTGTTCGCGCAGTTCTCCAGCCTCGACAAACATTCGCTCCGCCTGAATGCGGCTTCGATCCTGCTCACCAGGCGCTCGCAGGGTTTCCAGAGTCAACCGATAACGGCCGGCAGATGCTTTCTTGTTACCTGAGGCCACTTCCAATCTGTAAATGCCCTGCGCCTCTGCAATGGTGGAGATTTGTTCCAGTCCGAAGTTGCCGTTGGGGCTATCCATCGAGCCGAGCGGTTTTCCGTCGGGGGCGTAGAGCGTCAGGGCCACATCGATGCCCAGCTGGTCAACGGTTGCGTGAACAAACTGGCCTGATTCCGCATGGATGGCGTAGATGTGTTTCTCGCCACCCTGCAGGGTTCGCTCGAGCGGCTTGCCTGGTTCCAGATCCGTGCCGGTCTGGGTTGCCGGTTGTGCAGTCTGGCCGGTCGGGCCAGGGGGCAGGGCAAGGGTTCCGGCAAAAGAAGGCAGCAGAACGCCGGCAAAGAGGAAGGAACAGAAACGTGCATTCGCCATAACCAAAGCTCGCAGTGCAAAAAGGTTGGGCAACAATAGAACGGCGGAGATTCTACTCCCTGAGAACGAGGGGGAACTGTGATCCGCGCCGCTGGGCACGGGGCAAGGGTTGGAGACCGCTGATTCGGTAGAAACTGTGCCGGACTCCCGGTAAGTCGAGCCCGCTCTCAGCGATCCATCCGCCGCAATCCTGTAATCGCCGTCAGCTGCCCCGGGAGGCCAGTGTGCCCTTCGCGTTTGAGGTGGAGCTGGCCGCGCTGAAATCGGGACGGTGCCGGGGGAACGCGTGGCGGCGGGAGGTGGCGCTGGTGATGAATGAGACGCGAGGGGCTGGCTAAAGGCATCGAGGCGCGAGCGCCCGTCGGCAATCCGGATTCCTGGGTGGGTGCTTCGGCGAATTGGCGCGCAAGGACAACAAAAGCGTCAGGAGGCTTCCCGGCGAACGCGCTGCCGTCATCCCCAGGGAACCGTTCGAAAACGGACACTCGGTTCACGGACGGACAGGAAATGGAGGAAGGCAAAGACGGGCCTTGCCGCTATGTCGATGGTGGCGGGGGACTTGCATCCAAACGTGCTTTGGCGCACTGCGTGCAAATAGCAATGGCATTACTCTCATTCCCCAAGAGCAGAGTTTCTATTTGGAGGCGGTCATGTTTGGTCTGCTCCAAGATGTTCGCTTTGCCTTGCGGCGGCTCCGCAAGAATCCCAGATTCACGTTCACCGCGACGGCGATGCTGGCGATCGCGATGTGTGCGAACGGCACCGTGTTCAGTTGGATTGACGGGACGATGCTGCATCCGATTCCGGGAACACGGAACGCCGGCGAGCTGGTGACCGTGGTTCGCGGGGAGTGGAATAGTTCGCCGGCTCCGCCGCTTTCTTATCCCGACTATCGCGACATTCGCGATCGGAATCACAGCCTGAGCGGATTCCTGGCGTACAGCCATGACTGGATCACGCTGACGGGCGGCGCGCAGCCGGAGCGGATTTACATCGCAAATGTTTCGTCCAACTACTTCAGCGTGCTGGGCATTCAACCTTTTCTCGGGCGGTTCTTTCTGCCGGAAGAGGAGACACGCCCGGACGCCGTTCCTTATGTGATCCTGGCCTACTCGTTATGGAAGACGCGCTATGCCGCAGACCCGGCTATCGTTGGCAAATCGATTGAGATTGCCCGGCACCCTGTGACGGTGATCGGCGTAGCCCCGGAGGGGGTTATTGGAGCCATGCCGGGAATTCGCGAGGATGCATGGCTGACCCTGAACCCCATTGGAACCAATAATTGGCGCATGACTCATCGCAGCACTGCCTTCCTGAACGTGGTGGGAAGACTGCGCCCCGGAGTGAACCGCGCGATGGCCACGCAGGATATTGACACGATCATGCAGCGCATCGTGGCGGCGTATCCAGACGACCATCTCGGAGTGAACACCATCACGCTTGATCCGATGTGGCGCTCGCCGTTTGGCGCCAACGGCTACATGGCGTCAACGCTGCCGATATTGCTGGCCATTGCAGGCGTGGTTCTCCTGCTGACCTGCGCCAACGTGGCCACGTTGACGCTGGTGCGGTTTGTGTCGCGGCGGCGCGAGATCGCGGTCCGGCTGTCGCTGGGTGCGAATCGCCTGCAACTGGTGCGGCAGATGCTGCTTGAGGGGGTCATCCTTTCATTCTGCGCCGGAGCGGTAGCGTTCCTGCTCACCTCATGGACCGCAAAGACGTTCGCATGGTTCATTCCGCCCAGTTCGAACCCCATCGTACTGAACGGAACGGTGGACTATCACGTGGTGATCGGGATCGTGGCGTTGGCCATCCTGGCCGGCGTGATGTGCGGGGCGTTTCCAGCCTGGCGGTCGTCCCAGGTGCCTGCGGTGGAGGTGCTCAAGGAAGAGTCTGCCAGCATTTCCGGCGGCTCACGCAATCGGCACCTGCTCAGCGCCCTGGTGGTGGCGCAGATCGCGCTTTCGCTGGCGCTGCTGGTCAGTTCCGGGCTTTTTCTGCAAACCCTTCGGCATCTTACCGGCGGCAATCCCGGGTTCGAGCAGGACCACATTCTGACCGCGTCGGTGGGGCTGAATAGCGCTGGCTACAGCGACGACGAGGCGCAGGCGATCCGTCACAGGATTCTCGATCGCGTGTCAGCCTTGCAAGGTGTAACGGTTGCATCGCTCACGGACTGGGTTCCAATGAGCTTCACGCGGAAAACCCGCGATGCAACCCCGGAAGGGTATATGCCGCGTCCGCATGAATCGCTGGAGGTGCGCAGGGCCGACGTGACGCCGCGGTACTTCGAGACGCTCGGCATTCCGATCGTCGAGGGACGCGACTTCACGCAGGACGACAGCGAGAAAGCGCCGCGCGTTCTGATTGTGGACGAGACGGCCGCACACCGCTACTGGCCGGGCCAGGATCCGCTGGGCAAGAAACTGTCGATCTGGGGTCACCTGTTTACGGTTGTGGGCGAGGTGAAGAATTCAAAGCACCAGTTCATGAATGAGCGGCCGGAACCCATGGTTTACATGAGTTATTTTCAGGATGCGGACAACGAGACGATCGTACAGGTGAAAGGGAAAGGCAACCCGGCGGACATGGCTTCGGCAGTGGAGCAAGCGATCCACGAAATCGACGGACAACTGCCGGTCTTCGATATGCGCTCCATGCGCGAGACAACCCAGATGGCAAGCATCTTCGCCGTGATGCAGAGTACATTCGCGGGGATATTCGCGGTGATTGCGCTGCTCCTGGCGGCCACCGGCATCTACGGGGTGGTGGCGTATCGCACGAAGTTACGGACCCACGAGATCGGGGTGCGCATGGCTCTGGGCGCTTCGCGCGTCGATGTGCTGCGACTGGTGCTGCAGCAGGGACTGTGGCTTACCCTCTTCGGGCTGGTGCTCGGGCTGTCTCTTTCGTTCGGGCTTACGCGCTTCATCGCCGGACTGCTGTATGGAGTCAGCGTCAACGATCCGACGACGGTGGCTGGGGTGGTGGTGCTGCTGGGAGCAATATCGCTGCTGGCATGCTACCTTCCGGCGCATCGAGCCATGCGCGCCGATCCTGTGGCCTCGATACGCGAGCTGTAATCAGCGGCGCCGAGCCCGGCGCGAACGCCGCTGTCACGCCGAATCCGGGTCTTCGTCGCCTGTTGGCGCTAACAACCCCAGGCGTTCATCCAGTTGCGGGTTGGGTTTAGCCCGCGTGGGTGGAGTCGGGGTTGTCGAAGCGGGTGTACTTGGAGATGAAGTTGAGGAAGACGGTGTCTGTGGGGCCGTTGCGCTGCTTGGCGACGATGATCTCAGACTTGGCCTTGTCGGATTCTGAGAGCTCTTCGGTGCGGTTGTAGTAGGCCTCGCGGTGGATGAAGGCGACCACGTCGGCGTCCTGCTCGATGGAGCCGGACTCGCGCAGATCGCTGAGCATGGGGCGCTTGTCGTCACCACGGCGCTCGCTGGCACGGGAGAGCTGGGAGAGGGCGACGACGGGGACGTGCAGCTCCTTGGCCAGGGCTTTGAGGCCGCGGGAGATGGCGGAGACCTCCTGGGTGCGGTTCTCGTAGCCTTTTTTGCTGTTGGAGGGCAGCGAGGCGGACATGAGCTGGAGGTAGTCGACGACGATCAGGTCGAGGGCGCCGTGGGTCTGGCGGAGGCGGCGGGCCTTGGCGCGCATCTCGCTCAAGGAGATGCCGGCGGAGTCGTCAATGAACATGCGCGACTCGACCAGCTGGCCGAGAGCGTTCTGCAACTTGACCTGGTCTTCGCGGCCGAGGAAGCCGGTCTGGAGCTTGCGCTGGTCGACCCAGGCCTGGGAGGCGAGCATGCGGCGCAGCAGCGACTCCTTGCTCATTTCCAGGCTGAAGACGGCGACCACGGCGCCGTGGTTGACGGCGGCGTTCTGAGCGATGTTGATGGCGAGGGCGGTTTTGCCCATGGAAGGGCGGGCGGCGATGATGATGAGCTCGACTTTCTGGAGGCCGCTGGTCATCCGGTCGAA